>OFQU01000337.1_pt1 | contig 10579 bp, 8 predicted proteins | sample 1542981 | NCBI WGS metagenome assembly OFQU01 (sample SAMN07774233, study PRJEB24372) | wastewater metagenome | isolation source: Exp Tend CN 90WW | collected 2016-02
CGGAATGCAACCACAGCGGCTTCAAGGGGCGGATCGGCGTGTTCGAAGCGGTGCGCGTCGACGATACGATCCGCCGCTTCATCAACGATGGCGCGGACGAGACCGCGATCGCCACGCATGCCTTTGCGCGCAGCCCGACGCTGGCGCAGGCGGCCGAGGCGCTGGTGCGGCGTGGGTTGACGACGCCCGAGGAGGCTATCCGCGTGAGCCGGCGCGATGCGACGGATGTGGTGGATGAGGTGGAGGCGTGACGACCCTCCCCCTTCCGGGGCTGCGCCGCTCCCACCCTCTCCCGCTGGGAGAGGGAATAGCCGCCGACGGCGGCGAAGGGTGAGGGCGGCGCGCGATGGCTGACTTCGACTATCTCGCCATCGACACGCGCGGACAGGAGCAGCGCGGGCATGTCGCGGCGGCGGATGCGGACGCGGCGCGGGCGCAGCTCGATCGGCGCAAGCTGTTCGTCGTGCGGCTCGATCCGGGCGCGCCGCCGGTGGCGCAGAGCCGGCCGCTGTTCGGCATCCGGCTTGGCGCCAGGAAGATGAGCAACAAGCAGCTGACGCTCTTCACGCGCCAGCTCGCGACGCTCAACCGCGTCTCGCCGCTTGAAGAATCGCTGCGTACCATCACGCGCCAGACCGAGCAGGAGAGCGTGCGCGGGATCGTATCGCAGGTTCATGCGGGCGTGGTCGAGGGGCGGCGGCTGGCCGATTCGATGGCGCGCGCGCCCAAGAGCTTCCCCCCGCTGTACCGCGCGATGGTGGCGGCGGGCGAGAGTTCGGGCAGCCTGCCGACGATCCTCGACCGGCTGGCGGCGCTGCTCGAACGGCAGGCGGAAATCCGCGGCAAGCTGATCACCGCGCTCGCCTACCCGACGATCCTGGCGGTGGTGGCGCTGGGCGTCGTCACCGCGCTGATGATGTTCGTGGTGCCGCAGGTCGTCGAACAATTCGATACCGTGGGGCAGGAGCTGCCGTTGCTGACGCGCGTCGTCATCGCCCTGTCCGACATATTGGTCGGCTATTGGTGGGTGCTGGCGCTGGTGCTCGGCCTGATCGGGGTCGGCGGCGCCTATGCGTTGCGCGATCCCGCAATTCGGCTGTCGTTCGATACCGGGCTGCTGCGCCTGCCGTTGCTCGGCCGCCTGCTGCGCGACCTGCACGCCGCGCGCATGGCGCGGACGCTGTCGACGATGGTTGCCAGCCGACTGCCATTGCTGGAGGGGCTGACGCTGACGGCGAGCACGATCCACAACCGCCGCCTGCGCGTCGCGTCGGATGAGATCGTCGAGGCGATCCGCTCGGGCGGCAGCCTGTCGGCGGCGATGCGGCGCGCGAACGTCTTCCCGCCGCTGCTCACCTATCTCGCGGCCAGCGGCGAGGCGGCGGGGCGGCTGGACGAGATGCTCGAACGCGCCGCCGATTACCTCGAGCGTGAGTTCGACCGCTTCACCGCGACCGCGCTGTCGCTGCTCGAACCCGCGATCATCGTGCTGATGGGCGGCATCGTCGCGACGATCGTGCTATCCATCCTGCTCCCCATCCTCCAGCTCAACACGCTGGCAGGCCAGTAAGGATCATCATGCGTAAACAGCCTCATAAGCGTCACCGTCGGGAGGATGGCTTCACCCTCGTCGAACTGATGGTCGTGATCGTCATCATCGGCCTGCTCGCCGCGATCGTCACGTTCAACGTCCTGCCCGCGGGCGACAAGGGTAAGATCACCAAGGCGAAGGCCGACATCAGCACGATCGAAGGCGCGCTGGAAATGTATCGTCTGCAGATGAATGGCTATCCGACGACGTCGCAGGGCCTGCAGGCGCTCGTCACCGCGCCGAGCGGCGTGAATGCCGCCGAATATCAGAAGGGCGGCTATATCAAGAAGCTGCCCAACGATCCTTGGGGCCGGCCGTATCTCTACGCCTCGCCCGGCCAGCATGGCGAGGCCGATGTCTGGAGCCTGGGTGCGGACGGCAAGGAAGGCGGCGAGGGCGCCAACGCCGACATCACCAGCTGGCAATAACGTGCCGCGCCGCCGCCCCTCGGCCACGCGATTGCGCCGTGTCCGGCGTGACGCCCAACAGGGCTTCACGCTGATCGAGCTGATGGTGGTCGTGACCATCATCGGACTGGCGGCGGCCGTGGCGGTGTGGAACATGCCCGATCCGCGCGGCCGGGTGGCGGATGAGGCGGCGCGCTTCGCGGTGCGGGCGCGGGCGGCGCATGACGCGGCGATCGTCGAAGCGCGGCCCGTCAGCCTGTGGGTGACGGCGGGCGGCTATGGCTTCGACCGGCGGATCGCGGGGCAATGGGTCGCGGTGGCGGACACGCCGCTGCGGGTCGAACGCTGGAGCGCGGGCACGGACGCCGCGATCGGCGACGCCAACGGGCGGCTGCGGATCGTCTATGATCCCACCGGCCTTGCCGACCGGCCGGCGCAGGTGACGCTGACCCGCAGCGGGGCGCGCGCGGTGATCGATATGGACGCGGACGGCAGCGTGCGGGTGGCGAGCTGATGGGCCGTGCCGGCGACCGGCAGGAGGGGGGCTTCACCCTCATCGAGATCATGGTCGCGCTGGCGGTGTTCAGCCTGGCGGTGTTGGCCTTGCTGCGGCTGGAGACGGCGACGATCCGCGGCGCGCGCGTCCTGGACGACAGTCTGGTGGCGGGGATCGTGGCGCGCAACGTGGCCAACGAAGCGGTCAGCGAGGCGCGACCGCCGGTGGTGGGGCGGACGAGCGGTAGCGAGGTGAACGCCGGCCGCACCTGGACCTGGGTGCGCCAGGTGGTGCCGACCGGCAATGCCAGCATCGTGCGGATCGACGTCGCGGTGAGCAATCGCGCGGGGCAGGTGGTCGGGCGGACGACGGCGATCCGGCCGCCGGACGTATCGTGATGGCCACGCGGTCGCCCCTTTCCTGTCGTCACCCCGGACTTGGGCCGGGGTCCACCGGGCCGCACGGGCACGGCTGGAGCCTCTTGCCATTCCCCTCGCCGCAGAGTGGACCCCGGAACGAGTCCGGGGTGACGGCGTGGGTGGGGCTATTGCATGACCCCAATCACGCCGCCCGCTTGTCCAGCGCCGTGGCCGCTTCCGTCATCAGGCTGGCGATGATGTCTGCGATCGGCTCTTCCTTGGTCACCATGCCGACCGACTGGCCGGCCATAACGCTGCCGTGCTCGACATCGCCGTCGATCACCGCGCGGCGCAGCGCGCCGGCCCAATAATGTTCGATCTGCAACTGCGCCTCGGCCATCGCGACGCTGCCTTCGTCCAGGCTCTGCGCCACTTCGCGCTGCTTGGCGGTGAACAATTCGCCGCCGGCGTTCTTCAGCGCGCGCACCGGGATCACCGGCAGGCGCGGGTCGATCTGCACGCTCGCCACCGCGTCGCGGGCGCTGGCGCGAATGAACGCCTTCTTGAAATTGGGATGCGCGATCGATTCGGTCGCGCAGACGAAGCGCGTGCCGAGCTGCACGCCCGCAGCACCCATGTCGAGGTATCCCGCGATCGCCTCACCGCGGCCGATGCCCCCGGCGACGAACACGGGCACCGATTCGGCGATCTCCGGCAGCATCTCCTGCGCGAGCACGCTGGTCGAGACGGGGCCGATATGACCGCCGGCCTCCATGCCCTCGATCACCAGCGCGTCGACGCCCGACCGGATCAGCTTCTTGGCGAGCGCCAGCGTCGGCGCGAAGCAGATGACCTTGGCGCCGCTCTCCTTGATCGCCTCCAGCGACCCCTTGGGCGGCAGGCCCCCGGCGAGCACGACATGGCCGACATTGTGCTTGGCGCACACCGCGATCAGATCGAACAGCGCCGGGTGCATGGTGATGAGGTTCACACCGAACGGCTTGTCCGTCAGCGCCTTCGTGCCCGCGATCTCGGCATCGAGCAATTCGGGCGTCATCGCTCCGCACGCGATCACGCCGAACCCGCCGGCGTTCGACATGGCGGCGACGAGGTTGCGCTCGCTGACCCACGACATGGCGCCCGCCATGATCGCGACCTCGCTGCCGAGGAACGCGGCGCCGCGCGCCATGCGGCGCGTCAGGCGCTCTTCGCCGACGCTCACGCCGCCGCCTCTGCGTCGAGGCCATAGGCGGTGTGCAGCACGCGCACCGCCAGCTCGGTTTCATCCTCGTGGATCAGGACCGAGACCTTGATCTCGCTGGTCGAGATCGCCTGGATGTTGATCCCGCGCGCGCCGAGCGTCGTGAACATCGTGCTCGCGACACCCGCATGGCTGCGCATGCCGACGCCGACGACCGAAATCTTGGCGACGCGCGTGTCATGGACCAGCTCGCCGAAGCCGATCGCCTCGCGCCCCTGGTTCAGCGCCTCGAGGCTACGCGCGAGGTCCGCGGACGGCACGGTGAAGGTGACGTCGGTCGAACCGTGGTTGTGCGCGATATTCTGGATGATCATGTCGACGTTGATGTTCGCCGCCGCCAGGGGCTCGAAGATCGCGGCCACCGCGCCCGGCTTGTCGGGGACGGATGTCAGCGTGATCTTCGCTTCGTTCTTGTCGTGCGCGATGCCGGTGATCAGCTGGCGTTCCACGTCGTCAATCTCCTCTTCGCCGACGATCATCGTGCCGGGCAATGTATCCGCCATCGGCGCGTCCTCGCCCGTGAAGGACGAGAGCACCTGGACGCGGACCTGTTCCTTCATCGCGAGGCCGACCGATCGGGTCTGCAACACCTTCGCGCCGACGCTGGCGAGTTCCAGCATCTCTTCGTACGTCACCTTGGCGAGTTTCCGCGCGCGCGGCACGATGCGCGGATCGGTGGTGTAGACGCCATCGACGTCGGTGTAGATGTCGCAGCGATCCGCCTTCACCGCCGCCGCGACCGCGACCGCCGACGTATCCGACCCACCGCGGCCCAGCGTCGTGACCCGGCCATCCTCCGACCGGCCCTGGAAGCCGGGGATCACCGCCACCTCGCCCGCCGCCATGCTGGCGAGCAACGCGTCCGTCTCGATCGTTCCGATCCGCGCCTTGGCGTGCGCATCGTCGGTATGGATCGGCAGCTGCCAGCCGAGCCAGCTGCGCGCCTGTACGCCCGCCGCCTGCAAGGCGATCGCCAGCAGGCCGCTGGTGATCTGTTCGCCCGCCGCGACGACGACGTCATATTCGCGTGGGTCGTACAGCGACGAGGCTTCGCGGCAGAAGCCGACCAGCCGGTCCGTCTCGCCCGCCATCGCAGACACGACGACCGCAACCTCGTTGCCAGCCTCCACCTCGCGTTTGACGCGCGCCGCAACGCTCCGGATGCGCTCGATCCCGGCCATCGACGTGCCGCCGAACTTCATCACGATACGTGCCATCGCGTCTCGCCAAACTCCTTGGGTGAAAGGGTGCGCCCTGATAGGTAGCGGCCATGGCAAGCGCAAGCAGCACGATCGATCCCTCCGGCGGCGTTACCGGCGCCACCACCATCGACCCCCGCGAGGCCGAGCATTTCGGACGCATGGCGAAGGACTGGTGGGACCCCAAAGGCTCGTCGGCGATGCTCCACAAGCTTAACCCGGTGCGGCTGCGCTACATCCGCGCGGCGATCGACCTGCACTGGGACGGTGACGACACCAGCTTCACGCCGCTCGCGGGCAAGGCGGCGCTCGACGTCGGCTGCGGCGCCGGGCTGCTCGCCGAACCGCTCGCGCGGCTGGGCGCGGCCGTCACCGGCATCGATGCGGCGGCGGAAAATACCGCTGTGGCAGAAGCGCATGCGGCGCAGAGCGGCCTCGCCATCGATTACCGCGCGACCGGCATCGAAAGCATGACCGGCCGCTTCGACCTCGTCACCAGCCTCGAGGTCATCGAACATGTCAGCGACCCCGCCGGCTTCGTCCGCGGCCTCGCCGAAGCGCTGAACGACGACGGCCTGCTGATCCTCTCGACCCCCAATCGCACGCCGCTCTCCCGCCTCGCGCTGATCACGCTGGCGGAAGGCACTGGCCGCATCCCGCGCGGCACGCACGATTGGGACAAGTTCCTGACCCCCGAAGAGCTCACCGACCTGCTGACCCGCGCCGGCCTGACGGTGACGGACGTGACGGGGCTGAGCTTTTCGCCCGCAACCGGCTTCACCTTGAGCGATTCGACCGCCCTCGATTATTTCGTGACCGCCAAGCGCGTCTAAGTCCTCCCTCGCTTCAGCGGGGGAGGGGGACCGCGCCCGCAGGGGGTGGTGGAGGGGGCCTTTCCACAGGAGAAGGGCTTGCCGAGATAGGTCAGCGGCTCTCTGCAGTTATCATCAACCGCAGACATATTAATCGCTTAGCTCGCGCCTCAGTCCCGCGACGGTGTCACGAAACCGTCGTCTCATCGTAACGAAACCGTCTCTAAATCCTCACGATGGCGTCATTCAACGCGCCTAACCGCCGCTTCAGGGATCGGCGAACGGGGGAACCTTGGTCGATCGCGGGCACGCAGCCCGACTTCGCGACAACGCATATCGACCGGGAGCATTTCGATCATGGCGACCACCACGCGCTACGGCAAATTCCTCATGACGTCCGCCGCCTGCCTCGCGCTTGCCGGCTGCGGCGGCGCGGACAACGTCGCTTCGCCCGGCGCGGGCAGCGTGACGATCGTGCAGCCGGCCCCGACGCCGACGCCGACCGCCCCCACGCCGACGCCCAGCGCGATCACCGCGGCGCAGTTCGCCGCCGTCACCACGGTGAACGGCATCTCGATCAGCGCCGACGAACAGCTGGCGATCGTGAATGCGGGCAGCAACAACAACATCAACGGCACCGGCGCGCAGCTGAACGGCGTCTACCCCGTCTCGTCGACGTCGCTGACCACCGCGACCGACCCGTCGTCGATCAACAGCTTCTTCACCAGCACCAATTACGTCGGTGCCCTGAACGGCCCGAGCGACACGAGCTTCCAGGGCTGGACCTGCAACTCGACCGCGGCGGAATTCGGCGGGTCGGGCGCGCGCTGCACCGCGGTGCCGGCGATCGGCACGCTGGCAAGCGGCACCGCCTGCCCGACGGGCACGACCACCGCGACCGGCGGCAGCGGCACCGCGACCGCGGCGACGGTCGGCGGCTTCAAGGTGTGCGACATCCCGCAGGCGATCACCACCAGCCTGACGCTGCCGCGCATCCCCGGCATCGCCTATCGCCTGACCGGCCAGACCGAGGTCGGCACCGATCTGGGCTCGACCGGCGGCACCGGCGCGACGCTGACGATCGAAGCGGGCGTGACCGTCTTCTCCAACGCCAATGAGGCGACCAACGACCTGCTGCTGGTCAACCGGGGTTCGAAGCTGGTGGCGATCGGCACGCGCGACGCGCCGATCATCTTCACCTCGCAGCAGAACGTGACCTCGGCGACCGGCGAATCGGAAACCAGCCAGGGCCATTGGGGCGGCATCATCCTGCTCGGCCGCGCGCCGACCGGCGTATGCGCCAGCGGCACCGGCCCGAACAATGCGGCGGGCAGCTCGACCACTTGCCAGCAGGCAATCGAGGGCGTTACCGGCCGCTTCTACGGCGGGCCGACCGTGGCCGACTCGTCGGGCCAGATGTCCTACGTCCAGATCCGCTATTCGGGCATCGCGATCAGCGACGGCAACGAACTGCAGGGCCTGACGCTGGGCGGCACCGGCTCGGGCACGATCATCGACCATATCCAGAGCCACAATTCGGCGGATGACGGCATCGAGATCTTCGGCGGCAACACCAACATCAAATATATCGCGGTCACCGGCGCCGACGACGACGGCTTCGACATCGACAACGGCTATCGCGGCTTCATGCAGTTCATGATCGCGGCGCAGCGCGTCGGCGGCGCGACGGTCGACAGCTTCTCGACCGAGATCGACTCGAACAACGCCGAGGATCTGCTGCCGCGCACCTTCTCGACCTATGCCAACTTCACCTTCATCCAGACCGCGCTGGCGCCGGCTGCGATCCGTCAGCGTGGCGGGTCGGACATGCGCTACGTCAACGGCATCGTGAAGACGGTGAGCAACGTCGCCTGCATCAACCTGGTGGCCGGCGAACAGACCAGCGGCGGCCGCACGACGATCCGGCCGAAGGACGACACGCTGCAGGACTTCGGTCCGCCGACGTTCAACTCGATCTACTTCGCCTGCCAGGGCCGCTGATGCGGCGGGGACGCACCCGTCCCCAGCCAGCATCGGTTCCGGGGTGGCGGCAACGCCGCCCCGGACACCTGTATCTACAGCCTCCTGTCCGGGATTGACGGTCATGTCGCAGCGGCACGCTTTCGCCACCCTTCTTCTTCTTTCCACCACGTTGGTGGCGCCGGCCGCGCTGGCGCAGACCAATGGCGCCGGCGCCCCGGCGCAGACCTCGACGCCCGCGACCGCCAGCCCGAGCGGCGCGGCCGACCCACAGAGCGCGGCGCCGACCTCGACCGATCAGCAGGAGGCGCCCGTCGAGGTGTCCGCGCCCGGCATGAACGGCGATGGCGCGGATATCGTCGTCGTCGGCCGCAACATCCCCAACGTGGTCCGCGCGACGCCGCAGATCGTCTCGGTCCTGTCGACCGCGGACATCGCCCGCACGGGCGAGGGCGACATTGCCGGTGCGCTGACCCGCGTCACCGGCCTGTCGGTCGTCGGTGGCGGTTTCGTCTACGTGCGCGGCCTGGGCGATCGCTATTCGTCGTCGCTGCTCAACGGATCGCCGTTGCCCTCGCCGGAGCCGCTGCGCCGGTCGGTGCCGCTCGACATCTTCCCGACGACGATCGTCGGATCGGCGCTGGTCCAGAAGACCTATTCGGTGAACTATCCGGGCGAATTCGGCGGCGGCGTCATCAACCTGACGACCAAGGCGATTCCGGACAAGAATTTCGTCCAAGTGGGCGGATCGATCGCGGCCGACGATTCGACGACCAGCGAACTCGGCTACACCTATTACGGCGGCGGCGCGGACTGGATCGGCTATGACGACGGCACTCGCAAAGTGCCCGCATTCATCCGCAACGCCCCGAAGGGCAGCGGTATCATCCCGGCCGCGCAGGTCGCGCAGCTGTCCAACGCCTCGACGACGTTGCTCCAGCGCAACAACCAGCTGCCGGCGAACTGGTCGGGCGAGATCAGCGGCGGGTCGGTCTACGACATCGGGTCGTCGCGCCTCGGCGTGATCGCGTCGCTCAGTGCCAGCAACACCTTCCGGACGCGATCGGCGGTGCAGCAGGACAGCGTGTCGGCGGACGGCACGCTGCGCAACGACTTCCGCACGCTGCTGACCGACAATCGCATCGTCACCAACGCGCTGATCGGGCTGGGCCTCGAGTTTGGCGAGAATACGCTGCGCTGGACCAACGTCTACATTCACGACACGTTGAAGCAGGCGCGCGGGTCCGCCGCGGAGCTGTACAACAACGCCAGCGGTCTGCGCTTCCAGCAGAACACCAACTGGTTCGAACGCCAGCTGATCGAGACGCAGCTGGTCGGCGAGTTCAAGATCACCGACGCGTTGAAGGTCGACGCGCGCGGCGCCTACGCCAATTCGAAGCGCAACGCGCCCTATGAGCGGCAGTTCGACTATCTCTGCTCGGCGACGACGACCAACGGCTATCCGATCACCAGCGACGGCATCCAGCAGGCCGGCGGCTTCCAGTGCAACGGCGCCTATCAGGTGACGCAGCGCTTCACGCCCTTCGCCTCGATCATCTTCAGCGAGCTGAACGAGGATCTGTGGACCGGTCAGGCGGACGCATCGTACAAGATCGACGCCGATCGGCCGATCACGCTGTCGGCGGGCTATTTCTATCAGGACACCAAGCGCCGTTCGTCACGGCTCGTCTTCAACTATCAGACGTCGCGTGGGGGCGGCACCGCGCCGGGCTATCCCTATAATCTGCTGCGGCCGGATTACCTGCTCAGCCCCGACGTGCTCAACAATGCCTGCCCGCTGACCGCAAACACCGATCCCTGCACGATCCAGCTGCAATTCAACACGCAGGCGGGCGCCTATCGCTACGATGCGAAACTCAACGTGCATGCGGGCTATGTCCAGGCCGAGGCGGAGGCGTTCGACGGCCTGCGCGCGGTGATCGGCGTGCGCTACGAAAAGGGCGACGAGCGGGTCACGCCGTTCGGCGTCACGACGGGCGGTACGCGGCTGCGCAACGATTACTTCCTGCCGGCATCGACGCTGACGTGGAATTTCGCGCCCGACATGCAGCTGCGTGCGAGCGCCGCCAAGACGATCTCACGTCCGCAGTTCCGCGAACTCGCACCGCAGCAGTTCCGCGACCCTGATTCGGACCGTCTGTTCTTCGGCAATCCGTTGCTGCGCGACAGCGAGCTGTACAACCTCGAGGCGCGCTACGAATGGTTCTTCAAGCGCGACCAGCGCTTCACGCTGGCGGGCTTCTACAAGCGGATCGATCGCCCGATCGAGCAAGTCGGCTTCTACACCGGCGCAGACGACCGGTTGCAGACGGGCTTCACCTATCTGCCCAAGGCCGTGCTGTATGGCGGCGAAGTCGAGCTGCAGAAGTACTTCCCGCTGGGTGACCTGTTCGCCGGCAGCGATTTCTTTGCAACGCGGCGCGCCTTGCTGATCGCCAACTATACCTACACCA
>OFQU01000339.1_pt1 | contig 10551 bp, 8 predicted proteins | sample 1542981 | NCBI WGS metagenome assembly OFQU01 (sample SAMN07774233, study PRJEB24372) | wastewater metagenome | isolation source: Exp Tend CN 90WW | collected 2016-02
CTGCCCGTCCGGCGTCGACTATCACAACTTGCTCGACATCGGTCGGGCGGTGGTTGATCAGGCAGTGCCGCGTCCGGCGGCGCAACGCTTGTTGCGTGAAGGCCTGCGCGCACTGGCGCCGAACCCGCGATTGTTCAAAGGTTTGCTGCGGGTGGGCGCCACGTTTCGGCCGCTGTTGCCGCGAATGTTTGAAAGCAAACTGCCGCAGCCCATGCTGACGTCGGGGTTGCGTCCCGTCCCTCGGCATGCGCGCCGCGTCATGTTGCTGGAAGGCTGCGTCCAGCCGGGTTTGTCGCCGAACACCAATGACGCCACGGCGCGGGTGCTTGACCGACTCGGCATCAGCGTCATCCCGGTAGCCGAGGCCGGTTGCTGTGGGGCGCTGGATTATCACCTCGACGCCCAGGCCAAAGGCCTCGACCGCGCCCGGCAGAACATCGACGCCTGGTGGCCACACCTGCAAAACGGCGCCGAAGCCATCGTGCAGACCGCCAGCGGCTGCGGCGCGTTCATCAAGGATTACGGGCATCTGCTCGAGGCCGATCCGGTCTATGCCGACAAGGCACGGCGGATCAGCGAAATGACGATCGATCTGGTGCAGGTTCTCGCGCAAGAACCGCTGGAGCAGATCTGCGCCGCCAGCGAACAGCGGATCGCCGTGCATTGCCCGTGCACCTTGCAGCACGCGCTGAAACTCGGCGGTGCGGTGGAAGCGGTGCTGACCCGCCTCGGTTTCAACCTGACGGCGGTGCCGGACGGCCACTTGTGCTGCGGCTCGGCGGGCACCTATTCCCTGACCCAACCGACACTGGCGCGGCAACTGCGCGACAACCGCCTCAATGCCTTGGAAAGCGGCCGCCCGCAGTTGATCGTCACCTCCAACATCGGTTGCCAGAGCCACCTGGCCAGCGCCGGACGCACGCCGGTTATGCACTGGATCGAACGGGTGGATCAGTCGTTGGCAGAATGAAGTTCGTAGGATTCTTCGTTTGCCCGCGCAGGAGAAGGCTGCGATCTTTTCTCCTATCCATTACGTGACCGTGGCAGGAATTTATTTCATGACCGTGCAGCCTTTCGTCAGCCCCGACCTGATCCGCCAACGCTTCTCCAAAGCGATGTCCGATATGTACCGCGAAGAAGTGCCGCTGTACGGCGCACTGATGGAATTGGTGGAACAGACCAACCGTGACGTGCTTTCCCGAGAGCCAGGCATCGCCAGGCAGCTAGACAGCACCGGCGAAATCGAACGCCTGCACATGGAGCGCCATGGCGCCATCCGCGTCGGCACCGCAACGGAACTGGCCACCCTCGCCCGCTTGTTTGCGGTCATGGGCATGCAACCGGTGGGGTATTACGACCTGACGCCGGCGGGCGTGCCGGTGCATTCGACGGCGTTTCGCGCAGTGCATGAAGATGCGCTGCAAATCAGTCCGTTCCGAGTGTTCACGTCGTTGTTGCGGCTGGAGTTGATTGAAGACCCTGAGCTGCGCGCTTTCGCCGAGTCAGTCCTGGCCAAACGTTCGATCTTTACCGACGCGGCGCTGCGTTTGATCGCCCAGGCTGAAACGGCTGGCGGACTCAGCGAAACCGAATCGCAGGAATTCGTCCTACAGGCATTGGAAACCTTTCGTTGGCATCACAGCGCAACCGTTACCGCTGCGCAGTATCAGACGTTGAGCGCCCAACACCGGTTGATCGCCGATGTCGTGGCGTTCAAAGGCCCACACATCAATCACCTGACCCCGCGCACGCTGGACATCGATATCGTCCAGGAACAGATGCCGGCCCATGGCATCACGCCCAAAGCGGTGATCGAAGGCCCACCTCGCCGGCAATGCCCGATACTGCTGCGCCAGACCAGTTTCAAAGCGCTGGATGAGCCAGTCGCATTCACCGATCAGAGCGAAACCCGTGGCAGCCACAGTGCGCGGTTTGGCGAAATCGAACAACGCGGCGCCGCGCTGACACCCAAGGGCCGGGCGCTGTATGACCGATTACTGAATGCGGCTCGCGATGAGCTCGGTGATTTCCCCAACGAAGGCAATGCCTCACGCTACAACACGCTGATGACTCAACACTTTGGCGAATTTCCCGACAGCGTCGACGGCATGCGCGAACATGAGCTGGCGTACTTTCGCTACTTCGCTACGGAAAAAGGCATGGCGTCGGGTAGCCTCGGTGACGCCTCGCTGGAGGATTTGTTGCGCAATGGTTATGTGAAAGCTGAGCCGCTGGTGTACGAAGATTTCCTGCCGGTCAGTGCAGCGGGAATTTTTCAGTCGAACCTTGGGGATGCGGCGCAGGCGCACTATGGCGAGCACTCCAATAGACAGGCGTTCGAACAAGCGCTGGGGCGCTCGACCATTGATGAGTTGGGGTTGTATGCCGAGACGCAGAGGCGTTCGATTGAAGAGTGCGCGAAAGTGCTGGGGCTGAAAATAATCTAACGGCAGGTCGTCGATCGTTTGCTTTTGACTCATTGCACGGCCAATGATGGCCTTCGGCCGTACTGCGCAAGAAGTTGCGCAGTTTGCGCCAGCCCTATCCGATCAACTCGTCCGCCACCGCATACTTGACCACCACACGATTGCGATAAAGCCTTTCGCGCATCACCAATGCCCCCACCTGCCCCTTTTCCCGAACTTCCCGCCAGATCTCATTCTCCCGATATACCCGCTCCCCTTCGCGCGCAAACCGATGCCCTTCCTGGAAAACGTGATACCGATACGCCCGCACCTGGTCACATAACAACTCCCCTTCCAGTTGCGTCTGCCCGACATTCAACTTCAACTGAAAACATCGGTCTGTCGGGTTATGCAGCACCAGGTCAATGTAGTTATAAAAAATCGCCGCACCGGAGCCAAACGGCAGTACTCGTCCCTCATCCGGAAACGGATCGAAGCTGTGATTGGAGCGCTCAACCACCACCAACGGTGAATGTATGGCCATCCAATGAATCAGATTGCTCAATTGGCATATCCCGCCACCGACGCCGGTGCGGGCCTCGCCGAAGGACAATTCCATCCCTTCAACGTAGCCACGTTTACGCGTTGGCCGGCCGACGAGGCGGCAGAAAGAGAAATGTTCGCCAGGCGCGATGATGACGCCGTCGATGGCGGCGACGGCGAGTTTGAGATTGATGACTTTGTTGTGTTGCAGGGCGAGGTCGGAGTCGCCGAGTTTACGGATGAGTTTCGAGGTGTGTTTGAGGTAGCGAAATGGCAGGCGTTCGGTCGACACAACGGGTCGAGCGTAACGCTTGCGGGAGCAGTGCCAGGCGATGTGCCGAAACAGTCTTTTTTGCCACACGCGCAGCCAGTACAAGGCCGGGTGGTAGAGGGAAAGTGGTTTCATCCGTGACGCAACGGCGATCGCCGCTTCTTCCTTGGTTCGTGAATTGAGCGGGCATTCTAGCCTGTAACCCGAGCGCGCCAAGCAAATACAGCGGCTTTCTCTCGACTCACTTCGACACATTCTGAAGCACTGCCAGACCTGCATATTAAGGTTCGGCTAAGGTTGCATCGCTACTATCCCGGTCCATGAGCCCCTGTCGTCATTGAACCGTGGATGAGTCTTTCTGTTATGAGTGCGTTTAATCTGCCAACCCAACCACAGCCGAACTTCAGCCTTGTCCTGGTCAATTACAAGACCGCCGACATTACTCGGATGTGCCTGGAACTATTGCAACAGCACGCCCAGGAAAAGCGCATTCCAGTGTGGGTGGTGGACAACGATTCCGCGGATGAGAGTCTGGATTATTTGCGTTCGCTCGACTGGATCAACTTGATCGAGCGGCCTTCTCCGGGCAAAGAAGCGGGCCATATTGCCCATGGCAAGGCACTTGATCTGGCGCTGGAACAGGTTGAAACCGATTACTTGTTTTTGCTCCACACCGACACCTTCGTCTATGACAAAGAAGTGTTTGAAATGATGCTGCGCGAGTGCACAAAAAGTGCGGACATCGCCGCAGTTGGTTGTGTCGAGCAAATCAATCGGGGGATTGTCCGGGACACCTGGCGTTTAACTTCACGCTTTTGCAAGCATTATGTTCGTCAGGCAAAAGTTCGTCTGGGGATGAAATCCAAACCGCCAAGACCTTATAAGGAAACTCACCTGAAAAGTTTCTGTACGTTGTGGAACGTGCGACTGATGAAGTCTCATGGCCTGCACTTCTGCATGGATGACCGCGTACCCGGTTACACCCTGCAGGATCGAATGGTGAGCCTTGGATACGGCATCAAACTGCTGTCGCCGCGCAAGATCTTCCGTTATCTCGATCACATCCAGGCAGGAACGGTCGCCGCTGCAGGCACCTACGGGAAAAATCACCGTCGGACGAAAATGTACCAGGCGACTATCGAGCGTTTCCAGGGACAGCGAGACAAACGCGGGATACAAACATCGGTTTAACTCACGGCAATAAAAAGGGTGACTTTAAAAGTCACCCTTTTTTTAACTGAAATTGTATACATTTGCTCCGATGGAGGTGTTCGCCCAGTGTAATGGCCTGGCAATCCATGCACCGGTAAAGAGCCCTGACACTGGGCGAACGCGAAGGATTTTAATAGAAGTTGGCGGATATGTCGCCATACTTCAATGTAAATATTATGTACAAGAAAGTTAATAGATATTTATCCATGAAATTCCACACGAACCTTTCACGAAACTTTCAGAAACCCTGAGCCAACTAATAGTATGACTACTCTAATACAAAGACTGTACAAGAGCAGTCATTGTGTAGAGCTATAACTCAACTTTCGTGCTGACTGGTCACTTTTAATACATCGGTATAAGTGACTACAACGCTCTGCCCGACTTTGAGATTTTTCAGTTTGTCCTGAATTTCAGGCCGTTCGACGTTGAGGGTTTTCGATACGCCGGCAGGGTTCTGCAGCGTCACCTGATTTGTCTTCAAATCAATTTTGGTGATTTTCAATTGCACCTGGACCTGACGGTAAGCCTCGCCGCCGGGATTGCTGCTGCCCGGGGCATTGCGCAGCTCGCCGGTTCGCTCGGTGGTGCCAGGCAGACCTTTATCCACATCGGTATCGAGATAGGCCGCAACGGAGCGCATGACCTCCACGGTAACCTGGTCGCCAACCTTCAGATTGGCGAGGTTTTTCGCCTTCTCCGTGAGCTGTACGTGAACCTGCTTGCCTTCGGCGCCTTCCAGCACAACCTGATGATTCTGCGCATCAACCGCTAATACTTTGGTGGTGACTTTGTCGGCTTCAACCGTTGCCGACAGCGGTATGTCGGCGGCAAACGCAGAGAGACTGGAGGCGGACAGCAGCGTTGCGAGGGCGATGGACCTGGCGAGTGCATGAAGCTTCATAAGCGTACTTTCCCTGTCGTTGAGTGGTAGCACCCGACGCCGGAATCATTTCAGGCGCGGGGTGTGTCACTGAGCATAGACGCTGGTCAGGGCTTGGCTTTGGTTTGTGGCGCGGCGGTTTCCTGTGCGGTCGATTCGCCACTGGCCGTGCCTTTAGCGCTCTCTTCACGCTGCTTCGGATCGGTAGGACGCAGAGCGTCGTTGTCGCGCTCGGTTTCCCCCGCTGGCCGGGGTTCGTCAGGATGCTGGTTTTCAGATTCAGGTTTCATCGGTGTTGTCCTCAGGCTTCAGGGTCGTCAAGTTCGCGGGCGACGTTTACGGCGGGAGAATCCTTGTGCAGGTCGTCGCTCATCTCTGGTCCTCAACAGCAAGTACCTTTTGTAGAGGTTCGACGACCAAATGGAGTTCAACCGGATCCACGCAGGAGTCGCATCAGTACCCGGTCATTTCCAGATACCCCTTGCCGCCGTGGCTGCCGCTGACACGCACCGGGCCTTCCCAATAGGGAATGCGCAGGTCCATCCATGCGTTGGGGTTGAGCGCCGAGAGGCTGATGTCGAGTTGCTTGTCTGGAATGCTGATCGTCCAGCGCACCGGCATCGCGCGGCCGGCGACCTTGGCGGTGTCTTGCGGGACAAGTTTGATCTGCTCGCTATGCAGCGTTTGCGTCTGGCCGTCAGCGCCGATCCAGGTGCCGGTCAGGTACGGCGCGCCCTCCTTCTGGCGCATGCGATAAAGCATCACGTGTTCGCCGCTGTCCAGGTGCAAAGAGAACCAGTCCCAGCCAGTCTGGCTGGCGGTCAGCGGCTGGCTGCTCCACTCGCGGTCGAGCCAGGCAGGGCCGCTGACGGTGTAAGTCTGGCCATCGATCTGCAACGTGCCACTGGCCTGAAAAAACGGTTGGCTGTAGTAATACGACGCCTGCCCTTGTTCGGATTTCTGGCTGAACCCCTTGTCGCCCTGCAGCACCAACGGACGGCTGGAGGTGAGATGCAGTTGATAGGCAAATGATCTATCACGCGCACTAAGCTGCAAGTCACTCAAAGGATCGACTGCCTGACTGCTGAACTGCCAATCATCGATCCACGCCTCGAACGGCGCCAAACGCACGCCGGCCTGACCAACGCCGCCACGGGCATAACGCTCGGCGGCATGATGGGTCGTTGCCGAAGTCACTGCCGCATGGCCCAGCCAGATCGTTTGACTGCCCCAACCTGCCTGCTCCGGCACCGGTTTGAGGGCGCTGCGAAACAGCGTCCATTGCACGCCGAAATCATTGCCCTGCTGATCCTTGAGATTGGCGGTGACGTACCACCACTCAATGCGAAACCCCTCATGGACGCCGTGATCCGCCGGAAAGCTGAACACCCGTCCCGGCACCACCGGCGTAAATGCCTGTGCCTGATTGCCCATCCCGGCAAAGCCCTTTTGCTCGGGCACTGACTGATCGCAGCCGCCGAGCAACAGCAGAACCATCAGCACAACGAAGTTAGTCCTCATGGGCAAACGTCCTCAGCAGATCCGCCGGTTGCGTGCGGTACAGCGAATACAACGGCCACGCCGACGCCAGCAATGTGGCCAGCAACGCCAACCCCATCAGTTGCAAAAGCTGCCAAGGGAACACGCGCAACGGCAGACGCCAGCCAAACGCCTGTACGTTGATCACCGCGTCCAGACACCACGCCAGCGCAATCCCCAGTGGCAGCGCCAACACCAGCGTCAGCACCGCCAGCAGCCAGGTCTGACCAAGATTGAGCAGCATCAATTGGCGCCGTGTCACGCCCAGCGCCCATAGCGGCGCGAGTTGGCCGAGGCGGCTTTGGCTCTGGGTCAACAGGCTGATAAACAGTGCCACGCCCGCGACCGCCAGGGTCAAGGTGTTCAAAGCCGCCGTGGCGGCGAAGGTGCGTTCGAACACTTCAACCGACCAGCCCTTGAGCCGCGCCTGATCGACGATGCGGCTGTCATCGAGTTGAAAACGCGCCTGTAATGCACTCAGAAATGGCGGAATGTTTTGTGGGTCGATACGCAGATTGAAACGGTTCGGCGTCAACTGCGGCCATCCGCGCAGCAAATGGTTGCTGTTGACCAGCAAGTGCCCCTTGGGATTGCCGTAATCGGCGTAGATGCCGACCACACGCGGCGACCACGCGCCATTCGGTGCAGGAATTGTCAGGCGATCACCGGCGCGCACCTGCAGGCGGCGGGCGAGTTGCTCGCTGAGCATCACTGCATCATCCGTCGCCAGATGCGCCCATGGATCACCGCCACTGGCATCGAGCAATGGCCAGTGCTGGCGATAGTAAGGATGATCAATCACCCCGTAGACATCCGCCGGCCAGCCTTGCAAGGTGACCGCGACTTGCCAGTTGGGCAGCACCGCCGTCACCAGTGGCTGCTGTTTCAGCCAAGTGGACATCTCGCGGGCCTGGGCCGGGTTGCTCGGATTGATGTAAAGCTCGGCGCTCAGGCGTTGTTCGAGCCAATCGTTGAAAGTCTGGCGAAAACCGGCGGTCATGCTGCCAGCGCCGATATTGGCCGCCAGCGCCAGAAGCAACGCCATCAGCGCCAGGCTCAGTGCCGGCAATTGCTGGCGGCAGTCGGCGAGAAACCATTGCCCGAGCACCGAACGACTGCGCCCGAGCAGTTGATTCAACACGCCACTCAACAGCACCGGCAAGGCCAGCGCGGCGCCGAGCAGCAACCCCGCCATCAGCACAAAACCGCTGGCCAGGCTGTCGCCCCAAAGCCACGCCACCAGCGCAATCACGCCCAACACCAGGGCCAGCCAGCCCTGGCGCCGCAACCAGCGCGTGTATTGCTCATGCCAGGCTTGCGGATCCGCCACTGCCAGCAGCGGCAAACGGGCTGCGCGAAGCAGGCTGTTGGCACCGGCCAGCAAGGCGCCGAGCAAGCTCAAACCGATCCCGCTGAACCACCACCAAGGGCTCAGACGCAACTGCCCCGCCACTTCTGCGCCGTACAACCCGCGCAGGCTGGCGGCGACATCCGGCAGCAATACACTGGCCAGCCAGTAACCGCTGATCACCCCGAACACTCCGCCGACCAGCGCCAGCACACCCAATTCGAAAATCAGGCAACCCATCAACATCCGCGCGCTGACCCCACAGGCACGCAATGTGCGCAGCAGGCCGCGCCGTTGCTCCAGCGCCAGGCCGATGGCTGCATGCACGATGAATAAACCGACTACAAATGAGAGAAAACCCAAGGCATCCAGATTGAGGTGAAAGCTATCGGTCAGGCGCGCCAGATTGTTTTCCTCGCCACTGCTTTTGAGCTGCAACTGGCCTGTGAGCGCGGCCGGCAACTCGCCGTGAAAATCCTTGGGCAACAGCAAACGCGAGAGTTGTGCGGGTTGTTCGAGCAGGGTTTGCGCGACGCCGATGTCGACCAATAACACGCCCGGCGCCATGTCCTTTTGCGCCAGCAACGGCGGCAACGTCTGGCCACTGACCGTTTGCGGCGTAGCGCCTTCGCGCAGGTTCAGGGCCTGTAGGGTTTCCGGGGAAATCCACGTACTGCCCGGCGGCGTGAAGAATTCGACGACACGCTCGATCGGCATCGCCTGCCCGGCCACAGCGGAATCCGCAGGCAGCGACACCGGTTCGATGCCCATCAGTTGCAGGCGTTGATTGTCGTGATCCTTGAGGCTCAAGCGTCCATTCAACAGTGGCGACACCGGCCAGCCCTGGCGCCGCAGGTCGATGAACCATTGTTGGGGGAACGTCGCACCGCTCGGTGTACTGAGGCTGGCTTGCGGTTCGCCGCCGATCAATTGGCTGGCGCGAGCGTAACTGTCGCGAGCCTGACTGTTCAGCGCCTCGACGCCAGTCAACAGGCTGGTGGCCAGCCACAACCCGGTCAGCACACTGAAAAACTGCACCGGGTGCCGTCGCCAATGGCTGAGCAGCGCACGCAGGGTTTGCCGGAAGACAATCACGTCAAACGTCCGCTGGACAGCACCACCCGCTGCGCCAACCGCGCCGCCACCCGAGGGCTGTGAGTGACCATCAGCAAGGTCGTCGGCGTGTCGTCGAGCAGTTCCAGCAACAATCGCAGCACTTCGTCACTGGTCGCTTCATCGAGGCTGCCGGTCGGTTCGTCGGCCAACAGCAGTTTCGGCTGCGAGGCCAGCGCCCGGCCCAACGCGACACGCTGCTGCTGGCCGCCCGAGAGCTGCTCGGGATAGCGTTTGAGCAAATCGCCCAGGCCCAGACGTTGCACCAGATGCGCTTGCCAACGCGAATCGTGACGCCCGGCCAGGCGCGCCTGAAACGCCAGATTGTCTTCGACGCGCAAGCTTCCGATCAGGTTGAATTGCTGGAACACCAAGCCGATTTCCGTGCGCCGCCAGTTGGCCAGTTGCGCTTCGTTCATGCTCTCGAGCCGCTGCTCGCCGCTGCGAATGCTGCCGCTGTCGACCTTGTCGAGACCGGCGATCAAGTGCAGCAAGGTGCTTTTGCCACTGCCGGATTCGCCCATCAACGCCAGGCTGCTGCCGGGTTCCAGCGTCAGGTCGACGCCTTGCAGCACGGGTAACGGGCCTTGGGGGGTAAGGTAACTTTTGCAAACGTTTTGGATCTGGAGCATGCCGCCACCTGATGAGTCAGTGTGGGGCAAGAATAGCGGATGACGGTGACAGACCTGAATCCTGCGTTGAATCACACGGCCTCATCGCTGGCAAGCCAGCTCCCACAGGGTGCGAGGGTGAACGCCATAGTGTGAACACCCTCAATTACTCTGGGAGCTGGCTTGCCAGCGATGAGGCCAGTTCTGCCCATACAAAACCTACTGCCCCGCCGCCACACTCGCCGGCGCCTGCGTCGGCGTCACAATGCGGCCCAGATCAATATGTTTCCACTCCGGCTTGGCCCCCAACCGCGCATTGAAGCGATAGTTGAAGGTGAACTCATCCACCGTCGGCACCGTCAGCGGCTTGCCGTACACCGATTCGATGCCCGCCAGGTCATACCCCATCAACTGCAACAGCGTCGGGAAGATGTTGTAGTGACTGGAGCGATCCTTGTTCGCCGCCAACTGCGCCGACCAGTCGAAGGTTTTCAGATCGCGGCCCTGAATCACCACCAGCGGCACCAGGCCCTCCTCCTCCACCGGGTCCCCGCCGCAATGGGTATTGAGCCCCGGGTTACCGCGTTCGTGCAGATCCTGCCCGTGATCGGAGGTATAGATCAGCA
>OFQU01000340.1_pt1 | contig 10540 bp, 12 predicted proteins | sample 1542981 | NCBI WGS metagenome assembly OFQU01 (sample SAMN07774233, study PRJEB24372) | wastewater metagenome | isolation source: Exp Tend CN 90WW | collected 2016-02
TGAGCAATGTGATGCCAGACTTGAGCTGGTGCATGTGTATGACTTGACGACGGTTTACACCACGGACATGGGGTTCGGCGCATTGCCGTTGGCCACCGGTATCCATGAAACGCTGGGTAGCGCTCAGCATGAGGCGTTTGCGGCCCTGGCCGAGCGTCACGGCGTACCAGATCCATGCCGACATTTCATAGAGGGCGCGCCGGTGCCGAGTATCTGCGAGTTCGCCGACAAGAAGCAGATTGACGTCATTGTGATGGGAACGGTGCAGCACCACGGCTTGAGCAAGTTGTTAGGCAGCACCGCCGAACAGCTGCTGCATCGAGCTCCGTGCAGTGTGTTGGCGATCAAGCCGCAACACACCTTGCAGTCCTGAAGCGGGATCGCCCCGTAATGAGCCGTTGGCCGACACATCACGAGGCGATTTTTTACAGGTGAAGTCGATGAATGACCTGGTGCGGATCGTCGGGATCATTCTGAGTCTCAAACCCTAGACTTTTGGCCAGATCACGCATCAACGCGTTACTCGCGGCGTCGACCGAATACATCTGGCGAAAACCGTTGTGGCGGGCAGCCTTGATCAAGTGCTCCATCAGCAATGTGCCCAGGCCCAAGTGCCGCCATTCATCGGCGACCGTCACGGCACATTCGCATTGATGTTCGCCTGTGGCGGCATAACGGCTGATGCCGATTTCGATCAACTTGCCGTGCTCGTGAACCAGTGCAATGAAGGCCGTGCGCTGTTTGTTGTCGGTGTCCATCAACTGGTCGAGCAGGGCGGTGCCGGGCTCGCTGATCTGGGCAAGAAAGCGCATGTGCCTGGATTCGGGAGACAGGCGCTTGATGAAGTTGTATTCGCGCTCGCGATCCTTTTCCGAGAGCGGGCGGATCAACACATGGCGGCCGTCCTTGAGCGCCTCAATCCAATATTGGCCGGAGACCGCCGCATAGGCGGCTACGGCCTGATCGTTGTGGTCTTTAACGGTGAGCATGGGTCATCCTCCATCCAGTTGAAAGGCTGGCGCGCGGTGAAAAAACGTCCGCTTGGCTTCCTTCTACACCGTTGCCCGCGGCTGCATCTGATCTAAGTCAGACACCGGCCATCGCGGTTTTTCATTGGCATCGGTTGGATGTAAATCGACGAAGGGCAGGTGGGGCGGGTGCAGTCTTAGGCTCTGCCGGCCCATGGCGCTGGAACCAGCACTCAAGCGTGTTTTCATCACGTCGCTAAGGTATTGCATAGATCTTGAATAGCTTTTTGGCCGAATCACCGGCTCCCCCCAGATATTTTTCGAAGGCCCGTTCAATGTCGCCGGATCGATACATTTCGCTCAGCGCAGTGTCGACCAGCAGACGGAAATCTTCGTCCTCCCGATCCACTGCCATTGCAGTCGGTGCGTACTCAAAAATCCGCTCTAGCAGTACCAGGTTTCCTGAAGGGTAATTCCTGGTTAGCAGATGCTCGAGCATCATGCGTTCAGCGAAGAACGCATCGGCTTTGCCATTGGCAACCAGATTGAGACCTGCATCTGCGTTCTCTACTGTGACCAAAGTGGCTACAACACCCAGCAATCGCATCTGCTGATGTATCCACGTCTCGGTGACACCGCCAGCGATGGCGACATACGTCTGATTGGATAGACCAAGGTTCACAGTCGCTCGCCACGTTGGTCCTGTATGAGCCACCTTGCCGCCCAGCACATTGAGCAAGGCTTCGGAAGCATTCTGGCGGACCACTGCCGAGAGACCGGCAGTGTAAATCGGCACCGAGTAGCTGACGATCTTTCGCCGTGCCAGTGTGGGTGGGGTCGGCGTACAAAGAATGTCGATCTTCCCCGAACTGACGTCATTCATCTCGTCTTTGAGTGAGACAGGTTGGTATTGAATTTTCAACTCAGGCAAATTCAAATCGGTCTTGACCTTCTCGGCTATTTTCAGACAAAGATCGATGGCATAACCGCTGGCTTTATCGGCTGCCTGATCACTGAAAGGCACGAAGTCAGGTAGGTAGCCGAGAGTGATAGCGTGACTCGCGCGTATGCGCTCAAGCGTCTTGCCATGGACCATTATCGGTAGCAGCGCCAGTATGCAGACGAGCAGCAGGTTGTTTGATTTGGCAAGTTTTACGTTCATAGAAGGGTTTCCTCGAATTCAGATATCTGTGCCGTACTGAAGACTTGTATCAAGGGTCTTCGGCCCGAGTGCCAGCAGGCGCAGGGGCGTCGACAAAACGTTTAGCGAGGAAACCGTAGAGCAAGTAGCCGAATACCAGAACAAGGATGCCGCCGAACACGGCGTCTTTGCCGCAGGCATACAGCGCATACAAGGAATAGGCCACTGCAACCACTAACAGCAGAGTGTTGCGCGTGTATACGCCTGCGCTGACTTTGGCTTTGTACATCATGACCAGCAGCCCGGTTGCTGCCGTCACGTAGGGGATCAGATTGGTCACCGCTGCGAGGCTAACGAGTTTTCCGAACTGTGCACTCGCGTTTGGCGAAATGGTCGACAGCGCCATCAAGGTCTGCAGCACGCCACAGACCAGCATCCCGACGACGGGGGCATTGTGTGCGCTGACCTTACTGAACAGTTTTGGGAACATGCCCTGATCAGCCGTCATCTTGGCGGTTTGTGCCAGAGTGAACTGCCAGCCCAACAGTGATCCCACACAGGCCATCACCGCGAGCGCCATGATGATGTTGCCGACCGTGGGGTTGAACATATGCGCATACACGAGCGCGAAAGGGGCTGATGAGTTGGCCAGTTCGGCATTGGGAATGATGCCCTGAATGACCGTCGTCGATAGCACATAGACTGCGGCTGCCCCCAGTGTGCCGAACAGGCATGCCAGCGGCACGGTGCGCGAGGGGTTTTCCACCGCGTCAGAGGCCTGGGCAGCCGACTCCATGCCGAGAAAGGCCCAGAGGGTCAGAGGAATCGCTTTGCTGATCGCTTCGGATGTCGGCAGGTTGTTCGGGTTCCAGGCTGCGACTATCAGATCGGTTTTGAACCAGAACCAACCGATGATGCTCAAGCCCGCCACCGGGATGATCACCCCCCAGACAGTAACCGCACCAATCTTGCCCGTGATGCCAGGGCCGCCAAAATTAGCCACGGTGGTTAACCAGAGCAAGCCGACCGTTCCGATGAACAATGGAATGGCGCCGCTTCCCAGCCAAGGCATGAACGATGTCATGTATCCCACTGCGGAGATGGCTACCGCCACGTTGGCGATGGCCAGCGACAGGAAATACAGATAAGAGCACAGGAAAAAACCTGATTTTGCGTGCGCTTCTTCGGTGTAGGCGGATAACCCACCTGAGCGCAGACAGTAGATGCCACATTGGGAAAAACAATACGCGATGGCCATTGAGCCAACAGCGGTGACGATCCATGACAACAATGAAACAGCCCCGAGTTGGGCCATGCTCGTCGGCAACATAATGATGCCTGAGCCCATCATGTTTACCGCAACCAGTGTGGTGAGCCCCATGAGGTTCATTTTCTTGCTTGAGTCGGCCATCGGAATCCCCTCGATCTGCGAAACGCATTACCGCTCAACCATCGAATGCACTGCGAAGCAGGCTCATGCTCCTGCCCAAACTTCGCTATATGAGAGCTGTTCGGACAGACGCATAGTCACGCTCTCGTCACAACACTAGTACCGGCAGACGGGGGCATTTCTGATAATTATCAATCAATACGATTTGCCAGCCGTGAGCCCACCTGGCTTGGAATTTAAGCCATGTAGCAGCCCACCAACGAACGCGGTAATAAACCCGCTACCGCCTAGTGCTAGTGCGTTGGCAAGGCAAAGCAGGGCTAAGTTCTGAAACTCAACCCCCTTGCCTGTTTTGATTGATGCCACAGCAATCGCAGTGTTGGTCTTCTGACGGGATGTTCAACGCGTAGAAAGCCAGACTATTTCAAATTCATTGGTACAGGACGCCCGTCGCTTTGCAACGACTTGCCCGAGGGCGCACAAAACCGGGACGGGCGCGCATTATCGATCTGCGTTGCGGACGGGGTCATTGGTTCTGGCGATTGCAGCCGGAAACCATGTGCTTGAGGCCTTCCATGTTCTGGATGTTCACGTCGCGACCGGCGATTTCCACCAGTCCCTGATCGCGCAAGTGGGCAATGCCGCGACAGATGGTCTCCAGACGCAGCCCAAGGTAGGAGCCGATCTCTTCACGGCGCATTTTCAGCACAAACTCTTTGGAGGAATAGCCACGCACGCTTAGGCGTTGCGAGAGGTTGAGCAGGAATGCCGCCAGGCGCTCATCGGAGTTCATATTGCCCATCAGCATCAACATGCTGTGGTCGCGCACGATTTCCCGGCTCAGCAGTTTGTTGAGGTTGTGCTGCAGGGAAGGAAGGCTTTGCGCCAGTTTTTCCAGTTGCGCGAAGTGAATCGGGCAGACTTCGCTGTCTTCCAGGGCATACGCAGTGCAGGCATGTTGATCGGCACTGATGGCGTCCAGGCCGAGCATTTCGCCGGGTATATGAAACCCCGTCACTTGTTCTCGGCCATCGACCGACAGCACGCTGGTCTTGAACGAACCTATGCGCACAGCGTACAGCGAGCGCAGCGGGTCACCTGCCCGGTATAGAGCGGTGCCTTTCTTCACCTTGTATCGCTGCACGATCATTGTATCGAGTCGATCAACCTCCGAACCCGTCAGGCCGATCGGCAGGCATAACTCCACCACACTGCAATTGGAACAGGCAGCTTTGAGCAGTGGCGGGGGAGAATGAGCTTCAAGCATGGGAAAGGCGCCTCCAAGGGTCGTGATAAGCATAGGCGTCGTAGCGGCGCGAGTGCTTTTCATTTGGCCTTTCACCTTGATTGCAGACGAGCGGAGTGCCCGGATTAGCGAGGCGCTGGCAATTTCGCCTTTATTGAGCTTCAAGGTTGATGTTGATACTTGATGTAAATCAATCGTTGCCCCGTTTTTCAATTTCGGCGGCCAGTGGCTCAGGCGTAACGAACACTCGTAAAGAAACAACACAGCAGCGATCACCGCTACCCATCGATGCTCTCGTTTGTTGACAAAAATCAGAGCCCGGAGCGGGCATCGTCAGATACTCAGTTCAGCGATTTAACAGAGCAGTGATTCACCAAGGGGAAATCATGAACATGCGCTCGTCCATCATCGTGCTGAGTATCCTCTGTTGGCTACAGCCACCGGAGCGTGCAGCCGTCGAGGCCAATGAGCGCGTCAAGCGGATGGCTGAAAAGGCAGCGCGCAAGTAGTCGGCGATTACATCAAACCGGACACGGATGTCGGGCTGGCAATCAGGCCGGCGAAGCATCGTCAGGAGAAGTACCTCATGTTCAAGCTCAAACGCATTCTATTGATCGCACCCGCCGAAATGACTCGCACTCCGGCGTTTGACCGCGCCCAGGCATTGGCCCGGGCCAGCGGTGCGTTGTTGCACATCGTGGCGTTCGATTATGTGCAGGCTTTGGCGCTTGCCGGTCTGTTTGACCACAACGCCATGGCGCAGGCGCGCGAAGGTTATTTGCAGGTGCATCGGCATTGGCTGGAACAGCAAGCCCGATTCGAGCGTGGCAGCGGCGAGCAAGTCACTACCGAAGTGGTCTGGGTCAGGTCCACACCGGCGCATGTGCTTGAGTACGTCAATGACTTCCACGCCGATCTGGTAATCAAGGACGCCCATCATGTTCCGGCCCTTGATCGGGCGTTTCATCAGCCACTGGACTGGATGTTGCTGCGCGATTGCCCAGCCTGTTTGCACCTGGTCACCGATGCAGCGAACCCGAAGCCTTTGAAGATTTTGGCGGCCGTAGACCTTTCCCACCTTGAGGACCTGACCCAAGGGCTCAACGACCGGATACTCGGCCTGGCATCGACATTGGCATCAGAGTGCGGAGCGTCGTTGCATCTGTTGAACGTGAGCAATTGGTCCGTAGTGGGTGATGCCGCGATGAGTGTGCCGAACCTGAGTCTGGATCACAGCCTGCGCGATGCGATCACCGATACTCAGCAAGAGGCGTTCGATACCCTGGCCGAGCGCTATGGTGTCGATGAAAAACACAGGCACTTGCTGACCGGTATCCCTTACCGGGTGATCGAACAGTTTGCCCGACAGAACGCGTTCGACCTGATGGTGCTGGGTACGTCCTACCATCACGGCCTCGACGATTTTATCGGCGGCACGGCGCAATGCCTGATAAATCGCGCGCCGTGCAGCTTGATGATGGTCAGGCCGCTAACTTCTGCAGCCTGATCGGCCAGCCGTTCATCATCAACCGCTTTCAGCCGAAAGCGGCAAACGATGACGGATGGAGTCACTATTTTTCGCTTTCCTTGCAAGCAGTAGCCTAAACCGTTGGTAGCGTTCCGCCGTCGATCACGAATTCACTTCCAGTGATCGATGACGCTCGCGGTGAAGCCAGGAAACAGATCAGGTCAGCAACTTCCGAAGGCGTCGATGGGCGTCCGAGCGGGATACCTCCAAGAGCTTTCATGATGATGTCTTTCCCCCCTTGATAGTCAGTACCTGCTTCCTTCGCGAGTCGCTCGGCAAATACAACCGACGCTTCGGTTTCAACCCAGCCCGGCGAAACCCGAACTACGCGAATGCCTTTGGGCGAAACCTCTTTCGACAGGCTTTTGCTGTATGTCGAAAGCGCGGCTTTGGCCGCCGCGTAAGCTGTTGTAGATTCCGGCAGTGGCAGCCGACTCTGGATGGAGGTGACGTGGATAACAACCCCTTCCTTGCGCGCCAGCATTCCCGGGAGCAGGGCTCGATCAAGGCGCACCGCCGGCAACAGGTTCAGGCTGAGCTCTTGTTGCCAGTGCTCTTCGTCCAGCGCAGCAAAACCTCCGCCGGGTGCCGACGAACCACCCAGAACATGGATCATGATGTCTACGCCGCCGAACTGTTCCTGGACCGCTGCGATCAGCACGTCACAACCTTCCCGGGTCGAAAGATCAGCCGCAATCAGAACTACGCCCGGCATTTCCACGTCCACCAGCCTGGCCGAAGTGATGACCTTCGCGCCCTCGGCCATTAGCAACTCGACGACAGCCTTGCCGATGCCTTTGGTGCCACCGGTGACCAGGACCCGCTTGCCAGTCAAACCTGAAGTCAGCATGGCGTGATCTCCAGTGAACGGATTCGACCGTCCTCCAGCGTGAACGCGTAGCTCAGTTGAAGCGCGCTACCGGGAAAATTCCCGACAACGTTCGCAATGACCGTGAGTCTGTTCTGTTCTTGAAGGGCTTGTAGTGGGTGGACCTGATAGGCGAAGGCCTTGCGAGCATCTTGTTGCCAGGCTGTGATAGCAGCGATGCCTTCGTATGTTTTTCTCTCATCGCAAACCGTGGCGTCAGGGCTGAAGCAGCTCGCAAGTTGTGCTGCATCGCCATCGTTACTGTCCGCAAAGTACATCTTCACGGCGTCGGGGAGTTGAAGGGGCATGTCGTTCTCCTGAATCGGGTTGTATGAAGCGATCTTGGGTGCGTTTGTAAGCGTGCCTGATGCAATGAGGCATCCATTCAGCTCGAGGATCAGGAGATCAACCCCAGTTTCGCTGCCTTGAAGGTGGCGGCCGCTCGGGTCGAGCACTCCAGCTTTCGGAAGATACTTTCCACGTGCGTGCGAACGGTGCTCGCCGAGCACAGCCAGCTTCAGCGACGAATGACAGGCTTGGGGGGCCGAGCATTCAGTAGCAACCAGATCGCTTGAGCTGATGAGGTCAAAGTACGTGTCGACACTGCTGACAGGCTGAAGGCTCATTCGCTGATCTCCTGGATGGATTACCTGCAGTGATCTTGCTGCCAGATAGATAGTTTGTTCAACTGGGACAAACCTGTATGACCCATCCCGATATTCAGGACAATCCATGTCACACGAGCGTTTAGGTCTCAGCGAGCTGGACGCGGTTATAGCGGTCGCACGCCGGGGGTCGTTTCGCAAAGCCGCGATTGATCTTCACGTCTCCACTACCGCGTTGAGCAACACCATTGCGCAACTGGAAGCTCGCCTCGAATCGCGGTTGTTCAATCGCACGACCCGTAGCGTGGCCATTACCGAAGCGGGTAGGATATTTCTCGAGCAGGTGGGGCCCGCCTTGCAGGATTTGCGCGCCGCACTCGATGCCGTTCGATCGCATAACGCCGGGCCCTCGGGCACGCTGCGCATCAATGCGTTTGCCAGCGCTGCACGATCGGCGCTCATGCCCCTGGTGATGGAGTTCTTGCAGCAACATTCGAAAGTGCACATCGACCTCGTCACCGAAGGCCGTCTGGTGGACATTGTTGCGGACTGCTTCGATTTCGGCGTGCGCTCGGCAAGTCTCGTTCCGAACGACATGATCGTGATCCCCCTCGGCCAGCCGCAACGGTACGCCGTGGTCGGCTCGCAGTCGTACTTTGAAAAGCACGGCAAACCGCAAACGCCATCCGAGCTGCTCCAGCACCGATGCATCCGCGTGCGACTACCCAATGGGGCGATTTTCCCGTGGCATTTCGAGCGGGACGCAGAAGTGACTCGTCTCGATGTAAGCGGGCCGCTTACGCTGGATGAACCCAGTGTGGTCAAGGCGGCCGTGCAGGAGGGCATGGGGCTCGGCTTTTTCATGGCGCAGGACGTTCATCACGAAATCCGCGCCGGACAGTTCGTGCAGGTTCTCAAAGAATGGACACCGCCCAGGGACAAACTGTGTCTGTACTACCCGAACCGCCGCAATCCATCTGCGGCAGCCAAGGCATTCATTGAGTTGGTACGCGCCCGTCAAGCCGATCAGGACGGGGTCGCATGATTAAGCCCTTCGGACCTGGCTCAGGCAATCAATCCCAGTGTCAGTCCTTTCAAAGTGGCGGCTGCGCGGGTGGAGCATTCCAGTTTGCGAAAGATGCTTTCCATGTGCGTAGCTGCGCGTCTTCATTGCGGCTACGACACAGATAAAAAAGCCCGCGAGAGAGGCGGGCTTGAGCGGATAGCTTTCAGAGGCAGTCGGACTTGCCGATCTGAAACTCGACTATGGGTGAGCCGGTTGAATCCTGGTAGAGAAGGTTAATGGAAAGACCCGTTTTTACGAATTGTCCTAAACCTTTTTCATTACAGAATGCAGAAGCTGCGAGCGCTTTTGTGTCCTTGGTGAACTCATCGGTATCGATTTCGTCCTTCGATACTTTTGTAAGTGTGTAAGAGATACGCATGACCTCATCGCTGTAGGTCACCGTATCGATGCGAGTTGATTCATCAGATATTTTTCCAGACTGAACACTCATGATGAGCGCGAGACCTTTGAGCTGGCGTTCCCGCTCCTGCATTTTCTCTTCCGGAGCGGTCTTCGCATGCCATACCTGTACCAAGATAAAGAGCAAAGTCATTGCCGAGAAAAATATGATTATTCCGCGATTCTGTTTCAACTGAGATTGCCGTAGCAAAGGGCTATTACGTATTTGACCATGCCGGTAGCGTCACCTCAAGTTAGAGGCGTTGGTCTTCGATGGCCAACGAAACGAGGATGTACTCATCCGCTCCGCTGGTTGCCGTTGAGCGCGGATGGGAGTGCATTAGGATGGTGTCGGTAGTGGGGTGGAGCTAAAGAATTGCTAGGGTGCGGCCGATAGGCTCGCGTCGGCAACGATGCCATATCACATGAAAGCTGGAGTTATAAATGCCGTTGAATAAAGCTCGTATTGGTGTGTTCGCCGCGCTTATTGGCTGCACTTTTGCGTCGACCGCACATGCTGCCAGCGAACATGAGATGGCCGTCGGTGGTGCAGCTCTTTACCAAGTTTGCGCACAGAAACATCCTGAAAAGGAGCTTTCTTTAGAGCAATACATATCGCTACATCCACATATGTCGACTCAATTAGCAAACGACATTAGGGCATTCTCCTCGCAGCCAAAACACAAAGCAGAACTTGAGGATACAGTTCTGCGCATGCGGACCGAGGCCACCCAAGATTTACTTGAAGTCGTATGTGATAGCTATTACCGAGATGCAAAGGAACGGGAGTAGTCCTCAGCTTCTTTCGCATGGGGGTGTGATCTGGCCGGGGCTCAACCGGCATTCGGCGGAAGGGGTAGCCCAATAGGCGACCGGTTGGCTCATCCGCTGCCCGAGACTTAGCCTCAGATCACACCCCGATGCGCTCTCATAGAGAGGATCGGGCAGTTAACGACAGGCTGTCGTGGCGCTGGTTGTCTCTATCTTTTCAATCTCATCCAAGGCTTTCTGATATGCCTCGACCATCAACCCCAGCATTTCGTGTCGACTCCGGATGAAAGCGACACTGTCTTCTGATATTCCGTGCCGCTTGGCTCCAGACACTAACCGTTCGAGCGCGCTGATCTCGTCAGGCCATGCCGCGCTCATTGCGCCGCCTCGAAAGTTGCTGACGATGCCGATACACCAAATCGCGACCAGTTCGCCGGGCTGTAGAACTGCACAACCTTTGCGACTTTCACGATGAACTCAGCGCCGAAGCGGAATTTCTTGCCTTGGTACAGGCGCGGCATGGTCAGTTTCTTGTCCAAGCAAGTAGCGCCGACGATA
>OFQU01000343.1_pt1 | contig 10492 bp, 3 predicted proteins | sample 1542981 | NCBI WGS metagenome assembly OFQU01 (sample SAMN07774233, study PRJEB24372) | wastewater metagenome | isolation source: Exp Tend CN 90WW | collected 2016-02
CGCCAGTTGACCCTGGAAATGCCGGAAGTCGATGTGCGCGGGGTGGCTGATCTGCCCGCCGTGCTCGAAGCGCGGGCGCAGGCCGACCGCGAACGCGGCTTCGATCTGCAGAATCCGCCGTTGCTGCGCCTGTGCCTGTTGCGCACGGCGGATGATCGCCATCGGCTGATTTTTACCTGCCACCACATTCTCATGGATGGCTGGAGCAACTCGCGGATGTTCGGCGAGGTGTTGCAGGATTACGCCGGCCACCCGGTGCCGGGCGCGCAGGGTCGTTACCGCGATTTCCTGGTCTGGCTGCAAGGTCAGGACAAAGCCGCCGCCCAGGCTTTCTGGCGCGGACAACTGGCCGCTTTGCACGAGCCGACGCGACTGGCTTCGGCCTGCCACGGGGCGACGGTGCCGGGCCCCGGCAAACAGATGCATCGCCTGCATTTCGATGCAGCGTTCACCCAGCGCCTGAATGCCTTCTCCCGTCAGCAACAAGTGACCCTGAACAGTCTGGTGCAAGCTGCGTGGCTGCTGGTGTTGCAGCGTTACACCGGGCAGGCCACGGTGGCCTTCGGTGCAACCGTGTCGGGGCGGCCGGTGGATTTGCCGGGCATCGAGCAGCAATTGGGGCTGTTCATCAACACCTTGCCGGTGATCGCCAGCCCGCAGGCGACGGTCAGCGTCGGCGACTGGGTGCGCAGCGTGCAGGACAAGAACCTGCTGCTGCGGGACTACGAGCAGACCCCGTTGCAGGACATTCAGCGTCTGGCCGAACTGAGCGGCGAAGCACTGTTCGACACCTTGCTGGTGTTCGAGAACTATCCGGTGTCCGAAGCACTGGAAGCCAATCCGGGCGGGCTGCGTTTCGCCGGCCTGGAACACCGCGAGCAAACCAACTACGGCCTGACCCTGATCGCCGGGGCCAGTGACGTGTTGAATCTGGACTTCAACTACCTCACCGAACACTTCGCCGAGCGCAGCGTGCTGGGCCTGGCTGCGCATCTGCAGGAAGTGCTGCGCCAGTTCCTTGAGGCGCCGCAGCGGTGCCTGGGTGAGATTGGCCTGTTGCCGCTGGCCGAGCGTCAGACCCTGGCGCAGTGGAACGACCACCACGCGGCCTATCCGGCTGAACGCTTGATTGCGCAGAGCTTCGAAGCGCGGGTCGCAGCGCATCCGCAAGCGCAGGCCCTGAGTCATGCTGGCGTCGCCCTGAGCTATGCCGAACTCAACCGACGGGCCAACCAGTTGGCCCGTCATCTGCTGGCGCTTGGGGTCGGCCCGGAAATCCGCGTGGGCGTGGCGATGCCGCGTTCGGCGGAACTGGTGATCGCGTTGATGGCGGTGCTCAAGGCTGGTGGCACCTATGTGCCGCTGGATCCGGACTACCCGGCCGACCGCGTGGCCTACATGCTCGACGACAGTCAGGCAAAAGTCTTGCTGACGCAGCAGTCGCTGCTGGCGCAATTGCCGCAGACCGATGCCGAAGTGGTGCTGGTCGAGGCGGGCGGACAGGCGTTTGCCGCGCAGCCTGCGGACAATCTGCCGGCGCAGGGCGATTCGGCGAATCTGGCCTACGTGATCTACACCTCCGGCTCCACCGGCAAACCGAAAGGCGTGGCCATTGCCCATCGCAACGTGCAGGCGCTGATTCACTGGTCCGCCGAGGTCTACAGCGAAGAAGACCTGCAAGGCGTGCTGGCCTCGACGTCGGTGTGCTTCGACCTGTCGGTGTGGGAGATTTTCGTCACCCTCGCGCGCGGCGGTTCGCTCGTCATGGCGCGCAACGCCCTGGAGCTGCCGGACTTGCCGGAGCGCGATCAGGTGCGCCTGATCAACACCGTGCCGTCGGCCATCGCTGCGCTGCAACGCATCGGGCAGATTCCCCAAGGCGTGCGCATCATCAACCTCGCTGGCGAGCCGTTGAAGCAGAGCCTGGTCGATACCCTCTACCGTGAGACCTCGGTGGCTCACGTCTACGACCTGTATGGGCCATCGGAAGACACCACCTATTCGACCTGGACCCGCCGCGAATCCGGTGGTCAGGCGAACATCGGCCGGCCGCTGGTCAACACCACGGCGTATATGCTCGACGGCCAGTTGCAGGAGGCGCCGATTGGCGTGGCGGCCGAGCTGTATCTGGCCGGGGATGGCATCACCCGTGGTTACCTGTTCCGTCCGGGCCTGACCGCCGAACGCTTCGTGCCCAACCCGCTGTCGAACACCGGCGAACGCATGTACCGCACCGGCGACCTGACCCGCTTCGGCGATGACGGCCGCATCGAATACGTCGGGCGTATCGACCATCAGGTCAAGGTGCGCGGTTTCCGCATCGAGCTGGGTGAAATCGAAGCGCGTCTGCTGGCGCAGGACAGCGTGCGCGAAGGCGTGGTGCTGGCGGTGGATGGCCAGAGCGGTCAGCAACTGGTGGCGTATGTGGTGCCGAGCGACAGCAGCCTGAGCCTTGAGGAGCAGGACGCGCTGAGCGAAACCCTACAGACTGCGCTGAAGACGCAACTGCCGGATTACATGGTGCCGGCGCAGTGGCTGTTTCTTGAACAGTTGCCGCTGACCCCCAACGGCAAACTCGATCGCAAGGCCCTGCCGGCACCGGATGCCAGTCAGTCGCAGCGCGACTACGTGGCGCCGTCGACGCCGCTGGAGCAACAACTGGCCGAGGTCTGGCAGGACATTCTGAAGATTGAGCGCGTCGGCGTGACCGACAACTTCTTCGCCCTGGGCGGCGACTCGATCATCTCGATTCAACTGGTCAGCCGTGCGCGTCAGCAGGGCATTCGTTTCACCCCCAAAGACCTGTTCCAGCAGCAGACCGTGCAGAAACTCGCCGCTGTGGTTACGCTCGATTCGTCGACCGACGAGGCGCCGGCGGATTATCCGCTGGCTCAACTGGATCAGGCGCAACTTGATGCGCTGCCGGTGCCGGCGGACATGATCGAAGACGTTTACCCGCTGTCGCCGATGCAGGAAGGCATGCTCTTCCACACGCTGTCGGATAACGGCAGCAGCCTTTACGTGCAACAGGTCAGCCTGCCGATCACGGGCCTGGACGTGGAACGCTTCCGCCAGGCGTGGGAGTTCGTCATCGTCCGTCAGGCGATTCTGCGCACCAGTTTCCATTGGCAGGATGGCCTGAGCAAACCGTTGCAGGTGGTGCATCGTCATGCGCCGTTGCAGATGCAGGTGCTCGACTGGCGTGAGCGCGAAACCAGTGAAGAACTGATTGCCGAGTTTGCCAGCGCTGACCGTGCGCTCGGTTTCAATCTGGCCGACGCCCGTTTGCAACGTGTGACCCTGTTGCGCCTGAGCGACGATCAGTACCAGATGATCTGGACCAGCCACCACATTCTGATGGACGGCTGGAGCAGTTCGCGGCTGTTCGGCGAAGTCCTGCAGTATTACGCCAAGGGCGAAATCATCGGCGAGAACGGTCGTTACCGCGACTTCATCGCCTGGCTGCAGGCGCAGGATCAGGACGCTCAGGAGCTGTTCTGGAAGGCGCGTCTGGCGGAGGTCAACGAGCCGACGGCGCTTAGCCAGGCGATGCATCCGCGCCACAGCGCCGATGTCGCCGGTCACGATGCGATCTACTCCAACTGGGACAAAACGCAAACCGCGGATCTGTTGCAGTTCTGCCGCGACCTGCGCATCACCCCCAACACCTTGATTCAAGGTGCATGGTTGCTGCTGTTGCAGCGTTACACCGGACAGCAGACGGTGACTTTTGGCGCCACGGTGTCGGGCCGTCCGGAAGGTCTGGCGAATGTCGGCAACATGCTCGGCCTGTTCATCAACACCTTGCCGATCATTCAAACGCCGCGTGCGGATCAGCGCCTGGCCGACTGGCTCGGCGAAGTGCAGGCCTACAACCTCGACATTCGTGATTACTCCCAGGCGCCACTGGCCGATGTGCAGCGCTGGTCCAACCTCGGTGGGCAGGCGCTGTTCGACAGCATCGTGGTGTTCGAAAACTTCCCGATCGACGATCGCTTGCAGGAAGAAAACGACACCGACCTGACCTTCGGCAAATCCATCGGCCACGGCGTGACCAACGTGCCGATGGACCTGGCGGTGATGCTCGGCGACGAGTTGTCGATCGAATACCTGTACCTGCGCAGCCACTTCAGCGCCGAGGCGGTGGTCGGTATTCGCCAGACCATGGAAAACACCCTCGCCGCGATGCTGGCGGCGCCGTACGAACGCCTCGGCAATCTGCAGCGTCTGAGCAGCGAACAATGGCACGCCGCGCAGGCCTGGAGCGCCGAACCGGTGCACAGCCATCAAGCGGCGCTGTTGCCGGAACTGATCAGCCGTCACGCGCAACAACAGCCACAGGCTATTGCTCTGCAGTGCGCGGGGATGAGCCTGAGCTACGCCGAACTCGAACTGCGTGCCAACCGTCTGGCGCATTGCCTGATCGAACACGGCGCGGGGCCGGAGGTGGTGATCGGCGTGGCCTTGCCGCGGTCGCTGGAGATGGTGGTGAGCTTCCTCGCCGTGCTCAAGAGCGGTGCCGCCTACGTGCCGCTGGACATTGAGTATCCGCCGGAGCGTCTGGCGTACATGATCGAAGATTCGGGCATGGCGCTGTTGCTGACCCAAAGCAGCCTGCGTGCCACGTTGCCGGCGCCGCAAGGCCTGCTGCGCCTGGAAGTCGATCACCTCGACGAAAGCCGCTATGCCGACTATGCCCCTGACTGCCGCGTTCACGAGCAAAGCCTGGCGTATCTGGTCTACACCTCCGGTTCGACCGGGCGACCAAAAGGCGTCGCGGTGACGCAAGGTCCGCTGAGCATGCACTGTCAGGCGATTGCCGAGCTGTACGAAATGGACGCCCGCAGTTGCGAGCTGCACTTTATGTCGTTCGCCTTCGACGGTGCCCATGAACGCTGGCTGAGCACCCTGTACAGCGGTGGTCGTCTGGTGATTCGCGACGGTTGCCTGTGGACGCCAGAGCAGACTTATCAGGCGCTGCACGAGTACGGCATCACCATTGCCTGCTTCCCGCCGGCCTACCTCAAACAACTGGCCGAATACGCGGCGGCCAGCGGCATCGCGCCGCCACCGGTGCGCATCTATTGCTTCGGCGGTGACGCGGTGCCGGATCAGACCTTTGAACAGGTCAAGGCAGCGCTGCGTCCCGAGTACTTCACCAACGGCTATGGCCCGACCGAAACCGTGGTCACGCCAATGCTCTGGAAAGTCCCGGTCAGCCAGCACTGCGAAGCGGCCTATGCGCCGATCGGCCGTGCCGTGGGCGCGCGTTCGCTGTACGTGCTGGACGAGGATCTGAACCCGTTGCCGCCAGGCCTTGCCGGTGAGTTGTACATCGGTGGTTATGGCGTGGCCCGGGGTTACCACGGGCGTCCCGAGCTGACGGGCGAGCGTTTCGTGCCGAACCCGTTCGCGGCGGGCGAGCGCCTGTATCGCAGCGGCGATCTGGTGCGTTTGCGTGGCGACGGGGTAGTCGATTACGTCGGCCGCATCGACCACCAGGTCAAGGTGCGCGGCTTCCGCATCGAACTCGGTGAAGTCGAGGCCCGTCTGCGCCAATTGCCTGGGGTCAGTGATGCGCTGGTGATTGCTCGCGACAATGCGTCGGGCAAGCAACTGATCGGTTACGTGGTCACTGCGAGCGGCGAGGACATCGGCGATGAACTCAAGGCGGGCCTGCGCACCTCGTTGCCGGAATACATGGTGCCGGCGCAGATCGTCTGCCTCGAGGCTTTCCCGGTGACGCCGAACGGCAAACTCGATCGCAAGGCGCTGCCGGAACCCGAGTTCAAAACCGAAGAATACGTCGCCCCGCGCAACGAGCAGGAAAGCCTGCTCGCGGACATCTGGGCGCAGGTGCTGCAGGTCGAACAAGTGGGCATCAGCGACAACTTCTTCGAACTGGGCGGCGACTCGATCCTGAGCCTGCAAGTGATTTCCCGGGTGCGCAACCACCCGACGCTGAACATGGACCTCAAGCTGCGCGACCTGATGCGTTATCAGACCATCGCCGGCATTGTCGAGCAGGACGTGGCGAAGGAGGGCACCGCACCACCGCAGGCGGACGTCACGCACGTGGCCGCCGAGGGCTTGTTCAATCTCTTGCCGATTCAGGAGTGGTTTTTTGCCGAAGGCATGGCCGAAGCGCATCACTACAACCAGTCGCTGTTGCTGAGCGCGCGTCAGCCGCTGGACCTCGATGCACTGGAGCAGGCACTGGGCTGGATCGAGCAACATCACGACTCGCTGCGCCTGCGTTTCTCCCACGAAGGCGGGCGCTGGTTGCAGCGTTACTGCGACCTCAGTGAACAGGGTGAAGCGTTGCTCTGGCGCCGCGAGGCGGACAACAGCGAGCAGGTCGAAGCCTTGGCCAACCTTGCCCAGCGCAGCTTGAAACTCGACGACGGGCCGGTCTGGCGGGTGATGCACGTTGCCTTGCCGGATGGCCAGGCGCGCCTGCTGGTGGTGATTCACCACTTGGTGGTCGACACCGTGTCGTGGCGGATTCTGCTCGACGATTTGAAAGTGGCGTACGAAGCGTGTGTGCAGGGGCTGCAGCCGAAATTGCCGATTCGCACCAGCAGTTACCGATCGTTCGCCGAGGCCTTGCAGGCGCAGGCGCCAGTGATTGCCGAGCAGGAACTGGGGTATTGGCTGGAGCAACTGGATCAGCCGGGCGTCGACTTGCCGTGCGACAACCCGCGCGGCAAAAACCTCGTGCGTCAGCAGGCGCAGGCGCGGCTCAAACTGTCCCGCGAACACACCGAACAACTGCTCAAACAGGCCCCGGCGGTGTACGGCACGCAGATCAACGACTTGCTGTTGTCGGCGCTCAGCCGTGCGCTGTGCTGCTGGAGCCAACAGCCGTCGGCACTGATTCTGCTCGAAGGGCATGGTCGCGAAGACCTGTTCGAGTCCATCGACCTGAGCCGCAGCCTCGGTTGGTTCACCAGCATGTTCCCGGTGCGCTTGCGTCCGGACAGCGACGACATCGGCCAGTCGATCGTCAATGTGCAGGCACAGTTGGCAGCGGTGCCGCAGAAGGGCATCGGCTATGGCGTGCTGCGGCATCTGGCCGGCGCCGAGGTGTCGCGACAATTGGCCGAGCTGCCGCAAGCGCGGGTCACCTTCAACTACCTGGGGCAGTTCGACCAGAGCTTCGACGAGCAAGCCCTGCTGGTGCCGGCGCTGGAAGAAACCGGTGACAACTACAGCCTCAAGGCCAATCTGGGTAACTGGCTGGAAATTGTCGGCCAGGTCTATGACGGTCAGTTGGCCATGCGCTGCATCTACAGCAGCCAGCGTTATCGCGCCGGCACCCTGGATGCCTTGATGAGCGATTACCAGCGTGAGCTGGAGGCGTTGGTCGAGCACTGCATGGTACGTGTGGGCTGATCGTCGAACGGTGAGTCATTTCCAAGGGGCGTTGCCAGGGCGCGCCCCTATTTTGCTGATACAAGGATCCTAGCGATGTCGTTACACCCTGATCTGGAAGCCTTTCTCGACCTGGCCCAAGACAGCCAGGACGCCGGCCTGCCGGCCATGCACCAGATGACTCCGAACGAGGCCCGCGCCACCTTCGAACAGACCACGGCGCAACTGCGCTGGGCTGCGCCTGAAGATCTGTCGGTGACGCCGATCGACACGGCGGCCCGGGACGGCGCGCCTTTGGCGTTGCGCCTGTATCGGCCGAACGGCGCCGGCACGTCGATGCCGGTGCTGGTGTATTTCCACGGTGGCGGGTTTGTCGTCGGCAGCCTCGATTCCCACGATGGTGTGTGCCGCGAGTTTTGCCAGCGCACGCCGTGTGCGGTGTTGTCGGTGGGTTATCGACTGGCCCCGGAGCATCGTTTTCCGACGGCGCTGGAGGATGGCGAAGATGCTTTGTCGTGGCTGGCGGAAAATGCCGTCAGCTTTGGCCTTGATACCTCGCGCGTGGCGTTTGGCGGTGATAGTGCCGGTGCGACCCTGGCCACGGTGCTGGCGATTCAGGCGGTGGTGCAACCGCATACTGTGGCTATCGCGCCGAAGGCGCAGTTGTTGTGCTATCCGGTTACTGATGCTTCGCGTACGCACGATTCGCGGTTGTTGTTCAGCGAGGGGTATCTGTTGGAGAACGATACGCTTGACTGGTTTTATCAGCATTACGCTCGCAGTCCGCAAGACTATCTGGATTGGCGCTTTTCGCCGTTGTTGGCGGAGGATCTGCGCGGGGTGGCGCCGGCGATTGTGTTGTTGGCGGGTTTTGATCCGTTGCTTGATGAGGGGCAGGCTTACGCTGATAAGTTGCGGGGGCAGGGGGTGAGTGTCGAGGTTGAGCATTGTCCGGGGCTGACGCATGATTTGCTGCGGATGGCTTCGGTGATGCCTGATGTTTTGCGGGTGCATGAACGCCTCAGCCGGGCGTTGGCGTTGATGTTGGGGTGATTGGGTATTGGTTGGTTTTTGGGTGAATATCCGTTGCTGCGGTAACGGCTGATTAGGGTTCCGCCCTTACGGCGGGTCACTTTTTCCAGACGCCGAAAAAGTAACCAAAAAGGCTTGCTCCTACGTGCGGCCCGCTCGCTGGGGCTCGGGGTTCCTTCGCTCCGGGATTGATCCGGGCGCAGCGCCTCCGGTTTGCTTCGCTGCACCTCCTCTCGCTGTGTTTGGCTGCGCCAAACGGTCGCTGCGCTCCCACGCCCGGATCAATCCCTCCACTCAGCCTTCCGATGTCGCCTTACAGATCAAAAGCCACAGCCGAGCTAACGCTCATCCTGTTGAGTGGTGAAGAGCCACAGCGTGCTCGGCTTTGGATTTGTGGTGGAGCTGCCCCTCACCCCAGCCCTCTCCCGAGGGAGAGGGAGCCGATTTGTGTGCTTTTCAAGATCCAAATTCAACGAGGTATTGCACGTCGGCGTACCTCCCGCAAACACCACGGTCAGTCCCCTCGCCCTCCGGGAGAGGGCTAGGGTGAGGGGCTTTTGATCTGTTTCAAAACCTGAGTTCAACACGGTATCGCACGTCGGCGTAGCTCTGCCAAACACCACCGTCAGTCCCCTCTCCCTCCGGGAGAGGGCTAGGGTGAGGGCTGGCTTCTGGTTGTTTAAATTTGTGTCGAATAATCAGAACCTTCCCACAAGATTTTCAGGTTGTCCGTCGGACGTGCGCTCTCTAGTCTTTGGTTGTCGCCGACAACTCGGTGATCGGGTGTGAGAACCCTGAAAAATTAGTGATTCAGTCCATCAGTCCGCATAATTGCCGGCGGCTTGTCCGCTGCTTGCAAATGCTTCATGGCGGCTATGTGCGGGCAGACTTCGGTCTGGCCGGTTTCCTATTTTTCCGGTTTCTCACCCCGCACATAGCTGCCACCCACTTCGCCGCGTGAGAAACGGCAAGGGATGGCTCCCATTTGCAAAATAGGGTTTCCAATGACTAAGCCAGTTCCAGATCCACCCAACGATCCCTCCACCCCACTCGAAGACGCCCTCCGCGCCGACGACCAGCTCAAAACCCGCGAAGCCATCAAGCGCGCTCTCGATTTCTACCTCTGCCCCGAACCGGTCAAACCGCGTCAGCCCAGTACGATGTTCCTCATCCAGCCGAACATCGACACCGAAAGCCTGCTTGCCCATGCCTGCGAATCGCTGGCTTCAGCCAATGTCATGGCCGGTGATCTGGCCGATCAGCTCAGTCGCCCGCAGCGCAGTACGGCGCTGGCGATCCAGCAGATCGTCATGCTTGCCGAGCTTGCGGTAAACCGGGCGCTGGATCGGGTCGATCCTCAGGGTTGAACACCGCGTCATCGTTCATCGCCAGCAGGCTGGCTCCCACAGTTAAAACGCATTCCAATTGCAGGAGTGAGCCTGCGCGCGATGGCGGTATAACGGTCCCAAAAAGGGACCGATCAGTCCCTATTCGGGACCCATCTGCCAACTATGCTTCTCAAGATCCGTCCCAGCACGCGGATAACATTGTGTAGCCCGGGTTTTCTGGGCCGCTCACCGCGGGAGTGTCTTGAAATGAAGCTGAAAACCGCTCTGCCGTATGTGCTTCTGTTGGTTCCACTCACAGCCTTCGCCGCGCCGGCCAGTCAATCCGGCGAGATCCGCTTCACCGGGCAAATCGTTGACTCGGGCTGTCAGGTCGGACCGGTCGGGGCGTTTGCTGCTCGTGAGTCTCGCCAGATCGAAATCAAGCCCGGCGTGAAAGTCGATGTCGACACTGAGCGCAACGCTTGCAGTCATCAGGCGCTGCCGATTTCCATGCGTTACGAAGCGCTGAAGACATCGACTGACAAAGGCATCGTGATCATCACCTACCTGTAAACCGTTCGGCGTGCGCTGCAAATCTTCAGGTGCCGAGCCATGGCGCACAGGTATACTGCGCGCCTTCGCGGCTCACTGATCGGGCCCGACTTTTTGCTTTCCGGAGCTTTTATGACTTCCCCGACCCTGCCGCCGGTTGACGACGCTGTGAGCGATGTCTCGGCTGAACTGGCCGATACCAGCGA
>OFQU01000344.1_pt1 | contig 10479 bp, 15 predicted proteins | sample 1542981 | NCBI WGS metagenome assembly OFQU01 (sample SAMN07774233, study PRJEB24372) | wastewater metagenome | isolation source: Exp Tend CN 90WW | collected 2016-02
CGCAGGGGTTGCAGGGGTAGTTGCAGTGGTTGACGGTTGCATGTACTGCACAGCCTGCACCACGGGAGCGACTGGCGCTGGGCGTGGAGGTGCTGGCGTAGGAACTGGAGAGGAAGAGCTGAACGTACCGCTGGGCTGCTGCCCGTTGACCGTGATGCTGCCACCCACATTGCCGCCGCTGTAGCTGTTTCCGATGCGGGTAACGTCGTTGGTCACTTCGCCGCCCAAGGCGAGGCGCTGCGCCGGGTCAGCACCCTGTGCTTGCGTGTGCGTCGCATCCTTGAGTTGCGAGAGCGCTCTGAGGCCAACAGCATGCACTTGTTCCGGCGTGTACTCGTATTCGCCGTTGCTGACGCGCACGGGAACCTTCTTGCCGAGAGAACTCAGTGCTTTCGCACCCAGCGATTGCGTTGAATCGGCTGGCATGATGAAAGTGCCAGGGCGCATCTTGTCCGGGATAGAGTCGCTGGTTCCAGTGCCTGGGCCATGAATGGGGCCGCCGTTGGCGTAGGAACGCGCTGCCTCTTGCATGCGCTGGCGAATCGACATTTGTTTTAGGCTGGTCATTTGAGGCTTTCGGTGTCCGTTCGGGGCAGTCTCTCAGCCAGAAGAACAGCAGGCAAACCCTATAGGGGGATCATCAGGCGATGGGATCAGGCATGGCTCCTGCGCCATTGCGAACCCATTGCTCGTTGCGGGCGCTTGCCTTGCCGCCAAACTCAGACTCAAATCTGCCCAGTGCCAATGCTGCTTTGCGTTCGTCGTACAAATCTGAGTCTGCGCGGCTGTACGCCCGGTACATCATCCAATTGACCAGTGCAACATGGGATTCCTCTCGAATCTCCGGCACATCATCGTCCCCAGCCATGCGGGTGATCGGAAGGCGAAGCACTGTCAGTTTGATGGATCCGGCTTCTGCGGGCTTTGGCCACAACATGAGCACGCCGTCAGACTCGCCAGATACAAGGTGTGTCGGCCTGGTCTGCGTGGTGTCCACTTCCCATCCTGGAAACATTTCGTCCATCGCATCGACAGATACGGTACGCACGATGTGGCCGTCTATATGGGCGCGCAGAATGGTGACGATCTTGCTGCTGACGGGAACGCTGCTTGCGCCTTGCGCGTAGGCAATGGTGCAGACCGAAGAGACAGAATCACGAATCAATTGCCCACGCCTGCATGCCTCGTCTTGCGCCTCATTGGCGTACATGGCCAGCAACTCCGGTCCGCAGAAGTACGGCTGCTGGTCATCAAGCGCATCGGCTCGGTACAGGTCGATCAATTCTTGAAGCGTCATATCACTGCCGCTCTGCCAGAACTGCCTTGATCCAGGCTGCGCCCTTGGGGTTCTTGTCCTCGATCACCGTGAATGGGTACTTGAGCGCGTGACGCGGGTTCATGGTGTTCATTGCTTCACCGAGGCGGTCATCCAGCGTCTGGCGGTAATCCGTGCGCTTGGATCTGGCAAGGCGGGCGACAAACTTGCGCTTTACCACCTGGGCCACGTCACGCTGAAAGAACTGCGTCACGCCATTGACTCCGACTTGAATCAGGTCTGCTTCATTCTCGTCTCCAGAGCCAAGCACCATGACCGTCACAGGCTCGTTCATGAACTGCTCGGTTTCCAGCTTGCTCATGGAGTAGGGCCGGTCAATCACTTCCACGTCACCATGCCCGATCTCCCCAATGCTGAATGGCGCCTCGCTTCCAAGGTATTCGCTTGCGGCCTCTACGGTGCTTTTGTGTCGTGCCATGTGTGCATCTCCAGTAGTTAAAAAGAGCCCGGCGCTGTGGCCGGGCGGGCCGCTCAGTGCTTAGACGTGGGCGGTGTAGTACACGGTGCTGGATGCCAGAATGGCCACCAGCGTTGCGTTTTGCAGCACACGGAAACCTTGCGAGTCGACGGTGATGCCGCCGTTCGTGGTTTCCAGCGTATTGCCGCCAGCGGCTGCCGACTTGAAACAGGTGTTGTCGGTCATGCCTTCAAACCATTCAATCGAAACGCCAGAGCTGGCCTGCAAGCGCACGTAACGCGGCTTGAAGCCGGTGACGACGCGGGTGAACTCTGTTGCGGTGATGGTGGTTGCGTCGAAAACGATCTTGCCGGAAGCAAAGCCAGGGGTGCCCTGATCCGATCCTTTGGTCAACGTCTGACCTGCTGCGTTGTCTGCCATGATGGTTTCTCCTTATGCCGTGGTATTGAGTGAAACTGCCGCTGCCGTGGTGTCGTCTGCGATGGTTGTGTTTGCGTTGTAGTCGGTAATCAACTGATTGATAGACGTTTTGAGCGCCGTAAGATCAGTGAGCATCGATGCCATCAAAGCGCGCATTTCGCGTTCCGAAGAACCGCTCATGCTTGCCGCGTTGATGCGCTTAGTAATGGATTCGGCCATGTCTTTTGCTCCTTGTTGAAGTGGATGCAGGGAGGGGGTTGAATCCCTCCCTATTCATCACAGTGCCGAGACGCCAGCCTCGATGACCGCCATCCAGCCTTCGTTGAGCAGCATGCAGTTCATGTAGAACTTCGCGCCCACAAAACCGCGCTGGCCCAGCGGGTCGCTCTTGTCCTTGGTGCCTGGGGGAATCCAAGTGGGGTCAAGTGCGTTGTCTCCGCGCAGGGTCAGTTGGCCCCATGCGTCTTCACCAGTAACAATGAACGGATACACGTCGAGGTTCGTTGTCCCGAAAAGACCCGTTGCGCCAACTGATGCGCCGCCCGCAATGTAGGGGGCCAGTTCAGGCGAGGTGATGAACCGGTAGTTCTCGCAACTGCCAAGCTCATACGGGCTGACTGTCTTGCGGGTTCCGTATTCGGCCACAGGGGTGAAGCCCGCCAGATCACGAATGTCAGATTCGGCATCCGAATGCACGAACACCAGATACGACGCTTCCACAGGGCGAGTAGATTCCAGGGCCGAAGGGGCCAGAACACCCGTGATCCGCTTGGCGTGGTTGGCCTGCAGATTGCGACTGACCTTGCGCAGAATGTTCAGCGTGATCTTCTCGTCCACCGTGGCTCGGTCGCTGCCACCAGAGTAGAAAACGTTGGTGCAAGCCTTCAGCACGCCGTAGCGAATCATCTCGCGCACCAGGGCAACGCGTTCGCCGCACTGCTTTTTCATTTCGGCAGGTACGTCGTCCTCGTAGGTGTCGGACACCTGATCGGTCAACTGGTACAGGCAGCCATACTGCTTGAGCTTGACGGTCACGTCCTGCGGCACCAAAGAATCAGCCGATGGCGTGACACCTTCGGTCAATTCATGGGCAGAAGCATTGACCGTTGGACGGTTGCGCGTGTTGAAGTTGGTGTTGGCCGCGCCATAAGGCAGATAGCGGCGATACACCACCGTCTGACTGGAGTTGCGAGGCTGCTGGCGCTGCATGCCAGTGATGCCGAGAACTTCGGCGCCGACAGCATGAGCAAGGATTTCGCCCTTGAGCTTGGCGATGCGCTCTGCTGGAGCGCCCATAGTGAAGCTAGACATGATTTGTCCTTTCGGGCTTTAGCCCATTGCCGACTTGAAGCCGGCTAAAAATGCGTCGTGTTCAGTTGGTGCAAGCTTTGGCTTTCCGGGGTTCCCGGTAGGCGTCAATGCCTGCTCCAACCGCTGTTTGCTTTTTGTCTGTCGGGTTTCTCGCCCGTTGGCCCACGCATCGAATTTACCGATGACTCCAGACAATTCCTTGGCCTTCTGCGTCGAGTTGAACGTCGCTATGACGTCTTCCGGCTGGGTTGCAAGCCACAGGCCAAAATCCTGTGAACTGATCTTTTCTCGCCAGCCGTCATGCAAGTGATCCATAAGCTCAGCCTGCATATCCACATTGGCTGTTGCGGCAGCTTGTTGCTGCGGCTGACCTTCTGGAATGCGGCGCTCAAGGGCACCTGTTTGCGCTTTGATGTAAGCAGCGATGTCCGGGTAATCCTCCTCGACGTGTGAGAACTCGGTCTGCTCCTGCTGGGCTTGCGCCTGTACAGGGGCTTTTCGGAACTCCTGAATCACGCCATTCAATTCCCCCAGTTTCCCGTGGGCTTTGCGCAATCCATCTTCGAGCTGGTCCACCTTCGCAGCACGCGACAACAGGCTTTTGATTTCGCTTGCAGTAAATCCAGCAAATCCCGGCTCTTCTGCCGGTTCTTCCTTGACTTCCTGCGCAGGCGCTGATTCGACTTGCTCTGTCTTTGGTTCTTCGGCGACAGGTTTTTCCTGCGCGGGATTCCCATTTCCAGTAACTTGGTCAAACCCTGCCTTGAAAGCGTCATCGCTTTTCTGTTGCTCTTCATCCATGCGCTTCTCCTCAATCATGCAGAGGGTCAGTAGCCGTAGCCACCATCGTCTGCGGGTTCTGCCGGGGCCTTTACAAGCGCCAGCAATGCTTTCAACTCTGCTATTCGCCCGCGCACATGAGCGGTCTGAACAGCATCCAACGAAATAACATCATTGCGTTCACGCTGTCGCGCTATTTGCGCTTCTGCATATTCCTCAATGAATTTCCACGTCCCTGAAGACGTATCTATTTCTGGCGTCAACTTTGCCCCCCTTCAATTCCAGCGCGAAACCCTAATAGGGGGCTGGCTGGATTTGCTGGTGTCAGCGGGTTGGTATTTGTCTCGGGTGGAGGCGCTTGAATACCTTGCGTCTGTGGAATTGCCGGTGCGGCATCCTGATCTTGTCCGCCTCCAGACTTCCACATTGAATCGGCAACGCCAGCGAGTTGCGGTGCCATTGCGATATTCTTTGCCGCCTCGGTAGCAGAGAACATGCCCTCGACATTCTTTGTCGCCATCTTGGCCATCGTCTCTTTGGTCTGCGCCTCGATAAGCCCGGCCTTTGCCTGCTCCACCGGGTCCGGCTGCGGCACTTGTTTTGCGCGCTCTTCTTCGGTGAATTGAAAGCGCTTCGGATCGAGCCTTTGCCCCTTGGCAAGCTCTGCAAATAGTTTCGCCGGGTCAATACCAAACTGTGGGTCACGCGCAAGCTGTGCCATCTGCATCATGAATTGCTGCTGTGCATCTCTCTCTACCAGTGCAGAGGATGCGCGCACGTCAATGCTGAAGTCGCCTTTAATGCCCTCGTCCTCGGAGTGCTGCATATTCCAGTCGAAATAGCGTTTGATATGCGGACGGGTCATGTAGTCATCGAATCGCTTTGCAAGTCGGCGCAGCACTGACGTCGCATTGTTGTTTTGCATCTGCATGCCGCCAAGGGTGTCTGGCGCATCGCCGCGAATGCCCTGAAGCATTGCCGGCATACCCGTCGTGTCCTCTGCCATCTTGAGCGCGAAATTGATAATGTTCATCAATTCCTGCTGTACAGACGGGACCACGAAAGAGCCAAATGCCGCTCGAACATCGGTGACATCTGCATTGGCTTCCAGCCGCCAAACCTTGCCGCCTCTAAGCGTGTAATTGCCATCCTCTGGCGTTACGCCATTCCCGAGAATGATTTGTGGGGATGAAGAAAGCCCCGAGTTATCCATCATGGGGCGGACAGCTCCAAGGAGCATTCTCTGCACTGTGCGAATCTGGCGAGACACACCCATTCCCCACGGCATTCCTGGCCTGGCCTGCCACGCTAGGACGTCATACGGAAAGTCGCCTGAATCGAGCGCTGATAGCGTCACCTTGACCAATCGGTCATTGATAAGAACCGCCATTGCCGGCAGTTTTTCGGATTCATCCTCGCAATCAACCCCAAGCGCCGAGAGTTGCTCGCTATCTCCATAGCCATGGAATATCCACATCTCGAACTGCTCTTCACTGCGCATCGTCGCGCCGTCCGTGGCTTCACGGGCGCTATTGAGCGAAGGCCCTTCTTTGATGGCTTTGGAAATCTCTACAGGGTCATAGCCTGGCATTGCCAGCATTTCCCTGACCTGGCGGGCGCTCAGGTATTCACGCTCCCAGATATAGGAGCCGTTGTGGATGTTGTCTCCGCATGCAGGGTCTGGAAACAGGTTCCATGGATCAACCCATTTAGATCCTGGCTTGATCTCGCTGACGCTGACATAGTTGGACAGCCCAGTTTCATCGCGCTGCAGCAGTTTTGCGCTGCGCAGAACCGGGAATGGGCCTTTCAGCACGCCCGATCCAAGCCGTGCAGAATCCTCGATCAAACGGCGAACCTCGCCATGCCACTTTGATTCGACCAGACAGTCATCAATCTCTTCCTGCATCCGGCCTGCCGCCTCTTCTGCGGCCTCCTTGGAGTGCTCAAGCATCGCGGCTACAGTTTCTGGCCCGCCGAACTGCGCAATATCGCTGGCGCTTAACTTGGGGATTGGCGTCGGCTTGATCTCCCATGCCCGGTCATCCGTGGGAAGCAGCATGTCTGCCACGCGTGCGCTAGCTGCATCGACATAGGGGCGAGTGATATTCAGGAACACTACGGACCGAGTAGGTCCTTTGTCCCTGGCAGTGCTCCCAGTAGTCGCCCAGCGCTTGGGTTGGCTCATTCTCCCGGCGTTCTGGAATGCGCGGTTTGCGTCATCAATGCCCTGGTAGAACTCCTCGTCCTCTTGCCATTCGATTTCAATGCCCGAGGCTGCACGCCCTGCTATTGCCTCTTTGCGCTTGGCAAGCAGCGTCTGCAAGAATTGATCGCGCAGCGAAGCGGTTTCGTTTTGGCTTGCATCGAGAGAGCTATTGTCATCTTGCTGGTTTTGTATATCGTTCATGTCAATATCCGATCTCGGCATCCAGTGGAGCCCATTGCGAGGAAATTACGCGCTCCATGGGGCGAACCTTCGCTTTGCGTTTCATCATTAGTGCGTATCTGGTAGACGAAAGCAGGTCGTCCACTTTCTTCACGACTTTCCCGTCCTTGCGGTGGTACATGCGGAACTCTTGGAACCAATCGTCCAGGTTCGCAAAAACCTTGAATCGCCCGGTCTGCATGCGTTCGAGCATGTCCATTAACCCGGCCTCGACCCCATTACTGCCGTCATCGAATGTCGCGCGGTCCTTGAGCATCAGTAGCCCGGCATTGGCATACTGTTTTGCGAGCTGCTCACCGCTGCCCTTGTCGTGCTGCAACCCGTCATGCGGCCATGCGGTAGGAACCCATGCCCCCCATGCCTTTACTGTTGCCGCGTGCATGATCGGAGTGGCCTCGCGCATCCGGTGGGCTTTGACCACGTACCAGCAGTCTGAATCTCGGTCCCAGGCGCAATTTACTGCTGCTGTTGGGTGGTCCCAGCCGAAGTCAATGCCGTTGATTCGCGGCCAATGAGCAGGAATCTGGAATGGCGCTACCTTGATGGCCTCTTCCTCAATCGGGAATATGCGGCCACTGCCAAGGGTCGGGATGCCTTTTGCCCGCGCCTCACGTTCGTGGGCCGGGTAACTCTCTACGATCTTTCGCTTTTCCTCGTCCGAGTAGTGCTCTACATCGTCAATCGTCATATTAGTGACGCTGCGATCCTGGCTCTGCTCAGTGATAAACCGCGTCACTACCTCAGACATTCCAAGCAGTGGCGTGAATGTCATGTACACCATGCCGCCCGTGGCATTCGTGCGCGTAAGACCCTCGGTGTAAATGTCCGCTGGAGGCTCTTCGTCAAACCACACAATATCCAGAGTCTCTCCCTGCCATTTCTCGCGGCCCTGCTCGTAGCGCTTGAAATAGAGTCGTGACTCCCCGCCCGTTGAATGCTTAACTGCCACGCTATCGAGCAGATCGGCAATACCAAGGGATCGACGAGGCTCTCCAATAATGCAGTCTGCAGGGATAAACCCAGTGCCGTACTGCCCAGGCCTACCGACAAGCAGTCGCTGGACGGTGTCGCGGACGGATTCGCCAGTAACTCCAGACGCCCAAGCGACTATTGGCTTTGAAAACCTCTTGCCGGTCCACCAATGCGGATAACGCCCAGTCAGGTGAATAGCCATCTCTGCGGCACCCGACAACGATTTGCCAAGTTGATTCCCAGCCATGAATAGGCGCTCGCGCTTTGTGGCCCCCAGTGAGTGGAACTCTTGCTGTTTGGCGTATGGAACGTACTGCTCCAAGCGGCGACGGGATAACTCCCGCTCCACCTGAGCCAGCATCGCAGCGCGCAGGTCATCGCTCATTCAAGAGCCTCGCTCTCAGCGCTTGTAGCTCTGCAGTGGCTGCTTCCTCCAGACCATTGCGGTCCGGCTTGCCATCGTCATCCAGCCCAAAAGCCTCCCGCTCGCCCTTGCGGACCTTTTCATCAACGTCAGCGAGCTTCTTCAAGTCGTCCACCAAGGCAGAGCGGCTCATTGCCTTCTTCAGCGCATCGTTGGCCCGGTCAATGCCGTTATCGTCGGGCTTGCGGACCATCTCGATAATCTCCGCCAGGTCGGTCATATTCGCCGCGGCCTGCTCGATCTGATTGAGCAGCGTGCGCTTGACGTCCGTGAGTGCCTTGAGTCCGGTGCGATGGCCGAGGATTACGCGCGTATTGATTTCAGCGGCTGCTAGAACTGTGTCTGTCGCGTTTTGTTGCGCTGTGTCGCATTTCTGTTGCACCGTTTCAGAAATAACGCGCGCATTCGTTGCCTGTCGGATTGCTCCTGTCAGGTCTTTTGTCCATCCTTCTCGCTCTGCACGTCTGGCTATCGTCGCGTGATTCGCATCGTGCTTCTTCGCCAGCTCACGCAGGGTGAATTTATCTATCCTGTAGTCCCGCTCTACAGCTTCCCAGTCTGTTCTGCGCTTGACAGGCACAGCAATGCCCGCGTCCTTCTTCCCAGAAGCGGGCTTATTGGCTTTGGATTGCGCCTTGCGTGGCGCGGTGTTTGATGCCATGCCCGCAGTTTCGCGGGCTATGGGCTATTGGGCGAACCCTACTAGGGGGCAAAAGAAAAGCCGCCCGGATTGCTCCTGAGCGGCTTTGGTTGTTTGGCTCCGGGGCCTTTCACCCGGATGGCTTGTCGAGCACTTCCCTCGCATGTCCTGGCGCCGCGTGAAGCGAATCCGGGAGTAGCGACATTTTACGCTGCTTCTAGACTTATTGGAAGTCGCCCAGAAACGTCTATCCTAATTCCAGACGGCTGCATCCAGTCTGGACTATCAACATAGAACATCTCTACGCCGTCGAGAAGAAATTCTATCCGCGTTGTGCCGTTACTTTTGAATGCGATTGTTATGCAGTTGTACGAAACTCCTTCGCTGAAGGAATTTCCCTCAAGAATTTTTCGCATCACTTCGTTTGACATTTTAATAGCCATTATCTCTCCTTGTGACTATGCGCTACGGGCTCAGCCGGCTCAGCCGGCTCAGTTTTGCGCAACAATCTATCGACAAGATCAGCAACCTCTTCTGCCTCGACCGATCCGCTCACCGGGTATAGCTCCATTTCCAGCGTAGAGCGGATTGCTTTTAGCTGAGCCTCTGTCAGAGATGTGATTGTCATGGCATAGCAGGTTACACGGGTAACGCAATGGGGCAGATCAAATATTTGTGCAGGGGAAACCCTAATCTGTCTCGAATAGACAAGTAGCAGGGCTCCAGGCAGATCAATATTTCGTGGTTCGGCTTGCTTTGATCGGTGCTCACACGCCCGCAGATAGCACGGCCTGATAGATCGCGTCCTGTGTAGCTGCAGTCTTTCGAGTAGTTTTGATTGACATAGTGTTCTACCGCCTCGCCCCATGTGTCAAACAGCGGGTGCGGCAACTGTTTTTCTCCGGTTTCTTGGTTTCGCAGCGCCCTCATTCCATACCCTCCATCAAAATCTCAGGTCCGTCCAGCGTCAGCGTGACCTTTCCAGGCGCAATCGCAACGATCATCGTGTCCAGCGGCAGGATCGAGCTTACAAACCTCCTGGCTGCGCGCTTTGCATCCGTCCTGCCATCTGCATAAAAACTCCCCACCCAGAAAACCTCTCGGTCTGGGCACCGCACTTTTGCTACCCACGATGCTTTCATTTCCCTCCCTCCATCTCAAGCGCCATTTGCGGCGGCGGGGCAACTTTTCGCAGAAGGGCCAGCGCCTCGGCCAACTCTCTCTGAATGCGCCTGATCTGCGCCTGCTGCTCATTTTGCTTGTGCGCCATCACTATCACAGCAGCCTGCTCTACATACCCGCCCAGCATCATTGCGTGGTGGCGAATCTCGCGCTGGGTGAATTCGATGATCTGGTTGCCTTTTTCGACCTTGACCCCGCCGTTTGATAGCACTGTGTTTGTTACGGCTTGCGTCTCCTGATACTCATCGCAAATGAAAAACATCCCGTTGTCACTGTAGATGCGGCCCCGCTGCTTTAGCGTCTTGATTGCGTCGTACACAATGGGCATCGCAAGCCCGGTAGCCCTGGCAATATCAGGCGCTTTGGCGGGCGTCTCGCAATCTGCAAGCTCCAGAATTGCGCCGAAAACCATGTCCCGGCTTGATTTCTTCGCGTTGTGCGTCTGCAACGCAGCGGCTTCCTCTGCCGAGATTGGCTCTACTGCGTCTGTCGATGTTGCATTCATGGCGCTCTCCGGTAGAATATGGGCCGCTGATCTCCCATTCCC
>OFQU01000348.1_pt1 | contig 10450 bp, 17 predicted proteins | sample 1542981 | NCBI WGS metagenome assembly OFQU01 (sample SAMN07774233, study PRJEB24372) | wastewater metagenome | isolation source: Exp Tend CN 90WW | collected 2016-02
GTCTTTTGATAGTGTCTTTTGTGTGTAAAGAATTTTTACTAGTGGTGGTAAAGATTCTTTACTAGCGTAGTTAAATTTCTTTACTAGTAAAGATTTTTTACTAGTGCTTTCAGGTAGTAAAGAATTTTTACTAGGAAAAGACATTTTCCAACCAACAACACATTCGTCATTCAGCTTAAAAGTATTGCCATGAATGGTTGATCCGCACTCAATTACCAAACCCACTTGAATGAGTTCAGCAATTGCTTTTGTGACTGTTGGGCGGCTCTTACCTGTCATCTTTTGGAACTGGCTTAGAGAAATCGAATCATGCTCTTTGTACCAGCCACGTGTCTTACGACAGATGATCAAATACAACTTTGCTGCAACATCCCCAATTTGACAAAGAACGTCGTCTACAAAGGCGTTAGGCACCTGAAAGCTGTTAGGAGTGAATTGACTCATTTGTTTAATAACCCCGCAGCAGCAACGAGTGCCGTTAATCTTGTTAATCCAAAGGCTGTAATGCGTGCTTGGGTGTAAACCTTGTCACCCTCTACACATGCAATCACCTGTGAAACCTTGTTTACCATTACCTTTTGCTCTACTCGTTGTGCATATGCACATAACCGTCGGTGACGGCTGTTTTCTCTAAATACCCAACGCTTCTTCAACATGAAGTCAATGAGCTTTGATTCTTGAATGCCGATGGTCTTTGCTGAATCACGGATTGAATATGTGTTTACCGTGTCTGCAATCACATCCATCACCTGTGCCTTAGGCTCTAACACGGCGACATGGTTCTTAAGTGCTTGGTTTTCTTGTTCAGCAGCTAAGGCCAATTGAATTAGATCCATTCGACTGAGTTCGACAGGCTTTGCAGCTTGGCTTTCCAACTCATACCAACGCTTTACCAGGAGCGCCGTGAATTGAGGGCAAAGCTGTGCAACTACGGTAATGCTGTCTAATTTCCCCTGTTCGCCACTAAAAACGTATGCATCAGAGAAGCGATTAGGGCTAAGTGACTGTTTATTTTCAACTTTCGCCATTGGCGGTAGTTGAATTACATCCTTATTGGCTAAACGCTCAATAGAAAGCTTCACATTGCGCGGTTCTGTATGAACAATCTGAGCAATTTCAATGTGATTGATTGAACCTGTAATTACTTGTGGTATACTTATTGGCATATTCATAAAGATTTACCCTCTGAATTGAATACTGAAAAAGCCTGATCTCAACTCTCAGGCTTTTTCTCTTTTTAAAGCTGACAAATATTTTCCAGCCTCTTTTTCTAAAGCCACACGTAAACCGCGCAGGTTTGCTTCCATCTCTTCCAAGATTTGAACTGTGTCTGCCAATTCCGACGGCGTTACAACGCCATCCGCCATAACATCTGCAATATGCTGATTCACATGACCGTTATTGATATTGATTTGAAGAAGACGCTCTAAAACACTCACCTGATGTTCTTTTTCTTCAGCTTGGTTTGCTGGTACACACATCAATCCCAATTTATGCGCCCATGCTTTCACCAATGCTGGATTGCGAGTAAATGTCATCATTGATTCGATGGCTTTCACTGTTGGTAAATGCTGATCCATATTCGTGTTTGCATAATTCAGAACAGTTTTATGAGAAACCCCGAGCACCTGAGCAATGTCTTTAGGCTCGATGCCTGCTGTGTTATGAATCATTGTGTGTAAAGCATTCTTTGCTTCACGGCTTAGCGTTAGTTCGCTCATATGTGAATCCTTGAATTTATTCACGTTTACCTATTTGGTGGAATTCGTGAAAATGAGGTTATTGTGCTAATGGCTGTGCAGAAAGTTTCTCAATCACCAAGTCGAGAGCCTTGCCTTTTTCGTACTGCACACTTTGCTGGGTGTCTTTTAAAATTCGTGAAACTGAACTTTGATTGATTCCAGTTTCATCACTGATTTTTTGCTGTGTGTAGCCGTTCGCGTGTAGAAACTGAATTTTCTCTTTAAGAGTCATTACTAATTACCTGTAACTTCATTTTCATTATTTTATGCATGTTTGCATAACTGTCAATGCATAAGTGAGTTATTTCTTTTTAATTATGCTTTTCCGCATAAAATAGGTGTTAAATGATGGTTGACATTGCTATGAGCTATATAAGATCCAATATCGATTACTTCCTTGATAAGCACAGAACAAATCCAAATGATCTTGAGCAAAAGAATCCAAGGATTAAACAATCTACGCTTTTCCGAATTCAAAGCGGGGCTACAAAAGATCCGCGCAGGTCTACGCTTGAACCATTTGCTGAGTGGGCAGGAGTTTCTGTAAGCGACCTATTTGAAAAAGATTTTCGTCAATTAGGTAGCTCCACAGGATTTGATAACAATGTTGATCTATCGCAAAAAATCCCATTAGAAGGCCGCCCTATTCCTGTTATTTCATGGGTTGCGGCAGGCTCACTTTCTTCAATTGAGACCGTCTTGAGAGACGCTGAGATTGATGAATGGCTTCCACCTAATAAAGACTGTGGTAAAAGTGGTTACGGCTTAAAAGTAACTGGAATGTCAATGTCGCCTTTCTTTCTTCCAGATGACCGTATTTATGTGAATCCCGAAGTGCAAACTTTTGATTTACAAACTGGCGATCTAGTTATCATTGCTTGCTATGGGGAAACAGAAGCAACCTTTAAAAAGTTGATTATTGAAGGTGATAATAAGTATTTACAGCCATTAAACCCTAATTGGCCAGAGCAGATTATAAAACTTAGCGAAGACTGCCGTTTGGTTGGTAAAGTTGTTGGGCTTTATAGGAAAATTTAAAATAATGAGCAACTTAAGTCCAATTGATAATCATAAATTCGACTATCTTGTTAAGTATCTTGCAAACAGATTTGCGATCATTTTTATTTCTATCTTAACTTTATTAATTGGACTTGGCTTTAGTATCCAGTTAGAGAATTCTAGCTACATAAATCGATTTGGAGGCATAGTTGTAATATTAGGTCTCTTATTAACAATGTCGCCCTTTTTTCTAAATGGCATATATAAATCCCAATCTGCATGCGGGAGATGGACTTCCGTAGACTCGAATGGGAAAATGCTAACTACTACCGCTGCTGAAAGACATATTGGTGATAATGTATTTTATGGTGTGGTCGTTTCAATAATTGGCACTTTAGTAAATAGTTTTGGCGATCTAATTTTCTTTTAATTTTAAATTTTTTCTTTTAAACATCTTAAGGGTGTAATTTGTCACGCAAAAAATAATGCACATTTGCATAATTTAGTATTGCATTGAATAATGCAAATATGCATAATTTACTCACACACCAACCCAATGTGAGTAAACCAAAATGACAAAACAAACAGATGCACCTCAATTCGTTGCCGACCTCTCAGGCGGTAATTTCTCGCAACAACTTGGTATCGCTATTTCAGAAGTAGCTCAAGGCGTTGTAGCAAATGGCAAAAAAGGCCAAGTCAAAGTAACTATCGATATTGCACGTATTGGTGAATCGAACCAGGTGAATATCTCGCACACCCTTGCCTATGTAGAACCTACTGCCAAAGGCAAACGCTCAGAAGACACAACCTCTGAAACACCAATGTATTTAAACAACGATGGCAGCGTGACTATCTTCGCCAATCACACAAAACAATTGTTTAACGAATTCGAAAAAGCTTAACCAACAACACAAAACCTTTAATTTTTTTAACCCTCAATAGGAATGTTCCAAATGGAAAATACAGAAGCAAATGCAATCGCGGTACTTGCAAACCCAGTTAAAGATGTAGCTCGTGGTGATTTAGTTGCGGTACATGAAGATTATAAAATTCAAGATTTAGAAATTTTCCAAGGTGGTCGTGAGCGTGCACGTGGTGTTTTAAAAACCCCAACAATGGCAGACTTCAAATCATTTGTTATTGACGGTCAGTTCGGCGATGCACCTGTCTTTGTTGATCATAAAAATGTTACAGCCACATGCATTTTGAATTATTCAGATGGTGTATATGAACAAGGCCATTGCGACCATAAAGCCATCTTACAACTAGAACCAACTGTTGTTTGGTCAAAGCTGAATGCACTTAAGGACCGCAAACTTTCTCAGCGTGATTTTGCTGTCTTCTTGGAAGACTGGGTAAGTGTTTTAGAAATTACTGATGCTTTAGGCAATGTGATTGGTGGCGCACAAGCATTGGCAGCTGTTCGCAATATGAAAATTGATGCGACGGTTAGCGCCGATCACTCAGTTGGCAATATGTCTGAGAGTCGCTCTCGCTTTGACCAAGTTGAAGCGCGTTCTAAAGAAGAATTTACGCCAGCATATTTCAAGATCCGTGACTCTGCTTACTTTGGTTTAGATGAGCGTCTTATTGTTCTGCGTCTAGTCATCAACACAAATGACGATAAGCCAGTCTTCTCAATTCAGATCGTGAAAGAAGAATTGTTGCTAGACGAAATCATTCAAGACTTTAAAGCCAAAGTAATTGAATTGCTGCCTGACAACCCTGTACGTATCGGTACATTCACAGCTTAATTTTAGGCATTAAAAAGCCCTGATAACTTTGCACGGCGATCAGGGCTCTTTGTAAACACTTGCACGCTTACGGGGCTAATTATGAAACAAACAGTATCGCATAGCAAATTACCTGAGTTTGGCGCAACCAAAAGCCAAACTTCTGCAATCCTCTACCAAGAACCGACCTTGGAGGAAACAAAGCCACAACATAAGCCAGTCATTGAGTTGGTAAAGAACTTTGCAGCAAGCACCCTACTAATGATCAGTATTTTCAGTATTTGTTTAGTTATTTTGAAAGGCTGTGCCGATGATGTTGAACATCAGAAAGCCATGGCTGTTAAGCATCAAATGCAGTTTGGCTCGGGTAAATAGGCCTCACCATGAATAAAGTCCCTAAAAGACACATGGACCAATTCACGATGTTTTTATCTGTTGTTGGTTTTACCGCAAAGACAAATGCTGATGGTTCTATCACTTGTATTAATCCAAAAATGCCGAAAGAGCGCAGACAAATAGTGCTTTGGCAGAACGGAAAAATGAATAAAGCATGCCAGTTGCTTTGGTGGGATTTTCTAAATCACTGGTTACTTATCGGCAAGCAATTTATTGAAGCGCTGAATAAGAAGATTGAGGTGGCGTGATGGCTAAGTACATCGAAACAGAGCTTGGTACTGAAAAGCAGTGCATTACCTGTGGTGACTACTACCCTGCAACAAAGCAATTTTTCTTTGGCACTGGTCGCAAGAAAAAAGATGGTTCGCCTTGTTTAGATGCCAACTGCAAGGCTTGCTACAAGGAACGGTTTAAACCGCAGATTCAGCGTTGTTATGACGTAGCGCATAGATATGAGGTGGCGTGATAGGTATTCGCAATACTTAAAACGCGGTTAGATAAAGATTTCGAGCAATTATTTGCGCAATTTAAACATTAAATCAGGATTTTGCGCAGATGTTTGCTCAGGAGAGTGTGATGGAAATTCAGAAAGAAAAAATTAAACAGGAATTTTGGAACTGGGCAAAGGTTGAAAATCCAAGAGTGGTTGAAAATGCTGAACTTGGTGATGTTTATGCAATTCAAATTCTAGATCACATGTTCATGGGTTTTGCAGCAGCCAAAGCCCAAGCGGTGCCTGAAGGGTTTGTTTTGGTTGAAAAAACCAAGCTCATGCAGATTGTTGGTAGCGCGGCAATCATAGAACCTATCACACGCGGAAATCCACTCATGAGTAAATACAAGACTGAGTTGGATTTTATTTTAAGCACAGTTAGAGCCATGATTGAGGCACAGGAGCCAGCCAATGACTGAATACAAAATTACAAGTCTAAAGGATCTACTAAACATCCCTGTGGATCGTGTTGATGATTGCTTGGATGAGTTAAAAGATGGCCTAAAGTTGATGCATGCTCAAATGGTGGCTTTTGAAATCCCTGTGGGTGACGCTGTATTTGATAGCTTCACTTGGAAAGATGATGGTGCGAAAGATATGACCAGCAATGCGCATTTTTCTTGTGGTGGTGTTGTTCAAGTTAAGGTGGATCTAAATGACTGAAACTCAACAAACAAACATTGCAGTAGCCAATTTCATCATCGGCGAGCTACACAAAGAGAAGCCTTTCAATTTGGTTCTAGACCGACAACAAGCTGATGTTTTCTTTTTGGCAGCAGAAGGATATTCGGGTGATTTGCGACTATCCATATCTCACAAATCTGGAATCACTAATATTCTAGTTGATAACAGTAATGCTGATGCAATTGATCGCATGCTTTCGATCTTTATCACGAAGCATGACCGGTTTGGAGTGGTTCAAAGTTTAAAGGAGGTGTCTTAAATGGGAATTTTTCAAATCACCGTACAAGGTGAAGCACCTCAATTATTCGTAGGCTCTGAAGTTGGCGGTGCAAAGATCGTATCGATCAAGGATGTAAGCCCAAAACTGGTATCGTCTACTGAATTGGCTCAGTACTATGGCATTAGTCCCGACGCTGTCCGTGACCGCTGTGCAGCAATCAACAAAGGTACTCGGGGGAAATGTCTTTACGATCCAGAACAAGCACACGCTATTTTGACAGCTAAACCTATTGCGAGACGCGGGCGACCAAGGAATAATCAATGAAAAAGGCCATACAAACTATATTTAAAGAAAAAGCCCCAATTTAAGGGGCTTTAATTTTATGCATCCATCATATCCGCAATATCTTCAACATCCGGGTTGTAATAAGTATTCACTAGGACTTTAATATTTTTATGACCAGTGACCTTTGCCAGCACTTCAACCGGTAATTTTTGGTTATTCACAAAACGAGTAATAGCCTCATGGCGTGTGTCATGGAAGTGAATATCTGCCAGTCCTACTTTTGCCTTGCGACGCTCCCACATTAACCTGAAAGCATTTTCATTTTGTGGAATCAGCTTAGGCCCATCATGATCAATCAGATCCAGGAGTGCCAAGGCCTTTTTAGTTAGTGGCACATTACGAGCATCACCGTTTTTGGTTTTAGGTAAATGCACATGCCGATCATAAATTTCTGACATGGTAATACCGAGAATTTCACCACGGCGCATTGCAGTCTCTAGAGCAAATAGAAATGCCCATGCAACATAGTGCTCTGGTAATGTCGGTGTCTGCCCTTCACGATAATTCAATCCCTCTAAAATGAGCTGAATTTCCTCATCACGAATACGGCGATTACGTGCTTTAGGCTTAGCTGGTTTTTTAATGCCCATCCATGGATTAGTTTCCAATAAGAAAAGCTCTTTAACCGCATAGCTAAAAACTGAAGAGTACAGCGCAATTTCTCGCAGCACCGTATTTGCTCCAACTTGTTTTAAGCGCTTATTGCGCCAGATAGTTAAATGCTGTGGTGTGATGTCATGAATAGACATATCTGCCAGCGCACCAAACTTTTCATCAAATGGCCCTAATTGTTCTTTGATGTATTTGGATCCACGAAGCTTTCGCCCATGCTCGTCATAATATTTATGAAAAAGGGTTTTAAAGGGATAGTGTTGCTTTACGCCTAGATCTTCAGAAAGCTTATTTGCTTTTGCCTCAAGCATCTTTTGCGCAGCCCATTGCTCGCATTCTTTTACTGTGTCTTTGGTTACTGAATATGTTTTTCCAGCAATCATTATTTTAATTCTGTAGCTTTCACCGCGCTTGACCGCTTTAGGCATTTTCATGATCTATAACTCTATATTCTTGGTCTAATCTTGGTCTAAATTTAACGGCCATAACCGCCAAAAGGGCAGATCTAACGGATATGGCGGTTAAGGGTAGACTTTATTCAAGACAACAAAAAAGGGTTTTAAGCTATTGTTTTCGCTTAAAACCCTTATAACATAACGTTTAGAATCTTGGTAGGTATAAGCAGACTCGAACTGCTGACCTCTACGATGTCAACGTAGCGCTCTAACCAACTGAGCTATACACCTGAAGTAAAAGCATAATATTCACTTTTAAAAAGTATGACAAGCGCTATTTATTGTTTCTTAAAGCAAATGTACAAGTTTTAAGCATCTGTTTAAATTGTTGAATGTTTTTTGAATTCAACCTATTGGAATAACGCATTTGCTGATAATACTCAGCTGCCTGCTGAAATAAAACTTGCTGTTCAGGTTGAACGTCTTGAGCTAAACGCAACAACCATTTGTTTACCGTTTCGGCATCTTGTTTACGCTGCTCAGTTGTTAAGCTTCGAGAAAAAGACTGAATGACCATGTCGTATTCAGAAGTTTGAGCACTTTTACGCCAAAATAGAACCCACCAGTACAGTAAAACTAACCCACCTATGCTAATCATAATCAGCAATACCAATGAATAACTAGATTGGAGTCCCAGCTTCTGTAACCAACCTCGTTGAGTCTCTGCATTATAGCCAACCACCTTACTTTGCCATTGGTAGCTTGCGTAATCGCTCCAAATGCGTATTTTGTTTAATACCGAATAGCGCTGTACATTCCATCGACTGCTCTCCCCCCAAACACTGGCATCTTGGCTCATTAAATCTTGCATACCCTGTTCAATACGCTGCGGTGCAATCATCGCTGTTGGGTCATAGCGTTTCCAGCGCCCATCCACAAAGACTTCCGTCCATGCATGCGCATCTAACTGTCGAACTTCCCAACTTTTTGCATCTGGTGAAGGCTGGCCACCTTGATACCCAACCACAATACGTGCTGGAATTCCCGCATAACGCATCAGCATCACGAAGCTAGAAGCTAGAAGCATAATGTTCACAAAAACCTTGTTTGGATTGAAACAAAAACTCATCAATACGATGCTGTCCCAACAAGCCTGGCTGCAAGGTATAGCTAAAGCCATTGTTGCGATACCATTGCAAAACATTTTGGATATAACGTTTCGGGTTCTCGTCACTTTGCTTAAACAGCTGCTGTGCCAATTGCTGCGCTTTCAAGTCCATGTGCTCAGGCGCTTTTAAGTTTATGCTTCGTTGTATCTTAGATAATTCACTTTGGGAAAATTGAACATTTCCCATCCATTGCAATGCAATAGGTTCCACACGCTGGACTTGACGATAAGCCTGAATACTCCAATCCTGACGTAGCTGATAACGTCGCTCTAAGGGTTGTGAATATTCCAATGCCATAATCCACGGAATCGCGACATCAGCAGGTAAATATTGATAGTTCCATTTTTTTGATGTTGAGATTTGCGTTAATGTATCATCCGAAATACTTTGTTGATTAATAAAACTACTGGTCCACTTTTGCCCATCATATTGATCTAAGACCATCGCGCGCCAATAAAGCTCTGAACGATTTGGGAGCTGAGTGACATCACCAATAATACGAAAAGCCAAATGACTGGACTGGGATAATTGCGCAATATCTCCAGGTGACATACTGTCACTCATGCCTGTCACTGCTTTATTTTCAGGAATTGGAATATGCCAAAGTGGAGGTAAGCGCGGAAAAAAGATAAACAGCAGCACAAAAAAAGGCAGTGCAAGACCTACAAATTTAATAACGTGTTTTGCATCTTGCCTTAATGCCATACGATTCGAGTTTTCAGATGCAAAAGCATGGGTTTGCACTCGATACAGCCCCAACAAACAACTCAATAAACAGAGTAAAACCATCACTGCCGTCATAAATGACTGACTATGTAAAAACATACTCGCCGCAACAAATAAAGTAAAGTTAAACAAAATGATCACATCACGCTGAGTTTTTGTTTCTAAGGCTTTCGCAAAGAGAAAGATGCTTAAAACGGCTACACCCGCTTCCACCCCTAAAAAGCTTTGATAGCTCCAAAAAGTGACTGCTAGAGCAGCAAGGGTCAAAATGTAAATTGCCCATTTCGGGAAATGGTTGCCCGTGGATTTCATGAAATACCATAGACAACCGATACAAATGGCGAAAATGACACTCAATAGCACAGGACTAAAACTTAGTTGTGTGATCCAAATCAAACTCAGTGTCAGCACAATGGCAATACGAATAGAAGAGTGCATATTACTCACCTATGCCTGCGCCAAAAGTAATTTGGCTTGAAGGTACTGTTCTCGACCTATCCCTTTGGCCAGTTCAGTATGAGGTAAATACAGGGCATAGGCGTATTGTAACTGCTCACATTGTTCAACCAAGCCCATCATTAAGCTTAATTTTTCTTCATGTGAAGGACTCGGCATATGTGCATAGTGGATGTCTAAACTGTGTTGATCCTGATGTTGTTCAAAGACTTTAATAAATAAACCTTGTCCTTGTGCCACTTGTTTCCATGAAACCGCCTGTAAAGAGTCACCCTCTTTAAAATTTCGCAATTCTCGGAATTCATCCATGTCCGGTTCAAAACTGTGCTGTTGCTGTTTATTTTCTGCCGCTAAAGACTTAGTTTTAGGCGCGATCCACACAGGTGCTTGGATAAAAAAATGGTGGTGTATCAAAAAGTATGCTAAAAAAAAGCAGGTTGAATTTTGATAAAATAGAGAAATGCAAATAACTCTAGA
>OFQU01000350.1_pt1 | contig 10390 bp, 9 predicted proteins | sample 1542981 | NCBI WGS metagenome assembly OFQU01 (sample SAMN07774233, study PRJEB24372) | wastewater metagenome | isolation source: Exp Tend CN 90WW | collected 2016-02
AGGGATTTATGGTGCTCTCACTCTGTGTGTTTCACCTTGGACACTGTGGGAGCTGGCTTGCCAGCGATGGGGACCTTCACGTCCACCGGTTAAATCGGCTAGACAAAAAATGCCCCGCACTTGGCGGGGCATTTTTATTCGGCGGCTAAAACTTACAACCCGTCGAGCATCGCCTTGTTACGCACCGCACCCTTGTCGGCGCTGGTCGCCAGCAGGGCGTAGGCCTTCAGCGCAGTGGTCACTTTGCGTGGACGCTGCTCGACCGGTTTCCAGCCTTTCTTGTCCTGCTCGACCCGGCGCGCAGCCAGTTCTTCATCGCTGACCAACAGGTTGATCGAGCGGTTCGGAATGTCGATCAGCACTTTGTCGCCGTCCTGCACCAGACCGATTGCGCCACCGGCCGCAGCCTCTGGCGAAGCGTGGCCGATCGACAGACCGGAAGTACCGCCGGAGAAACGACCGTCGGTGAGCAGTGCACAGGCTTTGCCCAGGCCTTTGGACTTCAGGTACGACGTCGGGTAGAGCATTTCCTGCATGCCCGGGCCGCCTTTCGGGCCTTCGTAGCGAATGATGACGATGTCGCCTTCCTTCACTTCGTCGGCGAGGATGCCGCGCACCGCGCTGTCCTGGCTTTCGAAGATCTTCGCGTTGCCTTCGAAAACGTGGATCGACTCATCGACGCCGGCGGTTTTCACCACGCAACCGTCGAGGGCGATGTTGCCGTACAGCACGGCCAGGCCACCTTCTTTGGAATAGGCGTGCTCGAAGCTGCGGATGCAGCCGTTTTCCCGGTCGTCATCCAGGGTTTCCCAACGGGTCGACTGGCTGAACGCGGTTTGCGTCGGAATGCCCGCAGGACCGGCCTTGAAGAAGTGGTGCACCGCTTCATCGGTGGTCTGGGTGATGTCCCACTTGGCGATGGCTTCTTCCATGCTGCGACTGTGCACGGTCGGCAGGTCGGTGTGCAGCAGGCCACCACGGGCCAGCGAACCGAGGATGCTGAAGATGCCGCCAGCGCGGTGCACGTCTTCCATGTGGTACTTCTGGATGTTCGGCGCGACTTTGCACAGCTGTGGAACGCTGCGCGAGAGACGGTCGATGTCGCGCAGGTCGAAATCGATTTCGGCTTCCTGGGCGGCAGCGAGCAGGTGCAGGATGGTGTTGGTCGACCCACCCATGGCGATGTCGAGCATCATCGCGTTCTCGAACGCCTTGAAGTTGGCGATGTTGCGCGGCAGCACGGATTCGTCGTTCTCGCCGTAGTAACGCTTGCACAGCTCGACAATGGTGCGGCCGGCCTGCAGGAACAGCTGTTCGCGGTCGCTGTGGGTGGCCAGGGTCGAACCATTGCCTGGCAGCGCGAGGCCCAGGGCTTCGGTCAGGCAGTTCATCGAGTTGGCGGTGAACATGCCGGAGCACGAACCGCAGGTCGGGCAGGCGCTGCGTTCGTACTCGGCGACTTTCTCGTCAGAAGCGCTGGAGTCGGCGGCGATCACCATGGCGTCGACCAGATCGAGGCCGTGGGAAGCGAGTTTGGTCTTGCCGGCTTCCATCGGACCGCCGGATACGAAGATCACCGGAATGTTCAGGCGCAAAGCGGCCATCAGCATGCCCGGGGTGATCTTGTCGCAGTTGGAGATGCAGACGATGGCGTCGGCACAGTGGGCGTTGACCATGTACTCGACGGAGTCGGCGATGATCTCGCGGCTCGGCAGCGAATAGAGCATGCCGTCGTGGCCCATGGCGATGCCGTCGTCGACGGCGATGGTGTTGAATTCTTTCGCGACGCCACCGGCGCGTTCGATTTCACGGGCCACCAGTTGACCGAGGTCTTTGAGGTGCACGTGGCCTGGTACGAACTGGGTGAAGGAGTTGGCAATGGCGATGATCGGCTTCTTGAAGTCGTCATCTTTCATCCCGGTGGCGCGCCACAGTGCGCGGGCGCCGGCCATGTTGCGGCCGTGGGTGGATGTTTTCGAACGGTAATCAGGCATGGAGCACTCCGGGCGGCTAATCAGGTATCAAAAGGGGAGAGAGCTTCTATTGACGTCTGGAACACTCAGAAATGGCCGTGTGTCCGGAAGTTGCCGATGACTTTGCGGGATCGCCGCTTGCCTCAGCCTGAGCTCATAAACCCGCCGGGGGATGAATGGCGATGAATGAAGCGATTCTACACCGCTGGCGTCTGGAGGGAATGGCGCAAAGTGTTGTTGCCGTGCCGACGGTGCCTGTTGCATGACGACCGGCAGGATTAATCGCTCCCCGGCTGCACGATCGCGTCGGTCTGAGTGTTTCTTGCTCGACGGCTGATACCACCGTTCAATGCCAGCGCCACGCAACTGAGCAGCACGAAACTGTAGCCCAGCGTGGATTGCAGATTGGCAGGACTGAGGCTTATCAGCGCGCTGATCAATCCTGCGCAAATGAAGATAATGGTGCTGCCGGCCGAGGCCGAGGTACCGGCGTTGTCGGGAAACAGACTCATGGCTCGAGAAGTGGCGGCTGGCCGGGAGATGGTCGTGCCAGCGGTACACATCAGCATCGGGATCAGCACCGCAATCGGGGTCAGCGCATGATGGGCCGCCAGATACAGCGTCAGCAGGCCCGACAGCAGGATCAGACTCAGCCCGATAATGATTTGTCGGCCGGGCGTGATGCGTCGATTCAACACCGAAGCGATGATGCCCCCGGCAATGTAGGCGGCGCCGTAAATAAGCAGGATCAGCGCAAAGTCGTACGGCGCCAGTTGCAACTGATCCATGAAAATCAGCGGCGAGATCACGATGAACGAGAAGTGGCAGGCAAAGGCGAACGCTGATATCAGCCAATAGCCGACGAACTCGAAACTTCCCAGCACCCGTCGGTAGGACTGAATGAAACCCAGGCGTTCGCCGTTGCTGGCCGGACGACTGTTGTCCAGAAGCAGCCAGGCTTTGATGAATACCACGGCCGCCAGCGCAATGAAGACCCAGAAACTGCCGCGCCAGCCGAGAGTGGCTTGCAGAAAGGTGCCGGCCAGCGGCGACACCGAAATAAAGACCCCGCTCGCCGTGACCATCAGGATGCGCAGACGATCACGTTCTTTACCCTCGAACAAATCCTGCACCAGCGCCTGTGACAGCACAAAACACCCGCAGCCCACGGCCTGCACTACTCGAAACATCAGAAACAGCGAGTAGTCGCTGGTCATCACGCAACCAAGCGCGCCGAGTATCGATACGATCATGCCTGCGAGCAGCAAGCCCTTGCGCCCGATCACGTCGGACAGTGGCCCGATCGAAACCTGAGCAAACGCGATTCCCACGGCGAACAGACTGATCGACAGCGCAATGTCTGTCGGCGTGTTGCGAAAGTGTTCAGCCAGTGCCGGAAATGAAGGCAGCAGAACATCCAGAGGGAACACGCCGAGCAGTACCATCGCCAGCAACAGGCTGGCCGCGCCACGGCGTTGTCTGGCGGTTACCACTGATTGCCCCTTATCCATCGATCAATCCTGCCTTGGCGAAGCGTTGCTGGTTGGTGGGCCACGCAAAAAAACCGGCGCTTTTCAGTGCGTTCAGTGTCGCGGTGGCACCTGAGCGTGCGCGCCGTCGAGTGGCTTGCGGCGCCGTTACGCTGGCGATGATGTCGGTCACGGCGCTGTCGGTGATGCCTGCTCCACGCAGGCTCTGTTGCAACCAGCGCTCGTCGGCTTCGAAGAACATCCCGATGATCTCCAACAGCGATCTGGAGGCGAAGGTTCGCTGGCGATTGTTCAAGGCCAGCCACAGGTAATGGAACACTTCGGCGAAGTAGCGGCTGTGGCGGGCTTCGTCGGCCAGATGATCGCGCAGCATGTCGTTCACGCTGGACACCAGACTGTTGCGACAGACCTCCAGCAGCTCCCGGGCAATGATGGTTTCCGAGACGAAACCGAGGAGAAACCATGCCAGTGGGCGGTTTTTCTCCGAAGTGCGGGCGATCAGGGCGTTCATGCGCACAATCCGCTTTGGCATCGCCGGACGCCCGATGATCCCGTAGAACCCGGCGATCTGATCGGCGAGACGATTCGAAAACAGCGCGTGATAGCCCTCGTCGGTATAGAGCTGCAGCGCTGCATGCTTCATGGCTTGAGACACATGAATCGGCAGTTCCCGGTGGATGATGACTTCTACCGCGCGATTGACGATGCGGTGTTCCAGCAGGGTGGTGTAGTCGAGAAAGTGCACCAGATGATTGGCCGTCAGCCGATGCAGCACGTCACGCCCTGCTGCTTGAATGGCGGGATGCGACAGGTAGGGCAGGAAGTCCGGTGGAAACCAGTAACGGCTTTCCAGTTGTTGCTGCACATCGTCTGGCAACTGATAGTCATGAGTGCTGGTGCGGACGGAGGCTCGATTGTCCCAGTCCCCCAAGGTGAATTTGAGCGCCCAGGAGATTGGCGCTTCGCTCGGATCGGTACTGAGGAGAGTCATGCCTGGGCCTCGCGCAACAGTTCGCGCAGTTCCTGGCACATCGCCTGTCCGTCGCTTTCCCCGCAGCCGACAAAGAACAATGGCTGTTCGGCGCTTCCCCCGAGTTCGAGGTGTGTTTCGACTTGCTCGTCGGCAAACGCGCCGGTCAACCAGGTGTTCAAGCCAAGTGCTGTGGCAACCAGTTGAAAGGTTTGTGAGAGGTGACCGGCCTCCACGAACGCCATGCGATAGGCGCGGGAGTGCCCATATTTCCACCAAAGTCGATCGAATCGCGCCGTGATGAACAATCCCAGCGGCAGGTTGTTGATGAAATGCTGACCGCCGAGCAAATGGCCCAGTGCCGATGACGGCAATGGATTGACTCGACTGATGGAGTGTTCGTCGGGGTGATAGGCATAAATGCCGGGGGCAACGTTGTCGACGTTCTGCACCAGCAGAAAACCTTCGCATGCGTTCAGGCCACCGCCGGAGGGACTGCTGCGGCGTGCGCCCAGGCCTTCGGCGATGCTGTCATCCCGAACAGTGTCGCGCTCGCGCAGGTAACCGAGAGTCAGGTAAAGCAAGGTGCTGACGTTATTGAGCGTCATCGCTGCACCGGTAAAGGAGCGACAGGTTTTTCGCTGGAGCAGCGCGTTAGCCAGGCTGTCGTCGCTCAATTCGCCAGGGTCGGGCAAGGCGATGCGCTGTGCAGCCTCGTGTTGCGGACGGCTTTTTGCGGGCGGCGGGGTGGCCAGCACTTCGTTGCAGTGCGCCAGGTATTGCCTGGACCACTCTTGAATATTCTGTGGGGTATGTTCGCAGGGAATGTTTTGCGTGCCGATATGATAAATCTTCGACAGCTCATCCCAACCCCAGTGCGGGTTGTCTGGTTTTGAAACGGTTAGAATGCCCGTGTTTAATAGTTGTGTGTCTATGATGTTGTGTGTGTCGAATAAGTCGGGATTATTTATTAGTTGGGTGAGGCGTGACGCATAGTTCAGGTCGAGTTCATATTGAGTGTGATCTTTGTAGTTCCAGACTATTTGTCCGGGCGAGCGCGGCAATATAAATAAATAAGGGTTGATGTACATGTGGTTCATTCACTCTGGAAAAAGTCGAAAGGACGCCGAGGGGTCGGCACTCCGCAGCGTCCAGACTTATTTAACGGACTTTAGGCGCAACCAGAAAAGCCAGGTTTGCGATTTTGTTGGTTTCCAGAGAAATGTTTTTCATGATGTGAACTCCTTGTTCATTGATAAGCGAAGTCACCTCGTGGTGACAACTTCATAATAGTTTGTAATGGATTATTGGCAAGTGGATATTAAGTAGGAATATTCCAGTAATTTTGTCGGAGCGATCTTTGGAAAGAGATGGACTTTGTAGGGCGAGTTTCAATAATTAAAAGGCGTAAGGAAACGTCCTGCACGTCAGTCGGACGCAAGTGTAGGAAGTCGCAATAACGAAGGTAAAAGTAGGTTGATTGGCCGTCAGATTCAGGCGTAAAGCAAACGGGGAGCCTGGTGGCTCCCCGTCATCCGCATTGATCAGCTGTTAGGCAGCAGGCGGCAGGTGATGCTCTTGATGTAGCGGGTTTCGGCGATCGCCGGGTGGACCGGGTGATCCGGGCCCTGACCGCCGCGCTCCAGCAACTGGATGTTGCGATCCAGGTGGCGGGCGCTGGTCAGCAGGATGTTTTGCAGATCGTCTTCCGGCAGGTGCATCGAGCACGAAGCGCTGACCAGAATGCCGTCCTTGTTGAGCAGGCGCATGGCTTGCTCGTTCAGACGACGGTAAGCACCTTCGCCGTTCTTCATGTCTTTCTTGCGTTTGATGAATGCTGGCGGGTCGGCCACGATCACGTCGAAGCGTTCTTCGCTTGCCTTCAGCTCTTTCAAGGCTTCGAAGACATCACCTTCGATGCAGGTCATCTTGTCGGCGAAGCCGTTCAATGCAGCGTTGCGCTCGACCCCATCAAGGGCGAAGGCCGAGGCATCGACGCAGAATACTTCGCTGGCGCCGAATGCGGCAGCCTGCACGCCCCAGCCACCGATGTAGCTATAGAGGTCGAGTACACGCTTGCCTTTGGCATACGGCGCCAGGCGTGCGCGATTCATGCGGTGGTCATAGAACCAACCGGTTTTCTGACCCTGAATGACCGGCGCTTCGAACTTCACGCCGTTCTCTTCCAGTGCGACCCATTCCGGTACCAGACCGAATACGGTTTCGACGTAGCGGTTGAGGCCTTCGGCGTCACGCGCAGCGGAATCGTTTTTAAACAGAATGCCGCTTGGCTTGAGCACTTGGGTCAGTGCGGCGATCACGTCATCTTTATGCGCTTCCATGGTCGCCGAGGCGATCTGGACCACGAGGATGTCGCCGAAACGGTCAACGACCAGACCCGGCAGCAGGTCGGAATCACCGTAGACCAGACGATAGAACGGCTTGTCGAACAGGCGATCACGCAGCGACAGCGCTACGTTGAGGCGATGCACCAGCAGGGATTTGTCCAGCATCACCTTGGTGTCGCGCGACAGCAGGCGTGCACAGATCAGGTTGTTCGGGCTCATCGCCACGATGCCCAGCGGCTTGCCGCCGGCAGCTTCGAGGATCGCCTGATCGCCGGCATTGAAGCCGTGCAGTGGCGTGGCGGCTACATCGATTTCGTTGCTGTAGACCCACAGGTGACCGGCGCGCAGGCGACGGTCGGCGTTGGCTTTGAGGCGCAAGCTAGGCAGGGACATGACGTCGCTCCGGAAAAAAGAGCGGGAGTATAGCGTGTTGAGACTTGTGCCGGGTTTGGCGTGCGATGAAACGCTGGTGACGTCTTCGCGAGCAGACTCGCTCTCACATCGGGCTTGTGGTGATCACAAATCCCCTATGGGAGCGAGATTGCTCGCGCAAGCGTTAAGGAATGCTACGCCGACAGGGCGCCGATCAACTCACGACTGAACGCCGGAATATCATCCGGCTGCCGGCTGCTGATCAAGTGGCCGTCTTTGACCACTTCCTGATCGACCCAGTTGGCGCCGGCATTCACCAGATCATCCTTGAGCGTCTTGTAGCTGGTCATGGTTTTGCCATTCACCAGCCCCGCCGAAATCAACAGCCAGCCGCCATGGCAGATCACCGCAATCGGTTTGCCGGCCGAGGTGCCTGTCTTGACCAGGTGCTGGGCATCCTGGTCGATGCGGATGGTGTCCGAATTCTGTACGCCACCGGGTAATACGATCGCGTCATATTGCTCGCTGCTGGCGGCCTGGAAGGTCCGGTCTACCTTGAAGTCATCCGCCGGTTTGTCATGGTTCCAGCCTTTGACCGTGCCTTCTTCGGCCGAAAGGATGTCGACCTGAGCGCCGGCCTGTTCGAGCGCTTGCTTGGGACCTGTCAATTCAACCTGTTCGAAACCATCAGTTACCAAAAAAGCGACGCGCTTGCCGTTGAGTTGAGTAGCCATCGATAAGCTCCTGAGTCTGTGGGAATTTACCGCCTCATGGGACCTGAATGATCCGTTGGGCACTAATGAATCCGAAGCCGGCGCTTGAATGAAAGTTCCTGACAATTGCCCACTGGTGTGTCGTCCTGCGGTTTTTAGAGGGTAGAATCGCCGCCTGTCCCAGAGTGTGTACTTATGTCCCAAGAGCTGACCGCCGAACAGATCCAACAATCCCTGCAAGGCATCAGCGTGCCCGCGCAGCCGCAGATCATGGTGGATCTGCAGATGGAGCAGTACATGCCTGACCCGGACCTGGAGGTGATCGCCAAACTGATCGCCCAGGATCCTGGCCTCTCCGGCTCGCTGCTGAAAATCGTCAACTCGCCGTATTACGGCTTGAGCAACAAGATCACTTCGATCCAGCGCGCGGTGAACCTGTTGGGCAGTCGTTCGATCATCAACCTGATCAACGCGCAGTCGATCAAGGGCGAGATGAACGATGACACCATCGTCACGCTCAACCGTTTCTGGGATACCGCCCAGGACGTGGCGATGACGTGCCTGACGCTGGCCAAGCGCATCGGCACTCAGGCCGGCGACGAAGCCTACGCCTTGGGCCTGTTCCACGATTGCGGGGTGCCGTTGATGTTGCAGCGCTTCCCCAATTACATGTCGATTCTGGAAAAAGCCTACGCCCAGGCCAGCGCCGAATGCCGGGTGGTGGACACCGAAAACAACGCGTTCAACACCAACCACGCCGTGGTCGGCTACTACACGGCCAAGTCCTGGCGCCTGCCGGAACACGTCAGTGCTGCGATCGCCAATCACCACAATGCGCTGGCGATTTTCAGCGACGAGTCGTCCCGCAACAGTCAATTGAAGAACCTGCTGGCGATCCTCAAGATGGCCGAGCACATCTGCGCGTCCTATCGGGTACTGGGCAACCAGACCGAAGATTTCGAATGGAACGCGGTCGGCCCGTTGGTGCTTGATTATGTCGGCCTGTCGGAATACGACTTCGAAACTCTAAAACAAACGATCCGCGACCTCGGCGCGCATTGATTCGAGGACGCCATGCCTGAATTGCCGGAAGTCGAAACCACCCGCCGGGGCATTGCTCCGCATCTGGAAGGTCAGCGCGTCAGCCGTGTGATCGTGCGCGACCGCCGTCTGCGCTGGCCCATCCCCGAAGACCTCGATGTGCGTCTGTCGGGCCAGCGCATCATGCTGGTCGAGCGGCGGGCCAAGTATCTGCTGATCAATGCAGAAGTCGGCACGTTGATCAGCCATCTGGGCATGTCGGGTAATTTGCGCCTGGTCGAGGTCGGTTTGCCGGCGCTCAAGCATGAGCATGTCGATATCGAGCTGGAATCCGGTTTGGCCCTGCGCTACACCGATCCGCGGCGTTTCGGCGCAATGCTTTGGAGTACCGACCCACTCAATCACGAATTGCTGATTCGTCTCGGGCCGGAGCCGTTGACCGATCTGTTCGACGGTGAACGGTTGTTTAAGCTGTCGCGCGGACGCTCCATGGCGGTCAAGCCGTTCATCATGGACAACGCGGTGGTGGTCGGGGTCGGCAATATCTATGCGACCGAAGCGCTGTTCGCCGCCGGGATTGATCCGCGTCGCGAGGCCGGGGGCATTTCCCGGACGCGTTATCTGAAACTGGCGATCGAGATCAAACGCATCCTTGCCGCCGCCATCGAGCGTGGCGGCACCACGTTGCGTGATTTTATCGGCGGCGACGGGCAACCGGGATATTTCCAGCAGGAGCTGTTTGTCTATGGCCGTGGTGGTGAAAACTGCAAGGTCTGCGGCACCGGGCTGCGCGAAGTGAAGCTTGGCCAGCGCGCCAGTGTTTTCTGCCCGCGCTGTCAGAGCTGAGGCAAACCGTTCGAAAACATCCTACGGTCTATAGTGAGTTGTCTCACTGCCTAGCCCGAAGGATCGTGCCATGAAATCCCTGCAAGTCCTCTGTGCCGCACTGCTGCTGTGTTCCAGTCTGGCTGTCCAGGCCACGGAAACCGGCAGCGGTGATCCGCGTTACACCATCCAGAACCCACCGGCCTACGCCATGCTTGGCGACTTGCTGATCGCCCGACCTTTGCTGGTGGTGGCGACGGTAATCGGTGCGGGGGCGTTTGTGGTGTCGTTGCCGTTTACCGCGCTGGGTGGCGGAATTGGCGAGGCAGGGCAGGCGCTGGTGGTTGACCCGGCGAGGGCAGCGTTTGTGCGGTGTCTGGGGTGTGTCGGGGAGGGTTTTGAGCAGCGCGAGTAAGCTGATCCGGGTTTTGCGGTGTTGCCGATGGCCTCATCGCGGGCAAGCCCGCTCCCACAAGGTTTTGGTGTTCACACAATTTTTGTTCCACCACAGAACCCTGTGGGAGCGGGCTTGCCCGCGATGGCGTCGCCAGCGGCGCTGAAGAACTCAGGCCTTGCCGGTAATCTTGCGGTACTTCTCCATCAACTGTTCTTCAGTCTCCGGATGGGCTTCGTCCAGGGGAATGCAATCCACCGGGCA
>OFQU01000352.1_pt1 | contig 10363 bp, 6 predicted proteins | sample 1542981 | NCBI WGS metagenome assembly OFQU01 (sample SAMN07774233, study PRJEB24372) | wastewater metagenome | isolation source: Exp Tend CN 90WW | collected 2016-02
CCACTTACCCAAGTTACGCCTTAAATTTGGCTCAATTAGGGGCGCTTTGCATTTCAAATCTTTGTGCAACAAAGCCTGTCTTTATTAATGATATTTACGAATTATATTAATACAAATATCACTAAATTAATCCCTCCCAACCTCCCTTTGAAAAAGGGAGTAGCTATCACGTAATTCAAGTGATACGCGAAAGTCCCCCTCTTTTTAAAGAGGGGTTAGGGGAGATTTTTAATTTGATTTGATAAGAATTGATTTTCCTCCCCCTTTATTAAAGGGGGATCGAGGGGGATTTAAACAATCGAATCATCTAAATTCGGCGCTAACCAACGCTTAGCTTCATCCAAAGTCCAACCTTTACGCTTCGCATAATCCTCAAGCTGATCTTGAGAAATTTTACCCACATTAAAGTATTCACTTTCAGGGTGCGAATAATAGAAACCACTGACAGAAGAAGGTGGCATCATCGCAAAGTGTTCAGTCAGTTTCGTACCGATTTTTTCTTCAGAACCTAACCAGTCAAACAACACCGCTTTTTCAGAATGCTCTGGACAAGCAGGGTAACCTGGCGCAGGACGAATACCAACATACTTCTCTTTGATCAATTCTTCATTGCCCAAAGTCTCATCGGCTTTATAGCCCCAAAACTCTTTACGGATACGCTCATGCAAATGTTCTGCAAATGCTTCGGCAAAACGATCGGCCAAAGACTGAATCAAGATTGCAGAGTAATCATCCCCTTTGGCTTTATATTCATTTGCCAATTCTTCCGCACCGAAGATTGAAACAGTGAAACCACCAAGATAATCGGTATTGTCTTTAGAGGTGCTAATAAAGTCGGCTAAAGATAAATTCGGCTTGCCTGTAACTTTGTCAGACTGCTGACGCAAGTGTTCAAAAGTATGCGTGACATTCTGCGCTGTTTCATCAAACACGCTGACCGTATCTGCACCTGTACGTTGTGCAGGGTATAGACCAAATACAGCACGGGCATCGAAACGATGATTCTCGATCACATCTTTGAGCATGGCTTGCGCTTGATTATACAAATCCGTTGCAGCTTCACCGACAATCTCATCTTCTAAGATTTTCGGGAATTTACCTGCCAAGCTCCAAGAAATAAAGAATGGTGTCCAGTCAAAATATTCCACCAATGTTGCAAGTGGGTAGTTGGTGAGGACATGTGTACCCATCGTATTTGGAATTGGTGGCACATAATTCGCATCCACTTTAAAGCCATTTTCGATTGATTCGGCATAGCTGAGTTTGGCAGCTTTCGGTTGCTTATTGGCTAAACGTTCACGAATCTTGGCATATTCAGCACGATGCTCGGCAATAAAATTACCGCGCATTTCTTTCGAGAGTAGGGTGGTTGCCACACCGACTGCACGAGAAGCATCAGCCACATAAATCACCGCATCATTTGAATATTGCGGATCAATTTTAACGGCTGTATGCGCTTTCGATGTGGTTGCACCACCAATCAATAAAGGAATGTCAAAACCTTTACGTTGCATTTCTTTGGCTACAAACACCATTTCATCCAAAGATGGGGTGATCAAACCTGATAAACCGATAATGTCACATTTTTCATCAATCGCGGTTTGCAGGATTTTTTCCGCAGGCACCATGACGCCGAGGTCAACGATGTCATAACCATTACAGCCCAAGACCACGCCCACGATATTTTTACCAATATCATGTACATCGCCTTTTACCGTTGCCATCAACACACGACCTTTAGATTGTGCATTGCCTTTTTCGGCTTCGATGTACGGGTTCAACCAAGCCACAGCTTGTTTCATGACACGCGCAGATTTAACCACTTGCGGCAGGAACATTTTGCCTGAACCGAATAGGTCACCGACCACGTTCATACCATCCATCAATGCACCTTCAATCACATCAAGAGGACGCTTGGCTTTTAAACGGGCTTCTTCAGTATCTTCATCTATATAAGTAGTGATGCCTTTGACAAGTGCATATTCAAGACGTTTTTCAACCGACTCATTACGCCATTCAAGGTTTTCAGCTTCGCGTTGCGCGCCACTATGACCACGGAATTTTTCCGCCACTTCAAGCAATTTCTCTGTGGCATTTTGGCCAGATTCACCTTGGTTTTGATTCAGTACAACATCTTCAACCGCATCTTTCAGTTCTTTTGGAATATCGTCATAAATCGCCATTTGACCAGCGTTCACGATACCCATAGTCATGCCTTGTTTAATGGCATAGTAAAGGAATACCGAGTGAATCGCTTCACGTACAGGTTCATTACCACGGAATGAGAAAGAAACGTTGGATACACCACCCGAGATCATGGCATGCGGTAAGTTCTGTTTGATCCAACCTGTGGCTTCAATAAAATCGACGCCATAGTTATTATGTTCTTCGATCCCTGTTGCCACGGCAAATACGTTCGGGTCAAAAATAATATCTTCCGCAGGGAAGCCAACATCATTGACTAAAACATCATAAGAACGCTTACAGATTTCACGCTTGCGTTCTGCGGTATCTGCCTGACCTGTTTCATCAAAGGCCATGACAATAATCGCAGCACCATACTGGCGACATAAACGTGCTTTTTCGACAAACTCGTCATAACCTTCTTTTAAGGAAATCGAGTTCACGACAGGCTTACCTTGTACGCATTTTAAGCCTGCTTCAATAATTTCCCATTTTGATGAGTCAATCATGATTGGTACACGAGAAATATCAGGCTCAGATGCCACTAGATTGAGGAAATGCACCATCGCATTTTGCGAATCGAGCATCCCTTCATCCATGTTGATATCAATAATTTGTGCGCCAGCAACGACTTGTTGTTGTGCAACTTCTAAAGCTTCAGCAAATTTTTCTTCACGGATTAAGCGTAGGAACTTTTTTGAACCTGTAACGTTGGTACGTTCACCGACGTTAACAAACAGGGAATCATCATAGATATTAAATGGCTCTAAACCACTTAAACGACAGGCAGGTCTGGTTTCTGGAATCTGACGTGGTTTTATATCTTTAACCGCATTGTAAATGGCACGAATATGATCAGGCGTCGTACCACAGCAACCACCTGTAATATTGATTAAACCACTTTCAGCAAATTCCTTGATGAATGCTGCTGTTTGCTCTGGGGTTTCATCATATTCACCAAAGGCATTTGGTAAACCTGCGTTTGGATGGGCAGAGACAAAAGTATCGGCAACATCAGCAATGGTTTTAACGTGTGGACGCATGGCATCCGCACCCAAGGCACAGTTAAAACCAATTGAGAGTAAATCGCCATGACGCACCGAGTTCCAGAATGCTTCTGCGGTTTGACCTGTTAAGGTACGACCAGATGCATCGGTAATGGTGCCCGAGATCATGAGGGGAAGTTCACGACCAAGTTGTTTGAACACTTCCTTGACTGCAAAGATTGCCGCTTTACAGTTCAATGTATCGAACACGGTTTCGATCAAGAGGATGTCTGCACCACCTTCGATTAAGGCATGGGTTGCTTCAATGTAGTTTTCTTTGAGTTCGTCAAAGGTGATGTTACGGAACGCTGGGTCATTTACATTTGGTGAAATAGAACAAGTACGTGAGGTTGGGCCAAGTACGCCTGCAACAAAACGTGGTTTATCTGGGGTTGAATATTTGTCGCATGCTGCACGCGCTAAACGTGCTGCTTCACGGTTGATCTCTGGAACGAGGTCTTCCATGTGGTAGTCCGACATCGAAACACGTGTGCCGTTAAAGCTGTTGGTTTCAATAATGTCTGCACCCGCATCCAAATAAGCTTCATGAATGCCTTGAATAATTTGTGGCTGAGTCAACACCAAAAGGTCATTGTTGCCTTTGAGGTCAGAAGCCCAATCTACAAAGCGCTCACCACGATAATCTTCTTCTTCGAGCTTGTGACGCTGAATCATGGTACCCATTGCACCATCGATAATAAGGATGCGCTCGGCAAGAAGTGCTTTTAAGGTGGCAAGTGTAGACATTCAAAACTCACAAACAGGTTTTCAAAACGTGCAATATTTTAGCAGAAAAGCAGGTTGATTGATGCCTAATTCAAGTGGTATTGGCTATATGGCAAATAAAAAAGGCTGATTTAGCTTTAGTTTTCACGAAAGTGAAATATAGAACCGCTATGTTAATAGATCATAAGAAATAGAGATGAAAAAATATTGATTGGAGCAGATTGTTACAGACAGCACAGCTAAATGTAAGAAAATAATTCAGCGTAATCCGCACCGAAAAATTAAATTTTGAGCCAGCACAGTGTGTTCAAGGCTTATAAGCGATTTACTGCTGATCTAAAATAAGCCAATTATGAAAAAATTGGCTTCATGTGACACGCATTTGTCATATAATTATCACAATTAAATTGAACAATAGGGGATATTGATATCCTCTTTAGCCGTTTGCATGAATTCTAATATTCCTCCCGTCCAAGATCAGGTGCACGTGACACAGGTCAAGTCGACGAATGTGCACGTACCTACACCGAAATTTTTTATGCCGGTGTTTTTAACGGTCATTATTTCAACGCTAATTTATATTGGCTTTCAGCTTTCTGCTGACTTATCGCATGTTCCTGCACTGAATCTTTACTCTTTAATCCTTTTAGCGACGGCGTTGTTCATTGCTTTGGGTTTTGAGTTTGTAAATGGCTTTCACGATACTGCCAATGCGGTTGCAACGGTCATTTATACCAATGCACTGTCTGCGCCTGTTGCGGTGATGTGGGCTGGTTTCTGTAACTTCCTTGGGGTTATGGTCGCAAGTGGCGCAGTGGCTTACGGTATTATTGCGCTACTGCCCGTTGAGTTGATTATGAATGTCAGCTCAGGCGCAGGTTTTGCCATGGTGTTTGCCATGTTGATTGCTGCGATTTTGTGGAACTTGGGCACATGGTTCTTGGGTATTCCAGCATCAAGTTCACATACTTTGATTGGTTCAATCTTGGGTGTGGGCATCATGAACTACCTGATGCATTCAGGCAGTGGTGCTTCGGGTGTCGATATGGATCAGGTGATTAAGGTCGGTAAAGCTTTACTGTTTTCACCAATGATCGGTTTTGCTTTTGCAGCAGTATTGTTCTTATTGGTGAAAAAAATCTTTAAGAAACAACTGGAACTGTTCCAACCACCTGAAGGTAACAAACCACCACCGCCACTGATTCGTGCCATTTTGATTTTTACTTGCACAGGTGTGAGTTTTGCGCACGGTTCAAATGACGGTCAAAAAGGTATGGGTCTAATCATGTTGATTTTGATTGGTATTGTGCCTTTGGCTTATTCTTTAAATAAGAATTTAGATTCACAGCACATTCAGTCATTTGCTCAACTTTCAGATCAAACTGCGGCTGTGATTTATCCGAATCATAACGATATTGCAGATGAAAAAGCCCGTACGGTAATCACGCAATATATTCAAACCAAAGAAATAACCCCAGAAGTCGTACCTGCTTTAGCCAGTTTGACAGATCATTTGGGTGAGCGTGTTGGCCATTATGGAGATCTTAAAGATATTCCTGAAGCTGAAGTTTCTGCACTACGTAATGACATGTACTTAAGCACGACAGCGTTCAAACGTTTGGATAAAGCGGATCAATTGCCGGCGATGTCGGAAGCGGGCAAAAAGACAGTAAAAGAATATCGTAGTAACCTTGATTCATTCTTACAGTACATCCCAACATGGGTGAAAGTGGCTGTGGCATTGGCTTTAGGTCTAGGTACGATGGTGGGCTGGAAGCGTATTGTCGTGACTGTAGGTGAGCGTATTGGTAAAAACCATATGACTTATGGTCAAGGTATGTCAGCAGAATTGGTGGCGATGACTACGATTGCAGCTGCTGATGGCTTTGGTATGCCCGTATCGACTACACACGTATTGAATTCTGCGGTAGCAGGGACCATGGTGGCAAACAAGTCTGGTCTGAACTTTGCAACAGTAAGAACCATTCTTTCGGCTTGGATCTTTACCTTGCCAGCAACAATCTGTTTATCAGGTGGTTTGTTTTGGTTGTTCCTACAGTTTGTTTAATCTGATTGGTAAAAACCAATAATAAAAAACGCTACCTAAGGTAGCGTTTTTTTTAGCTCTGTATTTTATTGAAGCCAGTATTCAAGGCCTTACTTTTTGAACTTCGCCCAGACTTTGTCTAAAGGTAGTTTATCTGCGGCAAAGCCATAAAGTGCTGCAAAGGGCAGTGCAGTACGTGCTAAATAAGCTACACGCCATAAGCCACCGTGATTGGCGCCGTGCATCATTAGTTCTAGAGGATGTTCAAGTTTGTTCTCTGGATTGGCTACAGAAGCAGGATTACGCAGATCATGGATCCATAAAGCCGCCATGATGGCATTGGTCGTTTCAGGTTTAAAGGCTTCAACATCAAACAAGCTTGCCCCATTAAATGCGGCTTTGAGCAGTGGATTTTTGGTGACGGAATGCGTAGTGGTTGATGGTGCAATGTTTATGCTGACACGTTGACCTTCTGATCGAGCAAGCGTTGCACGCCACTGTTGAATACGCTTAGCCAATGCGTAGTTCGGTCCTTGCTCAATCACTAAACAGTCGGTGATGCCATAAGACTTCGTATTATCCGACTCGACGAGGTCATGTAGGTTTTTCTTAAAGAACAGTTGCCCACTGAGGGTTGAAATACTTTTACTGATCATCTGCTGAGTTTTAGAACGACCACTGAACTTTTGCTCAGATGCTTTAATGACTTCTTCAGGGACTGCATAGACATCGGTAGGTGTGCACATATACATCAAACTGGTGTCTGCTTTTTGTGCACTGACATATTGCATGATCGCATCCATTGCAACAGAAACACGGACATGCTTTTCACCATCCAAGTATGCAATCGCGGCCAAATCTAACTGATGTGGGTTTTGTACCAACCATTGTGCAATTTCAGGCACTTGTGTCAGTAAGTTCGCACCAAGTTTTTCTTTAAGCACAGACACAGGTGTTTCCGCGCTCAAAGCTTCAACTGATGGGGCATATAGCGTGGCATTGCCGTGTTGAATGGTGTCTAAAATTTTGCTCCATACACGGCTATTGGGTAAATCAACTGCCACAATATTGGCTTTCCATTGGGCTAACCATGTGAGTGGACCAGCTTCAGATGCCGCACCGAACAAAACCATAGTGCGGTCAGATAAATCAAACCATTCAGGATGTTCCAAACAGGCAATCAGTGCTTCAGCATGACTGGGTTCAATCACACCTGCATCTAACCACGTTTGGATTTGTGCAAGTAAAGCACCTCCTTTGAGTTGTTGGCCTTTATAAGGCACTGACCACTCAGGTGCAGCATCACTTTCACCTTTGAGTTTGATGGTGTGTAGCGGTGTAGTTTTAAGTGACATCACATCTTTGAGAAGATGCTTTTGGCCATCCCGATAAAACTCAAACACATTATGTGTTTTGTTGAGCCCATCTTGTGCCATTTGAATCGGTGCAATTTGATTACGAATCCCAAATTCAACTAAGGATTTAAAATAGCGAGGATATTGTTTACGCCAGTTCTTTTCTGTAAGTGCAGTAACAGAGCTTTGGTGATCAACATTGGCTAAGGCCTCTGCAATAATCTCTTTCCCTGTACGTGAGGTGCTAACTTTTTGTGTTTTCGAGTAAATTGGAAATTGAAGACCATCTAAGGGATTGGACATGCAAGAAATCTCACTGGCATTTGCTATTTATATACAGTTGTAAACATTATCTATGCCAAATCAAATTCCTGCTTGGCATTTCATGCCAAATTTATGTAAAAATATATGTAATAAAAAAGCCTTCTGAATAGAAGGCTTTTGAGTTTAGCAGCGACCTTTTTTGGCCTGTCCGGGTGGGCAGAAATCGCCTTGGCCATGAGGATAATAAGAACGATCAGGATCGACGATGATACTCCCTTCAGGGGTGTGTACCGCACAGGCTGTAAAACTGAGACTGATCATCAAGGTTGCCAATATAGACATTATTTTTATCGCAATTTCCTTGGTTTATAGTTGTCCTGATGTTCATTGTAAAAATCAGGACAACCCATTGCTGTAGAAAAATGTTACTGAGCCTATATGCGTATGGATGCAATCCACTTGCAACCTAGGGCTCAGCTTTAAAAAGGTAACTGGGTTAATTTGCTCAGAAAGTGTGGGATAAGACGCGGCTCTAAAATTAAGGTCATGATGACCCCATAAGCAGCTCCCCAAAGGTGGGCGCTATGGTTGATGTTGGAGTTGCCTTTTTTACCTGCCCAGATGCTATATGCCACGTACAACACTGCAAAAATAATCGCAGGTACGGGAATAAAAAATACAAAAATCAGCTTCCAAGGTTCAAACAACACATAAGCGAACAATACCGCAGAGACTGCACCAGACGCACCAAGGCTTGCCCAGCGCACATCATTCTTATGTTTTAAATAACTCGGTAAAATGGCAAAAATTAAACCACCCAAATAAAACAAAACAAAACCTAAGTCAAAGAAGTATTGGCGGTAAAAACTTTCAATAATGCTGCCAAAGAAAAACAGGGTGAACATATTGAACAGGAGATGCATGCCATCGGCATGAATAAAGCCATGTGTAATAAAACGATCGTATTGTCCACGTTGCATGGCAGGAGGCCAGAAAATCAGACGGTTCATCACGTTCTGATTTGAAAATGCCACCATAGAAATAATGACCGTAATAATAATGATCGTAACTGTATGATTAAAAGGTAAATCCAACATTTCTGAGATGTTCTACATATAACTATCTTGTGGTCATAATGCCATTAAATTGAGCGGAAAGATGAACTTTCACAATAAATCCGACAATTTTGGTTGATTTTTTTTAATTACCCCGCATCTTCAGTTAAAATAGCAACTTCAGCTTGAGGAAATGATTGTTATGTCGACTGAGAACAGCAGCACTGCAGTTGCAGAGGAAATTCCAAACTTATTGATTACTCCGACTGCACAAGAGTATTTACGTGATTTATTAGAAAAACAAAATACACCGGGCATTGCTGTACGTGTATTTGTTGAAAATCCGGGTACACCACGTGCTGAATGTTGTATGGCATATAGCGCGCCTGAAGAAGTGATCCCAACCGATTACCGTCAAGATTATCCAGACTTTCCTGCGTATATCGACACACCGTCTATTCCATATTTATTAGATGCGGTGATTGATTACAACAAAGACCGTTTTGGTGGGCAGTTAACTTTCCGTGCACCAAACTCGAAAGTGCCACGCGTCGGTCCTGATGCATCAATTGAAGAGCGTATTACGTATATTCTTCAGTCTGAAATTAACCCAGGTCTAGCTGGTCATGGCGGTAACTGTGCATTGGTTGAAGTTGTTGAAGATGAAGAGCATGGTTTAACGGCTGTATTAAAATTTGGTGGTGGTTGCCAAGGTTGTTCAGCAATTGACGTCACTTTGAAACAAGGTGTTGAAACGACTCTGCAACAACACATTCCTGAGTTACGTCGTGTGATTGACCAGACAGACCATACGCAGGCTGAAGGCGCGTACTTCAAATAAATTTGAATCCACTTTACCAAATAACCTCCTTAAATTAGGGGGTTATATTTTATCTAAAGCTAAAATGTAATTGATAATAATTATCAATATTTATTGCAATATGTTTATCGTTTGTTAAAATGCCCTACGAAATTTACACAATCTCTCCTTCTTTTGTATTTTGGGTGTATGCGTTATGGGTAAAAATCTGACGAGATCAACTTTAGCTTTGGCTGTTGTAGGGGCAATGAGTTCATTTGCGATGGCAAATGACGTTGTGGAAACCACAAAAGAGAAAGAAGCAACACAATTACAGACGATTGTATTAACGGCTGAGGAACAGGTTAAGCAGTCTCTAGGCGCATCTATTATTACGGATAAAGATTTAGAAAAATTACCTGTTGTAAATGATATTTCTGAATATGTACGTCGGATGCCTGGCGTAAATTTAACAGGCAATAGTGCAACGGGACAACGTGGTAATAACCGCCAAATTGATATTCGCGGTATGGGCCCAGAAAATACCTTGATTTTGGTTGATGGTAAGCCTGTGAATTCGAGAAATTCTGTGCGTTATGGCTGGAGAGGGGAACGTGATACCCGCGGTGACTCAAACTGGGTGCCTGCAGATGCAATTGAATCTATTGAAGTATTACGTGGTCCAGCGGCTGCTCGTTATGGCTCAGGTGCCATGGGTGGTGTTGTTAATATTAAAACTAAAAAAGTCACAAACGAAGTTCATGGTTCGGTTGAGGTATTTACTAACCAACCTGAGAACTCAAAAGAAGGTTCGAGCCATCGAGAAAGTTTTAACTTGAGTGGTCCAATTATTAAGGAAGTATTGTCTTATCGTTTATATGGAAATT
>OFQU01000353.1_pt1 | contig 10359 bp, 3 predicted proteins | sample 1542981 | NCBI WGS metagenome assembly OFQU01 (sample SAMN07774233, study PRJEB24372) | wastewater metagenome | isolation source: Exp Tend CN 90WW | collected 2016-02
TCCGCGTCAGTGCCGCGCGCAAACACTGCGCCTCGAACGCTTCCTGTTGCGCCGCCAGCGACTGCCCCGGATCAATTCCCGGTGCCGGTTCATCCAGGCCCAGCACCTGTCGTTCGGCGACGTTCGCCAGTTCGCGCACATTGCCCGGCCAGTCATGGCAGAGCAGATGACTCAGCTGTGCAGCCGTCAACGGTGGGAAGCTGCGGCCCAGGCGCTGCGCCGCACTTTGGGCGAATGATTCGAACAGCAACGGAATGTCTTCGCGGCGTTCGCGCAGCGGCGGCAAACGCAGCTCGGCAACGTTGAGGCGATACGCGAGGTCTTCGCGGAAACGCCCGGCACGCGCCTCGTCGAGCAAGTCGGGTTTGGTCGCCGCAACAATCCGCAAATCCACGCGAATGCTCTGGTTCGACCCCAGTCGCTCAAGCTTCTGCTCTTGCAATACCCGCAACAATTTCACTTGCTGGGCCAGCGGCATGCTTTCGATTTCATCGAGAAACAGCGTGCCGCCATCGGCGTATTCCAGCTTGCCGATGCGCTTGCCGGAGGCGCCGGTAAACGCGCCGCTCTCATGGCCGAACAGCTCGGCTTCGAACAGTTGTTCAGGGATCGCCGCGCAGTTGAGCGCCACGAACGGTTTGTCCGCCCGGGGGCCGAAGTCATGCAGGCAACGCGCAACCAGTTCCTTGCCGCTGCCAGTCTCGCCACGAATCAACACATTGACCGGCAACGCTGCCAGATCCAATACCTGCCGACGCAACGTCTGCAAGCCACGGGACACGCCGAGCAACGTCGAATCGAGTTTGGCGCGGTTGTCGGCCTGCTCGTGCAGGGCGCGGTTTTCCAGGACCAGTCGGCGTTTCTCCAGCGCCCGGCGCAGGCTGCCGAGCAAGGTCTCCGGGCTGAACGGTTTTTCCAGAAAGTCGTAGGCACCGTCGCGCATCGCTTCGACCGCCATCGGCACATCGCCATGACCGGTGAGCAGAATCACCGGCAGGTCGGCGTCGCGGCGCTGCACCTCGGCCAGCAGTTCCAGGCCACTAAGGCCGGGCATGCGCACGTCGCTGAGGATCACCCCGGGAAAGTGCGCGGGCAGGGCGGCGAGGCATTCTTCGGCGCGGCTGAACAGTTGCACCTCGAATCCCGACAGGCTCAGCCACTGCTCGACGGCACTGCGAATGCTGCTTTCGTCATCGACCACCATCACCGAGTTGAGCATCAGTTGTGTGCCTCCAGATCAATCGGCAAAGTCAGGATGAACGTCGCACCGCTGTCGCCATTCTCGACGCTCAGACGACCGCCGGATTCGTGCACGATGGCAAAGGATACCGCCAGCCCCAGGCCGAGGCCGTCACCTACAGGTTTAGTGGTGAAGAACGGGTCGAACACCTGGCCCAGATGCTCTTCGGCAATGCCGCCGCCATTATCGATGACGCTCAGACGCCACAATTGCTCGTCGGCTTGCAGACGAATTTCCAGGCGCTTGCACGGTTTGCCCTGCATGGCATCGAGGGCGTTGCGCAGCAGATTGATCAACACCTGTTCGAGACGGATCGCATCACCGCGCACCCACGCCGGGCGGGTCAGGTGCAGCACCAGGCTGACCTGTTCGTCGCGCAGGCGCGCGTCGAGCAATTGCAGGGATTGATCGACCACCGTCGCCAGATCCAGACGCTCGCGTAAACCACCGGGGCTCTTGCGTGCGAAGGTTTTCAGGTGACCGGTGAGGGCGGCCATGCGCGTGAGCATCTCGTCCACCGGTTTCAGGGCCTTGTAGGCGTCATCGACGCGGCCATGGTCGAGCAGCAGGCGCAAAGTCGCCAGTTGCATGCGCTGAGCGGTCAGCGGCTGGTTGATTTCATGGGCCAGGGCGGCGGACATCTGGCCGAGGGCGGCAAGTTTTGCTGACTGCACCAGGCCTTCTTGCGCAGTGCGCAGTTCGCGGGTGCGTTCTTCGACCAGTTGCTCGAGTTCTTCGCGGTTGCGTTGACGGACCTTCGACAGGCGCCAGCGCTGATTGAGGAACAGCAACAAAAACACCAGCGCCAGCCATACGCCAGCGGCAGCGAGCCCGGCGTTGCGCAGGTCTTCGAAAGCCACTTGCGGGCGGCGCAGTAGATGCAGGGTCCAGCCTTCGGTGGTCAGTGGCAGCGACTCCCACAGATAGTCCGCCGTCCCTTGCGGGCCTTCGACGCGGCGCAGGTCGCTGTTGTCATCGAAGCGGCGCAGCGACAGATGAGTCAGTGGCGTCAGCGACTGTTTGTCGTACTGGCGCGTCGTCTTGATTTCGGCCTGATCGCTGGCACTCAAGGGGCGCAACGAGCGATACCGCCAGCCGGGCTGGTTGGCGATAAAAATGATTCCGCGCGCATCGCTGACCAGCAAGGTGTCGTTGCCCTGGCTCCATTCCCGCTCAAGTTCGGGAAACTCCAGTTTGACCACCATCGCCCCGAGGAACTGGTCGTTGTCGCCCAGCACCGCACTGGAGAGAAAGTAACCGGGAATTCCGCTGGTCACGCCCACCGCGTAAAAACGCCCGGTGCCCTGGGTGCGGGTCTGGCTGAAGTACGGTCGAAAGCCATAATTGTGGCCGACATAGCTGCTGGGCAGACGCCAGTTGCTGGCGGCGACGGCGAGGCCGGTTTGATCGAGCAGTTCAAGGGTCGAGGACTGCGCCGCGCCGTTGATCTTTTCCAGTTTCAGATTCAGTACCGTTTGTAACTCGGCATCGACGGGGCCGGCCAGTGCCGAGCGCAATTGCGGGTCCAGGGCCAGGACGGCGGGGAGGGCGCGATAGCGGTCGATCAGGGTGTGCAGCGAATTGGCATAGAGCGCCAGTTGCTGGTTGGCCCGGGCCGCATCTTCTTCCAGCGCCTGACGTTCGGCGTGGCGGATGGCAAGCGTTGCGGCAAGCGCCGCACCAGCGATGATCAGCAGGGTATACAACGACAGACGCAGGGTACGGGAAGTCGGCGGCATACGGGGGCGAGCAAGGTAGGAGTCGGGCGGGCACCATAGCATGGCGCCCGTCGCAAGAAACAAGAACACTGAAACTTCTGTAGCCCTCAGCGCTTGGCTAATTTGCGCGCTTTCATCGGGACACGCAAACGTACTTGTCGATCAACAGCTACAGTTTGCGTGGACACGTCGACAGCGCTCTCCAGAGGTCGTAATCGGCCTATTTTTTCCAGCTGATTCATGGAGTCCCAGGTAATCCCCGTCAGCTCTTCAACTTCCAGAACCTGATCACGCAGTGCGTTTTGCGCCTTCCTGGATACCTGGTCCATCACGCGGTGTTCGGCAATCAGGCCGTCGATCCTGTCGATCATTTTTTCTGCCTTGGCGTTCTTTGCTCTTATATTTTGGGTGTTTCTCAAATCGTCGACATAACCTCCCACTATCGGTCCCAGCACCGCTCCTGCCAACGTGGCGGCAAGGGTGGCAGCGACGTTGATTTGATTGAACATTCGGTTGGCATCCTGAGTGACTTCTGCAGGCGGCAAGCCGCCACCGGTTGCCGGATCCCAGCTTCCGGGAGGGGACCAACCTGGATTAAAGAGTGTGGAATGCACGACGACCTGCCCAACACTGGCAACCATTGCTGCAACCATGGCTCCAGTGGCCGGCGATGATCCACCGGTTGGAAGCAGTGCCAGACCGACTCTCGAATTGGCGGCGTTGCGGGCGGTGTCCCTGGCCCTCAGTTTCCAGGGTTTACTGGGTTCAGGTGGCGGCAGTGGAGGCGGATTGTCGCGTGGATTACTCACTGATTCCGGGGGCGTCGAGGGATCAGGACTTATTGTAAGGGTCACTGTTTGCGCCGCTGTCCTCGTCGTCCCTTGCCTATCGATAAAGTTGATCGGGTCGTTCCCCGTCATGCAGTAAAGGTTCAGGCCGTCTATCGAGCCTGACGGATCGGGATTTATCCAGCGCTGTAACCAGGGCGCGTAATACCGTTCACCGTAGTAATACAACCCACTGATATCCATTTCCTTACCGCTATAACGCGCGAACTTGTAGCTGACCTCAATCGCCGATTTCGCGGCCAGCCACGCCGTGGCGCCAAACGGGTAGTAGCCTTCGTGGCTGATGGTTTTTGCGTGCTCGTCGAGTTCCATCACAGAGGAGCCCAAATGGTCGACAAGGCTATAGCGCAGTTGAATGCGCTGCACACCTGAAGGTGGATTTTTTACCCAGTGCAGGCAGCGCGCACTGCCTGCACTGATGACGTGCAACTCTTCGCCATTGTCTTTCGTACGGATTTCCAGCCCTGGCAGGTAACGCACCTGATGAAAGTGTCCGGTGGTACCGGCAAAGGTTTCATGGCGCTTGAATACTCGGGCACCCGCGCTGTAGTGATAGTGCTCGGCATCGGCGCGACCGTCTTCGCGGTGAATCCGGGTGACGCTTTGCAGTTCGTCACGAGCGTTCCATTTCAGTGGTTGGCCGGGTTGTACGGCCAGAAGGTTACCGTGGCGGTCGAACAGTTGATCGAAGTCCGGTTCAGGATCGGTCGGTTGCCAGCGCACGCCACGGTTGCTGTTCGCATCCATGCGCATCTGTCGCGTGTAGCTGGCGTCAGCGCGCACATGGCGCAGTTCGAGCAGATTACCGCCGTTGTCGTATTGATACGTCTGGGTGTAATTGAGGCGTTTTTTCGGATCGGTTGGCTGTGGCAGGCCAGGGATATCTGATGGCGGGCTGTCGTCGTAGCCGGTGGCGCGAGTCAGTCGGTAGAGGGAGTCATAGGTGAAGTCGCGGTGGCCGTCGATAACCTGGTTGGCGTAATGGACCGTCTGGAAGGTGTGGTCCTCGATACGGGTGATGTTGCCGACGCGATCATGGCTGTACTCGAAACTTTGCAGCACCGGATCGCTGCCTTTGCGGCTGGACTGGCTCCGCAAGCGACCATTGGCCGGATCGTAAGTCCACTGGCTGATCACCTCGTTGCCAGCACGTTGCTCGGTGATCTGCCCGGCAGCGTTCAAGCGGATATCGAATATCACCGGTTGCCAATCAGTGTTACCGCTCAGTCGTAATCGCACCTGCTTCAGGTGCCCGGTCAGGCCATAGCGCGATTGCTGTTGATGCCCGCCGGCGTCGGTCTGTTCCAGCACCGCGCCCAGTGGACTGAAAATGCGCTGGCTGGTGAACGCCTCGCCATCAAAAAAAGTGCGGGTTTCTCTCAGCGGTTGGCCGAGCAGACCATAGCTGTCCATGTGCAACGTACCAGACGCGTCCTTTTGTGCCAGTAACTGCCCGCGCCGGTTTTGCCCGGAATCCGCCGTGGCATCGGCGTAGGTAAAAATATCGACATCGGCCTGGCCGTTTTCCTCCACTGTCACCACACGCAACCGAGTGTCGAAGGTCGTGCGCCAATGGCTGCAGCGCTCGTCCCAGCGCTCCAGTGGCTCACCGGCCAACCCCGGAAAATTGAGGCGCCAGCCCGCATCGACGCTGTCGACTTTCAGCACCTGGCCGCCCAATCCGTGAACCATCACAAGGTTTGGCACGGTCAAGCGCGGGTCCTGTTGCGTCACGTTGCGCCCGGTCACGTCGTAACCCTGGCGGGTGATCAGCGCGATTGCAGGCTCCCCGGCGACGCTGCGCAGGTAGCCGATCTGCCGAATCGGCAGGCCACGACCATCATTCACCGTGAGTGATGGCGTGCGCCAGTGCACGCTGGCGTGCATCAGCGTAAACGCCCATTGTCCGGTGCTGCTTCAGCGGTGTCGTTGAAGTCCAGGCTGGTTTGGTACCACGGATGATAGATCTTGCAAGAGAAGTCGCCCTTGGCGTTGATCAGTTTGATCATGCGTCCCAATGGGTCGTAGTACAGCTGATCGAAATAGCCCAGTTCGTGCAGTGACTCGTCGTTGACGTAGCCATGGGTATCGACGAAAAGCGGTCGATACTCGCGGACCGCCAAGCCCTTGTTGTTGTATTCGACCCGAGCGCTGATGCGCCACCTCGGGTCGGCGTATACCTCGACATACTTGCCATCCTCAATGACGAGCGCGCCATCCACCACTTTGTACGCCATGCCCGGGTCAACCAGTTGCTGGGTTTGCAGGGCTCGGCCGAAGCCGTCGACACAGGCCTTGATGATCTGGATTTGCGCCTTCACCTCGTCGTAGGGGTAGCGGTCGGCGCTGAGCACGACGCTGTGCACAGGCTCGCGCCAGGCCGATGTGATCGCTTCGAGCAACGCCTGTTCTGCCGCGGTCAGCGTGCTGCGACGTGCGAGCCGTTGGCGTGCGCTGGCCCGAATATGGCCGCTGGGCAGTAGATAGCCGCTGGCGATCCATTCGCTGCTGGAGCTGTCGCTGAGGGGAATCTGCCCCATCCAGCTGAACAAGTCTTTGCGCAGGGTGCTGGCGGCTTTTTGCACCGCGCCCTCCGGATCGGCTATGGCCAGGTCCGGCCGCAGATCCTCGGGACGTTTGTATTCACTCAGCGGGCAGAACCCTGCCCATTCACCGTTTTCAGTGCCGCAGAAACTGGTCGCCAGCGGCTGGCCAGAAGGTTCGTAAATGGCCTCTTGAGTGTTCTCGTTGGCGTCGATGATTTTCTGCGGTTGCAGGGCGTGGTAGTCGTAGACGATGCGAGTGGTACAGCCATCGGGCAACACGACGCTGGTGATAGCGAGGTTGTAGTCATCGTATTGGGCCTTGGTGTGGCCGTGGCTGGGGGTTTCCCGGTAGCTGCGCACTTTGTAGAACTTATCAAGGCCTGCGTATTCGGCAAACCCGAAGTGCGCCGAGTACAGGGCGGGTTCTGCATCGAACGGGGATGGTGCTTCAAACAGAAACGGCATCGGCGTGTAGCCGATTTTCATCAACTCCGTATGAATGTTGAAGGGGGGCGGCAGGACGCTGTAGGCATCCAGCGCGGTCTTGTCCAGTTGCGCCAATTCCAGCGGACCTGCCAGTGCTTCGAACTCGGCGACGCCGTCCGCCAGCGCAGCGCCATCGGTGCTCATGTAGCGTTGCACGGACTGAGTGGTCAATAGCCGCGCGGTATTCCAGTGGGACGAATCCTGATGCAACGCCAACTGTTCAAACGATACTTGCGCCGGCGTGAGCCCGGTCGGCAGTGTGCCTTTGGGCAGCACCAGTGCATTGCCGCGCTGCAAGTAGGGCAAGCCCAGCCGCCACTTCTGAAAATCCGTTGTCAGGTTAATGGTTTGCGCACGAGTTTCACTCAGATAAAACGACTGCTGCGCCTCATCATGCGCGTCGCGCCACCACTGCTGTTCATCGGGATCGGTAAAGGGCGGTGTGTCCGTTGCAGCCAGTCGCCGCGCATAGCTCACTTGCAGGGCCTGCGTTGGCGAACCAAATTCGTTGCAACGCAGATTGACCTCATGGCTGCACAACGGATCGTTCATGAATCGGTCGTACTGGTAGTTGATCGTTTCCAGAGTCATTGGCAGCAAAACAGCGGATGCGTACTGGTCCTTTCGACGGATTTCTCGCACCAGATAGCGCAGCTCCTGCACCGCGTACGGGATAGCGCCCGGCTTATCCACATCGGCTAAGGCGTACGTTTCAACGCGCGCAACAGAGCCGGCCAGCGCCCGGGCAATCTGGTATCGGGTATCGTCATTGTGGGGCTCGATCGGTTGATCGAATTCCCCGTCGGCCGGACTGAGACTGAACAAGGTTTTACCAAGCGCGACAGCCTCCTTGTCCCCGTCGAAATAAAAATCACGCGACCGATCCATGGATAACGCGCTAAGAAAATAAGTGCGGACCTGCACCGGCTGGCTGAAGCCGACGGCGTCATCGCCGGTGGCGCTCTCGCTGTCGGTTTGCTTCAGACAGCCGAAACCGCCGAACTTGCGTGCGTTGCTGTCGTACACGCCTTCACACCAGGTGAACGACTGCGTCAGACAATTGCCCGTGATCTCATCCCGTTGCTGCTGTTTTTTCACCACGGTAACCGGAAACGGCAAATGCGAAACCGCTGGGCGTTTGAGAGCAATCAACTGTTGTTTCTCGTCCAGCCATTCCTGTGCCGAACTGCGATAGACCACGCTTGTGCTGCAGCCCATGTTGTTGTTACTGGCCGTCAGCAGATACGGTTTGGCCGCGACGAAATCGTAGCGCCAGTGCTGCGGCTTCATGTGCGTTACGGTGAGTATCAGGCTGGCGCAACCGAGGCCTTGCAGATCGGCAAAGTTCACCTGGCACAAACGGTCGTAACGCACACCTTCGGGCCATGGCACGCTGATCGGCGTTTGCTCCAGGCCGTTGCCGCCACGGTTCAGATAGATCTCGAAAACATCGCTTTTGAGGTAGATCAGCGCCGATGCGCCGGAGCCGTCGAGGTCGGCGAGGCGCACTCGCGACGAATCGAATTGCTCGTAGGCGAAGGGCAGGTCACTGATCTTGCGGCCCTCGCCAAAGCGGCCGTGACCGAGGTTGGGCCAGCAGCGGATTTCGTTGTGTCGAATGCGGCACAGTTCGGGCATGTCGCTGCCCAGCAGATTGCCGAGCAGCACCAGTTCAGTGGCGGTATTGCTGAACAACGGCAAGCGGTCATTGGCCGGTTCGTGCGCCACCTCTTCGGCCGGGGCGAAACCCTGTTCGCGTCGGTTGGCGTAAAGCCGCACCGATTTCGGCCCGATCATGGCAATCGAATTCAGACCATCACCACTCAGGTCGCCCAAGGTCGACAGCGTGTGGAAAAACTCCAGCGGGAAGGCATTGAAGGTGAGGTAGTTGGCGAATTTACCCGTCGCTTCAAGCGTGCGGAAACCGGCGCGTCCGGGCTCTGCTGTGACCCAGTCGAGGCGCCCGTCACCCGTCAGGTCGGTGAGCAGTTGTTGTACCGGACGATTGCGATCGGCAACCGGGATGAGGTCCAGCGCCGTCCACGGGCCATAGCCGATGGCATCGCCTCCGTCCTCTGCACGCAGCGGTTCGCGGTAGTACCAGCATTTGTCGTAGCGGAACAAGAAGCCTGGCACGCCTTCGCCGTACAGGTCGACGCACTGATAAAACCGGCCATCCTCGATGCCCGGTTGATGGTCCGTCTCGAACAGGCGAGTGGGGATCTGATTGATCTCGAAAGCGGAATACTCGAACTCGACCGGTGGTGTGTTTTCCACCATGCCGCTGGCATCGAAGGCCTGATAGTGCGCGGCGCTGATCTGGCTGAGCGGCCAGTGCGGCGTGGCATCGCTGTGTTCCAGCAACAGACGCCGCACCAGCACCGGTTGATCCCCTTGGCTGGGCGGGAAGTGATGAAACATCAGCATTTGCCGACAGAGGCGGCGGGTCCTGACTTCAAAGCCTTGGCCGTAGGTCGAGAAGGGATCTGCCCGCACGGGCCAGGGCTGCAGCGTTGCGCCGTCGTAGGCCGGAACCTCGGTCAGCGAAGTGGTTCGCTCACCGTAGTCGAACAGCAATTGGAAATGCCAATCCAGATCGGCCAGGTTGTCCACCGTCCAGGCGTATAAGTCTTTGCTGGCGGTGAAATTGCCGTAGCAAGCCCGTTCGAGATAGCGCTGGATGCCGTAATCGATGACCGAGTCGGGGCTCTGGTCGTCAGCCTTGTACACATAGGCGATGTGCTCGCCGTGTGGGTTCATACTCTCGCAGAGCAACCAGGCGCTAATGCGCAGCGGGTTATCCGGATCGGCACTGGCACGGCGTGATGCCGGGGTTTTGCCGTAGATGAGCAGCGAACCGTCGCTGCCATGCACCAGCCAGAACGGCGCTTGGCCGGTCGTCGGCTGCCACAGCTCATGCAGAGCAAAGTCGCTTTCTACTTTCGGCCAGTAGCGCACCACGTTGTGGGGGCCAATGACGACGCCGTCATACGTGGACTCAAGGCGTGACTTGATGCTGCGGTCGGCCTCAAGCTCCGGCATCCACACCTCGCCGTCCGCCCCGACGATCTCGTCGTGCTCGGTATAACGCGGCACACCCTTGTCGGTGCGCCGGCTTATCTGACTCACGCCCAGGCTCCATCCGAACCCGAAGGGTCCATTCCCGTCCTGGCTGCTGTAACCGAGGGACATCTGAGGGGCATAGCCACGCCCGGCGGAAAGCGGAATTGGCAGCTCGAACGATGCGGCTCCGGTCTGGCCGACGCTGCCCCAACTCTTGCCAATGGTGGCGATTGTCGAGCTTTTGGCGATGGAGGGCGTAACGATGCTGAGCTCTTGGTCGGCCATGATTGCGTCCGGTGCAGTTGCTGTGGCGTAGTTGAATCGACGCTACCAACAATGGCACGTGGCGTAACCTGTCAGATGTGACAGGTGCACAAGATCGTTTTGTGTGCTTTTCATCGGTTTTCATCGCTAAACAGCACGAGCGGTGAACGGCGGACACAAGAAAGGCCGGCCCG
>OFQU01000357.1_pt1 | contig 10303 bp, 5 predicted proteins | sample 1542981 | NCBI WGS metagenome assembly OFQU01 (sample SAMN07774233, study PRJEB24372) | wastewater metagenome | isolation source: Exp Tend CN 90WW | collected 2016-02
CGTCGTGAATGCTCACCTTGTGCGCAATTTCCAGGCGTTCCAGATAGCGGCTGGTGTCGGCGGGTACTTGCTTGTCGCCCTGTACCAGCTCATCGAACAGGTAGTAGTCGGCGAAGATCGTGGTGAACAGTTGGCGATAGTCATCGCGAGCCTGGGCATCGACCACCTGGCCATTGAGCAGGACTTCCCCGCGTTGTGGCGCATACAGGCCCAGCAACAATTTGATCAGGGTGGTTTTACCGCCGCCGTTCTCGCCGACGATAAACACGATGTCACCCTGCGCGATGTCCAGATTGACCGGCCCCAGTTCAAACGCTGCACTGCCCTGAACCGGCGGGAAGGCGTAGTGCACGTTGTGCATTTGCAACTGTTGCACCGCCGTTTTGCTCGCCGCAGCGGAGTCGCGCAGGAGCAAGTGCGGTTCCGGCGAGGAAAACTGTTCGGCCAGTTCGGCAATGCGTTTGAAGGCAATGTTCGCGCGACTGACCACCGGCAACGTGGTGACCAGATATTCCAGTGGGCCTTTCATGTACAGCAGCACCAGCACGAAGCCGCTGAGCACCGCTTTGTCGGTACCGAGCCAGAACGATTGCAGGGCCAGGGCCAGACCGATCACCACGAAAAACAGCATCGAGCCAAAGGTTTTTGCCACCACGAACGTGTTGATCGAACGGATGTGCGTGTTGCAGATGTAATCTGCCGTGCCCTCGATGCGCTGGCTGAACATGCGTTGGCGGCGCGGGCGATGAATACGCAGCTCCTTGGCGCCCGCGGCGATCGCGCTGTAGTGCTTCTGCAGTTCGTCTTCGGCTTCGCGCGCCGCTTCGAAACCTTTGATGCCTTTGGACCGGGCAATGTATTGCACGACGGTGCCGATCACGATCGCGATCAACAGCAGGGCAAACATCGGCAGGGACAAGTAGGCCAGGTAACCCAGGCAACCGAGGGTGACGGTGAAAGCGATCGCCAGTGGCGCAAAGGAAAACGCGAAATCACTGACAGTGTCGACGTCATGGGTCAGCACCGGAATCAGGCGATGACTGCGAAACCGTTCGATCTGCTCGATGGGCGCCAGCAGGACTTTTTCGCCGAGTGATTTACGCAGGCCGGCGATGATGTGCTGGCCGACATGGTTGGTGCCGATGTCCGACAGAATCGAGGTCAACAGGGCGAACGCGCAGAGGCCGGCAAACGTCAGGAGTACGGTGGCTGACGGAACGCCGCTGCCGTTCAGGGCTTTGTTGATGGTCGCGAGCAGGGCAGTGACGCTGACGCCACCGAGCATGCCGAGCAGGATCGACAGCGCCACGACGACCCGGTAAGGCTTGAGCAGGCCGAGGACTTCACTGATGGCTCCGCGCGATTTTGTGGTCATGGAGGTTTCCGCTTCTAGTGCCGCTAACGGCATCGTTTCAAGGATTGGGCTGGTTAAAAGACGAAACCCGTGGGCGGCGATTTAACCGACCACGGGTTTATCGAGGCTGAGGCGACGAGCGAGCGCCCAGCGCCGCCGTGGCGGCTGCCGTTACCGCTGTCCTTACAGGTCTCGCGCGACGCGAAAACCGATCCAGTCGCCGCGGGTGTCGCTGTAGGTGGCGTTGCGGTTGCCCGAGCGCGAGAACACTGGTGCTTCACCCCAGTCGTTGCCGCGAATGCGGCGAATCTTGCAATCACCGGTCAGCCAGGCGCTGCCATCACTCGGCGCGCCGACATAGTTTTCGTTGTAGCAGTCGGCGGTCCATTCGTAGATGTTGCCGTGCATGTCGTAGACGCCGAAGGCATTGGCCGGAAACTTGCCTGCCGGAGCGGTGAAGTTGTAGCCGTCGGCGGCGCCATAGGTGTTGGCGTGTTTAGCGATGCTGTATTCCCTGCCTTCATCGAAGGGGAACGGGAAAGGCCCGGTGCTACCGGCACGGGCGGCGTATTCACGCAGCGATTCGCTGACCAGTCGATACGATTTACCGGTTTTCTTCGACAGCCAGGCTACATAGGCCTCGGCCTCGGGAAAGTCCATGCACACCGCCGGATGCTTGTCGGTGTACTGCTTGCGCGGGTCGCTGCCGGCATAGTCCGGGATCCCGGCCTTGCACGCGCGTCCCGGGCGGGGATCGCCATCCGGCATGACGTAACCGGTGTCCTTGAGGTAGGCGAACCACTCGCCCTTGAGGACCTGGAAGCGGCTGATCGCCAGAGGCTTGGCGAATGTCACCGGGTGCATCGGGCCTTCGTCCGGTTCGCGACCGACTTCGTCGTCCGGGGTGCCCATGGTGTAACTGCCGGTCGGCAACACCACCATTTCCGGGCAGTCCTTGCAGTCTTTGAACACTTTTCCGGGTGCCGGCGGGGTGGCAGCTTGAGCGGCGCCGGGCAACAGGCCGGCGCACAGCGCAGTCAGAGCCAGGGCGGGGAGCGCCTTGAAAGTGAAGCGGGTGTGAGGCTTTTTCATGAGTCGTCTCTGTGAAAGGAAAACTGGAGTCGAGCAATCAGGCGCGCAGTTTTTTACCGAGGATGTCCATGAACCGGTCGACTTCGGTTTCGTTGTTCAGCAGCCCTGGTGACGTACGAATCACCGGACCGACATCGCGGCTGACGGCATCGCAGATCACCCGGTTGTTCATCAGGTAAGCGGCCACTTCATCACTGTCCTGGCCCTTGACCCGGAAGAAGCTGAAACCGGCGGAAAACTTCGGATCGAGCGGGGTTACCAGTTCGATGTTCGACTGTTCGCGCAGGCGCTGTTTCAGGTAGCTGTTGAGCTGATGGATGCGTGCCTGCACGTCGGCCTTGCCCAGTTGCAGATGCAACTTGAAGGCTTCGTCCAGCGCCCAGCGATGTTCGAAGGCGTGGTAACCGCCCGGGGTCATGGTGGTGCCAAACGTCGTGGCTTCGGAGAACGTCGGCACGCTGGGGCTGACGTATTTCACCTCTTCGCTGCGGCTGCAGACGATGCCGGTGCCGCGTGGGCCGAACATCCATTTGTGGGTGCCGGCAATGAAAAAGTCGCAGTTCATCTGCGCGAAGCTCAGGTCATCGACACCGAATCCGTGCACACCATCGACCACGTAAATCAGCCGATCCTTGTCGTCGCGTCCGCGATTGTGTTCATCGACCAGGCGCGAGATGTCGGCGATCGGCAACTTCACTCCGCTGCCCGAATGCACCCATGTCATACCCAGCACACGAGTTTGCGGGCGGATGTTGCGGTTGATGGTGTCGAGTACCTGATCCAGCGAAATACTTTGCGCAGTGTCGAACAGCTTGAGTTTGCGAACTTGTGTGCCGTCGCGCCGGCTACGGAATTCGAGAATGTTGCGGGTTGAGTAATGCTCGTGAACTGTGGTCAGGATCTCCTGATCCGGGCGAACATGTACGCCGCCGTAAATCATCGCCAGGCCTTCGGTGGTGCTGCCGGTGAGAGCGATCTGGCTCGGTTTGGCTTGCAGGTACTTGCCGGCCCAGACCCGCACGTTTTCTTCGTGCTGCTCGGTGACGCCCAGGTCCCAGTCCATCGCCAGTCCCGGATTCAGATCCAGCGCTGCGCGATGGCGTTCGATGGCCTCGCGCACGGGCCTGGGATGCGAAGTGATCAGGAAATTGGCGAAGTGAATGGCCTGCGGATCCTGATCGAACAACTGGCGCAATTGCGCCCATTTGTTGCCCGGCAGCGCAGGGTGAGGGGTGGCGGCGGTCGCGCAGGCAAGGCTGGAACCCAGGGGCAGGGCAGCGGCGAGTACGCCGGCCTGTTTCAGGAATGTACGACGGTCAGTCATGGCTTGGCCGCATCCTGACGAGAAACCAGTGCAGGTTTTGCAGCCTTTTGCACTTGATCCCAAACCCGCAGGAAGTTGCCGCCCCACAGCTTGGCGATGTCCGCTTCGGAATAGCCACGCTGGATCAGCTCGGCGGTGACGTTGCGGATTTCGCCGACGTTTTCCCAGCCCTTGATGCCGCCGCCATCGTTGAAGTCCGAAGCGATGCCGACGTGGTCGATGCCGATCTTGCGCACGGTGTAATCGATGGCGTCGCCGAGATCCTTGAGGGTCGCTCTCGGCTCCTCTTCAAGAATGCCGTAGAGGCCGCTGGCGTACTGGCCGAGCTTCTGTTCGGACCAGGCGGTGATGATCGGATCGCCCGGCATCAGGGCCATGGCCAGGTTCGGCAGTGGCGGTAGGTCGAAGCGTGCGCGCAGGGCGTTGAGTTTGTCCTGGGTGCCTTGAGTCAGCGGTTTGAGGTACTGCGAAAAGCCGACCACCTGCACTACGCCGCCATTGTTTTTGATCAGTTGCAGCTCTTTGTCGCTGAGGTTGCGTGGAATATCCACCGCCGCTCGCGGTGCCGAGTGCGAGGCGACAATCGGCGTACGACTCAACTGCACGACTTGCTCCAGACCTTTGGTCGACATCTGCGAGACGTCGATGATCACCCCCAGATCGTTCAAGCGATGCACGGCTTGTTTGCCGATGTCCGAGAGACCGTCGAGCGCGTCGGGAGAGTCATTGAAAAAGGGCAGCGGGCGCGAAGAGTCGGCCCAGCTGTTGTTACCGATATAGCTGAAGCCGAACATGCGCATGCCGCGTCCGGCCCACAAGTCCAGTTTGCTCAGGTCGTTGCCCAGTGGATAGGCGTTGAGCATGCTGATGAAAATCGCAAATTTGCCTTCACCGTGCAGACGGCGGAAATCATCCGGGGTATAGGCGATGCCGACCTGATTGGGGAAGTCGCGCACCATCCCGGAAATGATCTTGTAGCGCACTTCCTGCTGGTTGCGCGCTTCCTCGACAAAACCTTCGGTCGGGCGGTGCGGTGCATTCGGGCCGTTCCACATTTCCGGCCAGCCAAATACGGTCAGTGCCGCGCCGGACAGCCGTCCACGGTTGGCCTTGATCAGGTCGAACTGGCCCGAGCCATCCTTGTCGGCTTCGTTGCCGTGAGTGCCGAAGCTCAACGGCACGGTGATGTGGCTGTCGAAAGAGAGGATGCGATCCTGCAGTTCGGTCGCCTGCTTCATCACTTTGACCGGATAGCCGGGGTTGTCCCGAAACCAGTAATCCCAAGCCAGAAACCCTGCGCCGGCGCTGATCGCCAAGGCCAGCGGCAGGCCGATAAATAGAGCCTTTTTCGAACGCGGTTTTGTCATTGCCATCTCATTCAGGTTCGCCGTCGAGGTTCAGGCGCAGGGGCCTTTGCTATCTGGGAGGAACGAGCGGCGGAGCGGGTAATTTAGGGGAGGAAGGTGAAAAGGCGACGGCGAATGCCGGGATCTTTCGCCGCGGCCATAAATTTCCTCGGCGAGCAAACGTTCTAGCTTGGATAAAGCCTGCTTCATGGCTGACACAGGTAGGGCAATGACGATCTCTCGACGCTGGTTCATGGCGGGCATGGCACTCACGGGCGCCGCGCTGCCTGCCGCTTTTTATGCACATCGTGAGCTGACCCGTGAGGAATTTCCGGTCACCCCGGGAGAGGCCACGGTCGATCTGGCCGACACGGCCGGTCAACAACTGGCGGACAGCCTGCGCGGCGTCTGGGATATCCGCTTTACCGGGTCTGCTGCGGGGCTGGACGGCCTGCCCGACGAAGGGCTGGAATTGTTTCTCGACATTGCCCAGCGTGGCCGCGGCTTGCGTGGCTATCTCGATACCGGTGCCAACCTGCGCGCTGATGCACCGGCGCGTTATCAGGTGATCGGCGATCTGGCACCGGGCAATGGCGCCGAGATGTACTGGCGGTTGCTGCGCACCGATGCGCCGCAAGCACCACCGGTGTACGAGTTCAAAGTCAAACTGGACGAAGTCTGGGCGGCGTTCGGCAATGCTGGCAGCGGCACCTTCACCGGGCAGGTCTTGCATCTGGACCGGCCGTTGGGTTTGCCCGAACTCGACAATCATTTCATCGCGATCAAGCGACGTTTCCCCGAGGCCCGTGAACGTGCCGGATTGAACCCGACGCTATTGGCCTGGCTGGTGGCGCCGGAACATCGTTTGTTCCACCAGCTCTGGCACGCCACGCGGGACAAGTGGCACAAACTTTCGGAGACAAAGCGCGAAGCCTTGCGCGGCATCGGCTGGCAGCCCGGCCCGCGTGACAAGGAGCGCGACGCCCGTGGGCCACGCAAGGATCGCAACGGCTCGGGCATCGACTTTTTCTTCATGCACCGGCACATGCTCGGCAAGGCCCGTTCGATGCAGGATTTGCCGTCCTGGCCGGCGTTTCCCCTGCCGCAACCGGAACTGGAACGCGACCGCCAGGGTTTCGCCCGCTACTTCGACAACCATGACGGCAATGCCTTGCCGCCGACCTGGCTGACCGAAGGCGACGATGAATACACAAAATGGGTCAGCGACATCAAAGCCGCCGAGACCTATCACAGCAATTTCCAGGTCTGGGAGTCGCAGTATCGCGACCCGCGGTACTTGTCGAAACTCACCCTCGGCCAGTTCGGTTCGGAAGTCGAACTGGGCCTGCACGACTGGTTGCACATGCGCTGGGCGTCAGTGGCGCGTGATCCGTCCAATGACATTCCGGTGCCGATGGCACGCGATCAGGCCGATTTTGCCGCGCGCTGGTACGTCCCGGAAAACGACTTTCTCGGTGACCCGTTTTCCTCCCATGTGAACCCGGTGTTCTGGCGTTTTCACGGCTGGATCGACGATCGCATCGAGGACTGGTTCCGGGCCCACGAGCGCTTTCATCCGGGAGAAGTCAGTCGTCTCGAGGTCAACGGCGTACCGTGGTTTGCGCCCGGACGCTGGGTTGAGGTCGACGATCCCTGGCTGGGCCCGGACACCCACGGCTGCAGCACGGTGCCCGGTCTGCAAGTCGGACGCTCGGTGGAGATGGACCCGGAAACCATGAAGCTGGCGCTGCGCATCACCTTCGGCGACGAAGACCACATGGCCGACCTGTTTCGCAAAGTGCCGCAGCGGCCGTGGTATGCGCGGCATCTGAAAGTCAAAGGGCGGCAACTCTAAGCGCAAAAAAAATCGCAGCCTGGTGCTGCGATTTTTTTTGCCTGGGGATGTTGGTTCGCCTGATCCGGCGCTTTCGCGAGCGGGCTCGCTCCCGCAGGGGACTTTGTAAACGACGCAGAACCAATGTGGGAGCGAGCTTGCTCGCGAAGGCGTCGGACCAGTCGCTAATTTGCGCTCAGATCACTTGCCAGCCACCGCCCAACGCTTTGTACAAGGCAATGCTCGCTTGCAGTCGCGACAAGCGCAGTTGCACATTCATATCCTGCGCCGCATACAAGGTGCGCTGGGTTTGCAGCACCGTCAGCAGGTCTTCGGCGCCGGCCTGATAGCGGCTCTGGGCAATGTCAAACGCGGTTTGCGCCTGGCTCAGTTCTTCGCTTTGCCATTGCCGTTGTTCATCGAGGCCGCGAATGCTGCTGAGGGCTTTTTCCACGTCGGCGAAGCCATTGATGATCGCCCCGCGATAGCTCTCCAGCAGTTCGTCCTGACGGGCCTTGGCCTTGTCGCGTTCGGCGCTCAGGCGCCCGTTGTTGAAGATCGGCGCAGTCAGCCCGGATGACAGGTTATAGAACGTCGTGCGCAGCAGGTCTGCGGCCAGATCGGCGCCGGTGCCGAGACTGGCGGTGAGGGTGATTTTCGGCAGCATGGCGGCGCGGGCCACCGTGACGTCAGCCTGAGCGGCCGCCAGTTTGGCTTCGGCGCTGGCGATGTCCGGGCGCCGGCTCAGCAGATCGCTGGGCACGCCACTGGCGATGTTCGGCCACTGCAATTGTTCGAATGACTGTTGCGGTGCCGACAGCGCCTGCACCGGTTGGCCGAGCAGGGCGGCGAGGGTGATCAAGGCTTCGCGGGCCTGTTGCTGCACCAGCGGCAATTTGCGCTGTTGCTCGGCGACCAGGCTTTTCTGCTGGGCCAGTTCCAGCGCGGTGGCGCTGCCGGCATCAAACCGGGTTTGCACCAGGTGCAGGACGCTTTGCGCGTTGGCCAGATTGAGCGCGGCAATCCGCGCCTGTTCGCGCAACGCCAGGGCCTGGGTGTAACTGTTAGCGACGCCGCTTTGCAAGGTCAGCTCCACGGTGGCGCGGTCGAATTCGCTGGCCTGTATGCCGAACACGGCACTGTCGCGCGCCGCGCGTTTACCGCCCCAGAAGTCGATTTCGTAACTGGCGCTCAACTCGGCGTCGTAGTAATCCAGCGAGCGATTGTCCGGGTTGACGTCGAGCTGGCTGTAGCCCTTGCCGTGCAACAGTTTCTGCCGGTTGGCATTCAGTCCGGCCTTGATTTCCGGGAGCAGCGGGGCGCCGGCAATCGTCGCGCTGGCCTGTGCCTGCCGGACCCGGGCAACGGCGGCGCCGAGGTCATGGCTGCCCAGGCGCGCCTGTTCGATCAGTCGATCGAGTTCGCGGCTGCCGAACTGCGTCCACCACTGGCGATTGCTCTGCACCGCGTCGGGATGGTCAGGCGATTGCCAGGCGGGCGGTGGCTGCACGCCGCTGTCGAGGCGCGGCGCAGGGCTGTTGCAGGCCGCCAGCATCAGGCTGGCGGCAAGGAGTGTCAGTGGCGCTTTCATAGAACGATCATTCACTGGTAAGGGCCGTGACCGGGTCGAGCCGGGCAGCCTTGCGGGCAGGCATGAAGCCGAAGAGGACGCCGGTGATCAGCGCGCAGGTGAAGGCCCCGAGCACCGCCAGCCATTGAAACGCGATCGCCACACCACTGAACACGAGCACGCCACCGACCAGCATCGCCAGGCTGATGCCGGCAATGCCGCCGACCACCGAGAGCATCACCGCTTCGGTGAGGAACTGGCGCAGGATGTCGCGCTGGCGGGCGCCGGTGGCCATGCGAATGCCGATTTCGCGGGTCCGTTCGCGCACGGTCATGAGCATGATGTTCATCACGCCGATACCGCCCACCAGCAAGGAGATGGCGGCAATCGCGCCGAGCATCAGCGACAGCGTGCCCTGGGTGCGCGCCTCGGCCTGGATCATCGCGGCGTTGTTGGTCAGTTCGAAGTCTTTTTTGCCGTGGTGCCGACGCAGCATCGCCTGTTCGATGGCCTGTTCGGCGTCCTTGACCTTGCGTGCGTCCTTGGCGGCGATCACCACGTATTCCGGATTGCGGCTGCCGAACAGGCGCATGCTGGCGGCGGAATAGGGCACGGCGATGCGGTTGTCGCTGTCGGAGTCGCCGGAGCTTGAGCCTTTTTCAGCCAGAACCCCGAGCACCTGAAACGGCACGTTTTCGATCAGGATGTACTGGCCGATCGGGTCGGCGACATCCTTGAGCAACTTGTCACGCACCTTGGTGCCGATCACCGCCACGGCGGCGGCGCTGTCTTCGTCGGCCTGGGTGAAGTAACTGCCCTGAACCACCGGCCAGTTGAAGATGCTTGGGAAGTTGGTGTCATTGCCGCCGACGTAGCTGCTGTGGTCGGCATTGCCGAAACGCACGCCGGCGGTCGAGCCGTTGACCGGCATGATGCGTTCGACCTGGGGCAGGGCAGCCAGCTCGGCGACGTCGTCGAGGGTGATGATGCCCGGCGGCGTGCGCGGGTTGGGGGCGGCGCCGCTGAGGTAAATGATGTTGGACCCGAAGGCGCCCATCTGCGCCATCACCTGACGCTTGCTGCCTTCGCCCACGGCCAGCATCACCACCACCGAGGCCACGCCGATGACGATGCCGAGCAGGGTCAGCGCGGTGCGAAAACGATTGATCCACATGACCCGCCACGCGGCTTGCACGGCGTCCACCAGTTCACCTTTCCAGGCGCTGGTCTGGCTGCTGCCGGTGCTCAGGCGCTGGCGCAGATCGACCGCTTGCAGGGCACCGGGGTTGGCACGGCGGACGGCGGCTGACGGATGTTTGGCGGTATCGCTGATGATCAGGCCATCGCGGATTTCGATGATGCGTTGGGCCCGTTGCGCCACTTCGCGGTCGTGGGTGATCAGAATCACCACGTGACCCTGGCCGGCGAGTTCGTCGAGCAGGGCCATGACTTCGGCGCCGCTGTGGCTGTCGAGGGCGCCGGTGGGTTCGTCGGCGAGAATGATGTGGCCGCCGTTCATCAGCGCCCGGGCAATCGACACCCGTTGCTGCTGACCACCGGAAAGCTGATGCGGGCGGTTGCCGGTGCGACTGCCCAGACCAAGGCGTTCCAGCAAGGCGCTGGCCCGGGCGTGGCGTTCGGCGGCCGGGGTGCCGGCGTAGATGGCCGGCATCTCGACGTTTTCCTGGGCGGAGCCGGACGGAATCAGGTGATAACCCTGGAATACAAAACCAAACGCTTCGCGGCGCAGCCAGGCCAGCGCATCGCTGTCGAGTCGGGCGAC
>OFQU01000358.1_pt1 | contig 10296 bp, 8 predicted proteins | sample 1542981 | NCBI WGS metagenome assembly OFQU01 (sample SAMN07774233, study PRJEB24372) | wastewater metagenome | isolation source: Exp Tend CN 90WW | collected 2016-02
GACGACGGGCGCGCTGAACCTGTTCAACCGCGCCGATGCAACGATCAGCGGCGGGCGCAACTTCAACGGCGCGGGCGCCGCCGACCAGGCGAACTCGCTGTCGGGCGAGGTCAGCGTGACGGTCGCCGAAGTCTATCCCAACGGCACGATGCTGGTGCAGGGGCAGAAGCGCGTGACGCTGAACCGCGGCGATGAGTTCGTGCGGATCAAGGGGCTGGTGCGCAGCGCCGATATCAGCGCCGACAATCGCGTGCTGTCGACCCGCGTCGCCGACGCCCAGATCTCCTACACCGGCAAGGGCGACGTCGCGCGCGCCGGGCGGCAGGGCTGGCTCAGCCGCTTCTTCTCCGTCGTCAGCCCGTTCTGACGGTCGTCTTGACGCGTTGTTAACCATAGGAAGTGCAGGCTGCTGCCCATGTTCCGCCGTCTGATCCTCTCGCTCGCCGCCGCTCTGGCTTTCGTCGCTGCGCCTGCTGAGGCCGACCGGATCAAGGATCTGGGCGGTTTCCAGGGCATCCGCTCGAACCAGCTGACCGGCTATGGCGTGGTCGTCGGCCTGCCCGGCACGGGTGACGACAATCTGGAATATACCGTCCAGTCGCTCAAAGCCGTCGCGTCGCGCTTCGGCCTGCAGCTGCCGCCGGGGGCCAATCCGGGGATGAAGAACGCGGCGGTCGTGATGATCACCGCCGACCTGCCGCCCTTCGCCAAGCCGGGACAGAAGCTCGACATCACCGTCGCTTCGATGGGCAAGGCCAAGTCCCTGCGCGGCGGCAGCCTGGTGCTGACCCCGCTGCTGGGTGCGGATAACCAGATCTATGCGATGGCGCAGGGCAACCTTGCCGTCGGTGGCCTGGGCGCGGAGGGCGCGGACGGATCGAAGATCGTCGTCAACGTGCCGTCCGCCGGGCGCATTCCGGATGGGGCCACCGTCGAACGTGCGGTCGCGACCGGGTTCGATTCGACGCCGAACCTCACCTTCAACCTCGCGCGGGCCGATTTCACGACGGCGCAGAATGTCGCGCAAGCGATCAACGCGAAGCTGGGCTTCGGCACCGCCGAGGCGATCGACGGCGTGTCGATCGCGGTGCGCGCGCCGCCGGGTGCCGACGTGCGCGCGACGCTGATGTCGACGATCGAGAACCTCGACGTCGTGTCGGCCGAGCCGCCGGCAAAAGTAATTGTAAATGCGCGCACCGGAACGGTCGTTATCAATTCTGCGGTCAGGGTGGGTCCGGCCGCGGTGACGCACGGCAAGCTGACCGTGCGCATCGACGAGAACCAGCGGATCAGCCAGCCTGCTCCGTTCAGCCAGGGCCAGACCGCGATGGAGCGCAAGTCCAACGTGTCGGTCGAGGAGGAGAAGAAGCCGATGTTCCTGCTCACGCCCGGGCCGAAGCTCGCCGATGTGGTGAAGGCGGTGAACGCGATCGGTGCGTCGCCCGCCGATCTCGTCGCGATCCTGGAGGCCCTGAAAGAAGCCGGCAGCCTGAAGGCGGAGTTGATCGTCCTGTGACCGGGCCGTCGATCTCGACTGGCGTCGCCGGTGCCGGGGGTATCTCGACCGACACGTCGCGCCTCAAGACTGCGGACAATCTGAAGAAGGCCGGTCAGCAGTTCGAAGCGGTGTTCACCGGCATGATGCTGAAGAGCATGCGGCAGGCGAAACTCGCCGATCCGTTGTTCGATTCGAAGGCGATCGATACCTTCACCGAGATGCAGGACGCCCGCGTCGCGCAGACGATGTCGGAGACGACGCCGCTCGGCATCGGCAAGGCGATGACCGCCTTCCTCGCCAAGAAGCAATCGGATCTTAACGACTCCACGGCAGATCCACCCAAATGAGCGATATGCTGTCGATCGGCGCGTCCGGCGTCCGCGCGTATCAAACCGCGCTTGCGACCGTTGGCGAGAACATCGCCAACGTGAATTCGGCCGGCTACACGCGTCGACAGGTCGCGCTGAACGAAGTGGCCGGCGTTGGCACGACCTTCGCTTATGCCGCGGGCAACGGCGTCACGCTGACCGGCGTAACCCGATCGACCGACATCTATTCCAGCCGCGCGCTGCGCGCCGCGAACAGCGACCTGTCGCGCACCACCAGCGGTGCGGCATGGCTGGACCGTATCCAGGGCGCGCTGACCGGCAATGCGCTGACGTCACGCGTCACCAATTTCTTCGGCGCGGCGCAGGCGCTCGCCGCCGAACCCGATTCGACCGCGCTGCGCACCGGCATGGTCAGCGCCGCGACCTCCGCCGCCATCGCCTTCACCGCGACGGGCAGGGCGTTCGACCAGATCGATGCCGATATCGATACCGCCGGCAATCAGGCCGCGCAGGATCTGACGTCGCTCGGCGTGTCGCTGTCCAAGATCAACGAAGGCATCAGCCGCTCACAGCCGGGCAGCACCGCGGCGGCGCAGCTGATGGACCAGCGCGACGACGTCCTGTCGCAGATGAGCAACCTCAGCGACATCACCACGACGTTCGATTCGATCGGGCGGGCGACGGTCAACCTGGGCGGATCGAGCGGCGCGCCGTTCGTGCGCGGCACCGGTGCCGGCACCGTCACCTATGCGCGGGACGACACCGGCAAGATCGCCTTCAGCATCACGGTGGGGATCGAGAAGACGCAGATCACCCCCGGCGGCGGCACGCTTGGCGGTCTGGTGGATGGCGCGCAACGCGCCTCGTCGATCCGCGACGTGCTCAATTCGGTCGCGGGGCAGTTCGTCAAGACGGTCAACGATAACCAGGCGGCGGGCAAGGACCAGAACAACCAGACCGGCGCCGCGATGTTCGTCATCGACCAGACGCGGCCGGCGACCGAGATGAGCGTCGCCACCGGTTTCGTCGGCAGCCAGATCGCGGCGGGCACCGGTGGCGGATCGCGCGATGCGTCCAACCTCGCCGCGCTGGAAGCGACGCGCAACAGCAAGGGTTATGAGGCGCAGCTGACGACGCTCGTCACCGACAATGCCACCGCCTACAAGCAGAAGAACACGATCGCGGACGCGCAAACGTCGATCCGCGATGGCGCGGCGACGGCGCTGTCGTCCTCGACCGGCGTCAATCTCGATTCGGAGGCGGTCGATCTCATTCGCTTCCAACAGGCCTATGCCGCTTCGAGCCGCGTGATCCAGGTCGCGCGCGAGACGATGCAGACGCTTCTGGATATGCGGTAGGATTGCCCATGCAGATTTCGACCAGCCTGTTCTACAGCAACGCCTCCAGCCGCTTAACCAAGATGAGCGACAAGGCGCAGGAACTGCAGACGCAGATCGCGACCGGCAAAAAGCTGATCAAGCCGTCCGACGACCCCGCCGGCGCGCAACAGCTTGCCGAACTCGATCGTCGCGATGCCGATGCGGCGGTGTACGGCACCAATCTAACGCTGGCGAGCTCGCTGCTCGATCAGGCGGATGGCGTGCTCAAGCAGATCACCGCACAGCTGACGCGCGCGACCGAACTCGCGACGCAGGCGGCGACCGGGACGCAGACCGACGCCGCGCGCAAGAGCATCGCGACCGAAATCACCTCGGTCGTCCAGTCGCTGGTCACGCTCGCCAATTCGCGCAACGTGCGCGGCCAGCCGCTGTTCGGCACCGTCGACGGCACCAAGGCGGTGACCGACAATGGCAACGGCACCTTCACCTTCCCGGCGAACAACACGCTCGTGTCCGAAGTGCCGATCGCCGATGGCCAGACGATCCAGGCGACCGAGAGCGCCAAGACGATCTTCGACCTGGGCAATGGCGACAATACGCTGGCGATGCTGAGCCGGATGGCGGCGACGCTGAACGGCGGCGGCGACGTGTCGTCGTCGATGAGCACGGCGCTCGATTCGCTGAGCCAGGCCGTCGATCAGGTTGCCAACGTGCAGGCCTCGGTCGGATCGCGCTCGGCGCGCGTCGATCTGCAACAGCAATTGCTGACCACGGCGAACACCGATCGCGCCGATCTGCGCGGCAAGCTGGAGCAGGTCGACGTCACCGACGCGATCGTCCAATTGCAGCAGATGATGACCGCGCTGTCGGCGTCGCAGGCGAGCTTCACCAAGCTCTCGCAGCTCTCGCTGTTCGATTACCTGAAGTAACGTAGGCCAAGGCCGACGTACGTGATGTCCCGTCGCCGCGCGAGCGGCGGTCGGGCCCATGTGCCGTTCGCGCAGCGGGGTGTTGCCACAGGTTTTTGTCCGGAACGGCCAAATCCGGGGCATGGTAACCACTTGTCTAGGAAATGCGGTTAACCCGGTAAGCCACAAGAGTCGGCATCGCCGGCTAAACGGGGGTTCCCACAGTGTTTCCTGCGATCGGTCTCGTCGTTCTACTCGGCATGGTGTTCGGCGGTTTCGCCATCACTGGCGGTGCCCTTGGCCCCGTGTTCGAGGCGATCCCGCACGAGATGCTCATCATCGGCGGCGCCGCAGCGGGCGCGCTGATCATCGGTAACTCCGGCGCCGAATTGAAGGCGATGGGCGGCGGCCTCGCCAAGGTGTTCAAGGGGCCCAAGTACAAGAAGCAGGATTATCTCGACGTCATCTTCCTCGTCAGCAAGCTGATGAAGATGCTGCGCATGGACGGTCCGATCGCGCTCGAACCGCATGTCGAGGACCCCAAGTCGTCGTCGGTGTTCAGCGAATATCCGCGCCTGCTCGCCGATCATACGTTGGTCAATCTGATCGCCGACACGCTGCGTCTGGTCGTCGTGTCGTCGGGCACGCTCGACGTGCATGCGGTGGAAGAGGTGATGGATCATGCGATCAAGTCGCACCACCACGAGGTCGAGGGGCCGGAGCATACGCTGACCAGCCTCGCCGATTCGCTGCCCGCGCTCGGTATCGTCGCAGCGGTGCTCGGCATCGTGAAGACGATGGGCTCGATCGACAAGCCGCCGTCGGTGCTGGGCGGCATGATCGGCTCGGCGCTGGTCGGTACGTTCATGGGCGTGTTGCTGGCCTACGGCATCGTCAATCCGCTCGCCGGCCGCCTCAAGCAGATCATCCATGCCGACGCCGCCATCTATCACGTCGTCAAGCAGATCATCATCGCCTCGCTGCACGGCCACCCGCAGCCGCTGGTGATCGAAGCCGCCCGCAGCGGTATCGCGCACAAGAACCAGCCCGGCTTCGCCGAGGTGTTCGACGGCATGCGCGGCAAATAAGCGGCCCGCCCGATGGCCCGCGCAGCGCCGCACGGCAGCAATCAGCCGACCAAAATCGTTGTCAAACGGATCACCCTCGCCGGTGGTGGCCACCATGGTGGTGCGTGGAAGGTCGCTTATGCCGACTTCGTGACCGCGATGATGGCGTTCTTCCTGCTGCTCTGGCTGCTCGGTGCGACGACGGACAAGCAGCGTACCGGCATTGCCGATTATTTCACGCCGGGATCGCAAACCAAGTCAAAGGGCGCGGGCGGCAGCATCGTCGGTACCGGAGCAGCCTCGCTCGTCGCGGTCACCCCGGCGGCCATCAAAAGTGCCTCACGCCAGAATGCCACAAACGGGCCGCAAGCCGGTAATGGCGACAAAGGGTCGCCCCCCGTTCCGGCCGTGACGCCGCAACAGGACCGGCAGGCGGTGGCGCGAGCACAAAAAGAAATCGCCGAGCAGCTCGCCAAGAACCCCGCGCTGGCCAAGGTGGCGCAGCACGTTCGCATGGTGCCTGTCCCCGAAGGGCTGCGCATCGATCTGGTCGACGATGCCAAATTCTCGATGTTCCTCCGCGGCACGACCGCGCTGGATGCGGAGGCATCGCGGCTGGTCGACACGATCGCGCAGGCGATCAAGGACATGCCCAACATGCTGGTCATCCGCGGCCACACCGACAGCTTGGCCTATGGCGATCCGCGGCGCATGAACAACTGGATCCTGTCCGCTAGTCGGGCAGAGAGCACGCGACAGCGCCTCGCCGACCATGGCGTCGCGGATGCCCGGTTCGAACGGATCGAAGGCGTCGCCGATCGCCTGCCGATGATCGCTGCAGCCCCCCGCGACGAACGCAACCGTCGCGTCGCAATTTTGCTGCTCTATCGCGACGCGCAGCGATCCTGATCCGCCGCTACTTCCGCTGCCACACCTTCTGGCCGCCAATCCACGTCTGTTCCACCTTCGTCGCGCGCAGGTCTGCGGGGGAGGCGAGCAGGGGGTCGCGGTCGACGATGACGAAATCCGCTTTCTGGCCGGGAGCGAGGCGCCCGAAGCGATCTTCGGCAAAGCCCGCATAGGCCGCGCCGCCGGTATAGGCCCACCACGCCTGTTCGCGCGTGATCGCCTCCTGCGGCTGCCAGCCGCCGAACGGCTGGCCATCGGGACCTTGGCGGGTGAACGCCGCCGCCCAGCCGGCCCAGGGATCGGGCTTTTCCACCGGATAGTCCGATCCGAACGCCAGTTTCGCACCGTTGCGCAGCATCGACGCCCAGGCATAGGCACCCGCCAGCCGCTGCGGCCCCAGCCGCGCCTCGGCCATCAGCCGGTCGCTCGTCTCATGGACCGGCTGCATCGAGGCGATCGTGCCATATTTGCCGAAGCGCGGTAGGTCGACGGGGTCGACGATCTGCGCATGCTCGACGCGCCAGCGCCGGTCGCCCTTGTAGGTCTGCGCCATCTCGTCGATCGCATCCAGCACCTCGGCATTGGCCCGGTCGCCGATCGCATGCACCGCGACCTGGTATCCGTCCATCGCCGCGCGGCTCATCCGGTTGCGCAGTACGGTGTCGTTCATGAAGCCCGCACCCGTCTGGCCCGGCGCATCGGCATAGGGCGCCTTCAGCCACGCCCCACGCGACCCCAGCGCCCCGTCGGCGTAGAGCTTGACGCCGACCAGCTTCAGCCGATCATCGTACAGCCACGGCGTTGGCCCGGTGCCGCCGATCTGCACCGTCGTATCCACCCCCATGCCATAGCTCATGATGCGCACGCGCAGGCCGCCGAGGTCCGCGATCCGGCGATAGGTCAGCCAGTCGTCGATGCTCGTGCCCATGTCGGCGGTCGCGGTGACGCCATAGCCGAGCAGAATTTCCTGCGCTTTCAGGAAGGCGGCGTTGCGGTCCTTGCCCAGCGGCTGGGGCAGGATCTTCACCACCAGATCCTGTGCCGCATCGACGAACACGCCCGCGGGTTGCCCCCCCGCGCCCTTCTCGATCCGGCCGCCCGCGGGCGACACGCTCTTCGCGGTGACGCCGGCGGCCTTCAGCGCGGCGGTGTTGCCCCAGCCGGCATGGCCGTCGGCGCGCGCCAGCCACACCGGACGATCGCCGACCGCAGCATCGAGATCGGCGGTGGTCGGGAAGCGGCCCAGCCCCCAGGTCTCCTGATTCCAGCCGCCGCCGATGATCCACGCCTTGTCGGGATTGTCGCGCGCATAGGCCGCGATCTTCATCTGCGCCTCAGCGAGGCTCTTCGTATCCGACAGGTCGAGTTCGAGCGCGCGGAAGCCCAGTTCCATGACATGGCCATGCGCATCGATCATGCCGGGCAACAGATATTTGCCCTTCATGTCGGCTCGCCAGTCGAGCTTCTCCGGCCGTTTGTCCTTTGCCGACAGCAACCTGACGACGGCGCCCTGCGCATTGACCAGCATCGCCTGGAACCGGACGACCTTGCCGTCCTTGTCCAGCGTCATGCCGTTGACGTTATCGACCAGCCCGTCGGCCCCGGCCGCCTGCGAAGTCGCCAGAACCGCGGCCAGCGCCGCCACTATTGTCAAAGCCGATCGTGCCATAGCCTCAGCGCATAAGCGGTGTTCCCCCGCCGCACCAGATGGTCTAGCTCGGCGCCATGGCCATCAACCCTGCCGACACCGCCTCGCTCCCCGTCTCCATCGACGATGTGTACGCCGCCCATGCCCGCATTCGCGACGCGATCGTCCGCACGCCGACGCTGATCAGCAAGACGCTGAGCGAGATGACCGGCGCCACCGTGTTCCTGAAGTTCGAAAATCTGCAGTTCACCGCGGCATATAAGGAACGCGGCGCGCTCAACACGCTGTTGCAGCTGTCGCCTGAGGCGCGCGCGAAGGGTGTCATCGCCGCCTCGGCCGGCAATCACGCGCAGGGCCTCGCCTATCATGCCAACCGCCTCGGCATCCCCGCGACGATCGTGATGCCGCGCACCACGCCGACGGTGAAGGTGACGCAGACCGAAGGCCACAAGGCTAAGGTGGTGCTGGAAGGCGACACGTTCGACGCGGCTTATGCCCATGCCCGCGTGCTGGAGGCGGAGTGCGGCTTCACCTTCGTCCACCCGTTCGACGATCCGCGCGTCATCGCCGGCCAAGGCACCGTCGCGGTCGAGATGCTGGAGGACGTGCCGAGCCTCGACACGCTGCTGATCCCGATCGGCGGCGGCGGGCTCATCTCGGGCAACAGCGTCGTCGCACGCGCCGCGGACCATCCGATCGAGGTGATCGGCGTACAGGCCGAGCTGTTCCCCTCGATGTACAACCGCATCCGCGGCACCACGCTGCCCTGCGCCGGCGACACGCTCGCCGAGGGTATCGCGGTGAAGGAGCCGGGCGGCATCACCTCGCGCATGGTCGCCGAGCTGGTCGACGACATCGTGCTGGTCGGCGAGCGCAATCTGGAAGAGGCGGTCAGCTTGCTACTCCAGATCGAAAAGACCGTGGTCGAGGGCGCCGGCGCCGCCGGCCTTGCCGCGCTGATGGCCTATCCGGAGCGGTTCAAGGGCCGCACCGTCGGCATCGTCCTGTGCGGCGGCAATATCGACACGCGCCTGCTCGCCAACGTGCTACTACGCGACCTCGCCCGGTCGGGCCGCCTCGCCCGCCTGCGCGTGCGGCTGCAGGACCAGCCCGGTGCACTTTACAACGTCGCGCGCATCTTCGACGCCCAGCGCGTCAACATCATCGAGGTGTACCACCAGCGCATCTTCACCTCCTTGCCGGCGAAGGGCCTGATCACCGACATCGAATGCGAAGCCCGCGACCGCGACCACCTCAACCGCCTGATCGCCGCCCTGCGCGAAGGCGGCTTCGAAACGAGCATGGTGGAACAGGCGTAGGGAGAACGTCTGGTAAGTCCGCTTACAAACGGTAATCCGCCGAACGGATCGCCGGAAGACCCGACCGACGGATGCTAATGCCGTCTCGATATTGCCGCGCATGTGACGAGGCCGCGCAAACATGCGTACGACCCCGTCACGTCACGCCCCTCAGAAGTGAACTGCCGCGCCGATACGGATGTACGTTCCCATGATGCCCTGGAAATAGGGCGTCGTTCCACCCGAAGCCGGATAGGGATAGGGCGGCTTCACATCCAACACGTTGTCGATGTTACCGTTCAGCGAGAAATGTTCGTTCACATCATACCGTGCCGACAGATTCACGAAAGTGAACGCTTTGACCGTTGGCACCGCATAGAAATTCAACGCGGTATCAGGATCGACACGTGTCGGTCCGACGTAATTGACCTGTACTTGGCCGAAAAAGCCCCCATTGTCGTACCGTACCGATGCGACGCCCTTGTGTGGCGAGTAACCCACGGAATTTGAGGTATGCACCGGCGCCGAACCAGCCGTCACGACTGTCGAGACATTATCGAGATATTGATAGTTGACGTCAAAGCCCAGGTTACTTCCGGCGCCCAGAAAATCGGCCTGAGTCCGGTACGAAATCTGCGCCAGGATACCCCGATAATTCAGCTCCGCCGAATTGAAGTAGGTAGTACCTACATTATTCAGCTGCCCAAAGTTGTTGTTCGAAGCCGCCGTGCCCGTAAAGTCACGTGAGATCAGACCACAGAAGGGATTGCTGGGATAATTCGCCGCATCGTAACAGGCGGCGACTACCTGCGAGTTCGAGAACAGGCTGATTGCATTCTTCAGCTTGATATTCACATAGTCGACGGTCGCGCTGAAACCTGGCAGGAAGCGCGGGGTTACGACTGTACCGACCGTGAAATTGTCTGACTGCTCGTTTTGCAGTGCCGTGTTGCCGAACGTATAGGTCTGGAACGACCGGTCGTTCGATTTCGACAGGAAGTTCGCCGGAAGTCCCGCCGCTGCGCAGTTTTTCGCTCGTGTCGCTGGCGCCGGCCCTGAGTTGACGAGTGAGGTGTCGCATACGTCGGTCGCGAAACCGAACGCGCTGGACGTTGGATTGAACGCCTCCGTGATGGATGGCGCCCGAACCGCACGGGTGAAAGCTGCGCGGAAGGCGATGTCCCGCACCGTCTCGTACCGACCCTGGATGGTGTAGGTCGGGTCGCCCCCCGATTGCGAATTCCATATGTAGCGGCCCGCGGACTGGATCGTCAGTTCGTGGACGAACGGCACGTTGTT
>OFQU01000359.1_pt1 | contig 10294 bp, 8 predicted proteins | sample 1542981 | NCBI WGS metagenome assembly OFQU01 (sample SAMN07774233, study PRJEB24372) | wastewater metagenome | isolation source: Exp Tend CN 90WW | collected 2016-02
AGTTCGCTGAGGATGTCGCGCTCGATGGTGCGCACCAGCGAGTCGGTCGCGAGGTCGTTTTCGTCGCGGCCGAACGGGTCTTCCAGTTCATCGGCAATCGCGTCGAGGCCAAAGAACGTGTAGCTGACAATCGCCGTGAACAGCGGCGTCAGCCAGCCCAGCGGCTCGGCCATGGCGAACGGCAGCAGGATGCAGAACAGGTAGATCGTGCGGTGCAGCAGCAGGGTGTAGGGGAAGGGCAACGGGGTGTTCTTGATCCGTTCGCAGACCGCTTGCGCCTGGGTAAGGCTGGTCAGGTGGTTGGCCAGCAGCATGTAGCGCCACTCGCTCAGTTCGCCGTTCTGATGCAGGTCGGAGCATTGCTGGCCGACCTGCTGCAGAATCCGCCCGCTGTAATCCGGCACCTGCGCATCGTGTTTCGGTGTGATCCAGGCACTGCTGGCTGCGGCCTCGCTTTCCCGGCGCAACCGCGCATTCAGCGCGTGGGCAAACCCGCAGAGGTTGAGCAGTAACGGCTTGCGCTCGGCGGACTCGCGGATGACATGGGTTTCGCGAATCACCGAGCGAATGTGCACCAGCACATCGCCCCAGGCCTTGCGCGCCTCATACCAGCGGTCGTAGCAGGCGTTGTTGCGAAAACTCATGAAGATCGACAGCGACAGCCCAAGCAAGGTGAACGGCGTGGCGTTGACCTTGGTGAAGTTGCTTGGATGGAGTATTTCAATCAGGACGATGGCCGACGCCAGCAGGGTGACCATCAGCGTGCGCAGGGCGATGCGTTTGGCAATCGACCCCTTGAGGGTGAAGAGAATGGCGAACTGGTTGACCTTGGGTCGGATGATCATGCTGGACGGTCCCGGTGACGCAGGGTGAGGGCGGTTTCAACCGCCGGTCATGTTCATGAAGCGCACGACCTGGACGTCGTCGTTCACTTCGAAGTTATGCCGGTATGGCTTGAGCTTCATCGCCTCGATGATGGCGTTCTCCAGCCGTTGCGGTTGCCCCGGATGGGCGCGCAGCACCGCTTTCAAGTCCACTGAATGCTCGTTACCCAGACACAGTAGCAGGCGCCCCTCAACGGTCAGTCGCACGCGGTTGCAGGTGCCGCAGAAATTGTGGCTGTGTGGCGAGATAAACCCCAGGCGTATCTCCGGCGCCTCGGCCAGTCGCCAGTAGCGCGACGGGCCCTGGGTCGATTCGGCCGAGTCGATCAGGGTGTAGCGCTCGGCAATTTTCTGGCGTACCTGCGCACTGGAAAAAAACGACTCGGCGCGGCTGTGTTCGCTGATGATCCCCAGCGGCATTTCCTCGATGAAGGCGATGTCGAGCTGGTGGTCGATGGCGAAGCTCACCAGGTCGTTGACCTCTTGATCGTTGCGCCCCTGCATTACCACGACGTTGAGTTTAGTGCGGGTGAAACCGGCCTTGCGCGCGGCATTGATGCCGTTGATCACCTGCGCCAGATCGCCGGTGCGGGTCATTTGTCTGAAGCGCTCGGGGTCGAGGCTGTCGAGGCTGATATTCAAGCGCTTGACTCCGGCGTCGAACAGCGGCGCGGCGAGTTTGCCCAGCTGCGAGCCGTTGGTGGTCATGCACAGTTCGCGCAGGCCGGGCAGGGCGGCGATCTGCTCGCACAGTTTGACCACGCCCGGACGGATCAGCGGCTCGCCGCCAGTCAGGCGAATCTTGCGCGTGCCCAGTGCGACGAAGCTTTGCGCCAGTTGATAGATTTCCTCCAGGGTCAGCACTTGCTGACGTGGCAGAAACTGCATGTCCTCGGCCATGCAATACACGCAGCGGAAATCGCAGCGGTCGGTGACTGACATGCGCAGATAGTCGACGCGGCGGTTGTAACCATCGATCAAGACGCGTTCTGACATGACAGCCTCGCAAGAGTGGAAACCCCTGTCGAAGGGGATTGGCCCGCGCAGGTTAGGGGCTGCGTTGAGTAGCGTCCAATCACTGTTTCTGAACGGCTGATTGATCCCGTCGATGATGAAATGTTTTTCGCCGAATTGGCGTCGTCAGGTTAACAAGGATTGGTGATGAAGGGTTTTTGGCGCTTGAGATACCGGGCTGCATCTTGAGGTGAAGCCCTCCGGTGCGAGCCTGCTCAGGTGCTGTGAAAGCCCCCTGAGCAGACTCGCTCCTGCAGCAATGACGGTGCGCCAAAGAGTTACTGCGCGCCAAACATCGCGGTCCAGTAAATCCCCGCACTGCTCTTCGGATCGGTCGCATAGGCCGCGCCGAGTTCCTTGTATTGCGGGTTCATCAGGTTGGCGCAATGGCCAGGGCTGGCCAGCCAGCCCTCGACGACTTTGCCCACGGTGTCCTGGCCGGCGGCGATGTTTTCGCCAACCAGTTGGCCGCTGTACCCGGCGAGTTCCGCGCGATCACCGGGGGTGCGGCCGTCGCGGTCCTTGTGGTCGAAGTAATTGTTGTTGGCCATGTCACGGCTGTGATCCTGGGAAATCGTGCCCAACGTCGCGTTCCACGCCAGCGGTGCGGCAGCGCTGAAGGACTGACCGCCACACTGACGGGCCTTGCTGCGGGCGGCGTTGAGTTCGCTCAGCAATTTCTGCCCCTCACTCTGCGCATCCCCCAGCCTGGCCGACAGCAACGGCCGCGCCAGCACAATGCGCCAGTCGCGGTCGGCACGGCTGACGCCGACATCGACGAACTGCGGATCGAGCACCACCTGACAGAAACTTTCCTGAATCGCCTTCATCGCCGACGCCGCATCGCGCGGGCCGTTGAGCGTGATTGCCTGGACATTGACCATCGGGTAACTGGCGCTGGCCATCGCCTGTTGCAGATCAACCATGCCGGTGGCCGGCAAGCGCAGCCGCGGATCGGCCGACAGCGGCGGCAGTTCAGTGGACGCCTGGCTGCCGCAGCGCTGCGGTTGGCTGCGGTAGCTGTTGATCGACTCGATCAATTGCGACTCATCGGCGGCCATGGCCGGAATGGCCAGCACCAGGCCGACAGACAACGCGGCGAAACGCAAAACGGATGGCATGAAGCGCATGGAAATCTCCCTTGAGCTGAGTGCGCCCATGATGCGCGAAAGGCCCCCGGTGGACGCAATGTCTTTTTCTTCATTTGGCGCTTTTTTCTACGCAACTTTGTCGAAGTATTTGCCGTCTACACTCTCCGAAGACCCCGTAATCCGGGTGTCTCCCCGACGTAACACCTTGCCCGGACCGGGCGCTGCCGGAAGAACTGACATGGGATTGAAAGCGTTGGCTGGCTGTTTCGCGTTAATGCTGTTGACTGGCGTGGCGGGGGCCACCGATCAGGCTCCGATCAAGGCGAAGGCTGAAGAAAAAGCCCAGGTGCTCGAAGAGAAAGCCGCCGACCAGGTCAGTGCGGCCCCGGCACCCAGATCCGAGGCCATCACCCCGACCGAAGCCCAAGCGGTTGACCCGGCCGGCGCGGCGCCGCTGGACGATCCGCTCACCTGCCTGGCGCGCAGTATCTATTGGGAAGCCAAGGGCAAGGACACCCCGGAAATGGAAGCGGTGGCGAGTGTGGTGATGAACCGCCTCGGCCACGAAGGGTTCCCTGACACGGTGTGTGCCGTGGTCAAACAAGGCTCGGAAAGCAAGAGCTGCCAGTTTTCCTGGTGGTGCGATGGCAAGCCGGATCAAGTCAAGGAAGATAGCGAATACGCCTTGGCCAAGGAAATCGCCGGCAAGGCCCTCAATCGTCAGCTCAAGGATCGCACCCACGGCGCGTTGTATTTCCATGATCGCAACGTCCATCCGAGTTGGGCCAAGGAGTACCGCAAGACGGCCGAGACCGGCAAATTCCTGTTCTATAAACCCGCCGGCGGTGATGCGCGTTAGGCACAGACTTCGCGCACGCAATGGCGCAGCCAGCGGTGCGCCGGGTCAGCGTCCATGCGCGGGTGCCAGAGCATGGACACGCTGATCGGCGGCATCTCGAAGGGCAGGGCGAAACTGTGCAGGCCGTTGCGCAGTTTGCTCGTGTGACGTTCCGGCACTGTGGCGATCAGGTCTGATTCACGCACCAGCGTCAGCGCTGCGGAGAATCCACCGAACGAGGTGACGATGTCCCGCGTCAGGCCAAAGGCGAGTAATGCTTCGTCCACCGGGCCGCTGCTGCGCCCGCGTCGCGAGATCAGAATGTGTTCGCCACCGGCAAAGCGTTTGCTGCTGATCTTGCCCGCGCTCAACGGATGCCCCTCACGCACCACCCCGATCCAGTGATCCTGAAACAGGATGCGGCTGTGCAACGTCGGATCCGTGGTGTCGTCGACCACACCCGTCTCCAGGTCCACCCGGCCTTCGCGCAGCGGCGTGCTGTCCTTGTCGGCTTTTTGCACAAAGCGCAGGCGCACCCCGGGCGCCTCTTCGCCGATGCGGGCGAGCAGGGCAGCGGCAAAGGTTTCCACAAAACCGTCGGTGTTGCGCAAGGTGAACGTGCGTTGCAACCGGCCCGGGTCGAGTGTCTCGGCGGGGCGCAAAACCGCCTCGGCGGCCTGCACCAGATGACCGACCCGCTCGCGCAATTCGAGCGCCCGCGGCGTCGGCACCAGGCCACGACCGGCGCGCACCAGCAACGGGTCCCCGGTGGTTTCGCGCAGACGGGCGAGGGCGCGACTCATGGCTGACGGGCTCAACCGCAGGCATCTCGCGGCGCGGGCGACACTGCCTTCGCGCAGCAAGACGTCGAGGGTGATCAACAGGTTCAGATCCGGAGCGGTCATGACATGGCGTTCCATGCAGGTATTGAGTGCAAATCATGCGTCTTGCGCCGTGTATTGTCGAGGCTCAGGCTACGGCGTATCACCCTTGCGCTGCGAGCACGCCATGCCCCGAGAACCCCTGAACCCCACAGCCCGCTGGGCGCTGACCAGCCTGGCACTGTCGATGTTGATGCCGTCACTGGACACCAGCATTGCCAACGCCGGATTGCCGACATTGGCGGCGGCGTTCGATGCGACGTTTCAACAGGTGCAATGGATCGTGCTGGCCTACCTGCTGGCGGTGACCACCTTGATTGTCAGCGTCGGGCGTCTGGGCGATGGCGTTGGGCGCCGGCGCTTGCTGTTGGTCGGGATTGGCCTGTTCACCGCCGCGTCGTTGGCCTGCGCACTCGCCCCTGGATGGATCTGGTTGATCGGCGCACGAGCAGTGCAAGGCGTCGGCGCGGCAATCATGTTCGCGTTGACGGTTGCACTGGTCGCCGATGCGGTGCCCAAGGCGCGGGCGGGCAGTGCAATGGGCTTGCTGGCGACGATGTCCGCCACCGGCACCAGCCTCGGGCCGTCGCTGGGTGGGTTGTTGATGGAGCATGTCGGCTGGCCGTCGATCTTTCTGCTCAACGTGCCGTTGGGGTTGCTCAATGCGTGGCTGGTGTATCGCTATTTGCCGGCCGATCGCACCGTCCGCACGCCCGTGACGTTTGATTACGTCGGCTCGGGAGTACTGGTGTTGACGCTGGCGGCCTATGCGCTGGCGATGACGCTCGAAGGTTTCACCCTCGGATTGCTAGTGGTCAGCCTGTGCGGCGCGGGGTTGTTCATCGTGGTCGAGAAGCAAGCCAGGGCGCCGCTGATACGCCTGTCTCTGTTCGCTGACCCGCGACTGAGCAGCAGCCTGGCGCTGACCTTGCTGGTGACGACAGTCATGATGACCACGCTGGTGGTCGGGCCGTTTTACCTGAGTCGCGGGTTGGGCCTGAGCAGTGCCATGGTCGGATTGGCGTTGTCGGTCGGGCCGTTGCTGGCGGCGTTTGGTGGCGTGGCGGCCGGGCGGCTGGTGGATCGCTTCGGCGCGCGGCGCATGGTGCCGGGCGCGTTGCTGGGGCTGGCCGGCGGTTGCGCACTGCTGGCGCTGTTGCCGACGCATCTGGGTCTGCCGGGGTATTTGCTGCCGATGACGCTGGTCGCCGGGAGCTATGCGCTGTTCCAGGCGGCCAACAATACCGGATTGATGGCGGGTGTCAGTCAGGATCAGCGCGGTGTGGTGTCGGCCCTGCTCGGGCTGGCGCGCAATCTCGGATTGATCACCGGGGCGGCGGTGATGGGGGCGGTGTTTGCCCTGGCCACGGGTGGCCCGACCCAGGCACCTGCCGAGGTCATCGGCCGCGGCTTGCACATCACTTTCGCCGTCGCTACAGCGCTGATGCTCATGGCCCTGATCCTCAGTCGCGCCAAGCTCAAATGGGGCAGCGGGCTTGCTCGCGAAGAGGCCGGTACAGCCGACATCTCCAGCGACTGAGCCACCGCTTTCGCGAGCAAACCCGTTCCCACAGAAGCACCGTGTGGCGGCAAAAACTGCAACCGCTGTAGTGCTTTGTCAGCTGGCGTGGGTACTGAGAATGCTCGCCACCTGTTGCGGCTGACAATTGAGGTACGGCGACGAGCGCAGCCAGCGCTGGTCGGGGTACCACGAGAACATGAACTGACCGTTCTTGAGTTTATCGATCACTTGTCGGGCGATCTGCGGCCGTACCGCCGGGCAGCCCTGGCTGCGGCCGATGCGCCCCTGGCGCTTGCTCCACAACGGATTCACGTAACTGGCGGCGTGGATCACGATGGCACGATCGCGGGCCAGGTCGTTGAAGCCCGGTTCGAGGCCGTCCATGCGCAGCGAGTAACCGTGGGTGCCTTCGTAGCTTTCCTGGGTGCGGAACAGGCCGAGGCTGGATTGATAACTGCCTTCACGGTTGGAAAACTGCGTGGCGAAGTTTTCCCCGGAGTTGGAGCCGTGGGCGACCAGATCGCGCAGTACCAGTTTTTTCCGGTTCAGGTCGAAAATCCACAAGCGGCGCTCGGTGGACGGTTGCGAATAGTCGATGATGGCCAGATGGCGGGACGGTTTCGCACCGTTGTTGACCGCGCATTGCATGGCGTTCAAGGCACCTTTCAGCGCTTGGGGATTGAGTTCTGGCGCGGCGTGCGCGAGGCTGGTAAAGAGCACCGGCGATGGTTTGCCGGCGGCAAAAACTGGACTGGTCACGGCGACAAGGGTCGCGGTGGTCAACAGAAGTCGGCGCAAAAACGTCAACATTTATAAAGTGTCCTCACTGGCTACATATTTGGCACTTTGGCTCCTGACTCCCAGTCATACCCGACAGACCCCGGATTCGGGCCTGACTGTTCAGCGCACCTGATGTAAGGTTGACCGTCATTGAGACGGCCATGGATTGGAGTAAAGCAGTTGTTCAAAAAGTACGCATGCTACTTGAGCATTTGTTTGCTCGCAGCGCCGTTTGTCGCTTGTGCCGATGAGCCGTTGCCGCCGCTGGAGACATTGCCGACGCCGCCTGCTGAAAGGCCGGTCGAGCCGCAAAGTCCGCTGCAGGCGGTGCTGATCAGTTTGCCGCAGTCGTGCGCGGCGATTGCCGCGCAGCTCAATGGCCCGGCGCTCACGCAATTGCAGGCCTTCTACGAACAGCAGGACTGGATGCCGGTGTGGGCCAGTGACTCCGCACGATTGCCGGCCTTGCACGCGCAATTGCAACTGTTGGCCGACGATGGGCTGAATCCCAATCGCTACCCGCTTCCGAGCGCAGCGCCGCAGGATGGCGAGTTGTGCGCCGACATCGACATCAGCCGCAACTACCTCCAGGCCCTGCAGGATTTGCATTACGGTCGCCTGCTGCAATCGCATTTCGAACCGCTGTGGCGTGCCGACGACACCCCGCGCGACCGTCAGGCGGAATTGCTGGCCATCGCCGTACCCGGCATGCACGACATCGCCGGCGCGTTCGATCTGGCCCGTCCGCGTCTGGCGCAATATCAAAGCCTGCGCCAGCTCTACGCCGTGCAACGGCTCAAAGCGTTGCCGCAATGGCAGTCCGTGGGCAACGGGCCGCTGCTGCGCCCGTCGATGGAAGATAAACGCGTGCCGGAACTGGCGCAGCGGCTGTTCAGCGAAGGCTATCTGACCCACGCCTCAGGCGCGCCGGGCAATGCCTATGACGGCGTGCTGGTCGATGCCGTGAAAAGTTTTCAGGCCAGCCATTCCTTGCAGGCCGACGGGGTGGTCGGGCCGGGGACGATTGCCGAGCTCAACATCAGTCCGCTGAACCGCCGTGAACAGTTGCGGGTCAACCTCGAACGCTTCCGCTGGCTGGCCCAGGACATGGAACCCAATGGCCTGCTGGTCAACGTTGCCGCCGCCGAACTGACGCTGTATCAGGGCGGTCAAGCCGTGTGGCAGACCCGCACTCAGGTTGGCCGCGCCGAGCGCCAGACACCGTTGTTGAAGTCTCGCGTCACGCGTCTGACCCTCAACCCGACCTGGACCGTGCCGCCGACTATCTGGAAAGAAGACAAGCTGCCGGAAATCCGCAAGGACCAGACCTTCCTCAGCCGGCAGAACCTGCAAGTGCTCGATGCCAATGGGCAACCGCTGGCAGCGGCGGACATCGACTGGGACAACCCCGGCAACATCCTCCTGCGTCAGGATGCCGGGCCGCGTAATCCGTTGGGGCAGATGGTCATCCGCTTCCCCAACCCGTTCTCCGTGTACCTGCACGACACGCCGAGCAAGGCGCTGTTCGAGAAAGGGCCGCGTGCCTTCAGCTCCGGCTGCGTGCGGGTCGAGCACCCGATGCAGCTGCGCGACCTGCTCCTGAGCCCGGCGGAAAAGGCCCGCACCGACACCTTGCTCGCCACCGGCACCACTCACGAATTTCGCTTGTCGGCGCCGGTGCCGATCCTGATGACCTACTGGACCGCGCAGGTCGATCATGCCGGTCGGGTGCGCTACGCGCCGGACATCTACAGCCGTGACAGCGCGTTGCTGGCGGGGCTGGACCGGGCGCATTGAGCCTCAGCGGGTGTGGCGTTGCCAGAACACCCGCGCCAGCCACGCATCGACGCTCAGCTTGCCGGCACCGGCGAACAGCAGTGGCAGCAATGCAGCCAGGTAAATCGCCGGCAGCTTGAAGTTGCCGAAGCCCTTGTTGGTGATCGCGTAACCCTGCGCCAGTTCGCTCAGCGTCGACCAGTCGGCGGGCCAGTGCACGGCGGCGGTGGCGACCACGGTCACCACGATCAACGCAAGGGCCGAAATCCGTGTGCCGAAACCGCACAGAATCGCCAGCGCGCCGATCAGCTCGGCCCACATCGACAGCTCCCAGTTCAGCGACGCCGGCAGGTGATCGAAGGGAAACGGGAAGCGCGCCTGGATGTCTTCGAACCAGTTCTGCCCGTTGAATTTCTCCAGCCCCGACTCGAAAAACTCCCAGGCGATAAACAGCCGCAGCGTCAGGGGGGCGAGCCAGGTGCCGGCGCGGTCGAGGTTCAGGTGCAGCCCTTTGATGGCGGTTGAGAGGGTTGTGGTCATGATGCATCTCCGGTGAGTCGGGCCAGTTGAATCGACCGGGGTATTTCAGCCTTGAGGTGTATCGGGGATGTGTCGGCGGGGTGGGGGATTGTGCGTTGGGTGTGTCTGAGGCTTCGGGGTATACAGTGCGATACAGTCAAAAGCCCCTCACCCTAACCCTCCCGAAACGTCGGACCGCCCAGAGGGAGAGGGGACTGACCGGGGGATATTGAAGAGGTTCAGCGACCTGAACGATTGGCTTTGAATCCATAATCGACTGGATTTTTCAGGTCGATGTACAACGCCAGACACCTCGGTCGGCTCCCTCTCCCTCCGGGAGAGGGCTGGGGTGAGGGTAAAGCTGTATATCAATACCCGACAGTAAACCGCTGACGCGAATGCTTCGGCGTTTCCACTTCGTCGATCAACGCAATCGCGTAATCGGCAAAGGTAATCCAGCTACGCCCTTCGGCACTCACCAGCAAATGATCCTGGCCGACACGGAAACTTCCTGTGCGCTCACCTTCGACAAACTCTGCCGACGGCGACAGAAAGGTCCAGTCCAGTTCTTTCTCTTGCCGCAACGCCTCAAGAAACGCCGCACCAGCACTGGCTTCAGCTTTGTACTCCGCCGGGAAACCCGCACTGTCGATCACTCGCGTATCGTCCGGCAGCAACAACGAACCGGCACCGCCGACCACCAGCAAACGCTGCACACCCGCCTGCTTCACCGGCCCGACAATCGCCGCCGCAGGCACGGTGGCGAAATGCGCAGCGGTGATCACCACATCATGACCGGTCACCGCGTCTTGCAGCGCTGCGCCATCCAGCACATCGACATTCTTGCTGACCACACCGTTACGCGCGCCGATCTTCGAAGTGTCGCGGGCGATAGCGGTCACGCTATGGCCACGACGCAGGGCTTCTTCCAGCAGTTGGCTACCGGCACGGCCGGTGGCACCAATGATTGCGATCTTGCTCATGACATT
>OFQU01000360.1_pt1 | contig 10269 bp, 8 predicted proteins | sample 1542981 | NCBI WGS metagenome assembly OFQU01 (sample SAMN07774233, study PRJEB24372) | wastewater metagenome | isolation source: Exp Tend CN 90WW | collected 2016-02
TTGGGCGCGGCAGGGATTGCGTTGGCGAAGCCGGCGTCGAGTGCTTGATTACAGATTCCCGGATGTTTAAAGAATCTGCGCCAGACGCCGATCACTGTAGGAGTGAGCCTGCTCGCGGTGAGGCCATTTAGCGGCTGGGGCCTGCTCCGCAGTCCATCGGGGGATGAATCCTCGCCACAACGCGGACACGAATAGAAATACTCACGCGCATTTTGACCTTGTGGCACGTAATCACCACCCCTTATAAAACCAGCCTTTCAGTCACGAAATATTAGGACACGAACATGAGCGACACCTGGAACGAAGGGTATTTCACCGACGAAGGCTACACCTACAGCTATAGCCGGGAAATCAATCCTGTCTTCCAGCGTTATTGCTTGTTGCTGCGCGGCTTTGCCAGCCTGGAATCGAGCGAAAGCTATCATTGCGAACTGGGCTTCGGCCAAGGCGTATCGATCAATATCCATGCCGCCGCCAACCCCGGCTCCTATGTGGGTACAGACTTCACACCGTCCCAGGCCGCCTTTGCCAGTACGCTCGCCAGCGACTGGAACAGCGATGCCCGGCTGTATGACGACAGCTTCGCGCAACTGCTGGCCCGCAATGACTTGCCGCAATTCGACAGCATCAGCCTGCATGGCATCTGGACCTGGGTCAGTCGCGACAACCAGCAACTGATCGTCGAGTTTGCCCGTCGCCATCTGAAACCGGGTGGAATGCTGTACGTCAGCTACAACTGCTTCCCCGGCTGGTCGCCCGCAGCGCCACTGCGCAACCTGTTCAGCCTGCATGATCGCTTCACCAAGTCGGCGTCTGCCGGCCCGGATCAGCGTATTGACGCCGCTCTACAATTCTCTGAAGCGCTGTTGGCCGCTAATCCCAACTACGCCAGCTCAGTGCCGAACCTGGATGCCAAACTTCAGAGCATCAAGGGGCAGAATCGTCAGTACATCGCCCATGAATACTTCAATCGCAGCTGGGATTGCATGTATTTCACTGACGTGGTCGACGCCATGGCTCCCGCCAAACTCGACTACGTCACCACCGCTGTGCCGCTGGACTCGGTCGACCCGCTCAACCTCAGGCCCGAGGGCATGGATTTCCTGGAAGGGATCGAGCATCCGATCATGCGCGAACAAGCGCGTGACTATTTCGTCAATCAAAGTTTCCGACGTGACCTCTACGTGCGCGGCGCCACCCGGCTGTCGACCGCAGAGCAGCGCCAGGCATTGTTCAATACCCGTTTCATCCTGCTGCAAGCGCCAGAGAGCGTGCCTGTCCACGTTCGCGGGCCTGCGGGTGAAGCCTCGCTGCAGACGGAGATTTACGGCCCGGTACTTGAAGCGCTGACCGCCAACAACTATGCACCGAAAACCCTGCGCCAGTTGTCAGCCGCCGCGTCCTCGCTGGCATCTGACGATGTGCTGCAGGCGCTCAACGTGCTGATCGGCATGAATGCCGTGGCACCGTGCCAGAGCGAAGCTGCAGAGAAAGGCGTGCAGGCGCGTTGCAACGACCTGAATCTGGAACTGTGCAAACGCTCTCTGCTGAACGACAAGATCCAGGTGTTGGCCAGCCCGGTGACGGGCGGCGGCATCACCGTCAGTCGTTTCGAACAGCTGTTCCTGATAGCGATCAAGCATGGCCAGGAACACCCCGCCGAATGGGCACAACTGGCGTGGGCCATCCTCGGCGAACAAGGCGAAGTCCTCGTCAGGGACGGCGCGCCGCTGGCGAGCGCCGAAGAGAACATCGCTGAGCTGACGCTGAGTGCCCAGGTATTTGCCAGTAACAAACTGGTGATTCTCAGAGCGTTGAACATCGTCTGACAGGCACACGCGCGCAAAAGTATCGCGCATGAAAAAACCGGCTGAAGAGGCCGGTTTTTTTTTGTCACTACAGGCTCGGTTTCATTCGCGGCAACCGCATTAGCTCCTTCGCAGCTCAAATCATTTGCACTTGGCCAACACCACCTGACAAGTATTCGGCGTGCCGCCTGAGCGACCGGCATAACGAATACAGTTGTTCATGGATTTCTGCCGCGCCATGTTCAGGCTGGAGCCCCAGGCCAGACCGCCCTCGCCGACCGTCGGCAACGCCTTGGCGTAGCAACTGTCGCCTACGCCGGAGGGCGGATAGTGTTTGCGGTTCGAGCAGCCGGCGCTCAGCGTCAGGCTGAAAACGATGAGCGCAGGCAAGAGCCACTGCGAGCATCGGTGCCAAGGTGTTCCGATCATCGCGTTGCTCCTGTCGCATGAGGTTTGTGACTCATTCAGTTTAGCTGCACTGAACACGCACCACTGTAGGAGCTGCCGAAGGCTGCAATCAAAATCTAAAGATCGCAGCCTTCGGCAGCTCCTACAGGGAGGTCGTGGCCTGGCGATACTGGCGCGGGGTGAAACCGGTCGAAGCCTTGAACTGGCGGGTGAAGGCGCTGTGATCGGTGTAGCCACATTGCAGTGCAACCTCGGTGATCGGCAGGTCGGTGTGCAACAGCCGATGCGCATGTTCCAGCCGTACTTTCTGGATCATCTGTCGTGGCGTCAGGTGGAATACCCGTTTGCAGTAGCGCTCCAGTTGCGCCACTGAAATGCCCGCAATGCGAGTGAGTTCGCCCAGCGTGACGCGCCGATTGAAGTGCTTGCGAATGTGCTCGTCGACTGCGGCAAGTCGCTGGAATGCCGGATGCGTTTCAGTGGCCGACTGCAAATCGACCGAGATCCCGGCCAGCCCGATGATCGCGCCATCACCGTTGTACAACGGGTGTTTATGGGTCAGGCACCAACCCGGTTCGCGGCTGCCGTACAGATGCAGCTCGAGCTGATCCTCCAGCACGAAGCCTTCCTCCAGCACTTTGCGATCCTGTTCCGTGTAGCCCGGCCCCAGCTGCGCCGGGAAGACCTGCGCGCTGGTTTTCCCCAGCATTGGCCGCAGATCCTTCAAGCCACAACGCTGCACCAGCGTGCGGTTGGCCAGCACATACCGGGCCTTTACATCCTTGATGAAAATCGCCGCATTGGGAATCAGGTCGAGCATCGGCAACAGCGGCGCCGCGCCGGCCAGGAGCGCTTCCAGCGTTTGCGGGCGATTGCCTTGACCCTCCTGGCACAGGATTGAAAGCGCGTTGTACATCGAAGGTTTCTCCCTGTTCGCAGGTCGGCCGTGGGGCAGCCGCCTGCAGATTGCAGCAACGTCTGCGCCGTGTCGAGTGACGCCGTGCATCCGCGCAACTATGCCGATTTCGTCATCGATCGCGCCGCAAAACATCAATCGCGCCAATGCCGATGAGTTCAAAGTCTGGCCGTCCCAGTGACACAACTGCCTATCCAATAACTCACAAGAAGGCAACGCCATGTCTGGTCAAGGCAAGTTCAAAAAACAGCTATCACTGATTGATCTCACGTTTATCGGCCTCGGTGCGATTTTCGGCTCGGGCTGGTTGTTCGCGGCCAGTCATGTGTCCGCCATCGCCGGGCCGGCGGGGATTTTTTCCTGGCTGCTGGGCGGCTTCGCCGTGTTGCTGCTGGGCATCGTCTATTGCGAACTCGGCGCCGCACTGCCACGCGCCGGCGGCGTGGTGCGTTATCCGGTTTACTCCCACGGGCCGCTGCTCGGTTACCTGATGGGCTTCATCACCCTGATCGCGTTTTCCAGCCTGGTGGCAATCGAAGTGGTTGCCTCGCGCCAATACGCAGCGGCGTGGTTTCCCGGCCTGACCAAAAGCGGCAGCAGTGACCCGACCTTGCTCGGTTGGCTGGTGCAGTTTGGCCTGCTCTGCCTGTTCTTCGTGCTCAACTATCGCAGCGTGAAGACATTTGCCAAGGCCAATAATCTGGTGAGTGTTTTCAAGTTCATCGTGCCGCTGCTGGTGATCGGCGTGCTGTTCACTTTCTTCAAACCGGAGAACTTTCAGGTACAGGGTTTTGCGCCTTTCGGCCTGTCGGGTGTGGAGATGGCGGTCTCGGCAGGCGGGATCATCTTTGCCTATCTGGGGCTGACTCCGATCATCTCGGTGGCCAGTGAAGTGAAGAATCCACAGCGCACGATTCCCATCGCACTGATCCTTTCGGTGTTGCTGTCGACCCTGATTTACGTACTGCTGCAAATGGCCTTCCTGGGCAGTATCCCGACAGAAATGCTGGCCAACGGCTGGGCTGGTGTCAGCAAGGAATTTGCCCTGCCGTACCGCGACATCGCGCTGGCACTGGGCGTGGGCTGGTTGGCCTACCTGGTGGTCGCCGACGCGGTGATCTCGCCGAGCGGCTGCGGCAACATCTACATGAACGCGACGCCACGGGTGATCTACGGCTGGGCGCAGACCGGCACATTTTTCAAGGTCTTCACCCACATCGATGAAAAGTCCGGTATTCCGCGCCCGGCGCTGTGGCTGACGTTTGCGCTGTCGGTGTTCTGGACCCTGCCGTTCCCGTCGTGGGAAGCGTTGATCAACGTGGTCTCCGCCGCATTGGTGTTGAGCTACGCCGTGGCGCCGGTAACGGTGGCAGCGCTGCGCCGCAATGCGCCGGACATGCCACGACCGTTCCGGGTCAAGTACATGGGCGTGCTCGGGCCGGTGTCGTTCATCATTGCTGCGCTGATCGTCTACTGGTCGGGCTGGAACACCGTTTCGTGGCTGCTTGGCCTGCAAATCCTGATGTTTGTCGTGTATCTGCTGTGCGGCCGCTTCGTGCCAACCGCGCACCTGAGCCTGGCCCGCCAGGTCCGTTCTTCTGCGTGGTTGATCGCCTTTTACGCAGTCACCATCGTGCTATCGAAGCTCGGCACCTTCGGCGGCCTGGGCATTCTCGCCCACCCTTTCGACACAATCGTCGTGGCCGCGTGTGCCACCGGTATTTATTACTGGGGCGCCGCCACGGGCGTGCCGGCACACCTGCTGCGTCTTGAAGAAGACGATGAAGAAAGCGAAGTCGCCTCCCCCGCTACCACCGTGAACGCGCGCCCTGCCGGCGCCTACTGAACTCAGCCAACGGGACACCTCTCATGAAACGAGTACACGTCATCGATTCCCACACGGGTGGTGAACCCACGCGTCTGGTGATGAACGGCTTCCCCGAATTGCCCGGCAGCACCATGGTGCAAAAGCGCGATGCCCTGCGCAATCAGCATGATCAGTGGCGCCGCGCCTGCCTGCTGGAACCACGCGGCAACGATGTGCTGGTCGGTGCGCTGTATTGCGCGCCGGTGTCGGCGGACGCCACCTGCGGCGTGATCTTCTTCAACAACGCCGGTTATCTCGGCATGTGCGGCCACGGCACCATTGGCCTGATCAACTCGTTGCAATACTTGGGGCAGATCGCTGCGGGCGTCCACAAGATCGACACACCCGTCGGTCCGGTCAGCGCGACGTTGCATGAAGACGGCATGGTCACGTTGGGCAACGTGCCGTCTTACCGCTACCGCCAACAGGTGCCGGTGGACGTGCCCGGTTTCGGCCGCGTGTCTGGCGACATCGCCTATGGCGGCAACTGGTTTTTCCTGGTGTCCGAGCACGGTCAAAACCTGTCGATGGACAACGTCGAGCACCTCACCGACTACACCTGGGCGATGCTCAAGGCCCTCGAAGATCAGGGCATTTATGGTGAAGACGGTGCCGTGATCGACCACATCGAACTGTTCGCCGATGACCCCGACGCCGACAGCCGCAACTTCGTCATGTGCCCCGGCAAAGCCTATGACCGCTCCCCTTGTGGCACCGGCACCAGCGCCAAACTCGCGTGCCTGGCCGCCGACGACAAACTGCAGGCCGGCGAGCGCTGGGTGCAGGCGAGCATCACCGGCAGCCAGTTCGAAGGCCGCTTTGAATGGCAAGGCGAACGCATTCGCCCGTACATCACCGGCCGCGCCTACATGACCGCCGACAGCACACTGTTGATCGACGAAACAGACCCGTTCGCGTGGGGCATCTGAGCCACCGCGCCGACTTTTCAAACCCATCCGAATGATGTGCCAAGGAGTTAAAACAATGAGCGACAACATCTTCACCGGTTGCATGCCGGCCCTGATGACCCCGTGCACCGCCCAGCGCAAACCGGATTTCGACGCACTGGTGGCCAAGGGTCGCGAGCTGATCGATATCGGCATGAGCGCTGTCGTGTACTGCGGATCCATGGGTGACTGGCCGCTGCTGACCGAAGCCGAGCGCCAGGAAGGCGTGGCGCGGCTGGTGGCCGCGGGCATCCCGACGATTGTCGGCACCGGCGCGGTGAATACCCGAGAGGCCGTTGCCCATGCAGCCCACGCGGCAAAAGTCGGCGCGCAGGGCTTGATGGTGATTCCACGCGTGCTGTCCCGAGGCGCTTCGGCCGCCGCGCAAAAGGCTCACTTCGCCGCGATTCTGCAAGCCGCGCCGAACTTGCCGGCGGTGATCTACAACAGCCCTTACTACGGCTTTGCCACCCGCGCCGAGCTGTTCTTCGAACTGCGCCGCGAATACCCGAACCTGATCGGCTTCAAGGAATTCGGTGGCGGCGCCGACTTGCGTTACGCCGCCGAGAACATCACCTCCAAGGATGACGACGTGACCCTTATGGTCGGCGTCGACACCCAGGTGGTGCATGGCTTCGTCAACTGCAACGCCACCGGCGCGATCACTGGCATCGGCAATGCTCTGCCCCGCGAAGTGCTGCAACTGGTGGCCCTGAGCAAGCAAGCAGCGAAGGGTGATGCCAAGGCGCGGCGTCAGGCGCGGGAGCTGGAATCGGCACTGGCAGTGCTGTCGTCGTTCGACGAGGGCTGCGATCTGGTGCTGTATTACAAACACCTGATGGTGCTCAACGGCGACAAGGAATACACCCTGCATTTCAACGAAACCGATGCGTTGAGCGACTCCCAGCGCCGCTATGCCGAAAACCAGTACGCGCTGTTCCGCCACTGGTACGAAAACTGGTCGGCGGAGCAGAACTTCGCCTGACCCCAGGCTTTGTTTTCTTGCCCGCCGGGTTTGCGGCGGGCGCTTTTTTCTCACCAGGAAGACACCATGACTCTGACGGGCAACATGCTGATCGGGCAGCAACGTATTGCGGGCAATCGTGAAGCCATTCGCGGGATCGACCCGGCCACCCATACCGTGCTGGAACCTGCCTATGCCGGTGGATCGGCCGCGCATGTCGAACAGGCCTGTGCCTTGGCGTGGGCGGCACTGGACAGCTATCGCGAAACAACGCTGGATGCCCGCAGCGAATTTCTTGAAGCCATTGCCCATGAGATCGAAGCCCTTGGCGATGAACTGATCGACCGCGCCGCCGCAGAAACCGGTCTGCCCCGTGCGCGTCTGCTCGGTGAACGCGGGCGCACTTGTCAGCAACTGCGTCTGTTTGCGCGCACGGTGCGCAACGGTGAATGGCTGGACGTGCGCGTCGATACCGCACAACCGCAGCGTCAGCCGCTGCCGCGTTCGGATTTGCGGCAACGTCAGGTACCGCTGGGCCCGGTGGCCGTGTTTGGCGCGAGCAATTTTCCGCTGGCGTTCTCCGTCGCCGGGGGCGACACGGCGTCGGCACTGGCCGCCGGTTGTCCGGTAATCGTCAAGGCGCACAGCGCGCATCCGGGCACCAGTGAGCTGATCGGCCATGCGCTGGCGCGGGCGGTAAAAGCCTCTGATCTGCCGCCGGGCGTGTTCTCGTTGCTGTACGGTTCCGGGCGCGAAGTGGGCATTGCGCTGGTCACCGATCCACGCATCAAAGCCGTGGGTTTTACCGGTTCGCGCAGCGGTGGTCTGGCGCTGGTTCAAGCGGCGCAGGCAAGGTCGGAGCCGATTCCGGTGTATGCGGAAATGAGCTCGATCAATCCGGTATTGCCGTTTCCGGCGGCGTTGCACAATCGCGCGCAAGCGCTCGCTGAAGGGTTCGTTGCTTCGCTGACGCTAGGGGCCGGGCAATTCTGTACCAATCCCGGGCTGGTGATTGCGCGTAAGGGCCCGGCGCTGGACAGCTTTATCGCGGCCGCTGCCGAACAGTTACGACACCGCCCGGCGCAAACCATGCTGACGCCCGGGATCTTCAATGCCTATGAGGCTGGCGTGACTGCGTTGCTTGAAAACCCGCGCGCGCAACTGTGCGCTGAGGGTCAGATAAGCACAGGGCCAAATCAGTGTCAGGCCCGGCTGTTCGTCACTCAAGCCAAGGATTTTCTGGCCGATCACAGCCTGCAGGCCGAAGTGTTTGGCGCCGCGTCGCTGATTGTGCAATGCAGCGATGACGATGAAATGCGTCAAGTAATCGAACGCCTGGAAGGCCAACTCACCGCCTCGTTGCACCTTGACGACGAAGACCTTGAGCAGGCCCGCGCATTGTTGTCGACACTGGAGCGCAAGGCCGGTCGCTTGCTGGTCAATGGCTGGCCTACCGGCGTCGAGGTGTGTGAGGCGATGGTTCACGGCGGACCGTTTCCGGCCACGTCCGATGCGCGCACCACGTCGGTGGGCACCGCAGCGATCCACCGGTTCCTGCGCCCGGTCTGTTATCAGGACTTCCCCGACAGCTTGCTGCCCGGCGCGCTGAAACAGGCCAATCCGCTGGGGTTGCGACGCTTGCTCGACGGGCAAAGGGAAGCGCAGAACAATGCCCAATAACGCCTCGCACGATATCGCCGTGGTCGGCGCCGGCATCATCGGAGTTGCCTGCGCATTGCGTCTGGCTCGCCAGGGGTTGCGAGTTGTCGTCATCGACCAACAGGAACCGGGCCACGGCGCATCGTTCGGCAATGCCGGGCATCTGGCGACCGAACAAGTGTTTCCGATTGCCGATCTATCGATACTCAAGCGTCTGCCGGCCATGTTGATGGACCCGATGGGGCCATTGCGCCTGGACTGGAAATACATGCCCCGCGCCCTGCCCTGGTTCACACGGCTGTTATTGAATCTGCGTTCGGAACCCTTTCGGAAAACCATCGCCGGACTGCGGGCGCTCAACGAAGGCAGCCTCGAAGCCTGGCATCGCTTGCTCAGCGACATCGAGCGTCCTGACCTGCTGAAAGTCGACGGTTCATTGCTGGTGTTCGAACGTGCGGAATCACTTCAGGCCATCGAAGCGCTTCAGGCACGCTTGCATCAGCAGCAGGTCCCCGTCGATTTCTGGCAGGCAGATGCGATTCGCGACAGCGCACCGCAACTCAGCGAGCGGATTCGGGGTGGTTTGTTCTTTCCCCGCACCGGGCATTTCATCGATCCTTATCGCGTGGTTTGCGAGTTGGTCAGCGCAGCCAAGGCCAGCGGCGTGCGTTTTGTGAAGCAGCAGGTTCAGGGCGGATATGTTCAGGAGCACGGTGTTTCACTGATCACCGGAAACGGTGGTTTGACCGCGAGCCGCGTCCTGATCGCATGCGGCGCGCACTCGGCCAAACTCACGGCCGCGTTGACCGGTAAAACCGTGCCGCTGGACACCGAACGCGGCTATCACTTGATGCTGCCCCAGGAACACGGCCGACTGCCCTTCCCCGTCACCTCCATGGAACGCAAGTTCATCATGACGCCGATGTCCGAGGGACTGCGGCTGGCCGGTACCGTTGAGTTCGCAGGGCTTGAACAGCCGCCGAAGATGGAACGCGCGTGGCAGTTGCATCGGTTGAGCAAGGGGTTGTTCCGCAACGATCTGAGTGCTGAAGCGGCGACACCGTGGATGGGGTTCAGGCCGTCATTGCCGGATTCACTGCCAGTGATTGATCAGGTGTGCGGTGGCAAGGTGCTGCTTGCGTTTGGGCATCAACATCTGGGACTGACGCAGGCGGCGGTCACCGCAGACATGATCGTGCAGATGGCGGGTGCGGCAACCACAAACCTGCCCAAAGACCTGCCAGGCAGCGAGGCGTATCGACTGGCGCGCTTCTGACCTGGCGTCAAATGCGCTGAAGCGCGTCGCCTTGGTGCAGCGATCTTCGCTTTTAAACCAAGGTGTTTAAATGACACCTGAGGACACGGATCCGAGGCTACGCATCCTTGCGCAATTGCCTACAGCTAAGCCAGAATCCGCCGGCTTGTACGCCTTGAGGGCGGGTTCTATTGTGGTGCGGTCGCTGACGAATCAGTGATCGGGTTTAGCAGCTCGCCAATTTTCAAGGCACGTAACTCCCGCCATTCCCCTATGGCGGCTTTGCGTGGGGCACTTCGGTGCGCCGGGATCCTTGAGCCTGGTCTGCTAACCCGCGTAAAGCCGCCACCCTCTTCGTTTAGCAGCGAAGGCTGACGGCTCCATTTCTCAAGGAGCTTCACCATGATCAAACCAACACCAAACCCGCCCGAAACCGACCCCACCT
>OFQU01000362.1_pt1 | contig 10223 bp, 8 predicted proteins | sample 1542981 | NCBI WGS metagenome assembly OFQU01 (sample SAMN07774233, study PRJEB24372) | wastewater metagenome | isolation source: Exp Tend CN 90WW | collected 2016-02
CCCACGGGTGGTGGCGATTCCGATTGTCGGGGAGGGCTTGGTCAATCGGCACATGATCGGTTGCATGGAGCGGCGGCGGGAGTTGCGCTTGATTCAGGCGTTTTTTGGATTGGCGCCAGCCTGATAAACCGTGGCGCCCTCATCGCTGGCTTGCCAGCGATTGGGCCTGCGCCGTTCACACAAGACTCTCGCGAACCATATCCAGAAACGTCGCCACCACCCGCCGCGAACTCTGTTCGCGCAAGCACACCAAAGTTTCGGTCAAGCGTCGGGTGCAGTCGGTGATCGGCAACGCGCAAACCCTTGAGTCGGCGCCAAACTCAGCCGCTGAAACCACGCCCACACCAATCCCCACCACCACCGCCTCGCGCGCCGCTTCCCGGCCTTCGACCTGAATCGCCGGACGAATGCGAAACCCCGCCCGAACCATTTCCTCCTCAAGCGTTTGCCGGGTCACCGAACCGTGTTCGCGCAATACCAGCGGCGTGTCATCCAGGTCCGCCAGGCAGATCGACTCGCGCTCGGCCCACGGGTGATTGCGCGAAACAAACGCCACCATCGGATCGTTGCGCAGCGGCACGCACAGCAAGCGTTCATCGCTGACATCACGCCCCAGCAGCGCCAGATCGGCCTGATAGTTAAACAGGCGAAACAATGATTCATCGGTGTTACCGGTCTCGATTTTCACGTTGATGCCAGGGAAACGCTCGCAGAACCGCGCGATCTGCGGCAGCACATGCACCGGCGCATCCACCGCCAGAATCAGACTGCCGGTCTGCAATGCCTGGGATTCCTGCAATAACTCCTGTGCTTCCGCTTCAATCACAAACAGGCGCTGGGTGATCGCGAGCAAGCGTTCGCCCAGATCGGTCAGGCGTACCGAACGTTTGTTGCGATGAAACAGCAAAACCCCAAAGCGTTCTTCGAGTTTGCGCACCTGGTCGGAAATCGCCGGTTGCGTGAGAAAAAGACGCTGAGCGGCTTTGGTGAAGCTTCCATGCACGGCCACGGCGTGGAACGCTTTGAGTTGGGCGTGGGAAATTGACATGGTCGCTCCAGTTAAAAGCTGAGCTTATGTGTGAAATACGATAAATCGATTTTATTTATTAAACAGTAATTGCTTTGATCGGCTCACGCCACCGCCGACTGTTCGATCGAACAGCGGCGCTGGCCATGAGCCTGTGCGTGCAACAGCAGGACTCATCTGACCGTTATCGCCATAGGGATGGGGCGATATCGCAGTGCTCAACAATAAAAAACACAGGCGTTTACTTAACGATTCTGCCGGCACACTCACACCCTGAGGTCAGAACCACAATGAACAAGCACATCGGCACCATTGCGCGTTGGCGCATGCAGATTTTTGCTATCACATGGCTCGCGTACGCCGCTTTCTATTTCACTCGCAAAGCATTCTCGGTGGCCAAACTGGGCATCGGCGAAGATCCAGATTTCATGCTCGACAAAATGACCATGGCCAACCTCGATGCCATCTATCTGGCGGCATACGCCATCGGCCAATTCACCTGGGGCATGCTCGCTGACCGCTTCGGCCCAAGGGTTGTAGTGTTCGGAGGCTTGCTGATTTCTGCGGCGGCGGCACTGGTGATGGGCAGTTTCGCCACGCTGCCGATCTTCGCCACCTGTATGTTGATTCAAGGGTTGGCGCAGTCCACGGGATGGTCGGGGTTGTGTAAAAACCTTGGCAGCTTCTTCCCGTCCAAGCAGCGCGGGCGAGTGCTCGGCTTGTGGAGTTCTTGCTACGCATTTGGTGGGCTGGTGGCGTCGCCGTTCGCCGGTTGGTGGGCTTACACGCTCGTCGGCAGCTGGCACGCCGCGTTTTTCTCCAGCGCGGCAGTGGTGGCGGTGGTGGCGGTGTTGTTCTTTATCTTCCAGCGCGACAAACCGGAAGATGTCGGCCTGCCGGCGGTGGAACCGGAGCCTGTGTTAAGCGCTGAAGAGACCGAAGCCAACAGCAAGCTCAGCGTTTGGGAGCCGTTGAAGGAAATCCTGCGTAATCGCACGGTGCTGGTGCTGGGCCTGGCGTATTTCATGTTGAAACCGGCGCGTTACGCGATTCTGCTGTGGGGCCCGGTGATCGTGTTTGAACAGATGCCCAGCGTCGGCAAGGTGGGTGCGGCGATCATCCCCACTTCGTTCGAGCTGGCCGGGCTGCTTGGGCCGATCATGATCGGACTGGCGTCGGACAAATTGTTCGGCGCTCGGCGCATGCCAGCCTGTGTGATCAGTCTGCTGGCACTGACGGTGACGCTGGCGCTGTTCATGGCTGCCTTGCAGACCGGCAGTGTTTTGCTGGTTGTGGCATTGCTGTTTGTCATGGGCCTGACCCTGTACGGACCCGACTCGATGATCAGCGGTGCGGCCGCCATCGATTTCGGCAAAGCCAAGGCCGGGGCCACCGCCGCCGGATTCGTCAACGGCTGCGGCTCGGTCGGCGCCGTGCTTGGCGGCTTGCTGCCGGGCTACTTCGACACGGTGACGGTGTTCATCGTCTTCGCCGGTTGCGCACTGTTCTCGGCGCTGGTGTTGATTCCGCACTGGAACAGCCGTCCGGTCGGTTTCATGGAGCCGCGCGCGTCCATCCCCAACTGCCCCTTGACGATCAAACCTCTGCGTAACTGAAACCCCTTTGCCTCGCGGCCTGCTGCGGTGTTCGCGGCAGGCTGTGTCGTGGCCAACTGACTGGAGAAAACCCATGAGACCGTTTTGGCTGGAGCAGGCCCTGCAGGCCGACACCTCCGAAACCTGCCCGCCGCTGCAGGGCGAAATGCGCACCGACGTGTGCATCGTCGGCGGTGGTTATACCGGGTTGTGGACGGCGATCATGCTCAAGCAACAAAACCCCGAACTCGATGTGCTGCTGATCGAAGCCGACATCTGCGGCGCCGGCGCCAGTGGGCGTAACGGCGGGTGTGCGCTGTCGTGGTCGGCCAAATATTTTACGCTTGAGCGCTTGTTCGGCGTTGAGGAAGCGGTGCGTCTGGTCAAGGAATCCGAACGCAGCATTCATGCGATCGGCGAGTTCTGCGAGCAGTACGGCGTCGATGCCGACTACCGGCTCGATGGCACGCTTTATACCGCGACCAACCGTGCGCAGGTCGGTTCGACTGACGCGGTAATCGCTGCGCTGGAGCGCAACGGGATCAACTCGTTCACTCAACGTCCGGTGGCTGATGTGCAGCGCATGGCCGGTTCCAGCAAGCATCTGGAAGGCTGGTTTTCGCCGGCAGCAGCCAGTGTGCAACCCGGCAAACTGGTGCGCGGGTTGCGCCGTGTAGCGCTGGAGTTGGGCGTGAAAATTCACGAAAACACAGCAATGACCGGTTTGGAGGAGGGCCGTCCAGCCCGCATTCGCACGGTCAACGGCAATGTGCAGGCAGACCGCGTGGTATTGGCGATGAACGCGTGGATGGCCCGCGCCTTCCCGCAATTCGAACGCAGTGTGGCGATTGTTTCCAGCGACATGCTGATCACCGAACCGCGTCCGGATCTGTTGCAGGAAATCGGCTTGACCAGTGGGGTCACCGTGCTCGATTCACGGATTTTCGTGCACTACTACCACAACACCCCGGATGGCCGGATCATGCTCGGCAAGGGCGGTAACACCTTCGCTTTTGGCGGGCGGATGTTGCCGGTGTTCGATCAGCCATCGCCTTACGCGGACCTGCTCAAAACGAGCCTTGGCGATTTTTTCCCGGCGTTTGCCGATGTCAAAGTCGACGCGACCTGGAACGGCCCGTCAGATCGCTCGGTCACCGGTTTGCCGTTCTTCGGGCAGATGAGCAGCAGTGGCAATGTGTTTTACGGTTTCGGCTATTCCGGCAGCGGCGTCGGCCCGTGTCACATGGGCGGGCAGATTCTGGCGTCACTGGTGCAGGGGCTGGACAATCCGTGGACGCGCTCGCCACTGGTCAACGGGCCGATGGGTTATTTCCCGCCGGAGCCAATCCGCTACCTGGGATCGTTGATGGTGCGTAACGCCATCCGCCGCAAGGAGCGCGCCGAAGACCATGGCCACCGGCCCCGGCATCTGGACGTGCGCCTGGCTAAATTTGCCGCGGCGGCAGGCAAGGCTGACAAGGGCTGACAACCGCATGACCGCAAAACACCCCTATCTTGTAGGCGCTGCCTTCGCCAGCTCCTACAGAGTTTCAGGTCACAGGTGGGTACCGTTGAGCAGCCAGTCGAGCAACAGACTGCTGTCAGTCGCGGACGGTGTTTCGCGGGGTGTGGGATTGCGTGTGTTGCCCAGGCACAGGATCGGCCGGTCCGGATCGCTGTCGAGAAAACTCACCCACACTTCACTGCCTACGCTGGGCAATTCATCTGGCGCGATTCGACCGTTGGCCCGGGTCATGGCGATGGGTAGCCAGATGGCTTCGGTGTCGATGTCGGTGTCGGCGCCGGGGGGCGATTGCGGTTGCGATGGCCACAACCTGACGGCGATCCGCCCTTGCGCATCGAGCCGCGCAGGTTGTCCCGGAGTTCCCAGCACTTGCGCCAGGTGATAGCCCGCAATGCTCGGGCGCGGTTGCTGAAGTGGCGGGCGATAGTCGGTTGACCACGGTTGGGCGGTGAAATCGTTGTAGTAACGGTGCACCGCCGCTGCCGGGTCCAGAATTGATGGATGTTGCCCGTGATGGCGCAGGCGGGTGATCCGCCATTGTTCGTTGAATTGGCTGATCGGATGTTCCGTCACCTGCAACAAGTGCCCGCTGAACAAACCGATGCAGTCACTGCGGCCATTGATTGACCGGTGTTGGCAACGTTGTCGTTCCAGATGGCGACGACTGCGTTGTTCACTGTGGCGTTGCTGCGGCGAAGGCATCGGCAGTGACGGTTTTGACGGGGGCTGATTGGCCGCATCCCCGTCGGCAGTCTGTAGCCCTCGATTGCGCACGGCATGCAGCGTCGGGATGGGCGCGGCGTGGTGGTGCTGGTACAACGAGCTGACACAGGGCGAGGACGCTTGTTCGTCCTCCATGAACGGCACCAGTGACGGTTCTTGCGGCAGACTCAGGCTGTCATCGGCGAACACGACAACATGCCCGTCGGTGCTGTGCTCGAAGTGATAGTGGATGCCTTCTTCTTCGCAAAGCCTGTGTAGCAGCGCCAGATCGCTTTCCTCGAACTGCACGCAAAATGGACGCACCGGATACTGACCCACGGTCATTTCAATTCGGTAGCTGTCGGCCGGCAGGGCGTTTTCAGCGAGCAACCGTTCAAGAATCTGCGGCACGCTCAGTTGCACGAACACCCGCCGTTTGCTCGGCTGCGCCATCCGTTGCAGCGCTGGCACCACGATCAGTCGATAACCGATGCGGTGCGCTCCGCGATGTTCGCAACTGGCACTGTCGATCATGCCGTGAATGCCGTGATGGTCGTCCAGACGCAGAAATATCGGCTGCTGCACCAGCGTGCCCGGCGTCACGGCGGGGGCGAGGCCGATCAGTTCGATGTCGAAGCGGTAGGGTTGGTTGAGCGCTTCCTCGCCATTGAAACGCACCACCGGCAGGCATAATCCACTGTCGGTCAGGGTGAGGGTAAACGGACTTTCCTTGTCATTGAGCATTCGCACAGGCTCTGTCAGGCGATACGGGCCTCAGAGGGTACGAAACCGCAGCGCTGAATGGTCATGTCAAAGGTGGTTTTCAGAATCGCCCTACAAGGTCCGGCGAAGATGTCGATTCAACATTGGATTTTTTTGGTCGATTGCCGACTTTAGGCCGTATAAACTTGGCGCCACGCGTCGGCCAATAGATGTCTCGGCGCCACAGATCAAGAGAGTGAGTAATGGGCGCACAGTGGAAGGTTAAACACAAAGAAGCGGCATCCAATGCCAAGGGCAAGATCTTCGGCAAACTGGTGAAAGAAATCACCATTGCTGCGCGTAACGGTGCCGATACCGCGACCAACGCGCACCTGCGTCTGGTAGTCGAACAGGCCAAGAAAGCCTCGATGCCGAAAGAAACCCTCGACCGCGCAATCAAGAAAGGCGCGGGCCTGCTGGGCGAAACCGTGCAATACCACCGCGTGACCTACGAAGGTTTCGCCCCGCACCAGGTGCCGTTGATTGTCGAGTGCGTCACCGACAACATCAACCGCACCGTGGCGGAAATCCGCGTGGCGTTCCGCAAGGGCCAATTGGGCGCTTCCGGTTCGGTTGCCTGGGACTTCAACCACGTCGGCATGATCGAAGCCTCGGCAGACACTCCGGACGCCGATCCGGAAATGGCAGCGATCGAAGCCGGTGCCCAGGATTTTGAGCCGGGTGAAGAGGGCGCGACCCTGTTTATCACCGATCCGACCGACCTCGACGCGGTGCAGAAAGCCCTCCCGGAACAAGGCTTCACCGTGCTGTCGGCCAAGCTCGGCTACCAGCCGAAAAACCCGGTCAGCGGCTTGAGCGATGAGCAGATGGCTGAGGTTGAAGCGTTCCTCGAAGGCCTCGACAACCATGATGACGTGCAGGATATGTTTGTGGGTCTGGCTGGCTGATTTGTTTACTCAGTAGAGCCGCCACACGGGCAAGCCCGCTCCCACAGATATGGCGTCGTGCACACACTATGTGATCGCCATATACCCTGTGGGAGCTAGCCTGCCAGCGATTGACCGTACAGCGGTCACAGCTGTTGCAATACCTCAATCACCTCACTGAACCCCGGCCGCCCCAGCACATCGGCCTGAGAGCAACGCCGCGCAAGCTCTTCAAGCACCTCACGTCGCTCATTACTCAGTCCCGAGTCGATCCGCACCAGCAATTCTCCCAGCAAGACCCCGAACGCCCGTACTTCGATGCGTTGCAGGGCCCGCGTTTCCATGCTGTCGGTGGTGGAATGAAACGACGCTGCGCCGAAATCCCCCAGTAAACAGTCACCCTGATCGTTCAACAGAATGTTGTGTCCGTAGAGATCACCATGGGTGATGCCTTGTTGATGCAGATGCTCCGCTGCCGACGCAATGCCCATGGCAATGCGCAGTGCAACCTGTGCGCTGAAGCGGCGATCGTCGGCATAGACATCCCGTGAGCAGGACGCCAGGCTCGGCAGTCCTGCCAGGTTGGCAAAGCTCGGATCGATCAGTTGCATGACCAAACCTTGCTGGCCGTCGGGATGGCCGTGGATGCGACCTTCAATTCGAATCAGATTCGGGTGCAACCCGGCCGTGATGCAGGCGTTCATTTCATGCAGTGGTGAGCCATCGCTGGTCATTTCGCCTTTGTACAGCTTCACCGCAACCGGCGTCACTGCACCATCGGCGCGTTGCCAGGTCGCACGGGAAATGACTCCGGAGGCGCCTTCGCCCAGTTGTTGCTCCAGACGCAGCGCCGACCAGTCGATCTGCGGCGTGGCTTCAAGCGCCGCAGCGTCGGCTTCGGTTTCCAGCGGATTGCCGGCGTAGGCCAGCCACGTCAGGCTCGGCAACGTCAGCAGCCAGTGGGGCAACTCGGTCAACTGGTTGGCGGCGATGCGCAGCAGTTCCAGTCGGTGGCAATTAGTCAGCGACGACGGCAGCGATTGCAGGCGATTGCCGGCCAGCATGAGTTTTTGCAGGTGCGCACGTTCACCCAGTTCGCTCGGCAAGGTGTCGATGCAGTTGTCCGTCAGGATCAGCCAGCGCAGCAGCGGTGGCAGGGCGGCGCCAGGGACGTCGGCGATGCGGTTGGCCTTGAAGCCAATCATCGTCAGCGCCGTGCATTGGCCAAGGCAGGCGGGCAGCGCGGTGAACTGGTTGTCGGAGCAGAACAGCACGCGCAATCGAGTCAGACGATGCAGGTCATCCGGCAGGCAACTCAAGGCGTTGCCGCTCAGATTGAGGATTTCCAGGGTGTCGGCCAGATCGAAGATTTCTGCCGGGAACTCGGTCAGGCCGCAGGACAGGTCCAGCCGCGTGATGCCCGACAATTCGCCGGCGCGCAATTGAGTAAGGGTATGCATGAAGGAATTCGCAAATAGAGGGGTCGCTGGGAATGGGCGACATGATAGCGGCAAAGCTGTGGTTTGAAATTTTATCGGATCTTGACTCGGCTTTAACTGTGGGAGTCCCACAGGGAATTGATGCAGGTCAGCCCGTGCTGTGTTCTTCCTGCAACTGCCCCAGCCGGCTGCGGGTCCGGGCCAGATCGATAACCTGACCCGCCAGGCTTTCGCTCAGTGGCAACCGACCGAGCAAGGTCAGGTGCTTGTCCTGGTCGTAGAGCACGTCGATCAAATTGATGAACCGCTGCTGTGCGGCAATCGAGCATTCGCCCAGCTCCGGCAGCCCATCGATGGTCCAGTGGTCGAAGCGTCGGCACAATTGCAGATAGTCCATGACCGCCGTCGGCTGTTCACACAGGTCAGCGAAGGTGAAGCCGACGCGGCGATCCTCGCAAAAACGTGCGCGAAACGGCCGGGTGCCAACGGTTAACGAAATGGCTGGTGCATCTTCCGTCGGCAGGTTCAGCGCCTCACGTTGAGCAGGCGTGGCTGGCCACACGTAGCGTCCCTGAGTGAAAACCTGATGCGCATGGTTGCGCATCTGACTGCGGTAGTCGTGAGGGCCACCGACCTCCATGACCTGCATGCGCGAGTTGATCAGCTCGATCACCGGTTTGAATCGCGCATGGTAAAGCGGATTGGGCAGCAGGCCTTCGGGCGGATAGTTGGAAGTCACCAGCAGCAGAATCCGCCGCTGGAACAGTGCTTTGAACAGGCGGGTGATAAGCATTGCGTCGCCAATGTCATGCACATGAAACTCGTCGAAACACAGTACCCGACAGTCCAGCAGCAGTTCATCCAGCGTTATGGCCAACGCATCGTCCTGTTCGCGATGGCTGAACATGCCTTGATGCAACTGCGCGAAAAACTCATGGAAATGCAGGCGGCGTTTCTGCGTGATCGGCAGCGCTTGAAAGAAGCCATCCAGCAGCCAACTCTTGCCGCGCCCCACGCTGCCGTGCAGATACAGGCTCGGTGGGGTTGGCGCTGTTTCGTCGAACAACAGACTGGCCTGCTGCGCCATGCAGTCGATCACTCGCAGCTGGCTGTGGCTGAGGGTGTAACCCTGGCCGTTGGCCTTGTGGCGGAAGTAATCGCGGATCAACTGGGCGCTGGCGTCATGGCCTGCTTTGGCAGGCGTGCCTTTGCCGAACAAACGGCGCAGCACCGGCCAGCGCTGGGTCAGTCGCGATCGTTTCGGCGGATGGGCGGGCACTTTGGTTTACTCCGTGTTCAGCGAGCCGGCGCCCAGGAGCGCCGCGGCGTAGTCTAACCGGGCGCGCCGCTGGCCTGCTACCGTGCGCGTCGATGGCATTTTTGCACGGCGGCGTTGGTGAGGTTCGCTACACGGCTGGCAAGGTGGAGCTGGGTTTTGAACCCTCCGGTCCTGCGTTGGCTTTCAGAATTGCAGCGATTGCTTGAGCAGTGGCGCGGCCGGCGTATCAACCGGGCTGACCATCGCATAGTTGTAACCACCGCCTGACCAGTAGTCCGCCTGCAAATCCCCATCACTGCGACTGCCCTTCGGCAAGAAAGTGTTTTTCGGCCCAGGCGGTCGCACATAAAAACTGACCTTGTGCCCACTCGCATCTTCATACATCACCATCGCCGCCGGCCCTTCATCGGTACTCAGCAAGCGCCCGCTGACGGGCTCAAACCCCGCCGCCGTCAAATCTGGCAAGCGACTGACCTGAGTGAAATAACGATCAAGCCAGCGCTGCATGTCGCCAGCACCATCGACCTTGTAATCCGCGGGCAGCATGCCTTGCTGGGCAATCAACCGATAGGCCTGCAGGGCGTCGGTCATGGGTAACGCGGAGGCTCGCACGAGGGTCATTTCCCGTGCCTGCCAACCGCTGAAACCACCGACGCTCACCGCGATCAGTAGCACCGCCGCGCTGGCCAGATGGCGGCGCGACTGACGCTGGCGGCGCAGACGAATCATCGCCGGATCAAGCGCCGGATTGGCCGGTTGCTGCAATGCACCGCTCAGTGCCGCACGCAGTTGCTGGGCGTCCTGTTGCCAGCCACGAACCTGCGCGGCTTCGTCTGGATGGCTGGCCAGCCAGGTTTCCAGCACGCGCCGGTCGGTGTCGCTGAGTTGGTGGTCGACGTAAGCGTGCAGGTCACGCTCGCTGGGAGGCATGCTGATCATTTGAGTATCCGCAAAGAAGGGCTGCTGATTTCGCCGTCGCTGAGTTGGCGCAAGGCCTGGCGGGCGCG
>OFQU01000364.1_pt1 | contig 10207 bp, 10 predicted proteins | sample 1542981 | NCBI WGS metagenome assembly OFQU01 (sample SAMN07774233, study PRJEB24372) | wastewater metagenome | isolation source: Exp Tend CN 90WW | collected 2016-02
TTTGGGTAGTCGCCCTCCCGGTAGCACTATCCGATGCTGATTGCCTGACAGTTGAGCGGCTAGTCGGTCAACAGTTCCCCGGAATGGCTACGTTCTGATCATGACTCAATACATCAAATTCGCCGCCACTGTTTACCTGATACTGGCCGTGCTGATTCTCGTGACCGGGATAACTGGTTGCGACAAGCTGCCAATGACCCGCAAGCAGAACGTAGACACCATAACGATCACTTGGATCAAAGAGACTCCAAAGTCTTGCGGCAACGCTCCCGGCCACATCAACGCCTGCGCGACCAACAACGCAGACTTCACGCAATGCACTATCAGGATGCCAGAAGATAGCCCGGATTGGATCGTCGCAGAGGAATTTAAACACTGTTTCGGATGGGTGCATTGATATGAGCTACAACTACGCCGCACGCTGGCCTGATGAGAAGCCGCCAACGCTTGCTGAGTGCGAGAGTTTTTGTGCTTCGGTGATACCTGAGCCGGCGCCTGAGCCAATCAAGCTGTAGACCATGATGCCCAAACACACAACCGCCCGCGAGGCGGTTTTTTCACGCCCATGAACTTCGATAAAGACCTACCCGACGAGTTGCAGGGCGACTGCGGTCACACGCGAGCGCCTGACGACCGCGCGGAGCTGGACCGCGCCGAGAAGTTGGCATTGCTGGGCCAAAGCCTTGCCAAGCAGTGCGGTGAGTGGGTGTCTGGTCGCAAGGAGTCGGGCATCGAGGCGGTGTGGGCAGCGTGCGAGGATGCCTACCAAGGAATTGATAAGGCGAACCAGCATGAATTCGCGGGTGCAAAGTGGATGAAGTCGGCAACCCTGGATGGCCCGCTGACGAAGGACAGGGATAGGACAGACGCAACGAAGTCAACGGCCTATGTTCGACTGACGACGCGGTACGTGGACATGGCCGCGGCGAAGATCGCTGAGATTGCATTGTCAATCGACGGCAAGGCATTCAAGGCCAAGCCCACGCCGGTCCCTGAACTGGTAAGCAAGAAGGGCAGCACGAAACCAGCGATTGACCCGAAGACCAACCTGCCATTGATGGCACCTGGAGAAGACGGGCAACCCAAGCCGCTGACCGAAGACGACATCGTGAAGATGATCGAGAGCCAGGCCAACGATGCCGCTGAGAAAGCCGAAAAGCGGATGTGGGATTGGATGGTGGAGAGTAAGCACCAGAAGCACATGCGCAAACTGCTGCACGACGCGCCGCGCATCGGGGTGGGTGTACTCAAAGGGCCATTTCCGGGCTCGACAACATCGAAGGCCATCCAGAAAGTAGGCGGTGGCATCAAGTTGACGATGGTCAACAAGTCCGCGCCGGCTGAAAAGTGGATCGACCCATGGAACTTCTTTCCAGACCCATCGTGCGGCGAGGACATCCACAGCGGCGATGGCATTTTCGAGCGCGATTTCATTTCGACTGCCACGCTCAAAGGATTGAAGCGCCAGCGGGACAGCGCGGGTGTGCCGATCTATCTGGGTGACCAGATCGACAAGGTATTGAAGGAAGGTCCTGGCAAGTGCCACGACCAGGCCAATAGCCCGAACAAGCCCAAACACACAACGAGCTTTGAGATTTGGTACTACACCGGGGTCATCAGCCGCAAGGACATGAAGCTGACCCAGGCTATCGGTGTTGACGAGCTGCCCGACGAGCTGGATGAGCTGAGTGCGGTTGTCACGATGATCAATGACACCGTGATCCGGGCGACTCCGAACCCGCTGGAATCGGGCAAGTTCGGTTACAACGCCATGCCATGGAGCCGCAGGGCTGGTAGTTGGGCGGGTGTTGGTGTGGCAGAGCAGATCGCCACGCCCCAGAAGGTTATCAACGCGGCTATGCGTGAACTGCTGAACAACGCCGGGTATTCATCCGGCCCGCAGATCATCATCGATGTTGAGTCGCTTGTGCCATCGGATGGCAATGACAAGCTGATCACGCCGCGCAAAGTGTGGATGAAGTCGGCAAGCGCGACAACGGATGATGTGCGCAAGATGTTCACGGCCATCGAGTTTCCGAATTACACGCCGCAGATGATGAGCATCATTCAGTTGGCGCTCAAGCAGGCCGAAGAACTGAGCAACATCCCGCTAATCAGCCAGGGCCAGCGGGGCGAACGCGCGCCGCAGACCTTTGGTGAAGCTGAAATGCAGAACAACAACGGCCACACGCTGTTGCGCTCGATTGGCGAACAGATTGACGACTTCATCACCGAGCCTTTTGTGGATGGCTTGTATGAAATGTTGCTGCTGGACCCCAATGTTCCCGAGGACGAGAAGGGCGACTTCCAGATGGATTGCGCCGGCACATCAGCGATGGTGGAGAAAGCCATCCAAGAGCAGACGGCCATGATCGGCGTACAGATGTCGGCCAACCCCATCTACGAGATCAACCCGGCCAAGGCTTTTGCCGAGTGGTGGAAGACGAAGCGCATGGACCCGACGCGCATCCAGTTAACAGACGAAGAGAAGGCAGAGAGGGCCAAACAACCACAACCCGAAGCGCCACAGGTGCAGAGCGCCAAGATCGCCGCCGAAGCCAGTATCCAGCGCACGAAGATGACGGCCAGCGCCACGCTGCAGCGCGCCGAAATGGACACAGACCGGGACACCGCTTACCAGCAGGCGCTGAACGAACGCGCCGACATCGACCTGCAGGCCAAGGACAAAGAGCTTGCAATGCGCCGGGAGTTGGAGATTTACAAAGAGAACAACACCATGAAGCGCGAGCTGGACAAGATCAAGGCCGAGCTGGCGATGAAGTCTGCCGAACTGGAGACGCAAAAGGAATTGTCAGCCGCTGCCCTGGTGGCTGGACGAGAGGCCCGCAAGCCGTCGCAAGTGGAAACACCGCCGACTGAGCCCGCAGGGCGCGCAACCCCGGGCAACGCCTACGCATTGTGACAAGCGAACCCAAGTTCAAGCCCACCAAGCAGGAGCGCATGTCTCCGCTGTGGGGCGCACTGATGAAACACCTGGAGACGCGACTGGCGACTCTCCGAAACCAAAACGATGGCGACCTTGACCCGGTGGACACCAGCAAGCAACGGGGCCGCATCCAAGAAATAAAGGCACTGCTTTCCCTGGATAGGGATGAGCCAGAGCCAAGGAATTCGCCGCCCTTGTGACGGCAAACGGAAGCAATAGACGACAACGCCTGTTGCAAGTATCGACCTCCCTTGTGGAGGTTTTTGTTTTTGTGGAGTAGAGAAAACATGGCAGGAGAAGCTGAAACCAAATCGGTGGAAAACGACGACGCTTTCAACGCGGGATTCGAGGATGAAGGACAGACGACAACGCCTGATCCAGATTTTGACGGAACCGGCGAACTGAAGGCTGAGGGAACTCAAGTCGAGACACCGCCAGAGCCGAGGTACGCACAGATCACCCAAGAGCAGTTTGACGACCTGATGGGCAAGACCAAAGCATTTGATGAACTCAAAGGCGAAAGCACCCGCAAGTTTGATACGGCATTTGGGCAGTTGGGCGGACTGAAGCAGGTTGTTGAGCGATTGCAGAACCAGACCCCTGCGGGACAGGCGATTCAGGTGAGCGATGACGACTTCACGGAGTTGAAATCGGAGTTCCCTGAACTGGCTGAAATGCAGATCAAGGGTTTGAACCGGGCACTCGCCAGGACCAAGGGGACCGGCAGTGACGTTGATGTGTCGCAGTACACGAAGGTCGTTGAAGATTTGAAGGCTGAGGCGAGAGCCGACGCACTTGACTCCTTGAACGACATCATCGAAAACTGGGAAGAGGCGGTAAACACGCCTGAATACGCAGCATGGATTGCGGCACAACCAGACGACATCAAGGCCCTTGAGCAGTCGGACAAATTTCGGGACGCAAAGAAGCTGTTGAGGGCGTACAAGAAAGCGCCCAAGCCAGAAGTCAAGGCACCAGAAGCCAAACCGGCCCCAGTCTCTACACGACAAAGACTGCTTGAAGCAGCCGTCACACCAAAAAGCTCGGGCGGGAACGTCCGCAGCGCTGGTGTTGACCCATTCGATGAAGGCTTTAACGAAGGTTGAGGCCAAAACCAAGGACATAAATCATGGGTATGAACACATACGCCGCCACAACCGCGCGGCTGGACAAATTCAAAGGAAAAATCTTCCGCAATGCACTCCCCCGGGAATGTCTTGCGAAGGCTGGGCGTCAAATCGAGATGCCCAAGAACAACAGCAAGACCTACGTGGGTCGCCGCTATCTGCATTGGGGCTCTACCAGCACCGACCGCAACACGATGAACCGCTTCTTCCAGGACGGAAACGGCGCCGATCGTGCAACGGCCATTGCTAACCAGCACCTGACGCAAGAAGGTGTGACCGGGACACCGGACAGCATCGTGCCGGTCGATACCACGGTGGTGATTGCGCAGTACGACTGCCTGTTTGGTTGGACTGACGTTGTGCAGGACACGCACGAAGATGACATCAAGGCCGAAGCCGTTTCGCAGGTTGCTACCCGCGTGACGTTCGTCAATGAAATGATCATCTACGGCGCGCTGAAGGCTTGTACCAACGCCTACTACGGCGGCACCGGTACAACCGTGGGCACTGTCAACGGCAAACTGACGCTGGGCTTGATCCGCAAGATCGTCATGAACTTGCAGGCCAACCACGCCGAATCCGTGACATCGATGCTCAAGGCCAGCCCGTACTACGGCACCGATGCCGTGGAGGAAGGCTACCTGGTGTATTGCCACACCGACCTGGCGCCGGACATCCGCGACCTGCCTGGCTTCGAGCCAACGGTGAAGTACGCAAGCGGCACACCAATGCCCCGCGAAATCGGCAAGTGCGAAATGTTCCGCTTCATCTTGTCGCCTGACCTGCCTTCCATCCAGAACGGCGGCGCTGCGATTGGCTCGACGAACCTGTACACCACATCAGGCACAAACCTGGACGTGTACCCGATCATCGTTGTGGGCAAGGATGCATGGTCCCAGTTGGCACTGCGCGGCAAGTCTGCGTTGGATGTGACCTACTTCGATGCCGGTGAAAAGACCAAGACTGACCCCCACGGCCAGCGCGGTTCAGCCGGCACGATCTGGTGGAAGGCTGTGCTTATAGAAAATTCGGGCTGGATGGCCGTTGCCAACGTTGGTCGCAAGAACCTGCCTGAGTAAGTGATGGTGCTTCGGCCTCATTCAAAGGAAACAACATGCCCACTTACGTAAATCAGCAGATTGCGGCCATGGATTCGCAGAACGATCAAGGGGCTTTGCGGCCACTCCTGAACGCTCTTGCAGATCGCATGTCGTCGCAAGCAACCTCTACCGCTGGCCTCGTTATCAAGGCTGGCGGCGGTGTTCTGGCAAAGATTGGTTCAGTTGCTTTTGCCGGGGTCGCCAATGGCGTGCCCGTGGCGATTGCAGCCAGCACCGATATGCCAGCACTGACAGGGACCATCGGCGCAGGTAAGTTCAACATCTACTGTTTCTTCATCGACTCGGCCTCCGTGGTCACAGTCTTGCAAGGAACGGAAGGCGCAACGCTTGCCGCGGCGAAATTCCCACCATTCCCAGTTGGCAAGGCTCTTGTCGGCTACCTGGTGGTCACGCATTCGTCTACCTTCACCGGTAACTCGACTGCACTGGATACCGCTACAACGGTCTACGTGTCGCCTGTCGGCGCGTTTGACCCGACCATTCTTCTCAGCGTTTAAGGAGCCACATCATGGCAGTCAATTCTTCGGGTCAAACCATCACCGGCAATGCGCCGCCCTTCGACGCGCCCCGCTCCAAAGTGGGACGCGTTGTCTTCGATTCCACATCGATCACAGCCGCCGACTATGCGGTGTACAGCGTGGGGTTCACACCTCGCTACGTGCGCTTCGAGAACATCACCGACCGCATTGCGGTGGAGTGGTTTGAAGGCATGGCGGCTGACACCTGTCTGAAAACGGCAGCGGCTGGCACCAAGACCATCGAGACAACCAATCTCGGTATCACGATTTGCGACAGCGACGGTACGGCCAACACCAGCGGTCGTTACTTCAAGGTGGCGCAAAACGCAACGCTGGCGGTCATCGCAGCCAGCAAAACCTGCACCTGGATCGCCAGCAATTAAACGCTGACGTTTCCAAACCTCATGGGGCACCTTCGGGTGCCCTTTTTCATTCCTGGAGAAAACATGGCAGACGCACAAAACACACCGGTTCGCAGAGCAAAGCCCGAGTTCAACACCGCCGATCTCGAAGTTGGCCAGCGGTCATCCGTCATCTTGCCCGATAGCGGAGACACCCGGCCCGAAGACATCATCTTGCCGGTGGACCTCAACGCGCTGAACAAGGTTTACATGGATGCCCTCGCTTTCAATGAGCAGGCCATCAAGATCGTGATCCACCCGAGCCGGGAGCGCAACGCGCCCAACGTGTTCGATTGCTGGGTGAACGGGCGCGGCGCTGAAGTGTTCATGAATGGGAAATGGCAAACGCTGGGGTATCTGCCCGTTGGCATCCCTGTCATCACCAAGCGCAAGTACGTCGAAGTGCTGGCCTCGTCCAAGATCGAGAACATCAATACAGAAGTGATCGACACCACGACCGACAAGCTGCCCATCAACAAGGTGCATCGCACCAATTCGGCTACCTGCACGTTCCAGGTGATTGACGACAGAGATCCGCGCGGCGTCGAGTGGTTGACACGGTTGTACGCGACGGCTAACTGATCATGAACTTTCTGGCTCTGTGCAACCGGCTGAAACGCAAGGCGCGGGTATCCGGTGATGCGTTGACGGCGGTCACCGGGCAGATTGAAGAGTATTCGCGCCTGATCGACTGGATCAACGAGGCTTGGATGGATCTGCAATTGGCGCGCGAGGACTGGCATTGGATGCGGACATCGGCATCGTGCGCCACGGTACTAAACCAGGCCACGTACACAGCGACCGACTTTGCCATCACCGATCTGGGTAACTGGGAGCGCGACAGTTTCCGCGTCTACCTGACGACCACGGGCACCGCGGGCGAGCAGTATCTTTCGTACACCGGGTATGACGGTTGGCGCGATACCTACCAGTTTGGCCCCAGTCGCACGGCAGCCAGCATGCCAACGGTGATGACCATCACGCCGGCCAATGCGGTCGGGGTGGGTCCAGTGCCTTTGGCGGGGTACACGATCACCGGGGATTACTTCAAGGTGGCCTCTGAGCTTGCGGCCACAACCGACATTCCGGCCCTGCCCACGCAGTTCCACATGGCCATTGTCTACCGGGCCATGATGTTTTACGGCGCCAGCGAAGCGGCCTCGGAAATCTACCAAGAGGGCGAAACCGAGTTCAAGCGATTCATGCGCATGCTGGTGAAAAACCAACTGACAGGCATCACAGTAGGTGGAGCCCTCGCATGAGAATGCCCAAGGTCAACACCGACTTCTACCCGCTGGGCGGTGGGCTTGACCTTGTGACACCGGCCATCGCGCTAAAACCCGGGCGAATCCTTGACTCGCAGAACTACGAGCCAGCAATCGGCGGCGGGTACAGCCGAATCAACGGCTTTGAGCGGTTCGATGGTCAGGCTTCCCCAACGTCCAAGAGCTACTGGATCATCAGCATCAACCTGACTGGAACGATTGCAGTTGGCAATACCGTGACCGGATTGACCAGCGCGGCGACCGGGAAAGTCTTGGCAGTGGTGACTGGTTATCTGGTGCTTGGCCGGGTGTCCGGCACGTTCGTGACCGCCGAAGCCCTGCAGGTTGCAGCCGTTACCCAGGCCACATCCACCAGCGCGGCGGTGGCCGACTCTGCAACGACTTCGGCGCTGCATGCTGATTACAAGCTGCTGTCTGCCAACGACTGGCGAACACTGATCACGACCGTGCCGGGCTCTGGCCGCATCCGTGGGGTCCACGTCTACAACGATGTGGTTTACGCCTTCCGGGACAACGCCGGGGCGACGGCCAAGGTGATGCACAAGTCAACATCGAGTGGCTGGAGTGCGATTACCCTGCCAACAGAAATCTCGTTCGGCATCCTGACGCTATCGACTACCGTCACGATCTCCAACGCAACCCCGGGCGTTGTGACCGAAGCAGCGCACGGCATGGCGAACGGCCAGCCCATTCAATTGTCCACGACCGGCGCCCTGCCTACAGGCCTGTTGCCGGCCACGACCTATTACGTGGTCAACAAGGCGGCAAACACCTACGAGCTGGCGGCAACGGTGGGCGGCGCGTCCATCGCAACAACCAGCGCAGGATCTGGAACCCATACCCGACTGATGATCGGCAACACCATTGCAGCAGGCTCCACCGTGACCGGGCGCACATCGGGTGCTACCGGCGTGGTTGCCGCGGCACTGCTGCGCACCGGCACATGGACCGTGGCCCCCGTGGGCACCCTGGTCCTGACCGGCATCACCGGGACGTTCCAAAGCGGCGAGGGCTTGAGCGTGGCTTCGCTGTTCGTCACGCAGACCACATCGGTCGCTACCGCGATCACATTGGCAGTGGGCGGTGTCGGTGAGTATTTCAACTACAACTTTTCCGGGTCCACGGCGACCACGAAGATGTACGGCTGTGATGGGGTAAACCCGGCCTTTGAGTTCGACGGCACGAATTACATCCCGATTCACACCGGCATGACGACGGACACGCCAACACACGTCACGGTGCACAAGAACCACCTGATGTTGTCGTTCTTGGGGTCGCATCAGGCGTCTGGAATCGGCAACCCCTATTCATGGTCAGTGGTGACCGGCGCCAGCGAAATCAACTTGTCCAAGTCGATCACCGGCTACTTGCCACAGGCAGGCTCTGCGGCTGGCGCAGCGTTGGCCATCTTCACATCAGAGCGCACTCACATCCTGTACGGGTCTTCGAGCGCTGACTTTGCGCTAGTCCCCGGGTCATTCGAGCTTGGGTATTCCCCGTACACCATTCAGCAAGTCGGGAACGATTCGTTCGGGCTGACATCACTCGGCATCCAAAAGCTGATGACAACCCAGAACTACGGCAACTTTGCCTATGGGTCTGTCAGCCACATGATTCAGCCGCTGATGACGTTGAAACGCGGGCTGGAGACGGCATCGTGTGTGCTCAAGACCAAGAACCAGTACCGGGTGTTTTTCAACGACAACACCGGCCTGGCCGTGGGCTTGACGGGCGACAAGATCAGCGGCATCACGGTCCTGAACTACGGCATGCCTGTGCGCTGCATGTGCGCGGCAACCCTGTCCACGGGCGTAGAGGTGACTTACTTTGGCTCGGATGATGGTTACGTCTACATGGACAACACCGGGACCAGCTTCGACGGCGACGAGATTGAAGCCTGGATGCGCCTGCCGTTCAACAACAACAAGTCACCCAGGGTGCGCAAGCGCTTCCGCAGGGCGATTCTGGAGGTGGACGTTGAGGAATACGCCAGCGTCAACATCTCCTACGACCTTGGTTATGGGAACCCGGGCGTAGCACCAGCGGCTGCAACACCTGACCAAGCCATGACAGGCGGCGGCGGGTACTGGGATTCGTTCATTTGGGAGTCTTTCAACTGGGATGCCCAGGTTGTGAGCAACCCCAGCATTTCTATCGACGGCACGGAAAAGAGCATCAGCCTGACGTTCTATTCAAACCGCGCCCAGGACAAACCACATACCGCGCATGGCGTCACATTGCTGACGACACCGCAACGACTGGAGAACAACTAAATGTCTGATTACAGCGTAACGGGAAATCCAATCTCACTGAGCCGGGGCGCGAGTTCGCTGATTCGGGTCGAGTTCGGGTTGATTCAAACGGCCATTGCGACTAAGGTTGACAACACCGGAGACACCTACACCGGAGCGCACGACATGACCGGGGCGACGGTGACGGTTGCAGCGCCGACTACGGGGTCAAACCCGGCGACAAAGACTTATGCGGATGGGCTTGCCTTTGCAACGGCACTGCCCGACCAGACAGGCAACAGCGGAAAGTTCGTCACGACTGATGGAACAACAGCGTCATGGATAAATATCCCAGGGCAATCACTCTATCTTAATAACTCCTACGGAGGTTTCTAACCATGGCTGCAAACACCGCACCAATCTTCCCGCTTACCCCATTTGCCATCAGCGCATCACTCGCCGCCGTTACGGCGTGCACGACTCGCGCGCCTACTGCTACCGCATCACTAGCGGCGGCAAACATCAGTCAGCTTTGCGATGTGTCCACTAACGGGCGGCGGATCGACAAGATCGCCG
>OFQU01000365.1_pt1 | contig 10159 bp, 16 predicted proteins | sample 1542981 | NCBI WGS metagenome assembly OFQU01 (sample SAMN07774233, study PRJEB24372) | wastewater metagenome | isolation source: Exp Tend CN 90WW | collected 2016-02
CGCCGCCGCCCACAGGTCGAGCGAAGCGCGGCGAGCGAACGGCTTGCTGCCGATCCAGAACACGGGCAGCCCGGCCGTCCTCCGCAGGTATTCGACCCCCCGCCGGCTTCGGCCGAGATAGGCCCCGATGGATACCTGCCCATGCAACAGGTCGAGCGCGTCATCAGCCAGCGCCGACGGTGCCGGTGCCAGCGCGCCGGGCGGGTGCGCCGTCCTTTCCGCCGCCAGAACATGGCGGGCCACGGCGTCGCGCGTCGTGAACCACCGGCGGCTCTCGCGTGATGCCGGCACCTGCCCTTCCGCCACCATCCGCGCCGCCGTGGCATCAGCGACCGACAGGAAGCGCGCGAGCGCGGGGATGCCCCATAACTCGCCATCGTCGCGCGTTGGCAGGATGAACGGCGCGAGCGCAGCGGGATCGCCCACTACGCCGCCGCCGATCCGGGAGACGGGGATAGCGCCCCGGTGGATCAGCATGTGCGTCGCCTTCACCGTCCGCCCGAGGAACGCGGCGATCTCCGCCGCGCCGATCAGGGCGCCGGCTGGCGCTGCCGCACGCCGCCGCTCATGGATAGCAGCACGCCGCCGCGCCGCCGCCGACATGGATCGCACAGAATCAGTCCAGCGATCCAGCGACGCGCGACGCGCGAACGGCGTCTTGCCGATCCAGAACAGGTGCAGCCCCATGCGTGCCCTGCGGTGCCGCACCCCCGCAGGAGAGCAGCCGAGATAGGCCGCGATGGCAGGCTGCCCCGACAGCAGCCCCAGCGCATCCGCTGGCGCGATATCTGGCGGCGGCGGCGCGGGGTTTGGCACCGCCTGCCCCTCCAGCGTCAGGAAGTGCCGTGCGAGGTCCGACCGCCGCGCGGCATGCGATAGCCCCGCCTTGCGCGCGGGAAGACGCCCCATGGCCAGCATCGTCCGAACGTCGAGGAACGGCAGCGCCAGGTACGCGGCAATCGCCTCGATGCCGTACAGGGTGTCACCATCGTCCCGGCGCAGCCATTCGGGCAGGCCGCGATCGGCGATCGGCTTCACCGGCTGCCGATCGCATACCCAGCCCGCCCCGGTGGCAACGGTCAGACGGCCGGCGGTGCCGCGGCGGCTGCGGTGCCCGCTCATGCCGCAACCCCTTTCAGGCTTGCCCAATGGTCGAGCGCCGCCGTACTGGCGACGGTGCAGCCGTCATCCTGATACGTCGGCAACCGGCGCTCCGCGTCGAGCCGCGTCACGTCCGCCGCCGGGATGCCTAGGTGGCCAGCGATAGCGCGGTGTCCGTAGAGCAGCGCCACCGCGGCGCCGGGCTGGATCGGTGCCGGATCGCCGCCGGCGCGCCGCATGTCAGAGGCGCGGGCAAAATGCGTCTCCAGCTCGGCTCGCCGGGCACAGACCTTCGCACTCATCTTGAAAGTGGGAAGCGCTTTTGTCTCGTGAAGGTGGTAAACCTGCCTCCGGGTCATATTCAGGTGCGAGGCGATTGCCTCAACGCCTGCGAGCAAGTCCGATGCATGGCCGGTCATGCCACCCTCCGCTCATTTGCCAGCAATTCCGCCAGCTTCGCCACACCCTTCGCCGTCACCATCACCTGAAAAGTCGTGCGTTCCGGCTGGCCCGGCGGTTGAAACCGCACCAGCCGATGCTCCAAATATCCCGCGTCGATCTTCGCCTGATACGCGAGGATGCGCTCCCCATCCGGCCGGCGATAGGTCCAGCCATGCGACCGCATCCAGTCCCCCAGCGCGCGCGGGCCGATCTGCATCGCCTTCGCCGCCGCGGTGATGTTCATGCTGCCCTCGCTGCCGGCAATGCGGTCCAGCGCCTCCGCCTTGGGGGCCAAGGCCGCGTTCGCATCGGCGAGCGCGTGGTTGCGGTCCTCCAGTTCCAGCACCCGTTCGGAATAGCCGAGCAGTAGACCGCGCAGCGCAGCCGGATCGTTGAGCGCCGCCGCCGTCGTGGTCTCTCCGCCGTATGCCCCGGTCCGGCGAAGCGCCGGGATCACGTCGCCGGTGATCCACTTGCGGAACCGGTATGGCGCGGTGCCGGGCTTCATCGCGTCGCGGCAGCGAAGCGCGAGAGTGTAGACGCCCGCCTCCGAAAGGGCGGTCGTTTCCTGCCCGCCGCCAAGGGTGTCGGAGATTACGACACCCTTTTCATCAGGATCCAGCTTGGCCACCGCGTCCCGTGCGTTCGCCAGCCCGAGGGCGCGGCAAACGTCGTTGGCGATGAACCACGCCTGCCCGTCGCGCTCGACGGCGCGGACGGGTGTCGTGTCGAATTGAAATGGTGTTATCGCGTTCATGGGTATCTCCATGAGAATGCCCCGCCGCGCCGCCGATCGGGCGACGGGGCGAGGGTTCAGCCGCTCCAGGCGACCTGCAGGCGTAGAGCGTCGTAGCGAAGCGGGTGTTCGAACAGGTCGCCGCACATGCGTCGCGCGGTATCCTGTTCGGCATCCGATCGTCCGCGGACCTGCCATGCGACGCCGATGCCGCCGCCGTGCGGCCACACCATGCCCCCAACGGCACGGAAGCGCCGCAGCCATCGCGTCGCGCTCCACCGGCTCATGACGGCCGTCCTGACGACAGTATGTCCTCGATATGGAACGCCACATCCTCGAGCGTCGAGGCAATGCCGATAAGGGCAGGGCAGACATGCAGCGGGCCGTCGTCCGCCGCAGCCGCAACGAGCCGCACGATGGCGGCCGTGTTATCGATGCGATGACCGAGGCACCTGATGGATTCGATGTCGCTCTGGGTCATTCGGCCCTCCCGACAATCTTCCAGTGCGCGAGCGCGACGAGGCTTTGCGCCCCACGCACGGCACCATCTACGATCGGATAGGTGGCTCCGCCCTCCCCCTCCCCGAGGTTGAAGCTAATCAGGGACAGTACGGCGTATGCCTCTTCCAGGTAGTCGGCAGCCTCCATGCCAAGGGGATTGCATCCGGCGATTTTCGGGACGGCGATCATGCTGCGTTCGCCACTGCAAGGGCGTACCCGAGTGCCGGGCTGACCCATGGCAGGCCGTCGTGATCGTCGTTCGAACCCCACACGGTTCGTCCCGTGAAAGGCTCGACAAACGATCCGCAGCCATCGTCACCAGCGGCGCAGCGGTCGGGATCGTCATCCTCGATGTCGGGGTCGCCATCGATCTGGTCGAGCCGTTCAATCCCGCGCTCGATCACTTTTGCGAGCGTCTCTCGATCGACGTCGGCGATAAGGCGCATGAATTGAGCAAGCCGCCCGGCGGGTTCGAAGCGCTGTGCCTCACGCATGGCCCACCGCCCTTCCCACATCGGCAAGCGCCTGCGCGCCGCCGTCAGGCCCGAAAGCGCCCATCATGCCGTCGAGGTCCGCGAGGATCGCGATGAGGCAGGCGTCGCCGCCCCTGCCCTCCACCAGCATCGTGCGGACCTTCGCCGCGAGGTCGAGCGGCGTTGTCGTGCGGGTGGCGATCACGCGATCGACGGCCCCGCCCCATGCTTCGAGCAGGGCGTCACTATGGCCTTTGTCGGCGACGGCCACATCCCGCGCGTCGCGGTAGCGCGCCAACGCGCCGGCGAAGTCGTCGCCGCGGTCGTAGCGCTGCGAGGCGCTCCAGCTTGGCCCATCATGCATGGCTTGCCTCCCCGCCGATAGCGATGCGGATGCGCTCGACCGTTTCCGCCGCCGGCATGGCCCCGGCGCGAAGCTGCGCGATGAGGCGGGTACTGCCCGTCACGCTGCGCGCGAAGGCGCTGGGGGCAATATCCTGTTCGTCCAGGTGTTCTTCCACCGCGCGCAGCAGGCGAGCGGCAGGCGTCAGCGCCGGGCGAGGTTTAATCCCGCGCGACGGAGGGTTGCTCCGAAAATGGTGCATGGTTCACTCACTGGTTTCGGCTTTCTACGGCCGTTTCCGGGTGTCGGACCCGGAGCCGGGGGGTAGAAACCTGCCAGTGAGACAGGCCGGCGGCTTTTACGCTTTCGCGCTGGACATGGCGCACCGCCCCCGGCCATAAAGGCTCAGGTTCGAGGCCACGCCGCCAAGCGTGCTCGCATCGAAGCCCCGCCAAGGGCTTCATCAGCACTCACTCCCGCGCCAACGGGGATGACTGCCTATCACTGGTCCGGGTTTCTACGCCCACGGATACAAATGCTTGATCCCATCAGGTTGCGCAAGTCCTCCCTCGCCAAGGGGAGGATGACGCGCGTCTGTGCTTCCGAGCATTCGGAAGCATCACCAGCCGCCGTTAACCGCCCGCGGACGATTCTCGGCTATGCCTGCGGCCATGACAATCGCGCCGCCGTTTCCGCCGCCGCCCGGATCGCCCCCAGCCGGCGGACCTGCCCCCACGCCGCCGCCGCTGACGCGCTGGCAAAGGCTCTGGCAGCCAGTGGTCAACCTCCCCCATGAAAATCTGAAAGCCGAGACCGGCCAAGCTGCGCTGTTCGGCATTGGCGTCGCGGCCCTGTGTGCGCTGACGACGGGGCAGTCGTTCCTGCGTTACGGGGACGCCACCTCCGTTGCGATCGTCGGCGTCTGTGCTGGGCTGTTCGCTCTGCTTTTCAACGCGACCTATCTGTCCCCCGGCAAGCGTCGCTGGTTCTATACGGGCGGAGCGCTGTTCTTCCTCGTGTGCGCCGGCTGGACCCTCATCGCCAATGCCCTCCCGATGGTATCGGCGTCGGGCGCGAATGATGAGAGGTGCCGCGCGATCCAGGAGGACATGCTGTCCGCCCATCCGCGGAAGGCGAACGGCCCCGGGTTGTTTCAGGCGCTGGGTTGCGCGCCAACTGGTGACGATCCGACGATCTTCGTTCCGCCGACCGATCGAGAATCACGCGCCGGCAAGGCCCTGCCCTTCGGTGGCTATTTGACCCGCCACTCTTGAGACTGCCAGTCGGCGACGGCATCATCCGCTCATCGTGGCCCATAAGCCGCGCGGCGACAGGGGGATGCTATGGGCGTTTGGACCGTTGAACAGGATGTCATAACCGCGATCGACCGGGCGCTCGCCACGATGGCGATCCTTGCGGCGTTCGCCCTGTCCCCGCTTCTCCCGTTCGCCGATCCGGTGTCCGTCGCGAGCGGCGGATGCCTGTTCGCCGTCGCCGCCGGCTCCCGGTTTTTCGGACAGCAGCTTCCGCCGCGCTGGTCGATCGCCTCCGCGTTTGCTGGCCTCATCCTGTTCTGCATCGCCGGTTTCATACTGCTGCCCGCGGCTGATAAGGCCGCCGCCGCCGCGCAGGCGAATGAGCGGCGATGCCTTGCGATCCAGAACGACATGCTGTCGTCCCTGCCCCTGCGCGCCAACGACGCCGACGTGTTCCAAGCGTTGGGCTGCAAGCCGCAGGGCCACGGGAATGTCTATGCCGATCGGGATGCGGACGATGTGGGGGCGATGTTGGATCAAGCGGCGCGACGGGGCAGCCTGCCCTATCGCCCGCCCGGCCAATAATACGGCATTGCCGTATTATTCTGGTTGACCGGTAGTCCGGCATTGCCGTACTAGATGTCCATGCAGACGGTCATCGAAACCCATGCCTATATTCGCGCGGCGAAGCTGGCGGGGATCGATGCCGACGAACAGGCTGCGATCGTCGCGCTGATCGCAGAAAACCCCGAGGCCGGCGATATCATGCCCGGCTGCGGCGGTGCGCGTAAATTGCGCGTCGCCCGGCCGGGTGGTGGCAAGTCGGGCGGCTACCGGGTGGTGACGTATTTTGCCGGTGAGGCGTTCCCGGTGTTCCTGCTGACGGTCTTCCCGAAGAACGTGAAGACGAACCTCACCAAGGCGGAGCAGAACGTGTTCGCCGACGCATGCAAGCGCCTGACCGATGGACTTGGAGGACGATAATGGCACGCAAGGCATTCGAGATGATGATGGCCGGTATCGGCGATGCCATTGCCTATGCGGAGGGCGACGGTAGCCGGGCGCGCGTGACGAAGCCCGTCGATGCCAAGGTCGTGCGCGCCGCGACGAAGAAAACGCAGGCGGAGTTCGCTAAGACCTATCACATCCCCATCGGCACCGTGCGGGATTGGGAACAGAAGCGCCGCCAGCCCGATGCCCCGGCGCGCGTCTTGCTGGCGATGATCGAGGCGGAGCCGGAGACGGTCGAACGTCTGATGGCCAAGGTGGTGCGCTGATCCGCCGCGATGCCCTGGGTGTCAGGCTGGTTGGCCACCTCACCCCATGAGCAGCGGGCGACGGCGCGGGCGCGCGACCGCTGCGTCCGGCGGACCTTCGACAACGTACAGGCTCCCCGCCGTGATGGTGATCCGCGCCGTTGCTCCCTCGATGGTGTAGAGGCCGGCCCGCGACAGGTACACGCTCGCCGCCCCGCCCTCGACGGCGTACAAGCCCGATCGGGACGCGGAAGCCCTGCCCGCGCCGCCCTCCACCAAATACGCACTGGCCCGCGCCGCCTCGACCGACATCAGGCAAGCGCCTCGAACCCGAATTCGCCGTTGGCGTGGTCGACCGACGCCCACGGCCGGCCGGTAGCCGGATCAACGTCGAACACGGACAGCGACCCAGCGAACCCCGGACCGATTCGGACGGGGAAGCGCGCCGGGTACAGCGCGCCATCGATCCGCAGGACGGCGCGCATATTCTGCGGCGCATCGCCGTCATCGTTGCGAACGCGCGCGCCGATCGCGACGGCCTTCACGACGTTGCCCGCAGCCGTGGCGGACAGCGCGGGGCCGGCATAGGTGGCGACCTGGCCCACTGCGGTCGCGCCGATCGTCGTCGTATCGTCCAGCGCGGCCTTGCCGAGCGCGGCAACGTCGCCGCTCCAGTCCGCCGCCGCGCCAGGCGCATTCGGGCGGCGCGCGCGGACGGTATGGCCAATCGTGCCATAGCTGGCGGCGATCACGTCGCGAATTATCTGACCGTCATAGCCGGAAGCGCCGCGGAACCGGATGCGCCCGATACCGCCGACGCCGGAGGTGTCGATACCCTTCACGTCGAGCAGCAGCCCACTGTTCCAGAACAGGGCAATGCGGCCGTCCGTGACATCGACCACGATCAGGACATCGAGCGCGCCCGAATAGAGCGCAGGGAAGTCGCCCAGCGTGCGCCACCCCCCGTCAGGCCCCCGAAACCGGAAGGTCAGCCCGCCGGCGTTGTTGCCCTCCGCTTGCACGACATCGACGCCCGCTGCCGTCATCCATGCGACCGGGTATCGGCCGCGATCGTACACGCCGTATGGCGGCGCGACTGCAACGTGCGTCCACAGCCGCCGGAGCGCCGCCACCGCGCCCGTGGCCGGATCGATCAGCACCGCATCGGCGAAGGCCGCGGCGCTGGTGCCGATCTCGACCGCAGCATCGCCGGCCGCGCGCGGCTGCGTCGGGGATAATTCATAGGCGTCGATGCCGCCCGCTGCGAAATATGTTGGCATTAGACGGCCACTCCAGAAAGCGTGAAGCGCAAGCGCGCGATGGTGGGGTCCGGTGCGTCTGGGGCCGTGATCGTGACGACATCGCCGACAGCGACCGACACCGGGCGATCCCACGGATTGACGAACCGGCTGGTGCCATCGGTGCCCACCGTCAGCGCGCCCGCAGCCTGCCCGTTGACCGTCAGCGCCGCCGCCCAGAACGAGGCTGGCGGCGTGCCGACGCTGGCAACACATCCCGCAAAGTCCGACGCCAAGGAATGGCCAGCCGCGACGATATGGTCGAGCAGGACTTCGCCTGCCAGAATGTCGCCAACTGCGAACCCTCCATAGCGGTAATGGCCGATGGCTAAGGCTGGGGACGGTAAGGCGCCGTTCAGCAGATGGTACACGGATATCGCCACCTGCCGGCCGTCTTGAAACAGGGGTAGCAGTTCGCCCCCGTCGAGGGTCCGAGAGGGGGCAGGGTAGTCGGCAATGGTGCCCATCAATTGCTCCGCTGGTGCGCCGCGGCTGCCGTGGTTGCGCGGCGAGGGTTGCGCTTTTCGCGCCGACGGATGAGCATTTCACCGCGCGGCGCGTTGCGCGCTTGGAAGGAATACAATGAGGATCGTTGCCACCCTCGTCTCGTCAATCTGCATCCTCGCATCGGGTGCAATACTGGCCGCCCCAAGTGGGAGGTCGTTTCGCGGAATTTGCACTTATGATCGCTCGCGGATGCCGACATATGACATTTATTTACGATGCGACGGCATAAGCATTGAAGCGAAAGAAAACAGTGTCCTCTCTGTGAGGTTTTTAGACCGGAACGTCTCGACGGCCGAATTTACCGGCGCCGCCGATCTGGAAGCGACAAACGGTCGCTTCCGCGTGTCATACTTCAGATTGCCAAGCCATGCTGCTTCGAAAGCGACGCATGGGGAATGCAACATAAATCGAAAAGGCGACAAGCTGTCATCAGTTGAATGCTCCGCGTATGCAGGAACGATGAGATACTTTGGGCGGTGGCATATTACGCCTTAATTGCGTCTTGATCTTAGCCTCGCGGCGCACCGAATGCCTGACTAACCGCCGGCTTACCGCCTCTCCCGACATGAGTTGTGACGGTAGCCTTTGACCTTTTCTCATCGACGGTCACTCTCACGTCGATGGGTATCCCAACCCCAAACTCGCCCGGCCGATACCTTTCCAATTCCCGTGTGGTGCCATGCCGATGAATTGAATCCCCCCGGCCATATTGAGGCCCATCGAGCCGATTGATCCATCTCAAATTCCGGCGATCTGAATAGTTGGGGTTAGCATAATTAAGGTTGTCGCTCACGCTCGACGCGGCGCCGCCGGCCCGTTTTGCAAGCCATTCGTCTACAAGGCGATTGGTCTTCGCTGTTACTCGGGAAGCGGGCACTTGGTCCACAGAGTGGCGACCCTTCCTCCACGCTATTGGCCCATTGATGTCGGAAAATTGCGATCTAGCATTCGCGACTTCGTGAACACTATTTCCCCACCGGCCAGATTTTGTCCGGTTCAGGACAGTGTCAATTACGCCATGCCCCTGATCGATCGATCGCTTGTCCCATTCCGTTTCGACCACCTTCTTCAGGTCCTCAACGTCGTGGCGCGAGAGGTTCAGAATTCGGCCATTTCGAGGCTTCCCGCTCATCGTGTATGACCCATTTCCACCGGACGGCGGATCGGCAGCCTGCCCGCTCGGTTTCGTCATCCCGTTATAGGCGTCGATGGCCATGTCGCCCGCGCCTTTCACGATCTGCCCGTTTCCGCGCTGGAGGGCGAGCGCCCCCTTTTCGGCCCATTGGGTTGCGACGGTATCGCGGTGGGTGATCTGCCGCCCGAGTTTGACGTCATCATCGGTGACGACGGCACCGTTCTTCCCGTAATCGGCCATGTCTCCGGTCAGCGCGGCGCGGCCTTGCGTGAACACCGCGGCTGCGCCCTCCGATATCCCCAGCCCCCGTAGGGCCGTTCTGCGTCCCGACGAGTTCTGGCGCGTGATCGCCTCCGCAATGTCGGGCAGCATTGCTTCGGTATCGGCGGTTCCGTCCTCCTTCAGCTTCATCTTGACGCCCATGCGGGCGAGCAGCGCGACAGCGCCGTTGTTCCGGCCGTAACGCGCGTCGTTCAGCGTCTGCGACAGGCCGCCCAGCGCGCCGGTCGCGGTGTTCTTGTCCACCCCGACGCGTTCCGCCGCACCGGTGAATTCCTGCAACCCCTTGGTGCTGACGCCGATGAGCGACGCCATGTTGCCCAGCTGCGCCGCGCCCTTGCCCCAACCGTCCGCCAGCTTCACCATCGTCACCGCGAGGGCAGCGACGGCCGCACCGGTGGCCACGGCCGCGCCACCGATCCCGACGATACCGGCCTCGAGCAGGCCCGCACCCGCCGCGGCCTCACCCATCGAACCGCCAGCGAGGGAGGCCATGGTGCGCATCGCGCCCAATCGGCTGATGATGCCGCTGCCGCCGCTGCCGAGAGGGCCGGAAAAGGCGCGCGTGGCAGCGCTCTCGACGCCGTTGAACGTTCGGATGATGCCGCGCCCCCAGGACGACACGCCGCGCTGCGCGACGCCCATATCCCTCCCGGCGCCCTTGGCCATTTTCTTCGTGACACCGCTCAACCGCTTTTCTGCGGACGCGGCACCCTTCGCAGTCTTGTCGCTGGCAACGATGTCGATCCCGACCCGTGCGTTCATCGTTCGAACCTTTCATGTCCGCCGGCGCGAGCAGGCGAGAGGGCAGGCGGCGGCGATGATGCCCCGAG
>OFQU01000367.1_pt1 | contig 10097 bp, 6 predicted proteins | sample 1542981 | NCBI WGS metagenome assembly OFQU01 (sample SAMN07774233, study PRJEB24372) | wastewater metagenome | isolation source: Exp Tend CN 90WW | collected 2016-02
CCATGCGTTCCTGGTCAGTAGCGACGGGCAAGTCATCGTCAGTCCTGAACAGGACCAGGTGATGAAGAACCTCAAGGACATCTACCCTGGCACTCAGGTGCGTATCGAGAAGGTCAGTCAGGAAGTGATCCTTAATGGCCAGGAATGTATCTTGTCGTTCACGCCTGTGAGCGGCCTGCCAGGTGCGGATTGGTATATCGGTCTTTCGATCGATAAAGGCAAGGCCTACGCACCGTTGGGTAAATTTCGTACCTCAGCGCTGATAGCCATGTTGATTGCCGTGGTGGCGATTGCAGTACTCTTGAGCCTGCTGATCCAAGTTTTGCTGCGTCCTCTGACCACCATGGGCGTTGCCATGCAGGATATTGCCCAGGGCGAAGGCGACCTGACCCGTCGTTTGGATGTCACCAGTAAAGACGAATTTGGTGAGGTAGGGAGCGCGTTCAACCAGTTCGTAGAGCGTATCCACGCCTCCATCTCCGAGGTGTCTTCTGCAACACGCCAAGTGCATGATTTGTCCCAGCGTGTCATGGCATCTTCCAACGCCTCGATCATCGGCTCCGACGAACAGAGCGCGCGCACCAACAGTGTGGCTGCCGCGATCAACGAGTTGGGCGCGGCCACTCAGGAAATCGCCCGCAACGCCGCCGATGCTTCGCAGCACGCCAGCGGCGCGAGCGAGCAGGCCGATGACGGTCGTCAGGTGGTCGAGCAAACCATTCTGGCGATGACCGAGTTGTCGCAGAAGATCAGCCTGTCGTGCACGCAGATCGAAACGCTGAACGCCAGCACCGACAACATCGGCCACATCCTCGATGTGATCAAAGGCATTTCGCAGCAGACTAATCTGCTGGCGCTCAACGCCGCGATTGAAGCAGCACGTGCAGGTGAAGCCGGACGCGGTTTTGCGGTAGTGGCGGACGAGGTGCGCAACCTCGCCCACCGTACCCAGGAATCGGCGGAAGAGATCCACAAGATGATCACGTCGTTGCAGGTCGGTTCGCGTGAGGCGGTGAGCACCATGAACGCCAGCCAGGCGTCCAGCGAGCAGAGCGTTGAAGTGGCCAACCAGGCCGGTTTGCGCCTGGTCAGCGTGACCCAGCGCATCGGCGAAATCGACGGCATGAACCAGTCGGTAGCCGCTGCGACTGAAGAGCAGACGGCGGTGGTGGAGACTCTCAACGTCGACGTTAATCAGATCAACCTGTTGAACCAGCAGAGCGTGGCCAACCTCAACGAAACGTTGAAGGATTGTGATGCGTTGTCGCAGCAGGCGAATCGTTTGAAGCAGTTGGTGGACAGCTTCAAGATCTGATCGCGTTATCGTTCATCGCGGGCAAGCCCGCTCCCACAGGTTTTTTGGCGAACACAACATTTGTGAACGACCTGGACCCTGTGGGAGCTGGCTTGCCAGCGATGGCGGTAGTTCACTCACCGCTCAACTCAAGCCCTAAACGAACAGCTTCAACACATTCCCCATCGCATCATCCGCAAACCCCTGCACAAAATCCTTGAACCCCGGCAATGCCTCCGCCCCTCCACTGGCCGGCTCGGCAATGATCGTCCAGGTCGCCCGCGACTGCCCTTCGCCCAACGATTCAACCTTCATCGCCGCCCAAAGATTGGCCACGCCCAGCGTGTTGTAGATCGTCGTCCAGGTCATGCTTTGCGCCTGCTCGTCGCGGGAGTTGAGTTGTTCAACCACCACGTTGCCATCCCTGAAGAATTTCTTGCGCAGCGAGGACACACCCTCACCGGTCATCTCGATGTGCGACAGCGCCGGAATGAAACGGTCGAAACCGCCGAAGTCGCCGACCACCGCCCAGACTTTCGTCGCTTCTGCTGGTACTTCAACCGAAGACATGACGTGGCAGCCGTGCGGGTTTTTGATCAGGGTGTCGGGTTGCAGAGTGTTCATGGTGTTGCTCCTTTTTGATGAACTAGATGAAGTTGATTTCTTTCAGGTAATCGCAGCCGCGGCGCAGCAGCGCCGGGGATTTTTCCGGGTAATGCGCGCCCATCTGCTGCACGCCGGCTTGCGCGTTGGCGTGGTCGATCAGAGAGATGTCGCCGATGTCTTCTTCGAAGCCGTTGAGGTAGAAACCGAGCACGCCGAACAGCGCGTTGTCGGCGTCGACCCGTCCCAGTTGTTGTTGCCAGTCGGCGACGCTGACCAGCGAGAACTCGCTGCCGGTATCGCGGAACGAGGCGACGTAGGCGTCCCAGCTCAGAGGCTCGGGGTTGTGCAGGTTGAACACCGCCCGTTCCGCCGAATAACGGCTGGCGTGAAAGGCGATGAAGCGGGCGAGAAAGTCCACCGGCATCAGGTCGAAATTCAGTGCGAATGCAGGCACCTGGCCGAGCTGAATCGAGCCTTTGAGCATCAGCATCAAGCGGTTTTTGTGCGGCTGGCAGACGCCGCTCAGGCTGTTGAAACTGATGTTGCCGGGGCGATACAGATTGACCCGTACACCAAGCGTCCGCGCCCGTTCGAGGATGCGTTCGCCGACCCATTTCGACAGGTTATAGCCATTGCGGATGTAGATCGGTGGCGTCGGCGCGGCAGGCAACTCCAGCACCCGACCCGCGTCGTCGACCGTGCTTGAAGCCGACAGTGTCGAGACAAAATTGAAGACCTTTTTGCTGCGCCCTTCGCACAGGCGCAGTAGCTCGAAAATCGGCTCGACGTTGTCCGCTGCCAGCGACTCGTAATCAAGGACGTGATTGACGTTGGCGGCGTTGTGCACCAGCGCACCGAACTCACTGTCCAGCCGTTGATAGTCGTCCTCCCCCAGCCCGAGTTGCGGACGCGTGATGTCTGCCGCGTACACCCGCACCCGACTCAGATCCAGATGTTCCAGCCGGTTTTCGCGCAGTGCCTGAGCGAAGCGCTGCGCCGCCGTTTGCCCGCCCCCGTCGCGCACCAGGCACGCCACTTCACTGGCACCCCAACCGAGCAGCGCCTCGACGATGTGCACGCCGACAAAACTGTTGGCGCCGGTGACGATGACCTTGTGCACATCGCCCATGCGGCTGATTGGCAGCGGTTCGATGTCCAGCGTACGCTCGGCGTCGGCCATGGCCTGGACGCTGAGTACGGCGCTGTCATCGGTGCCGCGCACCAGCGTGGCGAGTTTGATGATGGTCGGCTGTTCGATGAAGCGATTGATCGAGATGCTGCGGCCGAATTCCTCACGCAAGCGCAACAACATGCGCGACAGCAGAATCGAGTGGCCGCCGAGATTAAAGAAACTCTCGTCGGTGGAAATATCGCTGGTCGGCAGCTCCAGCAACTCCGCCCAGATCTCCAGCAGCAGCGCCTCGTCTTCATTGGTCGGCAGGCAATTTGCGCCGTTGTCCTGCACGCTCACCGGTAACCCCAGCAACGCTTTTCGGTCGACCTTGCCGTTGCTGGCGAACGGCATGCTCGGCAGCTCAGTCCACGCCACCGGTTGCATGTAGTCGGGTAAAAACTGCTGGGCGTGGGCTCTCAATGCGTCGCGGGCGGCGTCCGTTTGCGGCTGGGCGAGAAACGCCAGAATCCGTCGCTGACTGTCGATCACCACCGCCACCTGTCGGTACAACTGGCTCTCGCGCAGGCAGCGCTCTATCTCTTCCGGCTCGACCCGAAAGCCACGGATCTTCACCTGATTGTCGCGTCGCCCGCATAGCTCGATGCCGTGCTCGCCCCACTTGGCCATGTCGCCACTGCGATAGGCGCGCAGTTGCTCGCCGCCCGGCAGGTTGAGGGTCAGATAGCGCTCGGCGGTCTGCTGTGGATTGTTGAGGTAACCGAGGCAGACACCGGGGCCGACGATGAACAATTCGCCGACGGTGTGCTCGGCCACCGGTTGCAGGTCGTCATCGAGAATCAGCACATGGCTGTTGGCGATCGGTGCACCGAGCGTACGATTGCTGTCACCCGGTTCGAGCTGCCGCGCAGTGATCAAAACCGTGGCTTCAGTGGGGCCGTAGAGGTTGTGCAGTTTGCCTTGGCGGGTCAGTTGCTCGATGACGAACGGCTCGCAGACATCGCCCCCCGTCATTACCTGTTGCACGCCTTGCAGTTGTTCCAGCGGCAGGATGCTCAACAGCGCCGGTGGCAGGAACGCGTGTGTAAGTTGTCGGCGGCGAATCAGTGCGACCAGTTGCAGCGGATCGCGCCGTTGCGTGTCGTCGGGCACCACCAGTTCGGCGCCTTCGAGCAAGGTCGGGAAAATGTCGATCAGCGACGAGTCGAAACTCAGCGAAGAGAACTGCAGTACCCGGCTACTGGTGTTGAGTTGTGTGTAGTCGGCGTACCACGCAGTGAAGTGCGCAAGGTTTGCCTGACTGAGCAACACACCCTTCGGATGCCCGGTGGTGCCCGAGGTGTAGAGCGCCATGCACGGCGCGTCGAGTTCGGGGCGCTGGCGCATCAACGGTTGCGCGAGGTTTGCGTCGGCCCTGTCGATGTGGCTGACATCCAGCCCCGGCATCGATTCGCTCAGCGGGTGCAAACCGTCATGCAGCAACAGCAGCGCGCCCGCGTTTTGCAGAATGTATTGCTGACGCTGCAACGGATGGCTGGGTTCCAGCGGCAGATACACCGCTCCACTGCCGAGAGTCGCCAGAATCGAGGCGAACAGCGCGGGGCTTTTCGGTAAACAAATGCCTACCACCCAAGGCTGCGGATGCGAGTCGAGCAGGGCCTGCAAGCGCTGTTGGATCGCCTGGCTATGCGCATACAACTGTCGATAGCTGATCGACTGCTCAGCGAGGTGCAGCGCCGGCCGATCGGCGTGGCGAATCAGGCTCTGTTGCAGGCGCTCGATCAGCGGAATCTGCGCCCGTTCCAGCAGTGCGGCATTCACTGTGGCGTTAAGGCGATGAACGTAGGCAAGGCTGTCGAGAAACTGCAGGTTTTCCAGCCGCTCGAAATCCGGCGCCGTCACCGCAGCGGCATACCGCAAGTATTCCGAGTCGCGGGAGTAGCGGCTGACCAGCAACGACACTTCGTCCACCAAGTGCACCAGCACCCTTTGGCGCAATGCCTGCCCGTTGCCGGACGGCTCATCGCCAATCGGCACGCGGCTGATCAATGTCGAGCCGAGAAAGCACAGCAGGTCGATCGACGGCAGGCCTGCATTGCTATGCCCACCGACCCCCAAGCGCAGATGCAGGTGTGGGATCGCGCAGAAGTCGCCAGCCGCGATGAAGCCATCGTCAATGATCAAATCCACCGTCGATTTCGCTGCGCCGCTGCGATCCAGAGAGTGACCCTGCTGTTCAAGTTCCTGCGCCAGGTCGGTCATCGCCTGGCTGGCGCCAATCAATAAAATATCGAGACGTTTCATGTCGGCCTCCTCAAACCAGGTAGTCGCGCAGGGCGTGCTGCACGCACGGTGTGTCGAGCAGCGAGCTGTTGTGGAAAAACTTGATGATGTTGCCCACCAGCGGGTGATGGCGATTGATCGGGAAGGCCAGACCGGTCATCTCTTCCTTGAGCGAAAGGCGCGTCTCTTCGCTGACCTGCAGGGCATCGATCAGGCGTAAATCGAAGGATTTCTGGATGTCGTTGGTCAGGTAATGGCCGATGAACACCGGCAGGATTTTCGCGATGGCTTCACGATCAGCCACGCTCGCGGTGTGCCAATAGATGCGCACCATCCGCGCCCAGAAACTGGAATGACGACCCTCGTCGAGCAAGTGGTCGGCCATCAGGCCTTTGATCGACGGCTTGACCGTGTCGTCGCGGGCGAACGCCGCCACGTCGCCGGTCACGGTGTTCTCGGCGATGGCCACGCAGATCAGTTCCACGGCGCTGCGCAGATGTTCCGGCGCCAGCGCGACAGCAGCGGGAATCGCCCGGCTCAGTTCGATTTGATCCGGCAAGCGGATCGGCTCAATGCCGGTCATGGCGACCGTCTGCTGCATGAAATCCATCGCCACCAGCGCGTGGTAATCCTCGTCGACCACAACGGTCATCGCGTCGTAACGACAGGCGAACGGGAACGCTACGGCGAAGCGGTTCTTGGCAATGCTGCGCGCGGTCTTGTCGACGATTTCGGTCTCGAAAATCACCACGTCGTTGATGAACTTGTACAGCGTCTGCACCAAGGCGAAATCACGTTGCTGCGGGCATTCACGCAGGAAGGTTTCGCTGAGCACCAGTGGTTGGCGACTGAGCGGATAGATCAGACGCTCGTCGTTTTCCAGAACGCGGCGCGGGCGCGTGCGGATGGTGGCGCGGCTTTCCCAGACATCTGCAAAGGACTGATAGTCGGCGGCGTTCATTGGGCAACCTCCGCCAACGGCTCGCGCATGCTCACGCGCAGGCCATCCCACAGGGCGATGCGGCTTTCGACGGCGGCGATGGCGCTGGCGTATACCTCGGCCTCGCGTTGCGGATCGCCATCGACCAGGCGCTCGAGCAACTGCTCCGCCGCCGGGCCGTGATCCTCGGAGTCGACCTCGATGTGCCGCTCCAGGTAATAGCGAAAGGTCGGCGCCTGCTCGATGCCGATGCCCCAGTCGTCGAGGATGCGCTGGAACATGGTCGGGATCACACTTTCACGGCCATGCAGGAACGCGGCGGCAACGCTGTGCCCCGGCGCATGCAGGGCGGTGCGCAAGGTGTCACGGACGAATTGGGCAGCGGCCGGATCGACGTCGACACTTTGCAGCGCCACGTCATAACTCACGCCTTCCTTTTGCAGCGCGACGAAGCGTTCCGCCGCCGAGGTGCTAGCGCCGACTTCGCGCATGGCATCCAGATACAACTCGAAATGACTGTAATGACCGTGGCTCAGGCGGTCGTCGGATTCCTCTCCGAGGACAATCTCGTTGATCAGGCGCGCAGCATGCGGATCACGCGGCGGCAGCCAGGGCAAACGGGTGCAGGTCAGTTCCTGCTGCAGGCGTTTGGTCAGTGACATGAAATCCCACACGGCAAACACGTGGCTTTCCATGAAACGTCGCAAAACAGTCATTGAATCAATTTCGGCAAAAATCGGGTGAGCGCTGAGCTCGGCTTTTTTCAGGGCAAGTTGGTGCTTTGTATTAGACATGACGGGGCTCTATCCTTGATATGAAATGGACAATACGTTGCAACTGCGTAATCGATGGAACGTCGGTTCGTTAATCTTTTTTCGGGCGAGCAGTGACCTCATGCAAGTTAATGCAGTTGAACTAAGCGTCTATGCGTACAGCACGCTAGTCAGGCGAGGTATCGCCCTCTATTGCTCATGCTGTGGGGCTATGTGCGGCAGGAGAAGAGATCTCAAGCTCGGCGGAGAAAAACTAATACATCGGAAAACAACTTAACAAGTATATTTTTTAATTATTTTTAGTTGTCGTTTTTTCAAGTGTGAGAGTGTCCGATAAAACTCTTCGAGTAAGTTTTATTCAGGCGAAGTTGCTCCTTTCGGTCAATAAAGACCAAAATCGAATAAACAGAGTGAATGCCTCACTCGAAGCAACTTTTAAATTAAAAAATTGAAGTTGTTTAAGGGGATGAAAGGTGGCCTGGAACGGCGCCGATCTTTCCTTTTCCCGTGACAAGGCTCCTTCCGTAGGTTCCTGTTGCGGGGACTGCGCCTTCAGTGCGGTGCGTCGCCCGTTCTTTATTGTGTTGGCGGTTCAAGACTGAGGGTAAATGGCCTTCACGGCTATTACCGATTGGTCACCGCGAGGCGTACCGATTTCGGGCTTGGTTGGCGCAGGAGGTTAGAGCGCAGGAGGGGATATGCCAGCGGATTCGTGCCCGTAGGGCGGGGGATTTGTAAGCGGGTTATTCGCCGGGCAGAAGCATTGCTCCCCTCCCGGCGTGCAGGTTCAGCGTGCGGCTTTGCGGTGTTGTGCTTCAGGGCTGGCGAGATAGCGGTTGATGACTTCAACACCGCGGTTGAGGTGCTGCTCAAGCAGCGCCACCGAACGTTCGACATCACGCTCCATCACCGCTTGCAGCATGGCGCGGTGGTCGTCCTGAGACAGCTTGCCCAGGCCCATGGCCTCGAGGTTGAAGCGCAGGAAGCGCTCTTCTTCGTTGAGCCCGTCTTCGACCAGCCGCAATAGCCGCCGGTTGGGTGCCTTGCTGTACATCGCCATGTGCAGCAAACGGTTGAGCCGGCCGATCTCCGTGTAATCGTGCTGGGTCTCGAGCTCGTCGATATACCTGGCCGCCTGCTCGTGATCGGCAGCGGTCAGCAGCGGAATGGATTGGCGCATGGCTTCGGACTCAAGCAGAATCCGCAGCTCGTAGGTTTGCGTGGCATCACCCTGAATCAGCGGCGCAACCACTGCGCCTTTGTGTGCGGTCACACTCAGCAGCGCTTGTGCCTCAAGCTGACGCAAGGCTTCGCGCACGGGCATGCGGCTGACCCCGAACAGATCGGCCAGATCCTGCTGGCGCAGGGCGGTACCGCAGGGCAAGCGTCCATCAAGGATGGCTGCGCGCAAGGTTTCTTCAATGATCGAGCGAGCCAAGTGTGCGGGAATGGGCCCATCGACTTTAATGCTCTGCAGCGGTTTGGGCTTCTGTGTCACGACTACGCACCCTGTATGTCGACTGAATTTGGATCCAAAGGACACTAGTGATTGCTCTACAGCTTGTCAAACCGTGTAGAGGATCGACGCCTGCAATACAGTTTAGCGCGGTCACGATGATCTCATGGTGCCATTGTTTTTTAACGGGCTAAGCTTCACCATCAAACGCTTTCCTTCCTGCCCTCTGGAAACCTGCTGTGGCGGTACGTTTCGCGATCCCTCGGATGATGCGCTGGCTAGGCTGCGCACTGTTGCTGGCCGGCCTCATGCTGGGCGGTCTGAATGCCGATTGGGATTTTTCCGCGATCAGCCGCAAGGCCACGGCCATCTACGGACCCCTGGGCGCCGGACAGCAGCGGATCGATGCCTGGCAAAATCTGTTGGCCACGCAGAAACAGGTCAGCGAAATGGAAAAACTCAAAGTGGTGAACCTGTTCTTCAACAAACAGGTGCGCTATGTCGAAGACATTGATCTGTGGCATGAGGTCGACTATTGGGAAACCCCCATCGAAGCACTGTGGAAAGGCGCCGGTGACTGCGAAGACTATGCGATCGCCAAGTATTTCAGCCTGCGTCATCTCGGGGTGTCCAGTGACAAGCTGCGCATCACTTACGTCAAGGCACTGCGCCAGAACCGCGCGCACATGGTGCTGACGTACTATGCCACTCCCGATGCCATGCCACTGGTGCTCGACAGCCTGATCGATCCGATTCAGCCTGCCTCCCAGCGAACCGATTTGCTGCCGGTCTACTCTTTCAATGCTGAAGGTTTGTATCTGCCGGGCGCCAAGGGCAACAAAAAGGTCGGCGACACCAAGCGCCTGTCGCGCTGGCAGGATGTGCTGAAGAAAATGCAGGCCGAAGGTTTCGCGATCGAAACGATTAACTAGGAGCACGCGCTCAGATGTCCTTGTTCAAACAGCTGTTGCTCGCTATCTGTCTGTTCCTGGTGGTCGCCTTCACCGGCAGCTTCATGGTCAGTCTGGAGAGCTCGCGTACCCAGTACGTCAACCAGTTGCGCTCTCACGCTCAGGACGCCGCCACGGCGTTGGCGTTGTCGCTTACCCCGAATATCGACGACCCGGCGATGGTCGAGCTGCTGGTCAGCTCGATTTTCGACAGCGGTTACTACGCGAGCATCCGCGTGGTCGATGTGAAGACCGATCAGACCATCGTCGAGCGCAACGGTGCCCCCACGGTGAGCAACGTGCCGGACTGGTTCGTCAAACTGATCGGTCTGGAGCCGGCCGGCGGTGATGCATTGGTCAGTCGCGGCTGGGAACAGGCCGCGCGGGTCGAGGTGGTCAGCCATCCGATGTTTGCCGTGGCCAAGCTGTGGCAGAGCGCGTTGGGCAGCCTCGGTTGGCTGTTGGTTTGCGGCGCCGTGAGTGCGGTGCTCGGCGCGCTGCTGCTGCGTCGCCAGTTGAAGCCGCTGGATTACATGGTCAAACAGTCCCACGCCATCGCCCGCCGCGAATTCCTCAGCCTGCCGGAATTGCCGCGTACCCCTGAACTGCGGCGCGTGGTGCAGGCGATGAACCAGATGGTCGAGAAGCTCAAGGCGCTGTTCC
>OFQU01000368.1_pt1 | contig 10092 bp, 10 predicted proteins | sample 1542981 | NCBI WGS metagenome assembly OFQU01 (sample SAMN07774233, study PRJEB24372) | wastewater metagenome | isolation source: Exp Tend CN 90WW | collected 2016-02
CGGGATGAACAGCATGCCGGTGTTCCCGGTCGGTACGCCTGAGGCGTTTTATCAATTGCAGCAGGCACAGTCGCCTCGGCACCCGCATCGTGCAGCGCCCGTGCCGCGGCGACGCCGGCCGCACCGCCGCCGACAACGACGGTCAGGCCGGCCGGCACGCTCACCTCAGGCCGCGATCAGGCGCTTTTCGCCGGCGATGCGCATCATCGCCTTTTGCAGCTTCTCGAACGCCCGCACCTCGATCTGGCGCACGCGCTCGCGCGACACGCCGTACACCTGGCTCAGCTCTTCCAACGTCTTGGGATCGTCGGTCAGACGCCGCTCGGTCAGGATGTGCTTCTCGCGGTCGTTCAGGTCGTCCATCGCGCTGACCAGCATGTCGTGGCGGACGTCCGCCTCCTGCGCGTCGGCGACGACCGCGTCCTGCAAGGGCGCATCGTCCTGCAACCAGTCCTGCCACTGGCCCTCGCCATCTTCGCGCATCGAGACGTTGAGCGACGTGTCGCCGCCCATCGCCATGCGACGGTTCATGCTGACGACGTCGCTTTCGGCGACGCCCAGGTCGGTTGCGATCTTGGTGATGTGTTCGGGGCGCAGATCGCCGTCCTCGAACGCATCGAGCTTCGACTTCATGCGTCGCAGGTTGAAGAACAGCTTCTTCTGTGCCGCAGTGGTGCCCATCTTCACGAGGCTCCACGAGCGCAGGATATATTCCTGGATCGAGGCGCGGATCCACCACATCGCATAGGTGGCGAGGCGGAAGCCCCGATCGGGCTCGAACTTCTTCACGCCCTGCATCAGGCCGATATTGCCTTCGCTGATCAGCTCCGACGTCGGCAGGCCATAACCGCGATAGCCCATCGCGATCTTGGCGACGAGGCGCAGGTGGCTGGTGACGAGCTGCGCCGCCGCCTCGGTATCGCCATGCTCCTGAAAGCGCTTGGCGAGCATATATTCCTGCTCGGGTTGCAGGATGGGGAATTTCTTGATCTCGGCGAGGTAGCGGTTGAGGCTCTGCTCGCCGCCGAGGGCAGGTATCGTCGCGGGGACGTTGCTGCGGGCTGCCATGATCTGATCTCCCTTATCTTGCGGAGGCGTGTCGTCCCTGTCGCGGCAACGAACGGTCCGGACCTATACGTGAAGCTCGGTGAACAGTTCCTGCATGTCTGCAGGCATATCGCTATCGAACGCCAAAGCGGTGCTTTTCACCGGATGGATGAACCCCAGATGCGCCGCATGCAAGGCCTGGCGGCGGAAACCGAGGGTTTCGAGAAGCGCTTTTTGAGCACCCTTTGTTCTACCATAGACCGGGTCGCCCAGCAAGGCGTGCCCGATCGAGGCCATGTGGACGCGGACCTGATGCGTGCGCCCCGTCTCCAGCCGGCATTCGACCAGCGCCGCGTCGCGCAGCAGCTCCATCGTGCGATAATGCGTCACGGCGCGCTTGCCGCCCTGAACGATCGCGATCTTCTTGCGGTTGGTCGCCGAGCGGGCGAGGGGGGCGTCGACCTTGCCCTCCGCCGGTCGCGGCCGCCCGCCGACGATCGCGCGATAGCGCCGATCGATACTGTGATCGTGGAATTGGCGAGCGAGGCCTTCGTGCGCACGATCGGTCTTGGCGGCCACCATCAGCCCGCTGGTATCCTTGTCGATCCGGTGAACGATCCCCGGCCGCGCGACGCCGCCGATGCCCGACAGGCTGCCCTGGCAATGGTGGAGCAAAGCGTTGACCAATGTGCCGTCGAGATTGCCCGCCGCTGGGTGGACGACGAGGCCGGCGGGCTTGTCGATCACGATCAGATGTTCGTCTTCATAGGCGATGACGAGGGGAATATCCTGCGCCTCGTTGTGCGGCAGCGTCGGATTGGGCACCGCGACGTTCAGCCGATCCCCAGCGCTCGCCCGCTTGGCGGGATCGCGCACCATCACGCCGTCGCGAGTCACCGCGCCGCTGGCGATCAGCACCTTCAGCCGCTCGCGTGACAGCGTCGGCACCGCATCGGCGAGCGCACGGTCGAGCCGCCAGCCATCGGCGGCAGGCGCGATCGTCGCTTCAAGGATGGAAACCCCCCGGTCCATACCGTAACGATGTGGGAACGATGGTGACGATTGCAAGCGACCTTGCCCGCCAAATCCTGCGCGCTGCGGCCGCGTCGCCGGACGAAGAGGTGTGCGGCCTGCTGTTCGGCACGGCCGATGCGATCGCGGCGGTGCAGCCGTGCCGCAACGTCGCCGCCGATCCGTCGCGCTGGTTCGAGATCGACCCCGCCGCTCTGCTGGCGGCGCACCGTGCGGCACGGAGCGGCGCGCCCGCGATCGTCGGCTGGTATCATTCGCACCCCTCTGGCGAGGCCAGCCCCTCGCCGCGCGACGCCGCAAGCGCCGCGCCGGACGGCATGCTGTGGCTGATCGCGGCGGGCAGCGCGCTGCGCGCGTGGCGGGCGGTGGAGGATGGGCCGGTCGAAGGGCGGTTCGAGGCGGTGGTGCTGAACGTTTTTCACTGACCCTTTTTTCGTCATTCCGGCGAACGCCGGAATCCATGGACGCACGCGGCCGATGCTGCGCCCCACCGCTTCCCCACCGTATCCATGGATTCCAGCGTTCGCCGGAATGACGAAGGGAGGGGGGCGAAGCATGCCGCTTGCACCCGTGACTCATCCCCGCCACATCAGAGCGATACTTCAGGGGATACCCATGTCCGTCAGCCCGATCGATTTTGCGAGCCTGCTCTGCTCGCGCCTGTGCCATGACCTGCTGTCGCCGGTCGGCGCGCTCAACAACGGGCTGGAGCTGCTCGGCGACGAGAACGATCCCGAGATGCGCACCCGCGTCTTTCAGCTGCTCAGCGAGAGCGCACGCGTATCCGCCAACAAGCTCAAATTCTTCCGCCTCGCCTTTGGTGCCGCCGGCGGGTTCGGCGAACAGGTCGACGCGCGCGAGGCGAAGACCGCGATCGAGGGGCTGCTTGCCGACAATAAGCGCACGCAGTTCAACTGGTGGGTGGAAACGGAGACGCTGCCCAAGTCCGCGCTGAAGGTGATGCTGAACCTCGCCCTGATCGCTAGCGAGGCGCTGGTGCGCGGTGGCACGCTGGATGTCGGCGGCGAAGACAATGGCGGGCAACTGGAGATCGTGGTCAAGATAGAAGGACCGCGGATCATCCTCGACCCCGAATTGCGCCGCACGCTGACCGAAGGCGAGGGGGCCGAGGGTGTCACCCCGCGTGCGGCCGCCGCCTATCTGGTCCACACGCTCGCCGCCCAGGCCGGCGGCACGGTGCTGGTCAGCGAACCGGCCGAGAACGTCATGATCTTCGGCGTCGCCTTTCCGAACGGCTGATCGGAGTGGGGCGCCGCAGTAAACGCGCTCTTAACCCCTCATCCGCCATGACCCCACGCGACTATCGCCCGGGGACCCATGGACGACCTGCTGCAGGAATTCATCGCTGAAACCCGCGAGACGCTCGACGCTTTGTCGGGCGAGATCGTCGCGTGGGAGGCGGATCCGGGCGATCGCGCGCGGCTGGATGCGATCTTCCGCTTCGTCCACACGGTGAAGGGCAGCTGCGGATTCCTCGACCTGCCACGCCTCGCCCGGCTGAGCCATGCCGCCGAAGATGCGCTGGCGACGGTGCGCGACGGCCGCCGCACGCCGGATACCGCGCTGGTCGATGCCGTCCTCGCGATCGTCGACCGGATCGGTGACATCGTCGAGGCGATCGATGGCGGCGAAGCGCTGGACGATACGGGCGAGGACCTGCTGATCGCGGCGCTGGCGGAGGATGCGCAGCCCGTCGCGTCAGTGCAGGCGGCGCACGTGCCGCGTGTCGGCTCCCGCTCCGTCCGGCTGAACGTCGACCTGCTCGACCGGATGATGAGCGGCATGTCCGACATGGTGCTCGCCCGCAACGAACTCGCGCGGCGGCTGCGCGATGTCGATAACGACCCGCTGGTCGAGGCGGCGCTGGAGCGCCTGTCGCTGACCGTCGCCGACATGCGCGATACCGTCACACGCACCCGCATGCAGCGGATCGACGCTCTTTTCTCCGCCTTGCCGCGCATGGTCCGCGATACCGCCGGGGAGCTCGGCAAGCTGGTGGCGCTGACCATTGAGGGCGCCGACGTCGAGCTGGATCGCGAGATGATCGAGCTGATGCGCGATCCCTTGCTCCACATCATCCGCAATGCGGTCGACCATGGTATCGAGGCGCCGGCGGATCGCCGCGCCGCGGGCAAGCGCGACACCGGCCGCTTGGTTGTCGCCGCGCGTCAGTCGGGCAACCAGATCCTCGTCGAAATCACCGACGACGGCCGCGGTATCGACGTCGATCGGCTGGTCGAAAAGGCCAGGGCGCAAAAGATCCTGACCGCCAGCCAGGCCGCCGCGATGGATCATGCCGCCAAGCTCGACCTCATCTTCCACCCCGGCCTGTCGAGCCGCGATACGGTGACCGCGATTTCCGGGCGCGGCGTCGGCATGGACGTGGTGCGCGCCAATATCGAACAGCTCGGCGGGCGCATCCATCTGTCCAGCCAGCCGGGGCGCGGACTCAGCATCGTGATCTTCGTGCCGCTGACGCTATCGATCATGTCGACGATCGTCGTCGGCGTCGGCGATCATCGCTTCGCGATCGCGCGCCAGTCGGTCGACGAAATCCTGCGCATTCGCGGCGAATCGGTGCGGATCGACACGATCGGCGACACGGCAGTCGCGACCGTGCGCGGACGGCGCCTGCCCATAGTATCGCTCGCCGAATTGATGGGCCTTGCCGGCGAGAAGGATCAGGCCGCGACGCTCGCGATCGTGTCGACGCGCGGCGGCGATTATGCGCTGGTGATCGATCAGGTGATCGATACCGAGGATCTGGTGGTCAAGCCGGCGGCGCCCGCCGTGATGGCGACGGGCCTGTACGCCGGCCAGACGCTGCCTGATTCGGGCCAGCCGATGCTGCTGCTCGACGGATCGGGCATGGCCACCATGGCGGGCCTGCGGTTCGACAAGACGCTGATCGCCGACGAGGCGCCAGTCGAACAGACGCGCGCGGACGCCATTCCGGCCCTGTTGTTCGAGGACCTGGACGGCCAGCGCCGCGTGATGCCGCTCGCGGCGATCGACCGCGTCGAGCCGGTGTCGGTCGACGCGATCCGCCTGACGGCAGGCAAGCTGCGGCTGGCGATCGGCGGGGCGCTCGTCCCCTTGCAGGCGGTCGCCCCGTTCGGCGACCGGCGCGAATTGCCCGTGCTGCGCCTAACCGACGGCTCGACCGAGATCGCCTATGCGATCCATGAACCGGTAGAGATCGTCCATCTGCCCGATCAGATCGCCCCCGTCTTCGGCTGCGGGCCGGTCGCCGGCGTCGCGATCATCGGCGGCGAACAGGTGGAATTGCTCGACGCACATGCATTGTTCGCAGGAGAAGCGCTGCGACCTGCCGAACCGCGTCTGTGCCTGTTGCAAGGGGATGGCAGCGGCTGGATGGAAACCTTCCTGCGGCCGATGCTGGATGCGGCGGGCTATCGTTGCGTCACCCAGCCGCCGGCCGACGTGCCGGTCGACGTCGCGCTGGTGATGGACGATCGCCCCGTCGCACCGGCCGTAGCGCGCAATGTCGTGCGGCTGCGGCGCGATCCGGGGGTGGGCGAGGGCATCTATCGCTACGACCGGTCGGCCTTGTTTGATGCGCTGGCGCGCGCGGTGGGGGAAGGATGATGGAGCTGTTCCTGATCGCCCAGATCGCCGGCCGCGGCGTCGCGATCGCCACGTCGCAGATCGATTCGGTGGTCGACATCGCCGAAACGGTCGCCGTGCCGCGGGCCGCGCGCGCGATCCGCGGACTGGTGGCCTTGCGCAGCCGCGTGGTGACGGTGATCGACACGGGCACCGCGCTCGGCCTCGCGCCGATGCCAACCCATGCGCGGCGCGCGGTGATCACGCGGGTCGATGGCCATGATTATGCCGTGCTGGTCGACTCGCTCGATGACGTCGCGCTGTTCGATCGCCAGTCGCTCTCTCCCGGCCTCGCCCTCGATCGCGGCTGGGCGCGGGTGGGCGTCGGATTGATCGAACGGGACGACGAGGCGCTGCTGATCGTCGATCTCGCCGCGATTGTTCCGCAACAGGCGGTGGCGGCTTAACGGCCCGCTTACCCTTGCCTGTCACACAGGCGTCAGAACGAACACTTCCTTCGTGAAAAGGCGTATCCATGAAGACCTGCCTCGTCGTCGACGATTCGAAGGTGATCCGCAAGGTGGCCCGGCACATTCTGGAAACGCTGGACTTCACCGTGACGGAGGCCTGCGACGGCCGTGAGGCGCTCGACGCCTGCCTGGCGTCTGCCCCTGACGTGATCCTGCTCGACTGGAACATGCCCGTGATGAGCGGGATGGATTTCCTGCGGGCGTTGCGCGAATCGGCGATCCCCTCGCGACCCAAGGTCGTGTTCTGCACCACCGAGAACGGCATGGCCTATATCCGCGCGGCGATCGACGCCGGTGCGGACGAATATGTGATGAAGCCGTTCGACCGCGACACGCTCGAATCCAAGCTCCAGATCGTCGGCCTCGCCTGAGCCGGTCCGGGTGCATGGCGCCGCTTCTCCAACCTTTACGTGACGATGTGCAGGCGGAGGACGACAGTCCCGCAACGCCGCCCCGGCCCCTGCCGCGCATCCTGATCGTCGATGATTCGGCCGTCACGCGCGCGGTGATGGAGCGGATCGTCACCGCCAGCGGCCGCTATGTCGTCGTCGCCAGCGTCAGCACGATCGCGGCGGGCCTGGCGGCGCTGGCGCGGGAACGGATCGACCTGATCCTGCTCGACATCAATCTGCCCGACACCGATGGCCTCACCGCCTTGCCGGCGCTGCTCGCCGCCAGCAACGCGGCGCACGTGCTGGTCGTCTCGGGCGCGCTGAACACGGGCGGTGACGTCGCGCAGCAGGCGCTCGACGCGGGCGCGATCGACACGCTGTTCAAGCCCGAAGCCGGCCAGCGCATCACCCAGTTCAGCGAATCGCTGCTCGGCAAGATCGATCGGCTGCTGGCCGTCGACCCCGCGCCCGCCGCGGTCGACGAGCATCCCCCGGCGTTGGCGATCCGCACGCCGGCAGCCGTGCGCGATGCGAAGGGCGTGACCGTCCCGCTCGCCACGGCCGCGGCGGATTACGACGTGGTGGCGATCGGCGCCTCGACCGGCGGTATCCATGCGCTCAGCGAATTGCTGCGGGCGATACCGGCGGAATTCCGCCTGCCGATCCTCGTCACGCAGCATCTGCCTGCGGCCTTCATGCCCTATTTCGCGGCGCAGCTCGCGGTGATCGGCGGCCGACCGTGCGATGTCGCCTGCGACCGCATGCGCGTGCGCCCCGGGCGGATCATCGTGGCGCCGGGCGATGCGCATATGCGCTGCGTCCGCCTGCCCGACGGGTCGGCAGCGGTGCGCCTGACCGACCAGCCGAGCGACAGCGGCTGCATGCCGTCGGTCGATCCGATGCTGGCGTCGCTCGCCGACATCTTCGGGCCCCGCGTGCTCGCCATCGTGCTGAGCGGCATGGGGCGCGACGGCGCCGATGGCGCGCGATCGGTGCATGAGGCGGGAGGCAGCGTGATCGTGCAGGACCGGATCAGCTCGGTCGTGTGGGGCATGCCAGGCACCATCGTGCAGGCGGGCCACGCGGATGTCGTCCTGTCGCCGCGTGACATCGGCCTGTTCGCCGCCGCCGGACAGCGGCCATGATCGCCCCGTCGCGCGCGACCGCCGTGCGCCCGCCCGCGGCTGGCAGCACCGTATCGCCCGCGACGCTGCAGATGTTCAGCGCGTTGCTCGAGGCGCGGACGGGCCAGCGGATCGCCAGCTATCGATCCTGGCGGATCGATACGGCGCTGAAATCGCTGATGCGCGATCGCGGCCTCGGGACGCTCGACCAGCTCGTCGCGCTGCTGCGCGAGGGGCGCGATCGCCCGCTGGCCGACGAGGTGGTCGACGCGCTGCTCAACCAGGAAACCTCGTTCTTCCGTGATGCACCGATCTTCGACCTCGTCGTCGAGGCGGTGGCCGCGGCCGAACGGCGCGGGCACCGTGCGCGCATCTGGTGCGCCGGCTGCGCGACCGGGCAGGAGCCGCAATCGCTGGCGATGCTGTTCGCCGAGCGGGCGGTGGCGGGCGCCCCCATGCCCGAAATCCTCGCGACCGACGTCTCCGACCTCGCGCTCGCCCGCGCCCGCGCCGGCCGTTATACGCAATTCGAAATTCAGCGCGGCCTGCCGATCCGCCAGCTGATGCGCTGGTTCGATGGTGAGGGCGGGGAATGGACGATCAAGCCCGACCTCGCCCGCCGAGTCATGTTCCGGCAGCACAATCTGGTCGCCGACCGCCCACCGGCGGGCGCGTTCGACGTCATATTGTGCCGTAACGTGCTGCTTTATCTATCGCCCGAAACCAAGCAGGCGGTCTTCCGCACCTTCGCCGACGCTTTGCGGCCCGACGGTCTGCTGGTGCTGGGGGCGGGGGAGACGGTCATCGGCCAGACGCAGCTGTTCCAGCCGAGCCGGACGCTGCGGGGCTTCTACGAACGGTCGGCCGTGCCAACGTCCGACGGCGGCATCGCCGGCGCAGCCCAGGGCCGCGGCGGCGCCTGACCGCGGATCGTCCGGTCCCCCTTACCTAGCGCGTGCGGCTCGGCTAACGTGCATCGCCATGGACCGTCTCGACACGCCCTCGCCGAACTTCGACGAGCGGACGCTGCCGATCAGCATGATCGTGCTGCACTACACCGGCATGCAGGATGCCGCCTCCGCCCGCGCGCGTCTGTGCGATCCCGGGGCCAAGGTCTCGTCGCATTATCTGCTCGACGAGGACGGTACGCTCCACCGCCTCGTCGCCGAGGAGCATCGCGCCTGGCACGCCGGCGCATCGCACTGGCGCGGCATCACCGACGTCAATTCGGCGAGCATCGGGATCGAGATCGTCAATCCGGGGCATGAATGGGGCTATCGCCCGTTCCCCGAGGCGCAGATCGAGGCGCTGCTGCCGCTCGTCGCGGACATCAAGGATCGCCACGGCATCACCCGCGGCAATATCGTCGGCCATTCCGACGTGGCGCCGGTGCGCAAGCGTGATCCGGGCGAGCTCTTCCCCTGGCACCGGCTCGCCCGGCTGCGGCTCGCGCTGCCCCGGCCGACGCGCAATTTGCTCGACCCGATGTGGACGCAGGCGGGCTTCCTGCTCGCGCTCGAACGCTTCGGCTATGACGTCACCGATCCGATGGCGGCGATCATGGCGTTCCAGCGCCGTTTCCGCCCCGAGCTGATCGATGGCGAGATCGATGCCGAATGCCGCATGATCCTGCTCGCGCTGCTGCTTCCCAAACCGCAGGGGGATGAGTAGAGAGGCCCGGTCAGAGGGTCGGGCGGCCGCGGGCATCGCAAGATGCGCGAGGAAAGTCCGGGCTCCGCGAAACGACGGTGCCGGGTAACGCCCGGCGGGGGCGACCCCAGGGACAGTGCCACAGAGAGCAGACGGCCACTCCTTCGGGACGGTCATGGTGAAAGGGTGCGGTAAGAGCGCACCGCGCGACCGGTAACGGAAGCGGCACGGCAAACCCCACCGGGAGCAAAACCGAATAGGGACGGCACAGGGGCTTCGTTTCAGCTCGTCGTCCGGGTTGGTTGCTGGAGGCGGCGCGTAAGCGTCGTCCTAGAGGAATGGTCGCCCAGTCCCTTCGGGGATGGACAGAACCCGGCTTACAGACCCTCTGGCGTTTATCTCCCACTGCGGTCAGGATGCGCCCCGAGTGGGGAGTGACGACATGCAGGGACGGATGGCCGCAATCGCGGTGCTGGGATTGGCCGCGAGCAGCATCGGTCAGGCACAGCAGGCGCCACAGCGCCCGGCGGAGCCGCGCACCGTGCAGCAGGATTTCGAAGCCGCGACGGCCTTGTCGAGCGGCAGCGATCGGGCCGCCGCGCTTGCCGCGTGGGAGGCTCTGCAAAAGCGGGTTGCGGATCGACCACGCAATCTCGGGCTGGTGCTGGTCCGCAAAAGCGTCGTCCTGGATACGATGAACCGCAGCGACGAATCGGTCGCTGCCGCGCG
>OFQU01000369.1_pt1 | contig 10089 bp, 9 predicted proteins | sample 1542981 | NCBI WGS metagenome assembly OFQU01 (sample SAMN07774233, study PRJEB24372) | wastewater metagenome | isolation source: Exp Tend CN 90WW | collected 2016-02
GCGTGCGGAGTGACGCAGCTTGGAACGGCGCAGGGCCATGGGGAGATTGACGATACGATTCATACGCCGCCCCTGTGAGATAGGGTGCGCTGAGTAGAGACGGTCAACGATTCTGGTTGTTGTAGTGACGTGCTCATAACGCATGTTTCCGTTGGCGGAAAACGTCGGCGGCGGGACTGACCCGTCGACCGGTGTGCCCGGATAGTAAGGGGGAATCCGCGGGCGTGTAAACGACTGTTTCCGGGATGCGCTGTGACCGGTTACTCAGCGCAGCAGACGAACGCCCGGTCTCACGGAGACGCAAACGATCAACATGACATGGCTCCCGCGCTTGGAAACGGAGTGATCAGCTCAGGACATACTCGATCGGCTTCAGCGGCGGCGGAAGATCCGCCACGCCGAGTTCGGCGAGAATGTCGCGCTCGATCGTGCGCACCAGCGCGTCGGTCGGCAGATCATTCTCATCGCGGCCAAACGGGTCTTCCAGTTCATCGGCAATCGCGTCCAGACCAAAAAAGGTGTAGCTGACAATCGCGGTAAACAAGGGCGTCAGCCAGCCCAGCGGTTCGGCCATGGCGAACGGCAGCAGAATGCAGAACAGGTAGATCGTGCGGTGCAACAGCAGCGTGTAGGGAAACGGCAGTGGCGTGGTTTTGATCCGCTCGCACACGGCTTGCGCTTGCGTCAGGCTGGTCAGGTGATTGGCCAGCAGCATGTAGCGCCACTCGCTCAGCTCACCGTTTTGATGCAGGTCGGAACACTGCTGGCCGACCTGTTGCAGGATCCGCGCGCTGTAATCCGGCACCCCCGCATCGTGTTTTGGGGTGATCCACTGACGGCTGGCGTCGGCTTCACTCTCCTTGCGCAACCGCGCATTGAGCGCATGGGCAAAACCGCACAGGTTGAGCAGCAGCGGTTTGCGTTCTGCGGATTCGCGGATGACATGGGTTTCGCGGATGACCGACCGAATGTGCACGATCACCTCACCCCAGGCCTTGCGTGCCTCGTACCAGCGGTCGTAACAGGCGTTGTTGCGAAAGCTCATGAAGATCGACAGCGACAAGCCGAGCAAAGTGAACGGCGTGGCGTTGACCTTGGTGAAACTGCTCGGATGAAGGATTTCGACCAGCACGATGGCCGAGGCCAGCAGCGTGACCATCAAGGTGCGCAACGCGATGCGCTTGGCAATCGAGCCCTTGAGGGTGAAGAGAATGGCGAGCTGGCTGACCTTGGGTCTGATGATCATGCAGAGCGGTCCCGATAACGCAGGAAAGCGGCGGATCAGCCGCCGGTCATGTTCATGAAGCGTACGACCTGGACGTCGTCGTTGATTTCGAAGTTATGCCGATACGGTTTGATTTTCATCGCCTCGATGATGGCGTTCTCCAGGCGTTGCGGATGCCCGGGATGAGCGCGCAACACTGCTTTCAAATCCACCGAATGTTCGTTACCCAGACACAGTAGCAGACGACCTTCGACGGTGAGCCGCACCCGATTGCAGGTGCCGCAGAAGTTGTGGCTGTGCGGCGAGATAAACCCCAGACGAATCTGCGGGGCCTCGGCCAGACGCCAATAGCGCGACGGGCCTTGAGTCGATTCCGTAGAGTCGATCAGCGTGTAGCGCTCGGCGATTTTCTCGCGGACCTGCACGCTGGAAAAAAACGACTCCGCACGGCTGTGGTCGCTGATGATCCCCAGTGGCATTTCCTCGATGAAAGAAATATCGAGCTGACGGTCGATGGCAAAACTCACCAGATCATTGATCTCGTGATCGTTGCGGCCCTGCATCACCACGCAGTTGAGTTTAGTGCGGGTGAAACCGGCCTGGCGCGCGGCATCGATGCCGTCGATCACTTGCGCCAGATCGCCAGTGCGGGTCATCTGCTTGAAGCGCTTGGGATCGAGGCTGTCGAGGCTGATGTTCAGGCGCTTGACCCCGGCGTCGAACAGCGGCGCGGCGAGTTTGCCCAGTTGCGAGCCGTTGGTGGTCAGGCACAGCTCACGCAGGCCGGGCAGCGCGGCGATCTGTTCGCACAACTGCACCACGCCGCGACGGATCAGCGGCTCGCCGCCGGTGAGGCGAATCTTGCGGGTGCCGAGCGCGACGAAGCTCTGCGCCAGTTGAAAGATTTCTTCCAGCGTCAGCACTTGCTGGCGCGGCAGAAACTGCATGTCTTCAGCCATGCAGTAGACACAGCGGAAGTCGCAACGGTCGGTCACTGACATGCGCAGATAGTCGACGCGGCGGTTGTGAGCATCGATCAGGACGCGCTCTGTCATGACAGCCTCGCAGTATTGAAACCGCTGATGAACGGGTTTGGACGGGCAGGGTAGGCGTAACTGCCATGGGCGTCCAATCAGTGAAAGTTAACGGCTGATTGATCGCGTCGATGATCAAGTGTGGGAGCTGTGTTGGTCGGAAATCCGTGAACACCGCAAGACCCTGTGGGAGCTGGCTTGTCAGCGATGAGGGCCGCACAGTCGACATTGATGTTGGCTGACCCACCGCCATCGCTGGCAAGCCAGCTCCCACACCTTTTGTGGTGTGCACAGAATCAGTACACATCACCGAACATTGCAGGCGTGAGCCTGAGGGTTATTGCGCACCAAACATCGCGGTCCAGTAAATCCCCGCATCGCTTTTCGGATCGGTCGCATAAGCGGCCCCCAGTTCCTTGTATTGCGGGTTCATCAGGTTGGCGCAGTGGCCGGGGCTGGCGAGCCAGCCGTCGACGACTTTGCCCACGGTGTCTTGGCCGGCGGCGATGTTTTCACCAACCAGTTGCCCGCTGTAGCCCGACAGCTCAGCGCGATCACCGGGGGTGCGGCCGTCGCGGTCTTTGTGGTCGAGGTAGTTTTTGTTGGCCATGTCGCGGCTGTGATCCTGAGCGACAGTACCCAAGGTCGCATTCCACGCCAGCGGTGCGGCGGCGGCAAAGGCCTGGCCGCCACACTGGCGTGGCTGGCTGCGTGCGGTGTTGAGTTGTTCGAGCAATTTTTGCCCTTCACTCTGCGCGTCGCCAAGTTTGGCTGACAGCAGCGGCCGCGCCAGCACAATGCGCCAGTCGCGATCGGCGCGGCTGACGCCGACATCGACAAACTGCGGATCCAGCACCACCTGACAGAAGCTCTCCTGAATCGCCTTCATCGCCGACGCCGCATCCCGTGGGCCGTTGAGGGTGATCGCCTGTACGTTGACCATCGGGTAACTGGCGCTGGCCATGGCTTGCTGCAGATTGACGGCGCCGCTGGCCGGCAACCTCAGGCGTGGATCAGCCGACAGGGGCGGCAACTCACTGGACGCCTGCGTGCCACAACGTTGCGGCTGGCTGCGATAGCTGTTGATCGACTCGATCAGTTGCAACTCGTCGGTGGCCATGGCCGAGGCGGCAAACATCAGGCCTGCGGACAGCGCGGCAAATCGCAAAACGGACGGCATGAAGCGCATGGAAATCTCCCTTGAGCTGAATGCGCCCATGATGCGCGAAACGCCCCCGGTGGGTGCAATGTCTTTTTCTTCCGTCGACAGTTTTTTCTACGGAACGCTGCGGTTGATTTAGCCGTCTACACTCAGCCAAGACCCCGGGATCCGGGCGTCTCCCCGACGTAACACCTTGCCCGAACCGGGCCCTGCCGGAAGAATTCACATGGGATTGAAATGGTTGGCTGGCTGCTTCGCAATAACCCTGTTGGCCAGCGCTGCGTGGGCCACCGATCAAGCGCCGATCAAAGCCAAGGCTGAAGAGAAAGCCCAGGTGCTGGAAGAAAAAGCCGCCGATAAAGTCAGCGCGGCACCGGCGCCGAAATCCGAGGCGATCACCCCGAAGGAAGTGCAGGCGGTCGACCCTGCCGGCGCCGCGCCGCTGGATGATCCGATCACTTGTCTGGCGCGCAGCATCTACTGGGAAGCCAAAGGCAAGGACACGCCGGAAATGGAAGCCGTGGCAAGTGTGGTGATGAATCGCCTCGGCCATGAAGGTTTTCCAGACACGGTGTGTGCCGTGGTCAAGCAAGGTTCGGAAACCAGGAGCTGCCAGTTTTCCTGGTGGTGTGACGGGCGTCCGGATCAGGTCAAGGAAGACGCCGAATACGCGCTCGCCAAGGAAGTTGCCGGCAAGGCGCTGAACCGTCAACTCAAGGATCGCACCAACGGCGCGTTGTATTTCCACGACCGCAATGTCCACCCGAGTTGGGCCAGGGAATACCGGAAAACCGCCGAGACGAAAAAATTCCTCTTTTATAAACCCGCTGGCGGCGATGCGCGCTAGGCGCAGACTTCCCGCACACAATCGCGCAACCAGCGATGCGCCGGATCGGCATCCATGCGCGGATGCCAGAGCATCGACACGCTGATCTGCGGCATCTTAAATGGCAGCTCGAAACTGTGCAGGCCCGTGCGCAGTTTGCTGGTGTGACGTTCCGGGACGGTGGCAATCAGGTCGGATTCACGAACCAGCGTCAGTGCCGCCGAAAACCCGCCGAACGACGTGACGATGTCCCGTGTCAGTCCGCACTCGAGTAGCGCTTCATCTACCGGGCCGCTGCTGCGCCCGCGCCGTGACACCAGAATATGCTGGCCTGAGGCGAAGCGTTTGGCGCTGACTTTGCCTGCGCTCAAGGGATGACCCTCACGTACCACACCGATCCAGTGATCGTGAAACAGGATGCGGCTGTGCAGCGTCGGGTCGGTGCTGTCGTCGACTACACCGGTCTCCAGATCCACCCGGCCTTCGCGCAGCAGCGTGCTGTCCTTGTCGGCTTTCTGCACAAAACGCAAACGCACGTTGGGCGCCTCGGCGGCAACGCGGGTGAGCAGGGCGGCGGCGAAGGTTTCAACAAACCCGTCGGTATTGCGCAAGGTGAAGGTGCGTTGTAGCTGCGCGGGATCCAGCACTTGCGCGGGGCGCAAAACTGCCTCGGCTTCCTGCACCAGGTGACTGACCCGTTCGCGCAATTCCAGCGCGCGCGGGGTTGGCACCAGGCCTCGACCGGCGCGCACCAGCAACGGATCTGCGGTGGTTTCGCGCAGACGGGCCAAGGCGCGACTCATGGCAGAAGGGCTCAACCGCAGGCATTTGGCGGCGCGAGCGACGCTGCCTTCACGCAGCAGCACGTCGAGGGTGATCAGCAGGTTCAGATCCGGAGTAGTCATGACATGGCGTTCCATGCAGGTATTGAGTGCAAAGCATGCGTCTTGCGCCTTGTATTGTCGAGGCTCAGGCTATGGCGCATGTCCTTTGTACAGTGAGCACGCCATGCCCAGACAACCCCTCGATACCCAAGCCCGCTGGGCGCTGACCAGTCTGGCGCTGTCGATGTTGATGCCGTCGCTGGACACCAGCATTGCCAACGCCGGGTTGCCGACGCTGGCGGCGGCGTTTGATGCAACGTTCCAACAGGTGCAGTGGATTGTTCTGGCGTACCTGCTGGCAATCACCACGTTGATTGTAAGCGTCGGACGTCTGGGCGATGGCTTTGGTCGGCGGCGATTGCTGTTGATCGGGATAGGCATTTTCACCAGTGCTTCATTGTTTTGCGCGCTGGCCCCTGGGCTTGGCTGGCTGATCGGCGCGCGGGCGGTGCAAGGCATTGGCGCAGCGATCATGTTTGCATTGACGGTCGCGCTGGTGGCCGATGCGGTGCCCAAAACGCGAGCGGGCAGTGCGATGGGGTTGCTGGCAACGATGTCGGCCACCGGCACCACCCTCGGCCCGTCGCTGGGTGGGTTGTTGATGGCGCATGTTGGCTGGCAATCGATATTTTTACTCAACGTGCCATTGGGACTGCTCAACGCATGGCTGGTGTACCGCTATCTGCCGGCAGATCGAGCCGCAGGGCCGCGAGTTGCGTTTGATTACCTTGGCAGCGGGGTGCTGGTGTTGACGCTGGCGACCTATGCGCTGGCGATGACGCTTGAAGGTTTCACGCTGAGGTTGCTGTTGATCAGCCTGTGCGGCGTGGGTTTGTTCATCGTGATCGAGATGAAAGCCAGGGCACCGCTGATTCGTCTGTCACTGTTCGCCGATCTACGCCTGAGCGGCAGTCTGGCGCTGACGTTGCTGGTGACGACCGTGATGATGACCACGCTGGTGGTCGGGCCGTTTTACCTGAGTCGCGGTTTGAGTCTCAGCCCCACCGTGGTCGGGCTGGTGTTGTCGGTCGGGCCGTTGCTGGCTGCGCTCGGTGGCGTTCCTGCCGGACGGCTGGTCGATCGTTTCGGCGCACATCGGGTGGTGCCGGGCGCCTTGCTCGGGATGGTTTGCGGTTGCGGGTTATTGGCGCTGCTGCCGATGAGTTTCGGATTGCCTGCTTACGTGTTGCCGATGACGGTGATCGCCGTCAGTTACGCGCTGTTCCAGGCGGCCAACAATACCGGGCTGATGGCGGCGGTGAGTCAGGACCAGCGCGGCGTGGTGTCGGCGCTGCTCGGGCTGGCCCGCAATCTGGGGTTGATCACAGGTGCGGCGGCGATGGGCGCGGTGTTTGCCGTGGCTACCGGTAACCCGACGCAAGCGCCCGCCGCCGTCATCGGCAGTGGCATGCACATCACTTTCGGTGTGGGCACGGCATTGATGGTCATGGCCCTGATCATCAGCCGAATGCAGATCAACGACAGGGGCGAGCCTGCTCGCGATGGCGTCGGCACAGCCAAAACAACCGGTGACTGAGACGCCGCTATCGCCAGCAGGGGATCTGTTTGGGCCGAAAAATTATGGACACCACAAATCCCTGTGGGAGCTGGCTTGCCAGCGATGGGGTCGGCACAGTCGACTGTGATGTTGACTGACCCACCGCCATCGCTGGCAAGCCAGCTCCCACAGGTGGTTGTCGCAGTGCGTGGGGCACACCACCCCTAAAGGGTTTTGTGGTGTTTCTCTTAGCTGGCGTGGGTACTGATGATGCTCGCCACCTGCTGCGGCTGGCAGTTGAGATACGGCGACTTCTTCAACCAGCGCTGATCCGGGTACCACGAGAACATGAACTGGCCGTTCTTCAGTTTGTCGATCACCTGTTTCGCAATCTGTGGGCGGACGGCCGGGCAACCCTGGCTGCGACCGATGCGGCCCTGACGCTTGCTCCACAACGGATTCACGTAATCGGCGGCGTGAATGACGATAGCGCGATCACGCGCCAGATCATTGAAGCCGGGTTCCAGACCATCCATGCGCAGCGAGTAACCATGAGTGCCGCTGTAGCTTTCCTGGGTGCGGAACAAGCCGAGACTGGACTGATAGCTGCCTTCGACATTGGAAAACTGCGTGGCGAAATTTTCCCCGGAGTTGGAACCGTGGGCGACCAGATCGCGCAGCACCAGTTTTTTCCGGTTGAGGTCAAAGATCCACAGTCGGCGTTCGGTGGACGGTTGCGAATAGTCGATGATCGCCAGGTGGCGGGACGGCTTGGCTCCGCTGTTGACCGCACATTGCATGGCGCTCAAGGCACCTTTCAGCGCCTGGGGATTGAGTTCTGGCGCGGCGTGCGCGAGGCTGGTGAAGAGAACCGGCGATGGTTTGCCGGCGGCAAAAGCTGGACTGCTCACGGCGACAAGGGTCGCGGTGGTCAGCAGAAGTCGGCGCAAATACGTCAACATTTATAAAGTGTCCTCAACTTGCTACTTATTTGGCACTTTGGCTCCTGACGTCCAGTCGTAACCTGCAAGCCCGAAGTTCGAGCCTGACTGTTCAGCGCACCTGATGTAAGGTGGCCATCATCAAGGTGGCCATGGATTGGAGTAAAGCAGTTGTTCAAAAAGTACGCATCCTACTTGAGCATTTGTTTGCTCGCAGCGCCGTTTGTCGCTTGTGCCGATGAATCACTGCCGCCATTGCAGACGCTGCCGACACCTCCTGCCGAAATGCCGGTCGAGTTGCAAAGTCCATTGCATGCCGTATTGATCGGTCTGCCACAGACCTGCCCGGCGCTCGCAAAGCAGCTCAGCGGCCCGTCGTTGCAACAGCTGCAAGCCTTCTATCAGCAGCAGGACTGGATGCCGGTCTGGACCAGCGAATCTTCACGATTGCAGGCTTTGCAGACGCAACTGCCGTTGTTGGCCGACGATGGCCTCAGCCCGCAACGCTATCCGGTCGCGGTGACCGCGCCGCAGGATGGCGAGTTGTGCGCCGATATCGATATCAGCCGCTATTACCTGCAAGCCCTGCAGGATCTGCATTACGGCCGTCTGCTGCAATCACACTTCGAGCCGTTGTGGCATGCCGATGACACACAGCGTGACCGTCAGGCCGAACTGCTGGCGATAGCCGTGCCGGGTATGCATGACATTCCGGCGGCGTTCGACCTGGCCCGTCCGCACTTGGCGCAATATCAGAAACTGCGCCAGCTCTACGCCGCGCAACGGCTCACAGCCTTGCCGAAATGGCAGTCGGTGGGCAGCGGGCCGCTGTTGCGCCCCTCCATGGAAGACAAACGCGTGCCGGAACTGGCCCAGCGCTTGTACAGCGAAGGCTATCTGAGCCACGCGGTCGGCACTACCGACACTGTTTACGAAGGCGCGTTGGTGGACGCGGTGAAAAGCTTCCAGGCCAATCATTCGTTGCAGGCTGACGGTGTGGTCGGCCCGGGGACGATTGCCGAACTCAACATCAGCCCGCTGACCCGCCGTGAACAACTGCGGGTCAACCTTGAACGTTTCCGTTGGCTGGCCCAGGACATGGAGCCCGATGGTTTGCTGGTCAACGTCGCAGCGGCGGAACTGACCTTGTATAAGGGCGGCGAACCGGTGTGGCAGACGCGCACCCAGGTCGGCCGTGCCGAGCGCCAGACGCCGCTGCTCAAATCCCGTGTCACGCGCCTGACGCTGAACCCGACCTGGACCGTGCCGCCAACCATCTGGAAGGAAGACAAACTGCCGGAGATCCGCAAGGACCAGACCTTCCTCAGTCGGCATAATCTGCAAGTGCTGGATGCCAACGGTCAGCCGTTGGCGGCCGCAGACATCGACTGGGACCACCCCGGCAACATCCTTTTGCGCCAGGACGCGGGGCCACGCAATCCGTTGGGACAGATGGTCATTCGCTTCCCCAATCCGTTTTCGGTGTACCTGCATGACACGCCGAGCAAGGCACTGTTCGACAAAGGGCCGCGGGCATTCAGCTCAGGCTGCGTCAGGGTCGAGCACCCGATGCAACTGCGCGATCTGCTGCTCAGCCCTGCGGAGAGGGCACGCACCGACACCTTGCTCGCCACCGGCGCCACCCATGAGTTTCGCTTGTCGGCGCCGGTGCCGATCCTGATGACCTACTGGACGGCGCAGGTCGACAGCGCCGGTCACGTGCGTTATTCGCCAGACATCTACAGCCGTGACAGTGCCTTGTTGGTGGCCCTGGATCGCGCGCATTGAGCTTCAGCGGTCGCGGCGGTTCCACAACACCCGCGCCAGCCACGCATCGATGCTCAACTTGCCGGCGCCGGCGAACACCAGCGGCACCAAAGCTGCCAGGTAAATCACCGGCAGCTTGAAGTTGCCGAAGCCCTTGTTGGTGATCGCGTAACCTTGGGCCAGTTCGCTCAATGACGACCAGTCGGCAGGCCAGTGCACGGCGGCGGTGGCGACGACGGTCACCACGATCAGCGAAATGGCCGAGATTCGCGTGCCGAAACCGATAAGGATCGCCAAGGCGCAGATCAGCTCGGCCCACATCGACAGTTCCCAGTTCAGCGTCGACGGCAGGTGATCGAAGGGAAACGGGAATTTGTCCTGAATGTCTTCAAACCAGTTCTGCCCGTTGAACTTCTCGAGCCCCGACTCGAAAAATTCCCAGGCGATAAACACGCGCAGGGTCAGCGGCGCCAGCCAGGCACCGGCGCGGTCAAGGTTCAGGTGCAAGCCTTTGACGGCGCTCGAAAGGGTGGTGGTCATGGGGAATCTCCGGTGGATCGGGTGAGTGGGATCGACCGGGTGATTTGAGCGTTGGGGTGTATCGTTGGTGTGTCGCCACTGTGCGAATTTGTGCATTGGATGTGTCTGCCGCCTGGCGGTACACAGTGCGATACAGTCCACTGCATTCCCCTGTAGGAGCTGCCGAAGGCTGCGATCTTTTGATTTTGTCTTTAAAAAACCAAATCAAAAGA
>OFQU01000370.1_pt1 | contig 10087 bp, 6 predicted proteins | sample 1542981 | NCBI WGS metagenome assembly OFQU01 (sample SAMN07774233, study PRJEB24372) | wastewater metagenome | isolation source: Exp Tend CN 90WW | collected 2016-02
ACAAGCGTCACATCGATAAGAACAAAGCTGAAGGGGAAATTTCGATGACGATCTCTCGCCGTAACGTATTGCTGGGTGCCACCGCCGCCGCCGCGCTCGGTCCGATCGCCGCGCGCGCGCAGACAAGCGAAGTGGCCATCGGCGTGATCTATCCGCTGTCCGGCTCCAGTGCCGCGATCGGCGTCGATGCGCAGCATGCCTTCAACACCGCGGCCGACATCATCAACAAGAACTACGATTTCGCGCTGCCGCTCGCCAAGGGCGAGGGCCTGTCCGGCCTCGGCGGCGCCAAGGTCAAGCTGGTGTTCGCCGACCACCAGGCCGATCCGCAGAAGGGCCGCGCCGAGACCGAGCGCCTGATCACCCAGGAGAAGGTCTGCGCCGTCGTCGGCACCTATCAGAGCGCGGTCGCCGTCACCGTCAGATTATCGGTCGCCTTCGCCTCGATCGCGCCCGAGAAACCGATGCGCTGGCGTTCCTGGCGGAAGAATTCGCGGGCGAGGAACGAGGCATAGCGTGCGTTGCTGAACGCGGTGCGTTCGGCGGTGGTCAGCGCGCTGATCGCCTTGCCGTTGACGGTGGCCGTCGTGGGCGCGTTGTCGAGCAGTGCCTGGCCGGTGCGATACCAATAGCTGGCGACGCCCGCGCGGCTGAGCTGTTCCTTGTCGTAGTTGATCGCGCCGAGGAAGCCGATCGTCTCGTCGGCGTTCTTCCAGCTGTACAAGGCAGAGCCGCGGAAGCTGCCGCGGTTGGCGCGGTCGTTATATTCGTAGCCGCCGTTGGCGGCGATCGTGCCCGACTTCAGGTCGAGCGGCTTGCGCGTGACGACGTCCACGGTCGCACCGATTGCGCCTTCCTGAAGGCGTGCTTCGGGCGTCTTGTAGACGATCGCCGAGCTGATGATCGTCGGCGACAGCAGCGAATAGTTGAAGGTACGGCTCGAGCGGTCCGAGGGGTTGCCGCCCCAATCGGCCGAAGCCACCGAGTGCCCGTCGATCAGCAGACGGTTGAGCGCGGGCTCGACGCCGGCGATCGAGAGCTGTTCACCTTCGCCGAACTGGCGGTCGACGGTGACGCCCGGCAGGCGGGCAAGCGAGTCGGCAACGTTGCTGTCGGGCAGCTTGCCGACGTCTTCGGCGCTGATGACATCGACGATCGAGTCGGCGCGGCGCTTGATCGCGATCGCGTCCTGAAGGCTCTTGCGGTAGCCGGTGACGACGATGTCGTCGGACGAGCCGGGCGTGGTAGCGCTGCTGCTCTGGGCGGCGGCGGTCACATCCTGTGCGTGGGCGGTGCCAGCGACGCTGACGAGCGCGGTGGTCACAAAGATCATGTGGCGAAGGCGCATGTTTATTGTCCTTGTCGGAACACGCCCGGCCGCATGCCCCCCCCAATCCCAGCTGCCGCAAAGCCGGCGACAGTGCAGCTACGGCGAAACAGTTACGCGTTTCCTGCTCGTTGCTGCTGCGTTGCTACATATCCAATAAAGCCCAAATGGTATATATAAAAACTGTCACATTTATTTTGGTAGGGTAGCTGACCTATTGTGTCGTTTCGCTCTCGTACGATCAGCCGTTTAGGGTGAAATGCCGTTACAAAGGAGATTTCGGGGTGATGGTATCGCAAACAGTGAAGCGCTCCCGAGTCGCGCTGGAAATCTGCGTCGAATCGGCGGCGGGCGCGGCGGCGGCGATCGCGGGGGGATGTGACCGGATCGAGCTGTGCAGTGCGCTGGCGCTCGGTGGGCTGACGCCGTCGGCGGGGCTGGTCGCGGAGGTCCTCGCGCTGGCGGTGCCGGCGGGGGTGCCGGTGCGGGCGATGGTGCGGCCGCGGGCGGGCGGGTTCGACTATGGCGCGGAGGATATGGCGCTGGCGTTGGCCGAGGCGCGGGCCCTCGTCACGGCTGGCGTGCAGGGGCTGGTGTTCGGCGCGACGGCGGGCGCAACGCTGGCGGAGCGGGAGATGCATGCCTGGATCGCGGGGCTCGGAGACGATCGCCCGCCGCTCACCTTGCACCGGGCGATCGATGTCGTGGCCGACCCGGTGGCGGCGGTCGTTGTGGCGGTCGCGTTGGGGTTTGACCACGTGCTGACCTCCGGCGGCGCGCGCACCGCGATGGAGGGGGCGGCGACGATCGCGGCGATGGTTGCGCACGTGACGGGGCGTTGCACGATCATGGCGGGGGCGGGGGTGGCGGCCGACACGGCAGGCGCGCTGCTGGATGCGACCAATGCGGGCGCGCTGCATGGTTCGGCCAGCGATCCTGCGCCCGCAGTGGAGCAGGACCGATTTGGCTTCGGTCCGCTGCCGCGCCAGACCAATGCCAATAGAGTCGCAGCGCTGCGACAGGTGATTGACGACAAGTCCAATCTAAGACAATTGTAGCGCAAGGTGCCACTGGCGCCGGTCCGCGTAGCGTGGCACGCCTGATGCCGAAGACGCTTGCGGAAAAGGGGATCGACGATGAGTTTCATGAGCAAGGTGGGGCGGTTCCGCGCTGAAAATCCCTCGCCGCTCTATCTCCAGCTGCAACAGCTGATCCGTGACGCGATCGCCACGGACGTCATCACGCGCGGCGATGCGATCCCCGCGGAGCGCGATCTGGCGGTCGAATATGGCGTATCGCGCATCACGGTGCGCAAGGCGATCGAGGGGCTGGTCGAGGAAGGCCTGCTGACCCGCCGCCGCGGCGCAGGGACGTTCGTTGCCGGGCGCGTCGAGAAGAACTTCAGCAAATTGTCGTCCTTCTCGGAAGATATGGTCGCGCGCGGGCGCGTGCCGTCGAGCGCGTGGATTTCGCGCGCGGCCGGCATCGTATCGCCCGAGGAATCGATGGCGCTGGCGCTGTCGCCCAGCGCGCCGGTCTATCGCTTCCAGCGGCTGCGCTTTGCCGACGAGGTGCCGATGGCGCTGGAGCTGTCGACGATCGCCGGTTTCTGCCTGCCGTCGGTCGATGCGGTCGATGCCTCGCTGTACACGGCGCTGACCGAGGCGGGGCATCGCCCGGTCCGCGCGTTGCAGCGGCTGCGTGCGGTGCCGTTCGGTGGCGATCATGCGCGCATGCTGGGCGTCGATCCCGGCTCGCCGGGGCTGCTGATCGAGCGGCGCGCCTTCCTGCGCGACGGCCGCGCGGTCGAATTCACCCGATCCTATTACCGCGGCGACAGCTACGATTTCGTGGCCGAGCTCGCCGACACCTGATCCTTAGCGAAGGGCGCTTGCTGTGACGACGGATACGATGACGGACACGACGATCGGCACGACGCTGATGCGCGCCGAGACCCTGGAGGCGGGGGCGACCGTCGCGCGGCTGGTCGCGCGCAATGCCGAAGCGCTGACCGCGCTGGGCGAACGCCTGCGTGCGAACGCGCCCGACGTCGTTGTTACCTGCGCCCGCGGGTCGTCCGATCATGCCGCGACCTATGGCAAATATCTGATCGAGACGATGGTCGGCGTGCCGGTCGCATCCGCGGCGCCGTCGGTCGTGTCGCTGTTCGATGCGCCGGTGTCGACGCGTCGCGCGCTGTGCATCGCGATTTCGCAATCGGGCCGCAGCCCGGACCTGCTCGCGACCGTCGAGGCGCATGCCAAGGCGGGGGCGGAGGTCGTCGCATTGGTGAACGACGAATCGTCGCCGCTTGCCGAGATGGCGGATACGCTGCTCGCGCTGTCGGCGGGACCGGAGAAGTCGGTCGCGGCGACTAAGTCGTGCATCGCGGCGATGGCGGGTCTTGCGGCGCTGGTCGCGGCTTGGTCGGGCGATGAGGCGCTGAAGGCGGCGGTCGCGGCGCTGCCCGAACAGCTTGATGCGGCGGTGACGCTCGACTGGAGCGCGGGCGTGGACGTGCTCGCCGAGGCCAAGCAAATGTTCGTGATCGGTCGCGGCTATGGCTTCGGCGTGGCGCAGGAATGTGCGCTGAAGCTGAAGGAGACGTGCCAGTTGCAGGCCGAGCCGTTCAGCGCCGCCGAGGTTCGTCATGGGCCGATGGCGATCGTCGGCGAAGGCTATCCGGTGCTGGCGCTCGCCACGTCCGATGCGGCGGGCGACGACGTGATGGCGGTGGTCGAGACGTTCCGCGAACGCGGCGCGGCGGTGCTGGCGGCGCATGCCGGCGACGCGCGCGCGAACCTGCCGGCGCTGGAGGCGCATCCGGCGGTGCAGCCGATCCTGATGCTGGCGAGCTTCTATGGTTTGGCGGAGGCGCTGTCGCGGCATCGCGGCCTCGATCCCGATTCGCCGCCGCATCTCGCCAAGGTGACGCGCACGCTATGAGCACCGCCCATCGCTTCACCAACGGCCACGTCGTGGTCGGCGATGCCGTGTGGCGCGGCGCCGAGATCGTCGTCACCGGCGACCGGATCGCGAGCATCCGCCCGCTCGATGGCGCGGCGACGGATGCGGTCGACCTGGAGGGGGGCTGGGTGATGCCCGGCTTCATCGACACGCAGGTCAACGGCGGCGGCGGCGTGCTGCTGAACGACGAGCCGACCGTCGAGGGCGTGCGCGCCATCGCCGCGGCGCATGCGCGCTATGGCACGACCGCGCTGATGCCGACGCTGATCAGCGACACGCCCGATCGGATCGCGCTGGCGCTGGACGCCGTCGATCAGGCGATCGGCGCGGGCGTGCCGGGCGTCGTCGGCGTGCATATCGAGGGGCCGTTCCTGAACGTCGCGCGCAAGGGCATCCACGATGCCGGGCGCTTCCGCCTGCTCGACGAGGAGATGGTCGCGCTGCTCGCCAAGCCGCGGCGCGGCGTGACGATGGTGACGATCGCGCCCGAACTGGCGAACATCGACCATATCCGCCGGTTGGCGGCGGCTGGCGTGCGCGTCAGCGCGGGGCATACCGAAGTGCCCTATGACACGGCGCTTGCGGCGTTCGATGCGGGGCTGACCGGAATTACCCATCTGTTCAACGCGATGCCGGCGATGGTGCAGCGGACGCCGGGCCTGGTCGGCGCGGCGCTCGACGATCCGCGGCCGTGGTGCGGGCTGATCGTCGATGGCGTGCATGTCGCGCCCGCCGTGCTGCGCATCGCGATCCGCGCGCGCGGTCCGGAGCGGATGATGCTCGTCACCGACGCCATGTCCTCGGTCGGCGCGGAGCATAAGGACTTCGTGCTGCAAGGGCGCCAGATCCGCGTCGCGGATGGCATCTGCTCGTATGAGGACGGTACGCTCGCCGGATCGGACCTCGACATGGCGACCGCGGTGGCCAATGCGATGGGCATGCTGGGGCTGGAGCCGGCGGTGGCGGCGCGGATGGCGGCGGGCAATCCCGCGGCCTTCTTGGGCCTGGAGGCGGAGCGGGGTACGCTCGCGGCCGGACTGCGCGCGGACTGGGCGCGACTGACCGCGGCGATGGCGCCGGTCGAGACGGTGATCGGCGGCGTCGCGGTGCCGGGCGCCGCGGCGAAAGAGCATGAGGCGGTAAACGCATGACGATCGACCGGCGGCAGCTTCTCGGGACAGCCGCCGGAGCCGGCCTGACATTGGGTTTGTCGGCGGGGTTGCCCGCCATCGCCTCCGCCAGGAGCGCGACGGGCTATGGCGCGCTGCCGATGCCGCTGCCCACCGCCCGGCTGCCCGATCCGCTGCCGGTGATCGATCCGTCGCGGATCGGCTTCGACACGGGCTGGCTGTTTCATGAGGGCGACGTGATCGTACCGCCCGCGACGACGCACGAAGAGACGTATCTGCGCGCCAAGGCGGGCAACGCGCGCGGCGCGGCGGCGATGGACTATGACGACAGCGAGTGGCGCCCCGTCACGCTGCCGCACGACTGGGCAAGCTTCCAGCCGTTCGTCGAGACCGCCAATCCGTCGCAAGGCTACCGCCCGCGCGGGATCGGCTGGTATCGCCGTGCCTTCCGCCTCGATCCCGCCGACGAGGGACGTTACCTGGAATTGCAGTTCGACGGCATCGCGACCAATGCAACCGTCTGGGTGAACGGCAGTCCGGTCGCGCACAATTGGTCGGGCTATAACAGCCTCTACCTCGACATCACGCCGTTCGCGCGGTTCGGCGATGCGCTGAACGTCGTGGCGATCCGCGTCGATGCCGATGCGATGGAGGGCTGGTGGTACGAAGGTGCCGGCCTGTACCGCCATGCGTGGCTGGCGCGCCGCGCACCGGTGTCGATCGAGACCGATGGCGTGCATTGCGGTCCGCGCCATGATGGCGGCGACGCCTGGCGCGTGCCGGTGACCGTCACCGCGCGCTCGACCGAGGCGGCGCCGGTGCGCGTGCGTGCGGTGGCGAGCCTGGTCGATCCCGACGGGCGGACCGTGGCGACTGCGACGAGCGAGCTGGTGGCGGTGCCACCGCTCGACGCTGCGGAGCTGACGACGACGCTGACCATCGCGCGCCCGCAGCGCTGGTCGGTCGAGACGCCGACGCTCTACACGGTGGCGGTTGCTCTGGAACGCGACGGTAAGAGCGTCGACACGCGGCGGGTACAGGTGGGTTTCCGCACGATCCGCTTCGATGCTGACAAGGGCCTTTTTCTCAACGATACGCCCGTCAAGCTGAAGGGCGTGTGCCTGCACCTTGACCATGCCGGCGTCGGCACGGCGGTGCCCGACACGCTGCTGATGTGGCGGCTGGAGCGGATGAAGGAGCTGGGTTGCAACGCGATCCGCTGTTCGCACAACGCGCCCGCCACCGCCTTCCTGCAACTCTGCGACCGGATGGGGTTCCTCGTCATGGACGAGAACCGCAACTTCAATCCCTCGCCCGATTATATGGCGCAGCTGGAATGGCTCGTGCGGCGCGACCGCAATCACCCCAGCGTCATCCTGTGGTCGGTGTTCAACGAAGAGCCGATGCAGGGCACCGCGGCGGGTGTCGAGATGGTGCGGCGGATGGAAGCGGCGGTGCGCCGCCTCGACGACAGCCGGCCGGTGACCGCGGCGATGAACGGGTCGTTCTTCAACCCGCACAATGTGTCGAGCGTCGTCGACGTCGTCGGGTTCAATTATTATCCCGGCGATTACGACAAGTTTCATCGCCTGAATCCGACCAAGCCGATGACGAGTTCGGAGGACACCAGCGCGTTCATGACGCGCGGCGCCTTTGCCGACGATGCCGCGGCGCATGTCCTGTCGTCGATGGACGATCATGCCGCCGCCTGGGGCGAGACGCATCGCGCCGGCTGGGCGAAGATCGCAGGCCGGCCGTTCGTCGCGGGCGGCTTCGTGTGGACGGGCTTCGACTATCATGGCGAGCCGACGCCCTACGCCTGGCCGACGATCGCGAGCTTCTTCGGGATCCTGGACCTCTGCGGTTTTCGCAAGACCGCCTATGACATCCACCGTGCCGGCTGGATCGACGACGCACCCGTCATCGGCATCGCGCCGCATTGGACGTGGCCGGGCAAGGAAGGCCAGCCGATCAAGCTGCTGGTCATGTCCAATGCCGAACGGATCGTCGTGACGCTGAACGGCCGGGTCGTCGGCGAGGGGGCGGTCGACCGGTTGATGGGGAACAGCTTCACCGTGCCCTATGCGCCGGGAACGCTGGAGGCGATCGCGTATCGCGGCGGGCGTGAGGTCGCGCGGGCGGGGCATGAGACGGTCGGCGCGCCGGTCGCGCTGCGGCTGACGCCGGCGCGGCGTGTGATGGCGGGCGATGGCGAGGACGTGCAGCCCGTCACCGTCGACGCGGTGGATGCCAAGGGCCGGCACGTGCCGACCGCGAACCTGCCGGTCGGCTTCGCGATCGAGGGCGCGGCGATCATCGGGCTGGGCAATGGCGATCCCAACAGCCACGAGTCCGAAAAGGGCAATGCCCGATCGCTGTTCAACGGATTGGCGCAAGTGATCGTGCAGGCGGATGCGGGGTCGCGTGGGCGGATCGCATTGCGCGCGACGGCGCCCGGCCTGAAGCCGGCGACGCTGCGGATCGACCGGCTGGCGGCGACGCCGCGGGTGCAGGTGCCGACGGCAACGATGGTGCGCACGATCGATTCGTGGCGTCGCTCGCCGCGGCTGAGCGTCAAGCCCGACGCCAGCTTGGCGCCGGCGGATGGCGACAACAACAGCTGGAGCTTCGTCCGCAGCGGGACCGCGACCGCGCCCGAACCGCAGGGGGGCTGGCAGGTCTATCGCGCGCGCGTGACGCCGATCCGCGCGATCGCTGCCAAGGGGGGCCGCATCGCCTTTGCCGCGGTCGCCGGGCGGGCCGAGCTGTGGGTGGACGGCGTACGGATCGCCGACAAGTCCGATGCGGCGACCGGACCAATTGCAGCCGCCCTGCCAGCTGGTGGCGGCGAGCGAACTATCGTGTTGATCGTGCAGGCGGATGCGCAGGCGCCGTCGGGAATTGTCGGGCCCGTTGCACTCTCCCGTTGATGTTACAGATTTACTTTGCGATTGGTATGCAATCGGTATGATCGCCCCGTCAGGGAGCGGTAGCGGACGGCGGCAACGGCCGGAGGGATGACGGGATGATCGACGTGCAGCTGAAGGCGCCGCTGGCAGGATGGGTGCTGCCGCTCGGCGGGATTCCCGATCCGGTCTTCGCCGAGGGCATGATGGGGCCGGGGCTGGGCATCGACCCCGTCGGCGACACGCTGCATGCCCCCTGCGACGCGACCGTACTGACCGTCCATGCCGCCGGCCATGCCGTGACGCTGGGATTGGGCGAGGGCGTCGCGCTGCTGATGCATATCGGCATCGACACCGTGGCGATGGCCGGCAAGGGCTTCACGCCGCTGGTCGCGCCGGGCGACGCGGTGCGCAGCGGCGATCCGCTGATCCGCTTCGATCTCGACGCCGTGGTGCTCGGCGCCGCGTCCGCGGCCACGCCGGTGATCGTCGTCGAAGGCGCAGCGGTGTCGCTGGCCGATGCGGCGGGCGAGGGGCTGGTCGCGGTCGGCGATCCGCTGGTCCGCATCGTCAGGGGTGCAGCCGGCGCCGCCACCGCCGCCGCGTCGGGCGAGACGGTCCGCCACGAGACGATCGTACGCCTGCCGCACGGGCTGCACGCGCGCCCGGCCGCGCGGATCGTCGCGGCGGTGCGCGAGAGTGGTGCAGACGTCCAGCTCATCGCAGCGGGCCAGACGGCCGCGGCGTCGAGCCCGATCGCCTTGCTGTCGCTGGGGCTCGCGACGGGCAGCCCGGTGACGATCGTTGCGCGCGGTCGCGGTGTCGAGGCGGTGATCGCTGCGATCGAGGCGCTGTTGACGCATGAGGTGGAGGATGGCGCGGCGCCGGCCCCCGCCGCCCGGCCGGTGGTGCGCGCCACCCCGGCGACGCTGCCGCCGGGCGTGCTGGGCGGCGTGTCGGCGGCGCCGGGCCTCGCGATCGGCCCCGCCTTCTGGTTGCGCGCCGAACTGCCCGACGTGCCCAGCGCCGGCGAGGGCGTCGTCGTCGAGCGCGAGCGGCTCGCTGCCGCCATCGCGAGCGTCGATGGGGCGCTGGATGCAGAGGCGGCCCGTCCCGGTCATCTCGGCGGCGTGCTGCAGGCGCATCGCGCGATCCTAGCGGATCCGGATCTGCGCGCGCGCGCCGATGCGGCGGTGGCCAACGGTCTGTCCGCCGCCGCGGCGATGCTGAGCGCGGCGGAGACGCAGGGCGCGGCGCTGCGCGCCTCCGGCAACGCGCGTATCGCCGAGCGGGCGGACGACATTCGCGACGTGGCGCTGCGAGTGGTGCATGCGATCCTGGGCACACAGCCGGCCTTGGCCAGCGTGCCCGCGGGGGCGATCGTACTCGCCGACGAATTGCTGCCGTCGCAGCTCGGCGCCCTGTCGGCGGCGCAGGTGGCGGGCTTCGCTTTGGCGGGCGGCGGGCCGACGTCGCACGTCGCGATCCTTGCGGCGGGCATGGGCGTGCCGATGGTGGTGGCGCTCGGCATGGCAATCGATAGGATCGACGACGGCGCGGTGCTGATGCTCGACGCCGATGCCGCGATCCTGATCCCCAACCCGACCGAGGAATGCCTCGCCGCCGCTCGCGACACGATCGCGCAACGCGCCGCGGACGAAGCGGCGGCGCTGGCCGCGGGCGACCGCCCGGCGACGACTGCGGACGGACAGGCGATCCACGTCTATGCCAACGTCGGCAACCTCGCCAGATCGGAA
>OFQU01000371.1_pt1 | contig 10081 bp, 6 predicted proteins | sample 1542981 | NCBI WGS metagenome assembly OFQU01 (sample SAMN07774233, study PRJEB24372) | wastewater metagenome | isolation source: Exp Tend CN 90WW | collected 2016-02
AAAACTCTAAAGAACAGTGTGAAAAGAAGACACTGGGCTAAAGTGGATAAAGCACAGAATAAGATGGTGGTTGCAAAAGAACTTCGACTAAAGCATTTAGATCTAGAAGAAATGCCTTTATTTTTTCATACACAGCATTTTTTAAAAAAACTACCGATTTCCTTTGTTCAAAAATTGGTAGATTGGGCACCACCGGTGGTGAGTGGTACTTTTTTAATCGAAAATATTTTAGCAGGTTATATCGCCCAGAAGCTTTTGCCATTAGAAAAAATTAAAGTAAAAGAGCTTGGCAAGTCTGTGCAACCCTATTTTCACATAGCTGACTTTTTTGTATTTTTACCTCGACTGGAGGAACTTTATCAAAAACATCAGCAGCAAATTGTTTGTGTGGCACCAACCGCAGAAATTGCTTTAGCTTTAACAGACTTTAAGAAAGCATGGATCTATCGTCTTAGGAGCAGTTTATGAATATTTATTTTAAGCAGCTCATAGAATGGATGAAGCAGCATGAAAATATAGAAGAACAAGAACTTATCCAAGCATTATTTTTGTTGCGTGCACATTATAGCTTAGCTGGTATTGTTGTCATTTGTCAGCGAATTTTCACATTGATTGGTGATCATGAATTACCAATATTTCGTAATGAGCTTAATACTTTAAAGATAATTAGTACATTACAGAATTCTGATCAACATTCACATTTTTTCTCAGAAACAACAGATAGAAACAAACATAAACTCACGCCATTACGTCCATACACTGGAGACAGTGGAATTTGTGATTTGCTATTGATTCAAGCAGGACTAAGTCGAAATAATGAGCGTTTTGATACTGTAATCATTTGGTTTTTAGAGCAAATATTTCACTTTCAAAAAAATGTACATACTCTAAAGCTTTATAGTCATTATTTAAAGGGTGATGGAAGCATAAAGCTGAAAGATCAAAAAGGATCTCGTGTGTATAACGCCTTTTTAGCGATCAGGCTGTTGGGTGATCCAAGTAATGAGGATATTTTAGAACAAGTCGAAAAATTACTGACTAAAAACGGACCGAAACAACTGATTCATTTGATGTCCGCTGGTTCTGAAGACAAACGATTAAATGAAGTTTTTTATGCATTAAAGCTCTTTTTATCACAAATTTGGCAAAAGAATCGACTAAAAAATAAGAAAAAACGTCGAGAGTTTTTACACCGTATAGGGTTAAAGCATCAAAAACTGATCTTGCAACGATACGGCTCATTAAGTATTGCTATCCAACCTTTAGAGGATGTAGATGAAATTCATCGTGGTCTAGTCTCTGAAGTATTTGAGGATGATGAGATTGAAGAAGATGAAACACCATTGGAGCCATTGTTTACATTTTTTTTGGCCGAACAATCCGATTTAATTCGAGGGTTTTATGCATCTAAGTCTACCTCTCAGCATGTTGAAGCTACAAATGTTGGTTTAGTTTGGACCAAATGGCGATTGTCATTAAATTCGATTCAAGATGTGTTTAGGCTCTGTCAACCATCTAAGGCTGATACCAGCTTAATTTTACGCGCAAAATTAGCTTTGATATTGAGTTTACTCACTGGACGTTCGGTTACTGAATTAACAGCGCCGTGTTTTAGTCAAAATACTGATCAGAATAATATTGCTATTCAGTATGATCATACTTTATCTGCATACGTATTGAGCGTTTTAGCAGGCACACCGACACTCAAAACAAAGCCAGAAGAGTCTAAATTTCATGTGCCATGGACCAAGAAATTACATTTGGTTTTACCAAGTGAGCTCAATGATTTGGTGAATCAAGTCAAAAATCTTGCGATTAAAACCCGTCAACCGGCAGTTGAACGCGAAGTTAGAAGACTTATTAACAGTGTGCCGAAAGAGTTAGAAATCAGCCTCAAAAGCATTAAAGATCTTCTTCCACGGTTGTTATATGAGCATAGCCAAGGTGATTTAGCTGTCGTTAAAGCAGTGACTAATGCATCCGGTCGGAATTATGATAACTTAATTCATTATGCATCTTTTGAACAGAGGAAACTTGAGCAGTTATGGGCTGATTGTTTAAGAACGATAAAAATTGATATTCCTGAATATATGCACTCTTCTAGTGAACGCGTGGGTAGCCCGACTGGGATAAAGATTGTTGAAATACAAAATGAAATTACACGAATAAAGAAGAGAATAAATCAGGCTGCCGAACAGAAAGATTGGCAGACGCTCTTTGATAACTTAACGTTGTATACAGAATTATGGATGAATCTTGCAACTGCAGGACGGGGGATTAAGCAACCCTTTCCAAAGTGGATAAGTCAGCAAGGCTGGGCATTGATTCAAGATAAACATCATCAAGATGAATCAACCGATCGTTATGTGCCATTGACGGCAGCATTTATCAAACAGATTCAAGTTTTACGTGGTTTGATGAGAATGCTGGGGGATCAAGTTGAACCACGTGTTGATTTATCATCTTATGCGTTGCAACTTTGTGATCCTCATCAGATTGAAGGTTTAGGTAGAAATTGGGCACGGAAGCTGGTTCGCTCTGATAATAATCAGTTACCTGGACGGTTCAAGGATGCTGGACTTGGGCACTGGGTACGCGGTCGTTATCCATGGGATATGTTATCAGTATTTCCTGTATCAACATTTAAACAACAGTGGCTTGATGTACAAGAAAACCTGCAAAAACAGTTAGGTTTCGAATGTCTTGATGTTTTTGATTTTTTTAAAAACCTGAATATTCCAACATTTGTTGTAACCAAAGAGATTAAAACAGTTCAAGCAGAGACGAAGCCGAGAATACAATATTCAGAAAATGATGTAAAAGAATGGCTGGAAAACTCAGAGTATGAGTCCTATTGTCAGTTGATTTTTGAGGAAAATCCTGAGCCAAACGTATCTTTCGAGCTTGGACATGTATTAGCTTCCCATTTAGCTAAAAATACAAACATTGATTTGCCACAAGCGATCAAGGCATATTGTGCTTATATTCGCGATAAAACGAAAATTCCTTTATTCGTTCAACTTCCTCAAAAAGCTAATCGTACATGGCTGACATCTGAAAATAGTTTTAGTACATGGTGTTATATTGAACAAAACTTACTTGATCTTATTCAGAAGGATTTAGAACATTTACCTGAACATCAAAATTGTGAGGTTGAAATAGGACGTTTGCTGGTTGTACTCTCCATGTATTCACAACTGTGCAGGGTAAGCCATTTACAAGCGATGTTGGAGTTTATTGCTTCTGATCAACATATAGTCGCTATGGGGAATAGTCGGCTCGTTGAGCTGACAGTGAATAATGATAGATCTGTGACGAAGATACGCCGTACAGTACTGTTAAGTCCTTATGTCTCGACGTTAATTTTAGTAGACCGACAGTATCTACAGCCCCGATTAAAAGAGATTTTAGCACAGTCAAGAAATCAACAAAGAACGGCTTGGCAAAAGTGTTTTAATACATATTTAAAACAAATAGGGATTAAGTCAACTCTATCATTAGCTCAATGGTTGAAAGCTTTACAGCAAAATGTGATGTTAAATAGCACTCCGTTAATTGCAGGTTATATAGCAGGCCAAGTCCTGACTGAAGATCTTTCAATAAATGAATTATTACGCTTATCCGAATATGAAAAATTAACCACAGGTTTAGATAGCACTGAGCCAGAAAGTGAAATAGAAATAGGCGATGAGCAACTACATTTGTCTGATATTTTAGCGATGATTCAGCAACTAAAAGGTGAGTCTAGATCAAGCATTTGGCTTGAACAGCTTGCCAATAATAAAACGAATCACTACTCAGTCAATTTATTAACGTGCTTTGTGCAATGGTTGATTTTACGCTGTGATGCAGAAGAGTTAAGTCTACAGAATCGAAATATGATTCATCTACATTTGGCCATCGTCAGTGCAGGTATATTGGGGTTTTCAGAAGACTTAACAAAAGATAGCCAGATTGATGAAGATGTATTTCAAAAATGGATGGAGTTGACGCAAGAGCATTTTCCACACCGCAAGCATCTCGCTGCGTGGAATCGCTTTAGAGATTTTTTAATTCAGTTAAATGATGATCGTATAAAGTTACACAATCGTACAGCGCATCAAGCAAGTGCTAAAGTTTTTGCAAAAAATGAAGTGCAGCAGATCGTTCAAATATTACAATCTGTAGAATCTGGGGTGAGTGATGCTGCTTTACGTCTAGAGATTCAGCGTCATTTTCGTTTATCTGCAGCGATGGGTGTACGCCGTTCAGAGACACTTCATTTACGGCCCTTAGATATTGATGAGGATATGCTCCGAATTCGTCCTTATGGTGAGCATCAGTTAAAAACACTTGGATCAGAACGTGTTGTTCCGATGAATTTATTAAGTCAGACGATTCAAAAGGGATTAGATGATATTTATAAGAATAAAAAATATTCGATATTAATGTCTGATGAGGACAGTGAGCATAGGCCTTTTTTCAATCAAATATCTCAAATATTAAAGAAAGTCACTGGAGATGTTGATCTCAGCTTACATCATTTAAGACATACGTTTGCAAGTGCATATACTTTAAAGTGTTTGCAAACAGTGGTGGATTTTAAAGCGCTCACGATAGAACTGCCATGGCTACAAAATTGGATGCCATCGAATGAGCAATTTAATACGCTAGTCGGCAATGAAGGACAGGTTGGGCAAGGGATTAAGGCGATTAGTCGAGTGCTTGGACATTTACATGAATCGACAACATTAAAGCATTATGTTCATATTTTATTTCTGGCTACTTATGCCTATAGCATGCAACAACAGCAACCCAATTTACATACTGCATTTTTTAAGCGAGTCATGAGTCGGAGTAATTTATTCAGGCATTTCCAAGCGATTCATCAACAGAATGGTAATCTAAAATATGAGTTGAGAGATACCATCGAAAAATATGTACTCAAAAAAAGACAAAGTCAGAGGTGGGTCATCTATGCTCAAAAAAGAGGGAATTCGACGGGAAAAGTAATTAAACACGATTTATTTCAACAATTTGAAGATATTGAGCGGTATCTTATTTCAGGGCAGGGGCAGCCACGATTAGATATTGAGTCCTGGAAGAGAGCTTTAATTACGATGGCAAACATTCCGTCAGGTAAACGTGGTTCAAATATAGGAAGACATCCATTATCGACACAAGGAAAGTTAGCACGTTTGCCTGAATTACTAAGTGCTGTAGATTTTAATTCTGCACAAGAGATTTTAGAGCGATTTGATTATTTAGAACAGAACCAATCAGAAACTTATAATTGGTTAATAAAAAAATGGTTGTATGAAAGTAATGTAACCAAAGTATTGATGCACTTTAAGGCAGAGGATGAATCTATGCTTTCAATCCTTACAGAACATCAGTTTTTTCCGATGGTGATGAAACATAATAAATATGATTATTTTAGAATTATGTCTCAACAAGCCTCATTAAGCGCCGTGCGATGGGCACTTACGTGGTTGAGTGCACGATATTTGGTGATTAGAGATCATATCAGAATCTAAGTAAATATGACTTACGCACGCTTTGTTACACAAAGGTTTGAAAGACAGCGCTACCCTAATTGAGCTAAATTCAAGTGACAACTTGGGTATAAGTGCAGCCAAATTCTGTGAATTTGTTCAAGACAGCTACGTGTGCATGAATATTATTTACCTGACTAGGAAAACTTTTTGCCGCTCATTTATTGCTTAATGCCTTGTATTTGATTCGCTACTAGAAGCCGTACAGTATCCTTCTTTATATGAATAGCCTAAGCATATATCGTTCAACCTAAGGGGCCCAGGCCTTTGCTTTGTCAAAATCTGATTTGCCAAGCAAAGGCCTGGGAATCCGCGAATTCTCTTTTTATTTCTAGAAGGTTTTGTTGTATAAAACATTATGTAACATGCTGATTTATAAAATAAAACTAGTGATAAAATTAAAATGTCAGTAATATCAGCAATATCAGTAATAATTGCTTGTTTAGAAGACCCTACGTTTGACGTACGGATTAACGAGGGCTTTATAGAGTATGATTCGGAACGATATGAGTTCTCTTTAAATAGACCAATCGGTGACAATTGGTGCTTGTATATTCAGTACATACCACAGCCATTACCAGTTTTGGTACGGATTGAAAAGCGTATTATATTTATTCTCTTTGCTGCCTTGAATGATGCGATCGCCCTTGAAAAATGGCTTAAAGATGCGATACAGCTAAATTCTAAAGTAATAAGCACATAAAAATACCTGTAAAATCCACTATTCAAGATTTTTAAGTGTGGTAGTAAATTAAGAATTCAGCTATACCACGTTTGATATTTTGAAAGTTGAGAATTTTCACTTTACTAAAAAATTATAAATAACATAAGCTTAAAAATGAGTTGGATTCCTAACGACATGAATTTTTGGCTTATTCTTTTGATAAATTTGATAAGCACATAACCATCTAAGTACTCAAAATAAAACTACGAAAATTTAGTGCTTTTATTTTTTTTGATTTCACAACAAAGATAAAAAATAAATCAGAGATCCTAAAATATCACTGCCCCAACAATAAAACAAACCACCCCAAAAGCGATCCAAAGCCAGAGCTTTGATTTTGATTGCGCCGTCTGAGTGGGTGCGAAGATGGGTTGTTGCTGAGTTGACGATTGTTGGGTATTCGCTTTCTTCGTGTAAGGTCGATGCTTGGAGTAAGACAGCCCAGTTCCTGGAATACCGACGCTGGTTCGGGTGCCTTTTTTACCAATATTGACTGATGCACCCGGTTTGCCAATCGAGGCACTACTGATGCCTTTATGGGTTAGATTAATCTTAAAACCTGGGAATAATTTAATACTTTTACGAAATCTAAAACCCATCATTTTTCCTTTTTATCAGACCGATTGTTGCGTCGTTGAGTGCCTGGATATTCATTTTTAAAAATTTGAGAGCATTGATCTGACGCCGTTGTGCGGAGTCCATCCAAACATCGGGAGATTTTGATCAGATATGTTTAACCTGCCCTCACAATACCGTAAAAATAATTTACTGTATATTCATTGTAGGGTAGTCTTGATCACATTGTTTATTGACCGATTGTTCTATGACAGCAGACAAGCATGAAGTGCTTCTCAGAATGAGGGCGATTGAGTTACTGGCCTACTGGGAAGGGCGTTTGGTCACCACACGTTTAATGAACTGGTTTGGTCTTAGCCGTCAGCAGGCGTCTGCAGATATCAAACGCTACAATACGCTGTATAACTCCGATTCACTGTTTCATGATCCCTCCGTCAAGGGCTATGTGCCAAAAGCCAGTTTTCAGCCTGTACTGACCACTGCGCACATCAATGAATATCTCAACATGCTGTCAGGGCTGGTTAGTGAGTCCCACGCCCTGATTGCAACACCAGAACCCCATCTTTCAGCCGTACAGTTACCTGATCGCAGTGTTCGCCCGGAAGTGATCCGCGAAGTTTTGCGTGCCTGCCGCAACCCAAGCAGTTTAAAAATCATCTACGCTTCCATGAACAATCCAGTTTGGCATGAACGAGTGATTTCCCCACACACCTTGGTGTATACCGGCTTCCGTTGGCATGTACGCGCTTACTGCCACCATAGCCAGCAGTTTAAAGACTTTTTACTTTCCCGTATTGATCGTACTCCAGCACCTGCAGAGATTGAGACGATGGATTCTGCACAAGATCAGTATTGGCAGGAAGAAATGAGCTTAACCCTGATGCCGAACCCACAGCTGACTCCAGCACAAAAGGCCTTGGTGGAAAAAGACTTTGGCATGCCGGATGGCAGATTACAGATTTCGGTCAAAAAAGCCCTGGCTCACTATACCTTACAGCGCTATCAGGCCGCGATCACGCTGGCTGAGACGGAAGATGCCTTGAAATATCCTCTGGTGTTACAACGTTCAGATATCGAAAAACTGTCATCTTATCTGTTTGATCAGGCGTCATAAGGAGATTGGCCATGATGGATCAATTTCATTATGACAGTGACCTGAGTGGTGGTTCACTGATGGTGCGTGAAAGTCGGCTGATCGCCGATCTGTTATTGCGAGAAGCGACTACAGAGCAGTGGCACCAGGCGATTCAGGTTGAAAATGTTTTGCAAAAAAGAACCACGGCTTCAGCACAACGTAATGCCACTGCCATTCGTAAGCGTCTGGAGCGCTTAGAGCCTGATTTCTGGAAAGCGCTACGTGATGGGGATGATGAGCTGGCGACCCAGGTGGCTTTTTGTGGCGCACTGGAACGCAACCTGTTGCTGCTTGAGTTTATGGAAACGGTGATGAGGGATGCCTATATCTCCCAGGCTCAACACTTGGACAGTTATATCTGGTCAGACTTTCTGGATGAACGCTCACAACGTGATCAGGATATCTGTGAGTGGAAAGAGTCCAGCAAGAAAAAAATGGGGCAAGTGGTATTCCGTATGCTGGCAGAAGTCGGTTACTTAAAAAGTACCCGTACGCTGGAATTACAACGTGTGATCGTCAGAGCAGAGCTTCGTAGCCTGTTGGAAGAACATTATAAACAACGTATTAAAAGATCTATGGAAGTGTCGCTATGGACGCGGTAGTTGTAGAGGGGCAGCAATGAGTCAAGCAATACATGAGCGTCTGAATCAGATTCCAGACCGAATTCTTTCAACCGAGTTTTTAACCGGTCAGGGGCTAGGCAATGAAATTGGATTCTGGATTTTTGATTATGCACCTGAAGATGAGCTGAAAGTCCGCGAATATCTTCATTTTCTGGAAGGGATGCTGGAGAAAAAACACAGTCAGCTGAAGGTGGTGAATATTAATCTGCTACAAGCAGTGATGGATTACCTGGCTGAGCGCAATTTCATTGATAAAGCGATCCAAATGCAAAAAGCCAAAGGCGATGAGGCACTGCTCAAGGCTCTGAAAGGTCCACTGCATATGGATAAGTTTGCGCCGTATCTGGTGAGCAAATATGCCACCAATGAGCAAGATATAGTGTTGATGACCGGGGTGGGGTCGGTTTGGCCACTATTACGTGCACATCATTTGTTAAACAGTTTGCATTCCTTGCTGGGGCATAAACCAGTCGTATTGTTTTATCCGGGGTATTACGACGGTCAGGCCATGAGTTTATTTGGAAAAATTCCAAGCAATAATTACTACAGAGCCTTCAGATTAGTGCCATAAGCACGACAAATAGCCATAAAAATTCGGGGAATTGATTGAGATGAATATTAAAGAACTTTTTTACAAGCCATTAGATCGTGCAATTAACGGGGTGGTGAAGGCAGATCAGGATGATAATGCCACGGTTTACCAGGAGCTGGATGAGTACGTGGTCACCAATGAGCTGGAAAAGCATTTTCGTGACTTTTTCCAGTCCTATGGTACAGACCTCAGCGACCCTTCGATTGCCAATCGTGTCGGCGTGTGGATTTCTGGCTTCTTTGGTTCAGGTAAATCGCATTTTCTGAAAACCTTGTCCTATATTCTGGCCAATAAAGTGGCAAGCGATGCTGAAGGTAAGGAACGTAGCGCAGCCGAGTTCTTTGATGAATCTAAAATCCGTGATGCGTTTATCCGTGCCGATATTGGCAAGGCCGTCAGCCATCATGCCGATGTCATCCTGTTTAACATCGACAGTAAAGCCAGTTCCAATGACGATGGCAATCCGATCCTGAATGTGTTTTTACGCGTGTTTAACGAGTATCAGGGTTTTAGCGCTGATCATCCACACATTGCCCATATGGAGCGCCACCTGAGTCAGAAAGGGGTGTATGAACGCTTTAAACAGGCGTTTGAAGAATCTAGCGGCATGTCTTGGCTAGAAGAACGTGACGGCTATCAGTTCTATCAGGATGATGTCGAAACCGCAATTTCCCAAGCCCTCAACTTATCTGCTGAAGCGGCACACAAGTGGTTTGAGGATTCTGAGCAGACTTTTAGTGTTTCGGTCGAAAACTTCTGTCAGTGGGTGAAAGAATACCTGGACAGCAAAGGATCCCAGCAACGCATGTTGTTTCTGGTGGATGAAGTGGGGCAGTTTATTGGCAGCGATACCCGCTTGATGCTGACACTGCAAACCATTACTGAAAACCTGGGTAC
>OFQU01000372.1_pt1 | contig 10074 bp, 8 predicted proteins | sample 1542981 | NCBI WGS metagenome assembly OFQU01 (sample SAMN07774233, study PRJEB24372) | wastewater metagenome | isolation source: Exp Tend CN 90WW | collected 2016-02
TGGCGCGCCCGGAACGATTCGAACGTCCGACCCTCAGATTCGTAGTCTGATGCTCTATCCAGCTGAGCTACGGGCGCGCATTGGAGGCGCGCTGATAGCAGACGCTTCGAAACGCGCAAGTGCGTTGCGCCATTTTCTTGCACCCCCTACAGCCGAGCCCCATGAAAGTCGCTCTGTCGCTCGCCGTCGCCCTCGCCTCGCTGTCGGCCTGTTCGCGCGACACGACCCGCTATCCCTCGCTGGCGCCGCGGGCGGTGGAGAAGCTTGGCTTTGCCGAGCCCGAGGTGCCGGTGGTCGAGGCGAAGCCCGATCCGGCGCTGGATGCGAAGATCGCCGATTTCGGCGTAAAGCTCGACCGCTTGGCCAAGGGCTTTGCCGGCGACGCCGCCAAGGCGGATGCCGCTGCGGCTAAGGCCAAGAGCAAGGCCGTGGGCAGCGATGCGTGGTTGGATGCGCAGACCGCGCTCGCCCAGCTCGACGACTGGCGGGCGCAGACGTCGTCGCTGTTGAGCGATATCGACGTGATCGCGGCCGACCGGGCGGCAAAGCTGGAGCCGGCCTATCCTACACTCGGCACGGTGCGGGAGCGCATTGCGGCGGAGGCTGCCAAGCAGGCCGCGACGATCGACCGCATTCAGGCGTCGCTTCCCGCCGCCTAAGGCCCCCATTTCAGCAGCGGCAGGATCGTCGAATAATCGTCGGTCCACGGGGTGAGGCCGGCGCGCGGTGTCAGCGGTTGCCACTGGCCGCCCCGTTTCGCGAGGGCGGCTAGCGTCGCGGGGTCGCGAGACAGCGCGATCCACTGGCTGGCCGAGGCGATCGCGGTGTAGCGCGGCGGCTGATAGAAAAGCTTCGCCGCATGCCAACCCCCGTCCCGCGCCAGCGCCGCCACGACGGGTTCGAGATCGAGGAACCGGTTCGAAATGTGGACGAGCAACAGCCCGTTGGGCTGAAGCACGCGGGCGTAGGCGCGGAACGCTTCGCGCGTCATCAGATGCGCGGGGATCGCATCCGAGGAGAAAGCGTCGAGCGCGAGCAGATCGAGGCTGTCGGGTGCGTCCTGCTCCAGGCTGAGGCGCGCGTCGCCGATGCGGATCGTGGGGTTGGGTAGGCAGTTGCGCAGATAGGTGAACTGGCCGGTGTCGCGCGCGATATGCACGACGACGGGATCGATCTCATAGAAGCGCCAGCGCTGGCCCGGCTGCGCGTAGCAGGCGAGCGTGCCCGTCCCGAGCCCGACGACACCGACGCGTGCGCGCGGTCCGTACAGCGGATCGAGCGCGCTCATCGCGCGGCCGATGCCGGAGGGCGGCGCATAATAGGTGGTCGGCAGACGTTCGAGGATCGGGTTGCCGATGAACTGGATGCCATGGACGGTCGTGCCGTGGTCGAGCTCGCGCACGCCGGGGCGGTCGCGGACGGTATAGACGCCGAAATAGCTGCGGGTGCGCGCACCCTGTTCCAGCGACAATTCGACCGCACGCCAGCCGCCGAAGATCACCAGCGCGACGGCGAGGGTGAGCGCATAGGCCGGACGGGCGCCGATCGCGATCACGCCGATCAGCGCGATGACGATGAAGGTCAGGCCCTGATGGCCATCGCCGAACAAATCGCCGGGGCCGCGGAAGGTCAGGCCCGCCAACACCGCGAGCAGGACAGTGACGACAGCATAGGCCAAGAGGCTACGCCGCGGCGTGGTCCACAGCGACCGGACAGCGCGCGTCAGGTACAGTTGCGGCACCAGCAGCCCGGCGGCGAAGATCAGGATCGGATATTCGTACGTCCAGTCGAACACGACCGGCGCGATCAACGCCGCGAACACGCCGCCCAATGCACCGCCCACCGCCATGGCGAGGTAGAAGCCGGTCAGACGATCCGGCGCGGGGCGCAGGCGATAGAGCTGCGTGTGCAGCGCGACCGAGGCCATGAACAGCAAGGTCAGCGCGATGGCGAGATTGACCAACGGCGATTCGTTGAATCCGCCGACCATCACGCCGCCGAACAGCAAGATGGTGATCGGCGCGATCCGCGTCAGCAGGTCGGCGAGGAACCGGTCGGTGGCGAAGGCGACGGAGAAGCTCAGCAGATACAGGCCGAGCGGCAGCACCCAGAGCAGCGGCATCGCGACAATATCGGTGGTGATATAGGTGGAGGTCGCGAGCATCAGCCCCGAGGGCACCAGCGCGAGCGCGATCCAGTGGGCGATACGACGGCGGGTTGCGGGTTCGCTGGTCGGGCGCGCCGCGGCCTTGCCCTCCCCGCGCGGCAGATGCCAGGCACAGCCGACGACGAGCGCGATCAGCAGGACGTAGCCCGCGCTCCAGACGAGGCTTTGCGTGCGTAGCGTCAGCAGCGGCTCGACGACGAGCGGATAGGCGATCAGGCCGGCGAAGCTGCCGAGGTTCGAGGCGGCGTAGAGCGCATAGGGATCGCCCCCCCGGCTCGCCATGCTGAACCAGCGTTGCACCAGCGGTGCCTGGGCGGAAACGGCGAAGAACAGCGGCCCGATCGACGCGCCGAGCAGCCACGGCACCCAAACCGCCAGCGACACGCCGGCAGGTCCCGCCCCCAACGCCAGCCCGATCGGCAGCCACGCCCCCGCGACGAGCAGCACGCCGAGATGCACCGCCGCCTGCGCCATCGGCCGGATGCGCCCCAGCGCATGGGCATAGGCATAGCCGGCGAGCAGCAGCGTCTGGTAGACGAGCATCGCCGAATTCCAAACCGCCGGCGCCCCGCCCAGCCGCGGCAACGCCATGCGCGCCACCATGGGCTGGACTAGGAACAGCAGGAACGATCCCGTCAGGATCGTCGCGACGAACAGCAGGCGGCCGCTACGGCCGATGGCATTGCTTTCGGCGTCGCTCACGCGGGACGGTCGATCGCGTAGACGAGATGCCGGCAGAGGGGATGGCCCTTCGCGAACCGGGGATGGTCGAAATCGAACTCCGGCCGGTGGCTCATGCCGAGCCGCAGCATCAGGCCCCATGAGGCGCGATTGGCGGGCACGGTCCAAGCGTAGACCCGATCCGCTGGCGTGGTGGCGAACGCCCAGTCGATACAGGCGCGCGCCGCCTCACGGGCATAGCCCTGACCCCAGGCGTCCCGGCGCAACCGCCAGCCGATCTCCCAAACGCCATGCACCGGCGTGTTCTCGTGGCCACCGCGGCGGATGCCACAAAAGCCGAGGAACGCACCGTCTTCGCGTCGCTCGATCGCCCAGAAGCAGCACCCATCCTCCGCCTGATTGGCGATCTGCCGGTCGACGGCCGCGTCGCTGGCAGCACGATCGACGACGCCGTCCAGATGACGCATCACGTCGGGATCGCGGCTCATCGCGGCGAACGGTTCACGATCCTCCTCGCGCCACCCCCGCAGGATCAGCCGCTCGGTCTCGATCACGCGCCGAGCAGTCGCGCGGCGTGTGCCGCATGATAAGTCAGGACGCCCGAACAGCCGGCGCGCTTGAAGGCCATCAGCGTTTCCAGCACCAGCGCGTCGCGATCGCCTGCGCCGACGGCCACCGACGCCTCGATCATCGCATATTCGCCCGACACCTGATAGGCGAAGACCGGCACCTCGAAGCGCTGCTTCACGCGGACGATGATGTCGAGATAGGGCAGGCCTGGCTTCACCATCACCGTGTCGGCGCCCTCGGCAAGGTCCAACGCGACCTCGCGCAGCGCTTCCTCGGCGTTGGCATGATCCATCTGGTAGGTCTTCTTGTCGCCCTTCAGCAGGCCGCGGCTGCCGACCGCGTCGCGGAACGGGCCGTAGAAGCCGCTCGCATATTTCGCGGCATAGCTCATGATCTGGACGTTGTGGGCGCCCTCGCCCTCCAGCGCCGCGCGGATCATGCCGATACGGCCGTCCATCATGTCGGACGGCGCGATGATGTCGGCGCCGGCGCGCATCTGATTGACCGCCTGCTGTACCAGCAGGTCGGCCGTGCTGTCGTTGACGACATAGCCCGCCGCATCGACCAGCCCGTCATGGCCGTGGCTGGTATAGGGATCGAGCGCGACGTCGGTCAGCACGCCGACCTCGGGCACCGCATCCTTGATCGCGCGGGTGGCCTGGCACATCAGATTGTCGGGGTTGAGCGCCTCGCGCCCGTCCTCGGTCTTGAGGTGCGCGGGCGTATAGGGGAAGAGCGCGACGCATGGGATGCCGTGGTCCCTCGCCTCCTTCGCGCGCGCGACGATGCCGTCGACCGACCAGCGCGACACGCCGGGCAGGCTGGCGATCGGCTGCTCCACCCCCTGCCCCTCGACCACGAACAGCGGCCAGATCAGATCGGCCGGCGTGAGCACGGTTTCGGCATGGAGCCGGCGGCTCCAGTCGCTCGCACGGGTGCGACGAAGGCGAAGCGCGGGATAGGATGCGGACATGGATTCGGCTTTGCGGGATCATAGGCCTACTCGCAAGCGTTACGCAGGCGTAATCCTTATCCGCATGGAAGTTCTGGGGAATTTTGCGACATGGTGCAATTCCGATCCGCCGCGATGATCGTCAATGCCAAGTCGCGGAAAGGGCAGAAGCTTTTCCAGCGGGCATGCGCAGCGATGGATGGGCTGGACTTTCCGGTCGACGCCCATGCCGTTGAAAATCCCGACGACCTGGAGGCGACGGTCGAGCGCGCGCTGGCAAAAAAACCCGACCTAGTGATCCTGGGCGGAGGTGATGGGACGGTCAGCGGCCTCGTCGACTTGCTGGTCGGCAAGGGGGTGACGCTGGCGGTGCTGCCGCTCGGCACAGCGAACAGCTTCGCGCGGACGCTGGGCCTGCCGATCGATGTCGAAGGCGCGATCGAGGTGATCCGGACGGGCGTGCCCAAGCGCATCGACCTGGGCATGATCGACGACGACTATTTCGCCAATTGCGCCGCGATGGGGATCAGCCCGCAGATCGCCGAGACAGTGCCGCACGGCCTCAAGAAGGTGCTGGGACGGATCGGCTACCTCGGCTGGGCGGCGTGGCAGTTCGTCCGCTTCAAGCCGTTCATGCTGACGATCGACGACGGCGTCGAGACGCACCGGCTGCGCGTGGTCGAGGTGCGGATCAGCAACGGGCCCTATCATGGCGGCACGTGGCTGGTGGACGAGGCGTCGGTGCAGTCGGGCCGCATCGTCGTGCAGGCGGTGACGGGGCGTTACAAGCGGACGCTGGTGAAGAATTGGGCGGCAAGCTTCCTGGGGCTGAAGGCGCGGCACCAGGATACGGTGAGCTTCAGCGGCACCGCGCTGAAGGTGGATACGCGACCGTCGCTGCCGATTTCGATCGACGGCGAGGTGCTGGCGCATACGCCCATCACCGCGCGGGTCGCCGCCGGAGCGATCGAGGTCATGGCGCCCGCGTGATCGTCACCGGCGCGGTGTGGAGCGGATAGTCGCGGTCGTCCTCCGCCATCACGATGCCGCCTTTGGCATCGCGGAGGTAGAAGCGGCAGAAGATGCTGCGCTCATCGACGAAGCGCAGGCAGACGCGATCGGGCGTGATGCGGTAGCGGCCGCTCGTGTCGGGGCGATCGTAGGCGAGCGTGTAGGCATCGCCGGTCGCGGCAAAGCGCTCGGTCGGGCCAGCGCGACCGCCGGTGCCGGGGCGGGTCTGAACACTGCCGCGCACCAATTGCTCCAACGCCTGCCCGCGGATCAGCGTCAGCGTTGTGCTATCGCGGATCGGGACCGGCAGACGCGGCGGCGCAGGATCCGGCGCGGAGGGCGAGCAGGCGGCGAGCGCGAGGGGCACGGCGAGGAGAAGCGGACGGAGCATCGCGATGGACTTTGTGAGCAGCCGCCGCGCCCGGCAAGTCCGCGCAGGAACTTAACCTGTGTTCCGCCGATTGGAGCGATCGATGAACGCCCCTACCCTGTTATGGCTGCGGCAGGACCTGCGCCTGCACGACCAGCCCGCCCTCGCCGCCGCTGCCCATGCGGGGCCGGTCATTCCGGTTTACATCCTGGATGACGATGCGCCGGGCGAATGGCGGATCGGCGGCGCGCAGCGGTGGTGGCTGCATCACAGCCTCGATGCGTTGGCCAAGAGCCTGGACAAGAAGCATAGCCGGCTGATCCTGCGACGTGGCGATGCGGTGAGCGTGTTGCGCCAATTGTGCGAAGAGACCGGCGCGGGCGAGATCCACGCCACGCGGCATTACGAGCCGTGGTGGCGCGAGGCGGAGGCGGCGCTGGGCGACCGCCTGGTGCTGCACGATGGCGACCGGCTGGCGCGCGTCGAGGATGTGACCACCGGGGCGGGTACGCCGTTCAAAGTCTTTTCGTCGTTCTGGAAGGCGTTGCAGGAGCATCTGCCGCCTCCCGAACCCGTGCCGATGCCGCGCACTATCGCGGCGCCGGACCATTGGCCGAAGAGCGACACGCTGTCCGATTGGGCTCTGCTGCCGTCGAAACCGGACTGGTCGGGCGGGTTCGGCGAGGATTGGGTGCCGGGCGAAGCCGAGGCGCTGGCCAAGGTGAAGCACTGGCCCGAAGAGGTCGGCGACTACGACCGGCGCCGCAACCTGCCATCGGAAGAGGGCACGTCGCGCCTGTCACCGCACCTGCATCATGGTGAGGTTTCGCCGCGGACGCTGTACCATGCGCTGCGGGGCAAGGCGGACACGATGCCGTATCTGCGCGAGATCGCGTGGCGCGATTTTACGGCGGGCGTGCTGCTCGCCATGCCCGATTACGGGACGGTCAACGGGCGGCGGCAATATGACGCGATGCCGTGGCGGACGGGCGCAGCGGCAAAGCGCGACCTGAAGGCGTGGCAACAGGGGCAGACCGGCTATCCGATCGTCGATGCGGGTATGCGCCAGCTGTGGACGAGTGGCTGGATCCACAATCGCGTGCGGATGATCGCGGCGAGCTTCCTCGTCAAACACCTGTTGCTCGACTGGCGTGAGGGCGAACGCTGGTTCTGGGACTGCCTGGTCGATGCCGATTACGGGAATAATGCGGTCAATTGGCAGTGGATCGCGGGGACCGGCGTCGATGCCAATATGTTCGGGCGGATCATGGCGCCGCTCAGCCAGTCGGAGAAGTTCGACGCGGCCGATTACATCCGCCAATGGGTGCCCGAGCTGGCGGACCTGTCCGATACCGCGATCCACGACCCCGATGCGCACGACGCCCGGCCGAAGAGCTATCCGCCCAAGATCATCGGCCATCGCGAGGCGCGCGATCGCGCGTTGACGGCTGCCAAGACGCTGCGCTGAGCGTCAGGCCCAGGCGGCGGGGTCGATCGTATCGCGCAGGAAATCGATGAAGGCGGTGACGGCGGCCGGGACAGCGGGGCTGCGCAGGTGGACGGCGTAGATGCCGACGTCGGCCGACCCCTCCCATTCGGGCAGCACGCGAATGAGCTGGCCGGAGGCGAGCGCATCGCCGACATCCCATAACGAGCGCAACGCGATACCGACGCCGCCCAAGGCGAGTTCGCGCACCATTTCGCTGGAATTGGTGCGGACGTAGCTGGGTTGAGTAACGAGCGTCGTACGTCCGCCGGACACGAGACGCCACGGCATCTGCCCATCGGCGGCCAGCAGGCGATGCGCGGACAGGTCGTCCACCCGTTGCGGCGTGCCGATGTCGGCGAGATAGGACGGCGCCGCGCAGAGGATGCGGCGGCTGGTGGCGAGCCGGTGCGCCACGACGTTCGAGGGCACCTCTGCCGCAATGCGGATCGCGCAATCGACCCGCGCGCCGAACAGGTCGACGAAGCCGTCGTCGAGATCGAAGCGCAGCTCGACCGCCGGGCAGGCCGCCACGAACCGGCCGAGGTGCGGCGCGACGTGCAGCCGCCCGAACGAGGTCGGCGCCGACACGTGCAGCGGTCCCGCCGGCGCGGTACGGGCACCGGTCACCCGCGCCTCCGCTGCGTCGAGCGCGCCGAGAATGTCGCCGAGATCGGCGCGGAACCGTTCGCCCGCCGTCGTCAACGCCAGCCGTCGGGTAGTGCGGTGGACCAGCGTGACGCCGAGCCGTTGCTCAAGGCGTTGCAGCCGCTTGGAGACCATCGCGGGCGATAGGCGCAGCGCCCGTGCGGCAGCGGAAAGGCTGCCGGCTTCGGCGACGGCGACGAACAGCGCATAATCGGGATCGAAGGCCATTCGTTCCTTTTACGATAAACTGCTTCAATATCTTTGCTGCTACCGAACGGATAGCGATCGGTCTAGGTTCGCCGACAAGACCATAGCGAAGGATGACCCCATGATCGCGCGCGCCGGCCTTGGCATCGCCCCCGAACTCGCCGACTTCCTCGAACGCGAGGCATTGCCGGGCACCGGCATCGCGCCTGATGCTTTCTGGTCGGGCGTAGCGGCGATCTTCGAACGGTTCACGCCGGAGAACCGCGCGCTGTTGGCGACGCGGGATCGGATGCAGGCAGCGATCGACGCGTGGCATCGCGACCATGCGTTCGAGCCCGCGGCCTATGAGGCGTTCCTGCGCGAGATCGGCTATCTGCTGCCCGAACCGGCCCCCTTTGCGGTCGACCCCGCCAATGTCGATCCGGAAATCGCCGAGCGCGCAGGGCCGCAGCTGGTCGTCCCGATCCTCAACGCCCGCTTCCTGCTGAATGCCGCCAATGCGCGCTGGGGCAGCCTGTACGATGCGCTGTACGGCACCGACGCGCTGCCCGGCGCGGCTGCGTCCGGCGGCTATGACGCGGCACGCGGTGCCCAGGTCATCGCCTGGGCCAAGGCGTTTCTGGACGAGGCGGTGCCTCTGGCCGACGGCCGCTGGGCAGATTGGACGGGGGGCACGCCCTCGCTAGCCGACCCCGCGCAATGGGTGGGCAGCGCCGGTGACACGTTGCTCTTCCGGCACAACGGCCTGCATATCGAAGTCGTCGTCGACCGCGGCCACCCGATCGGTCGCGACGATCCCGCGGGTATCGCCGACGTCGTCCTCGAATCCGCGTTGACGACGATCTGCGACCTTGAGGATTCGGTCGCGGCGGTCGATGCCGCGGACAAGGTCGCTGGCTATGCCAATTGGCTGGGGCTTATGCGCGGCGACCTGACGGCGAGCTTCGACAAGGGCGGGCGGACGGTGAGCCGGACTCTGGCCGAGGATCGCACCTATACCGCGCCCGACGGCGTCACGATCACTTTGCCCGGCCGCAGCCTGCTGTTCGTCCGCAACGTCGGCCATCTGATGACGACACCGGCCGTGCGCCTGCCCGACGGCAGCGATGCGCCCGAAGGCATCCTCGACGCGATCGTCACCAGCCTGATCGGGCTGCATGACGTGCGGGGGCCGCGCCGCAACAGCCGCGCCGGATCGATCTACATCGTGAAACCCAAGATGCACGGGCCGGACGAAGCGGCCTTGACCAACGCGCTGTTCGACGCGGTCGAGGATCTGCTGGGCCTCGATCGGCACACGATCAAGGTCGGGCTGATGGATGAAGAACGGCGGACCAGCGCGAACCTGGCCGCGTGCATCCACGCCGTCCGTCACCGGCTGGTCTTCATCAACACCGGCTTCCTCGACCGTACCGGCGACGAGATGCACACATCGATGCACGCCGGCCCGATGATCCCGAAGGGCGAGATGAAGGCGAGCCGCTGGATCGCGGCCTACGAAAACCGCAACGTGCAGATCGGCCTTGCCTGCGGCCTGTCGGGCAAAGCGCAGATCGGCAAGGGCATGTGGGCCGCGCCCGATCGGATGGCGGACATGCTCGACCAGAAGATCGGTCATCCGCAGACCGGCGCGAACACCGCTTGGGTCCCCTCGCCCACCGCCGCGACGCTGCACGCGACGCACTATCACCGCGTCGACGTCTTCGCGCGCCAACGCGAGCGTGCCGCCGAGCCGGTCGCGCCGCTCGGCGACCTGCTGACCATCCCGGTCGCCGAAGCCGGGCGGAACTGGACGCCGGACGAGGTGCGGACCGAACTCGACAACAATGCGCAGGGCATATTGGGCTATGTCGTGCGCTGGATCGATCAGGGCATCGGCTGTTCGAAGGTGCCCGACATCCACGATATCGGCCTGATGGAGGATCGCGCGACGCTGCGCATCTCCTCACAGCATATGGCGAACTGGCTGCTGCATGGCGTCG
>OFQU01000374.1_pt1 | contig 10053 bp, 5 predicted proteins | sample 1542981 | NCBI WGS metagenome assembly OFQU01 (sample SAMN07774233, study PRJEB24372) | wastewater metagenome | isolation source: Exp Tend CN 90WW | collected 2016-02
ATCCGCCGCCCGGCAGACTTGGGCAAGCATCAATTCATCAGTTATGTGGATGACCTGGCGTTCAGCTCGGAGCTGCTTTACCTGGCGAATGCGCTGCCAGGTGCCAGCGCGAACTTGCGCAGCACCAGCGTGATCGCGCAATTCGTCGCGGCGCAGCAAGGTCGCTCACTGGCGATTCTGCCGTGCTTCCTCGCCGCACAGGACCCGCGTTTGTTGCCGGTGCTGCCGGAAGAAATCGACATCACCCGGCAGTTCTGGATGTACTGCCGCGAGGATCTGCGCAAGTTGAAGCGGATTACCCTGTTGTGGGATTACATCCGCGAGGTGACCGAGCGTAATCAGGGTCTGCTGATGGGGCAGACCCGTGAAATGCAGTTCGCCGATTAATCGGCGCTGACCACAATCGAAACCCGACGGTTTTCCGTGCGGCCTGCGGCAGTACCGTTGGATGCCACCGGCTCGCTGCTGCCCAGCCCGCGTAGCTGTATGTTTTCTTGCTTCATGCCAACCGTGCCCAAAACGTTGGCGACGCTCTTGGCCCGGCGCAATGACAGTTGCTGGTTGTAGGTTTCCTTGCCCGACGCGTCGGTGTGGCCGTCGACCCGTACCCGCTCAATGCCCACGCCCAACAGGGCTTTGCCGATGCGCGAGACGATCTCGGTGCTCTGTGTATTGAGGCTCTCGACATCGCTGCCGAACAACACTTTGCCGGACAGGCCGAACTCCCAGCCATCGTCAGTCAGCTCGAAGCCTTGTTGCTTGAGCACGGCAACCTGCGCCGCAGAGAGGCCTTTTTGCGGGGCGGTCTGGCAACCAGTCAGCGCCAATATGGCCATCAACATCAGCGTGGAAAACAGTCGAGAAGGAAAAGTGAACACGGAAATTAGCTCCTGGTTTGAACGGGATTGACCGGGTACTCCGACCCGGCCGTGGATTGAGCGCCACGCGACAGGCGCTTGGCTTGATACATCGCCGCGTCGGCAGCGTTGAGCAGCGCACCGGGGGTGACGCCATGATCGGGGTAAACCGCGATGCCGATACTGAGCGACGTCACAACACTGGCATCACCCGGCAGGGCGATCGGCATGTCCATGCTCGCGAGAATCTTGTCAGCGATGCGTTCGGCGTCTTCGACCTTGTGCAGAGGCGCGAGCAGTACGGCGAATTCGTCCCCGCCCAGTCGCGCGACCAAATCTTCTTCACGCAATTGCGCGCGCACCCGATTGGCAACCGCCACCAGTACCGCGTCACCGGCCGCATGGCCAAAGTTATCGTTGATGCCTTTGAAACGGTCGCTGTCCAAAAACAGTACAGCCACGCGCTCCTTGAGTTTGCCGGCATTGCGCAGTGCCCGAATCAAGCGGCCCTCGAAATAGGCGCGGTTCGGCAACCCGGTAAGACTGTCGTGACTGGCCTGGTGGGCCAGGGTCTCGTTTTCGCTTTTCAGATGGGTTTGCCACGATTCCAGTTCGTCGAGCAAGGCGTTGAAGTCGTTGCCGAGGTTGTCGAGTTCGGCGATCTGCGCTGGCGGCACGCGTCGATCCAGCGCTCGTTCGCTACGGGCAGCGTGGGCAACGGTCGCCAGGCTGCGCAACGGGCCGATGATCTCGCGCAATTGTCGCCGCGCCAGATAAATCGCCACCCAGGCGCTGATGGCGGTACAGAGAATGATCCCCGCCAGACCGCTGAGCAGAAACCGCATCAGACTGCCGCCGTGACCGGTGAGCAGAACACGTCCGATCTCGCGATTCTGATGGGTGATCGGCAAGTCGATCGGCTTTTCCAGAATCGCCCGGGCGAGTTGCATTTCCAACTCAGAGATCAAACCGGTTTCCGGTCGCTGCCATCGCGCGAGCAGTTGACCTCGGGCATCCAGCACCTGAGCGTCTGCCACTTCTTCGGCCGATGCGATCATTGCCAGCGACTCAGTGGCGGCAGCCTTGTCGTTGAACACGACCGCCGCTTCCACGGTGTAGCTGATCGAACGGGCGATCAAATGCAGGTTGTGATCGGCATACACCCGCAACGCCAGAACGCCCAGCAGGGTCAGGGAAACACTGGCCATCGCCACTGCCACCAATGCGACCGTCAGGTGCCCACGGCCGAGAACCGAGCCTAACGTTGGGCGCGTATTGGATCTGAACAGTCTCATTGTGCCGCCGATTTGCGGCGTGACAACTGCAGCACGCTTGGATGAATGCGCACGCCACTGCGGGCAACAGAGTCAAGATTGACTTCGAAGGACACCTGCTCATCGCCGACGCGCAGACAGAACAGACTGCCGACCGTGCACTGATCGTCGCCTTCGCTGATGCTCAGCACCGGGTGCCCTGTCAGCGAAGCAAACAGCCGACTGCGTTCATCTGCGGTGAGTTTGCCGATATACACCGCATCGCATTCGGTGACGATGGCCGGGTTGTCGGCCAGCAGACGATGCACGACAACTGGCCTGCCGGTGGCCTGAGTAGTGCCCTTGACCAGATCATCGGTGTATTCAGTGGGGCCGACGATGCACAGGCGCAGTTGCGCAGGCTCTACCGGCCAGCGTGCGTAGCTGAGAATACCCAGCACAACCTGGGTGACCGCCTGCGCCCGCTGTTCGGCCATGCCGGGCGGCGTTTGCGGTTGCGCGACGGCAGCGCCCGCCAGCAAACAGAGCAGACCGACAAGCACTGCGTGCTTGCAGCGAAACACGCGCTCTGTCGCCCAGACAGCCACCTTCATGCAGGGATTCTCTTGGATCGTAACGGAATGATGCCGCAACGATAGCACAGCGCTGAATCACCAGCGAGGCGCGGACTCCTGACCGGATGGTCAGTAGTCAGCCTCATTCAACGAAACCTTCATCCCCGGGGCTCGGTGCCCTCCTCCAGTTCCAGCATCAACCCGCTCAAGCGTTTTACCTTGCGCTGCACGGCCTCTTCAAAAACTCCGGCACGCGGTTCGATCAAGGTGAACCAATGCTTGGCCCGGGTGATGCCGGTATAGATCAGCTCCTTGGTCAGCACGGGGTTCAGGGCGTCCGGCAGGATCAATGCGGTGTGGGCGAACTCCGACCCTTGAGACTTGTGTACGGTCATCGCGTAGACGGTTTCGACATCATTTAAACGACTCGGCAACACAAAGCGCACGCCACCCTGGCCATCGTTGCGCGGAAAAGCCACGCGCAGCACCGGTTTACCGGCCGCAGGACCTTCGCGCTCGGGCAGTTTGAGGGCAATGCCAATGTCACCGTTCATCAGGCCCAGACCGTAGTCATTGCGGGTCATCAGCACTGGCCGACCTTCGTACCATTGCTGGTCGTTGTCGATCAGTCGCGCCTTGAGCAATGCAGCGGTGATGCGCTGGTTCAAACCCTCCACACCCCACGGCCCCTTGCGCACCGCACACAACAGCTGGAAGGTGTCGAATGCCTGCAAGACCTCGCGGGCCCAGTTGATCCAGTCCGGATGTTCGAGCGGCCTGTCGAGCGGTGGGCGCTGATCACGCAGCACTTTCAGGTAATGCCGATAGCCTTGTGGTCCGTCGCCATGCCCCTCAAGCAAGAGTCGCTCGAGGTGCAGATCGTGCTCGCCCTTGAGCGGCAACGAATACACATCCTCATACTGCCCCGCCACCAGCAACTGACGCGCCTCATCCGGCAACTGTTGATTGACCCGGCGTGCAAGCTGGCCGATACCGCTGCCTTCGCCAAAGCGCCGGGAGTGACGCAACATCACCACTTGTTGCGCCAGCGGATGGGAGCCGTCGAGGTCCTCATGCAAGCCGCTGGCCTGCAACGATTCACCGCTGACCGACTCCAGCCATTGCCGAGTCTGCGGGCTATACCAACCGCTTTCAGCGTCACGGCACAAATCCCCCAACACGGCGCCGGCCTCTACCGAGGCCAACTGATCCTTGTCACCCAGCAGCACCAGACGTGCATGGGCCGGCAGGGCGTCGAGCAGGTTGGCCATCATTTCCAGGTCGATCATCGACGCTTCATCGACCACCAGCACATCCAGCGGTAAACGGTTGCCGGCATGGTGGCGGAAGTGTCGCGTACCGGGACGACTGCCCAGCAAGCGGTGCACAGTGGTCACGTCGCAGGGGATTTTTGCGCGTACGTCTTCGGTGACTTTCAGCGATTGCACTTGTTGGCTGATGGACTCAGTCAATCGCGCAGCCGCTTTGCCTGTCGGTGCAGCCAAGCGAATTCGCAGCGGATGACCAGCCTCCACCGCTGGCGCTTGCAACAACGCAAGCAAGCGCACCACTGTGGTGGTTTTGCCGGTGCCCGGGCCACCGGTGACGATACTGAATGCACCGCGGGTAGCGAGGGCACAGGCGAGTTTCTGCCAGTCGATCACCTCATCGGTTTTTGCCGAACCGAACAGCTCATTGAGCCGTTGCGGCAGGTCATCCGGCGTCGCCTCGCCCTGGGCGAGACGCTGGCGCAACGCCGTATCGATGCGGCGTTCGTAAGCCCAGTAGCGCCGCAGGTATAAACGTTTTCCGGACAGCACCAGTGGGCGATTCTGCGCGGCTTCGCGGGTATCGGCTGCCAGCGCGACCAGGCCACTGCCCGCCAACGCCTTGCACCAATGCGCGCCATCGAGCGCTTCAAGCAATTGTGAAGGCAGCAACAACACGCCACCTTGCACGTCGCCTTCGGGTGGCAGCGACAACGCAAAGTCAGGCGCTTTAAGGGTTTCGAACAAATCCAGACAAACATGACCGTGGCCGAGTTGATGACTGGTCAGCGCTGCAGCGAGCAGCACCAACGGATCGGTATCGGGCTCAAGCTCGTGAAGAAATGCGACGAATGCCTTGTCCAGCGCACGCAACCAGCCACGCTCGACCCAACGGGTGAGCAACAGCAGCAAGTCATCGGCGCTTGTCAGGGGCGAAAGTCTCGACAGACTGTCGACTGCCAGCGGTGTCGGCAACAGATCGGCAAACGTGCGGCTCATAGCAGGACTCCCTGTTCCCATGCGGGTTCGGCCTTGGGTTCGGGTTTGCCCTGGAACATCCGGTCGAGACGCTCGATCAACTCACGAGGCGGTCGGGCAAAGTACACACCGCGGCTGTCTGAGCGAGTGCCGCGCAAGAACAGGTACAGCGCCCCGCCAACATGCCGGTCGTAATCGTAGTCGGGCAAACGTGCCTTGAGCTGACGATGCAACGCCAACAGATACAACACGTATTGCAGGTCGTAGCGGTTGTCCAGAATCGATTGTTCCATGGCGTGCTCGGTGTAGGCCAGATCGTCCACACCCAGCCAGTTGGACTTGTAGTCGGCCACGTAATAGCGGCCATCGTGTTCAAAGGTCAGGTCGATGAAGCCTTTGAACATGCCGTTGAGTTGCACTGGCTCTGCGCCAACCCGGGCCACACCATTGTGGGTGAACTGGCGTACCAGTTCGTCGAGTTTCAGCACGTCGACTTTATGGCTGGCGAACCAGAATTCCATCTCGACTCGGTACTGTGTCAGCTGTTCGAGAATCACCGGTGGCCGCTCATCAGCGATTGGCAGTGGCGACTTGAGCAGGTGTTGCAACCAGTCACTGAGGGTGGTGATCCAGCCTTCCCAGCCACGCAGGTTGCAGCGCCGGCCAATCGCGTCCTCCAGCGCCTCGCGGGAGACGGCGAAACCGTCATCACCCGCCCACTCCAGCAAACCGTGAAGAAACGTTCCCGGATTGGGACCACGGGGGAAGCGATGGATATCGGCGCCGCCGGTTATGATTTCTCGCGGCGCATCCGGGTCGAGGCGTTCGTCATCGAAAAGCTTTTGCGCTTGCGGGCTGTCCGGTGCTTCATCGCTGCCGACACTCAGCACATCACTGATACGCAGCGCGCTATACGACGCGATCCACCAGTTCTCACTGGCCTTGCGCTTGGGCAGCAACGTGACACTGAGGACGGCTTCATTGCGCGGAGGTTGGTAATGCTCGTCGGTGGGTTGCGGCATTTCGCCGATGTCGATAGCCGGGCAGTCTTGCTGCAGGTCTTGCAACCACCGGTTGAGTCCACTGGATTCACCCAGAGAGGCACCGCCACCCAGCAGATAGCCCAGCGCAGAAAGGTGCAGCACCGAGCTGTTGTTATTGCCCCGTTTGAGATCCGTCACGCCTAACCAGCAGGCATGTTGCGCACGAGTCAGGGCGACATAGAGCAAACGCAGATCTTCGGCGAGACGCTCTTCGTCCGCTTGCGCAATCAACTCGACGGTCGGCTTGAGACTCACCTGAGCCTTGCCCGTAGCATCGTGGTAATGCAGCGGCAATCGACTACCGTCCACGGGTTTCGCCGAGCAGATGAATGGCAGGAACACCAGCGGATACTCAAGGCCTTTGGACTTGTGGATGGTCACGACCTTGACCAGTTGCTCGTCACTTTCCAGGCGCAGGATCTGCTCTTCACCGGCCTGACCCGACAATGCCAGAAGCTCGGCCAGATGGCGGATCAGCGCTTGCTCACCGTCCAGCTCTGCGGCGGCCTGCTGCATCAGTTCCGACAGGTGAAGAAGGTTGGTCAGCACCCGCTCGCCATCGCTGCGTGTCATCAAGGTCTGTGGCAAATGGAAGTCGTGAAGCAGGCGACGCAGCATCGGCAGCACGCCTTGCTTGCGCCAGAGTTCGCGATAGCCACGAAACTGCATGACTCGAGCTTCCCAAACCAGTTCGTCCTGATTCAGCCGCTCCAGTTCAGCCAGTGGCAAGTTCAGAGTGATACAGGCCAGCGCAGCTTTCAGCGAACGTTCGACATCCGGCTCGGCGCAGGCTTTGAGCCAGGACAGCAGGTCGTGGGCCTCTTGGGCCGCAAACACCGAATCCTTGTCCGACAGATAAACGCTGCGCACACCGCGGGCGGCAAGCTCGCCGCGAACCGCTTGAGCCTCTTTACCGTCGCGGACGAGGATCGCGATGTCCGAAGGCCGCAGCCCTCTGAAATCTTCCCCGTCCTGAACAAACCCCGCACTGCCGGTTTGCCCGCCATTGAGCAGTGCCGTTATTTGGCTAGCACAGGCGGCCGCCAACTGTTGCCGATAAACCGCTCCCGACAGCGGTTGGTCTGTGGACAAGTGCCAGACATTCAATGCGCCAATGTCTTGTCCGGCAATCTGCAGTTTCTCTTTACGACCTTGCGATTCCACCGGTTGAAACGGCACGGGGTTCTCGCCGTTTTTCTCCCGGAACAAAAACGCGCCGCGTCCCAGCTCTCGGGACTCGGCGCGTTCGAATACATGGTTGACCGCTTTGACCATGCCGTGACTGGAACGGAAATTGGTGCCCAGCGTATGCAGTCGGCCGGTGGTGGCCTGACGGGCACGCAAATAGGTGTAGATATCCGCACCGCGAAAAGCGTAAATCGCTTGCTTGGGATCGCCGATCAGAAACAAACCGGTATCGGGGTTGTTGTCTTCGATGCGATAGATGCTTTCGAAGATGCGGTATTGCACCGGGTCGGTGTCCTGGAACTCGTCAATCAGCGCGACCGGGAATTGCTCACGGATCAACGTTGCCAGACGCTCGCCGCCGTCGGATTGCAGCGCGGCATCCAGGCGTAGCAGCATGTCGTCAAAACCCATCTCGGCACGACGGCGCTTCTCTTCTTCAAAGCGTGTGCCCACCCAATTGGCGGCGTGTTGCAGGACAGCGGCATCAGGCGTTGGCAGTGCATCAAGACTCGATTTGAGCCCGGACATAGCATCGAGACCCGGGTGACTTGGGGCAGGCCCCTTCCACGCTTCGGCCATGCCGTCGGGGGTCAGGCGGGTGAAGCCCGTGCCGATGTCCAGTTGCTCCAAAGACTCGTCTTCGGCCCAGGCCTTGAGCTTCTCGAACCAGGGCTCAAAGTAACGCGCCTGCATCTTGCGACCATCCACAGTCTTGCTGGCAACGCCTTGATGGCAGATGGCGAGCAACTCGTCCGCCCATTGACGCCAAGGCATCTTCAACTCGATCAATGCCGAGCGGCGCTCCTGCAAACACTCCTCGATAAGCTCTGCGGGTGCCTTGCCTTCGTCGCTGTCGCGCTCGCTGGCGAACAGTCCGCGTACTCGGGGTAGCAACGCTGCAGGTCCACCCCAGTTGCTACGAACCCAATTCAGCGCATCCCCCTGCATCGGGTAACAGAACAGCCGCCAGTAATCGCGCAGCACTTCACCGAGCAAATCGCTGTGATCGGTTTCCAGGGATTGACTGAACAGGCTGCCGCTGTCGAACGCATGCTCGCGCAGCATGCGCTGACACCAGCTGTGGATGGTCGAGACCGCGGCTTCATCCATCCATTGCGCAGCGATATCGAGGCGATTGGCACAGCCGGGCCATTGCTGAGGATCGAACTGATCGCGCAGGTCAGCGATCAATCCGTCAGGGGCCGGGGTCTCGTCGCGAAAAAACCTCGCCGCCTCGGCCAGTCGCGTACGAATTCGCTCGCGCAGCTCTTTGGTCGCCGCGTCGGTGAACGTCACCACGAGGATCTGCGGAGGCAACAATTCGCGGGCAAACCCGCTCAACTCACCGCCGTGCCCGAGAATGAGCCGCAGATAGAGCGCAGAAATGGTGAAGGTTTTGCCGGTACCGGCACTCGCTTCGATTAACTGGCTGCCACGCAGCGGAAATGCCAGGGCCAGCGGTGTCTTCGTGCTCATGAGCGGGGGCCTTCGCTGGACAATGAACGCCAAGGGGCTTCATGCAGGGGGCGGTACAGGGTGTCGCACCAACCGGAGAACGTCTCATCCGCGAGTAATGCGTCGAAGTCGGCAAATTGTCGGGACAACGCAGGGCTTTCACGGCGCTCACCCTCGCTGGTCTGCCCGTCACCCTCGTAGACTTTACGGGCCGCAGCGTCAGCTTTGACTGGATCGGTCTGCGACAGCCAGGCGAATGCGGTCTTTACCGCAACCGGCAATGGTTGGCGCATGCCGGCCTGCCAGGCGAGGAGTAAATCGCCAAGGAGGCTAAACGCGCGGGCTGGCTCCATCGGCTCCAGCAGCAACGTGTCGTCACTGGCGACCAATGCCGTGGTCAGTGAAAGTCCGCTGGCGCAAGCGGCAAGATGATTGACCCACGGTTTGGTCAGCCGATGCCACTTACGACTTTTGATCGAGCCAATGCTGTTGGGAATGGTCGTGACTGCTAACAGGCCACCATCAGCGCGCTGATGCAGGCCTGCGAGCCAGCCTTCAAGCCGCAAACCCTGAAAATCGAGATTGACCGGGATGGCGCTGGTCATCGGTGTCGGCCACAACGTCAGTAGCTGTTGATAACGTTGCAACAGGTCGGGGAGCGGTTCGATCAGCTCCCGCTGCAGGCATTCGCCAAAACCGGCCATGGGCAACAATCCGCTGTTTTGCAGCCTTCGTGCCTGAGCCTCGAGTGCCTGATCGATATTGTCCGGCTGTCTGAGAGCGGCTTCGAGCAGGCTGTCGCTGAGCGTATAGCGCTGCAATGCGTCCAGCACGAAAGGTTCTTCATCAGCCAGCGGAGCTTCGGCGGCTTCGAAATACACCTTGAGTCGTTGGGTAAAAAAATGTCGTGTCGGGTTACGCAGGAAATCCTGTAGCAGGGCCAGGCTCAGAGGTTCTTCCTGAACATAGGGCGTAAGTAATTCTGCGTGGACCTGGGGCGCATGCTGTTGATGCAACACCTGCCACTCACTGGCATAGCTGAACAGTTGATCGCCTTCATGGAAATAGCGCGCACTGAACGGCTGCAGCGGATGCTCTTGGGTCATGGCGCCTAACAGATCCTGGCTTTCGTCGATCAATCGCCAGCCGCTGGCGAGGTGATCACGCAACTGGCCAATCAGCACTGATGCAGGTCGCTCACTGTTGTCGCGAATGCTGCGGCCGACCCAACTGATATAGAGCTGATCACGTGCCGACAGGAGCGCCTCGAGCAACAGATAGCGGTCATCTTCACGCCGCGAGCGGTCTCCAGGGCGGTAGTCGCTGCCCATCAGATCGAAATCCAGCGGGGGTTGCGCACGGGGGTAATCGCCGTCGTTCATCCCCAACAAACAAACCAGTTTAAAAGGAATGGCGCGCATCGGCATCAATGTAGA
>OFQU01000376.1_pt1 | contig 10015 bp, 4 predicted proteins | sample 1542981 | NCBI WGS metagenome assembly OFQU01 (sample SAMN07774233, study PRJEB24372) | wastewater metagenome | isolation source: Exp Tend CN 90WW | collected 2016-02
GACCTGGCCGGCAAGTTCCCGCGCATCCTCGAAGACGAAGTGGTCGGTGAAGCCGCCACCGCGCTGTACAAGGACGCCCAGGAAATGCTCGCCAAGCTGATCGACGAAAAGTTGATCAGCGCCCGCGCGGTGTTCGGCTTCTGGCCGGCCAATCAGGTGCATGACGACGACATCGAGCTGTACGGCGATGACGGCAAGCCGTTGGCCAGACTGCATCATCTGCGTCAGCAGATCATCAAGACCGACGGCAAGCCGAACTTCTCGCTGGCCGACTTTGTGGCCCCGAAAGACAGCGACGTCACCGACTACGTTGGTGGTTTCATCACCACGGCCGGCATCGGCGCCGAAGAAGTGGCCAAGGCTTATCAGGACGCCGGCGACGATTACAACTCGATCATGGTCAAGGCCCTCGCCGACCGTCTGGCCGAGGCATGTGCCGAGTGGCTGCACCAGCAGGTGCGTAAAGAGCACTGGGGTTATGCCAAGGACGAGACCCTCGACAACGAGGCGCTGATCAAAGAGCAATACAGCGGCATCCGCCCTGCTCCGGGTTATCCGGCGTGCCCGGACCACACGGAGAAGGCCGCGCTGTTTGCCCTGCTCGACCCTGAGGCGGCCGAAATGCGCGCCGGTCGCAGCGGGGTGTTCCTCACCGAACACTACGCGATGTTCCCGGCGGCAGCGGTCAGCGGCTGGTACTTCGCCCATCCGCAGGCGCAATACTTTGCGGTGGGCAAGGTCGACAAGGACCAGGTGCAGAGCTACACCTCGCGCAAAGGACAGGAACTGAGCGTAACCGAACGCTGGCTCGCACCGAACCTGGGCTACGACAACTGAGACTTGCCAGGGCATGGGCGCCTGTTGCCGCCCATGCCCTGCCGGTCACTCAGTTCACGGGCGCCATGAAGGGCCCGGCTGCGGTGAAGCCGGTCGCGCCTGCTGCGGTGGCCCGTCAACGGTTGCCAGCCTCGTGATTTCCCCACGCGACAACTCGATCAGTTTCTCGTTGCGCGCAGTGGTCAGTTCGATCTCCAGCCGATTCATCGCCGTCTGGTACTGCTCCGTGGACAGTGCATCGCCTTGCCAGTCCGGATACGTGTCCTCGACCTCAATCTGTCGTCGCGTGGCATTTTGCTCAAGGGTGGCGAAGGTTTCAGGATTGCGTTCTACCAGGTAGCGGACCCAGTAATCGCGCAAGACCAGATTCCGCAGAAACTCGTCGGACGCTTCGGTCTCCAGTACGGTGCGACGTGCATCGAGCAGTGCCTGTCCATGAATCGGTGTGCCATACAACATCCGCTGCGGTTGTCCGGGCAATTCCAGCCCATCCGGCCAGCCGGCGGTCATGCCGATTCGGTATTGCAGGCGAATTTCCGCTCGATCTTCACCGACAGCGGCGCGCTCGGCCAGGCGATCGACCTGCTCCAGCCGAAACATTTGCCGCGACAGGTCCAGCAAGGCCCGGCCGCGCCGATCCGAAGACCACCGGGGCACATCGCGCAGGGCGTTGTATTTGAACACCCGGGTTTCCATCTCGCTGAAAGACAGGCTACGGCCGTCGGCACACGTCGCATGGGTCTGCGCATCGACAAACAGCTTCTCGCGCAACTCGCTGTTTTCCGCGGCGGCCCGGATCACCTCCCACACGCGAAAACTCAGATGGGCAGGCGACAGCTTGAAATCACTGGTGTCGCGCAGCGTCCAGAGCAGATGAAAGAACGGTCCGTAGCCGTCTGCCTCGGCCAGTTGCCGCCACAGTGCCGCATGCTCGTCACGCAAGGTGCCAGTCGTATTGGCCAACCAGGGTTCAAGGGCATCCTGCGCGACATAAGTGGCCGGGTTGTCGATGGACTCCAGTTCCTCCACATTGGCCTGTGGGTCGACCTGCTCAAGGTCTTCTTCGCTGTCGGAATCCCATTCCAAATCCGAGTCAGACGCTGACGAGCTGTCCGGATGACGGTTAGCCGCGGCGATGCGCAGATCCAGTTCATTGCGGGAAATCCCCATGACATCGCCATCGCCGTGGGCAATGCTGTAATCGCGCAGGCGCTCCAGACTGTCGCGCGACAACTGACTGTTTTCTTCCAGCCGGGTGCCGCGCGCCAGCATCTCATGACCACCGTCGAACAGACCGGCCGGAATCATTTGCAGGCGATTGCCCCGCACATCCAAAGTGTGCAGATACTCTGACTCAAGGGCGCCGACGGGCCAGGCATGAAGGCCGTTGTACGCCAGGTTCAGGGTTTCGAGGCGACCGAACGCACTGACATCGAAAGTATCCAGCTGATTGTTGCTCACATCCAGCCAGCGCAACCGCTCCCCTCGCAACGTTTCATACAACGTTCGCGGGTCCGTGAAACGGTTGCTATTGAGCTCCAGCCGTTCGAGCCGCGACATGCCTCGCACGGCATCCGGTATCGCCTCCAGGTCATTACCATCGAGCACCAGTGTGTCGACTGCGGGAAATGCCCTCAAAAACCCGTTCGAGCCTTGCTCAGTGATCCGTACACCGGTGAGCAAAAGGCGTGTCACCGCGGGAAACTGCACGGGCAAAGCCGGTAAGTCGCCTGTTTGCGCCTTCATGAGATCCAGCACTTGCCCATTCTCTTGGGTTGGCGCGATCAGCCCGTCCAGCCAGCAGCGGTAAATCTGTTTCGCCGCCAGGCTGCGACTTTGCGCCGACACAAACCTTCTCGACGTTTGGAACTCGCGGATATAGAGCCAGCCGTTCAACTGGACAGCCAGTGTTTCACCCGTCTGCTTCCAGTCATTGAGCCGGCCTTCGATCTGCAGATCACTGAGGCCGGCATTGCGCAGGTGCGCAATGTGCTGCAGCGCCCGTTGCGGACTCAACAGTGGATCGAGCGCCTGCAAACGCGCAGCGAACCCGACGGTATCTGCAGGCGCGGACGTGTGCCGGGGCAGCGGCAACAGGCCTTGCTTCACGCTCCAGCCGGTTTCCGACGGCGGAAACACCTCGGGCACCGATTCCTGCGCAAAGCGTTGCAGCGTACCTGCAGGCAAACCTTGCGCCGTTTCAATCCGATGCAGCGCCGCCGTCAGGTCAGACGCGCTATCCGCCGTGAACGGATTACCCGTCAGATTGACTTTGATCAGCGTGTCCGGGTCCGCAAGCACCTGCTCCGGCAGACGTGCAAGCGCATTGTCACGCAGGTCGATCCAGGTCAACCCGGCCATGTTTTCTGCGTCCCTTGGCCATGCCTTGAGCCGAGTGGCCCGCAGATTCACGGTCTTGAGCCGGGTCAAGGCACCCAGGTCGAGCTGGCCCAATGGGTTATGGCTGAGGTCGAGGTCTTCGATGTTCGTCAGAGCGTTCAACTGCTGCTGTACCACCGGCGTCACAGAGAGGCTGTTGCCGGCCAGATTCAACCGGGTCAATTGCGGCAAGTCTGCGGAGGAGATCGGCACCTCGGTCAGTTCGGTGTCAGCGATTTCGAGACTTTGCGCTTCACTGAATGCCTGAACGAAACCGCGAATATGCTCGGCAGGTACATCCAGTTCACGCAAGCGCACTGTCTTCACATGGTCAAACGCTCCGGCGGGCAACACGGGCAGCGTTTTGAACCGGGGACTACCGTGCAGGCTCAGATACGCGTCCGCCGGCGGCAGCTCGAACAGTGCCTGCTTGACGGGCACACCGTACCGCTGGCTCACGCCATTGCGCCAGGTACTCTGCAGCGCTTTGAGCAAACTGGAATTCGGCACTTCGTTCCAAAGCGGCAGCAGTCTGGCCGTGCGCAATCCCGAGGACTGGATGGGCTCATGAAACGGCCGGAATATCCCGGCGTACTCGACACTCAGCGCCTGAATGGCCTCAAGGTCGAGGTTGAGCAGTCGCTCAGGGAGCGGATCGAGGTAGCCGCGTATGCCCATCAGAAATTCCAGTTCGCCCTGGACGTAACTGCGCACCATCTGCTCCACGTCCATCAAGTGGCCCAGTGCCGCCTCGTGGCTTTTGACGTACTCGCAGGTACGCGTGAAATCCTCGTAAGCGACCTTTCGCCAATTCAGCGACAACCCCGCCCATTGCTTCTCATGCCCGGTGTAAAACGCCTCAGGGATCGAGCTGATCGCCGTGTTGCTCAGATCAAATCGTTCCAGTGCGGGCAGATCCAGTGTTTCGACCGGCCACTGCGTCATGTGAGGTGCGTGGAGGGTCAGGGTTTTCAGATTCACCAACGATGCCAGACAGCGCTCCGGGAACACCGTGTCTGTGCCGTAAATCTTTATTTCCAGCGCCTCAAGGGCCGTGAGTGGTGCCAGTCGCGGGGCAAAATCGGCAGGAAGGCTCATGTGGGACGCGTAACTCAGGCTTTTGAGCGTGGTCATCCTGCTGACTGAACGTGGCAGGTTGGTCAATTCCTGAATACGTATTCGTATGAACCTGAACAGCTCGCTACGCGAGCCTATCCTGAGCTTTTCCAGGCCCTGGAATCGTGCGAGAAAGCCATCGGCATTGGCATCGGTCAGGCCGCTTCCGCTTACCGACAATTCACGGACGTGGCTGAAATCCGCCGTGAGTGTCGGCAACAGGTCTTCGCTGTCGATCTCCAGGCGCGCAGCACGCGGCTCTTGCGCGGCCAACGGTGCCGCACGCCAGCTTGTTTCAAATGCTTGTGCGGTATTCCTGCGGCGTTGTTGCGCGGTTTCCGGCATCGGTCGACCAAAGGGATCGCGCGGCACCACCTCCGGCGTCCCGATCCACGCTTCAAGCGTGGCCTTCTGCGCGGCCCATTCTTGCTCACGGCGTAACAACTCGCTGTAGATTTGCCCTTCGGACAGACCTGCCTGCGATTGCTGACGTATAAATTCGTTGGCCTGCGCATCGCTCAGCCCCGGATAGACATCGCGCACCTTCGCTGTGAGTGGCGGGTTGAATGCCTGGCCGCGACCACTGGCGTAATACCCGACCAGGGTCTCATTGACCCGCACGGGGGGCTTGAACAACTTCGCCTGTGGCTCCAGGGCCTGCAGGACATCTGCACGATTGCGCCCGGCCTGCTCGATGATACGGCTTTGCAAGTCAGCGCCTTGACCGACATGGGGGATGCCCAGGCTACGGCGAGCGTCATCGGGCAGCGCGTGCAGGATCGACGCATAGAAATTGTCACCCTCCCTGGACAGGCTGTTGAGCGCCTCGCCCCGCTCATCGAACGCCTGAAACTGCGGGCCGTTTTTGATCAGGAATTTCCTGTGCAGGGCTGGCACGTCACCGATACTGTCGAGCAATGCACCGGTCGTACTGCCATCGCGAACTTCCAGGCGCACGTTGTCGGGCCAGCCCGGCATCCGCTGCAACATCTGCAAGGCCAGGCGTCGACTGTCGGCCGATGCCTGATTGTCGCTGCGCAGCCCCGCATAGGCCCGGGTCTGCCGCCCCTGTCGTGCATACCAGCGCGCCTCCTCCAGCATGCGCAACGGCACACGACGGGTCTGCGCGAGCCGCTCGAGATCATCCGCCGCGGCATGATGGAGCACTTCCTGAGCGGCAGACTCGCTGAGACCGGGACAGGTTCGCTGCAGCAGTGTGACCTGCCGGTCCCGGGATGGCGTGCCGGTATAAAGACTGTCGAAAATCGCCGACTGGCGGCCGCTGGCGTATTCCGCCAGCAATTCACCGAGCGCTGGCGCCCGGGCGTCGGGCGCCAGCGGGCCGCGTCCGCGCAACAGCTGACCCAGCTCAGCCTGATCGAGGCTGGCCACAATCCGGCGGTTCAGTTCTCCACCCAGGACCTGCGAACGCGTCAAGCGAATGGCCGGCCTGGCGTCGACACCGGGCACCCGCCAGCGCTCACCGTATTTGACCGACGCGCCGCTCAACTGCGGTCCTTCGAACACCTCCAGCACCCGTCCCAACGGCCAGGTGGGCAGGTCAGTCATCAATGGCAAGGCGTAGAGATATTTCTCGTTGATCGGCCTGGTTCCGCGCAGTTGCTCGATGACCTCGTCGACGCCCGCATCAGCCCTGAACAGACGCAGAGCGTCGGTCAACGCCGGCGGCGGCACCGCGTGATCGACGTGCATCTTGCGCAACGCGTTGTCACTGACGCCGCTGACGTCGGCAATCCTGATCAGCTCGGCATCGGAGAACCCGTCGGTTTCGTGCCCCAGGCGCCGTAACAGCGTCAGACGGTCCCATTCCAGGGGGCGCTCCAGCGTATGCCGCCAGGCGCCGCGGCCATTGCTGCCAAGAATCGGCTGATAGGCCGTGGTATCGCTCGGGTGGCGGATTCGCCATTTGCCCAGTGACTCATCGAGAAACTGTTCATAAACGCGGTCGCCCTGACGAATGAAGGTCTGCGTACCGACCTCATACTGCCCCGCTTCGTTCGGCATAGCGTTGGCGTCCAGCACGACACTGGACTCATAAGCGCTGAGGTCCGGCTTCCAGAGGCGGGTTTCGCCATTGGGCAAGGTTACCGGATGCAATTGCTCGATCACCGGTTCAGGCCTGGCTGCCGAGAACCTGCGCACACCGACACCCACCCCGGCCATCACCGCAATCTGCGCCAGGTTTTCAGCTACATCGAGCAAATGATCCTTGGCCGCCCTGCGGTCGCCCTCGCCCCACTCCACTGCGCCCTCAAGGGTTTCGTACAGCAACTGACCGGCCATCACCACCATCATGACCTCCCCCAGCACCGGCACGAACATCGACACCATGTTCAGACCGAGCATGCCGATTTGCAGCAGATGCGCCAGTTTGGCATCGCGCGCCCTGACATCGACATCAGCGCTGGGCACGGCGTGGCTGCGAGCATCGGCCAGCACCTTGGCGCAACTCTCGGTGTAGAGGTATTCCCAGAGGCTCTGGTTTTCCTCCCAAAGGCCTCTGCGCCGCTGTGTCCAGATCGACGGCGCAATGTAAGGGTCAGGTTCCGGTTCCAGTTTCGCCGCCGGTGGCGGCGGTAGCTCCCTGATCCGGGTGAATGCTGCGCCGGCGCCCAGATCGAGAATCGTGCGCCAGGGTGAACGCCAGTAATCGCTCGGAGAGTCGGCGGCCTTGCGGGTGAACTGACTGAAATAATACCCACGCGCCTCGTAAGGCAGGAACTGACTGAGGAACCGCTGGTAATCAGTCGGTTCGGCGCTCGTGGCGTTGCCAGCGTGCCGCGCTGTGAGCAAGCGCTTGAACTCCGCCGTGGCCTGATCGCCGCGATAGCATTTGAAGGGATGCTCCGGGTCATGGGGGATATAAAAAACCCACTCATTGCTGTAGCGGTACTTTTCACAGATCGAAAACACCACACATCCGGTCAGCCTTTTGTCCATGACCGCCAGATCGCGGAACCAGACCGGTTTATGGCCGACCGACGGATTCAGCTCATCGTTGATGACCGACACAATCATGGCGTAGTGCGCCGGCTCGATATCCTCTTTCAAGAGGGCCAGCTCGGCAGCCGCGCGCATCGCGGCTTTCTGACTGGCGATGAACTGCTGACGGAACGCCGTTGCCGCCACCGCATCCGTCGGATGGAAGAAGCCGCGCAAGTACGTCTGGTATTGCTTGCCGATGTCGAGGTGACGGCACAGGCTCAGAAACTGGCTGACCGACACGTTGACGGTCACCGCATGGAAGGTGTCCGGCGAAGTGCCCACCACAACGAAACCGGAGGTTTCATGGTAGGCCCCGGGGCGGCATTCGTCGGCCTCGAAGTTGTGCAGGGCGGCGTCCAGCATCGAGAGTTTCAGAACCTCGAACGACGACAGCTCAATGGCCAAAATACCCACCTGCAGTGGACGCCGCAGGCACAACAGGGTGTTGTCGACATCCACCTGCACTTGATACTGCTCGCGCAGCGCCTTGAGCAGCAGCGGCCGGGCGAAGGCCTCGATGTCCTGAAACGAGGACAGGGTTTTATCCAGCCGGTTTTGCGCGATGAGACTGGCCGTTGAGCTGTCGTCCAGCGCCTTACGCCGGGCGGGCGAAGCGTTCCGATACCACGATGGCAGGACGGTGTGGCTGCCCTTCAGCGCCCGACGGCGTTGCGTCGAGGCGTCGGTCAGCCAGCGGGGTATCGATTTTTCAAGAAAGTCGGCGTGCAGGCTGCGGGTGGCGAGCGGTTTCACCGGAACGGACGGCGCAGGCCCGCTCAAGCCTGGAGGCGAAGAATTACTGATCATGTTCACTCCTTTTAATGGAGTGAAAAGAAGACCATCTCAGTGGCGAGCACTTGCGGTACATAGGTATCGCTTGCACAGAAATTGGTAACCGACTGTGTAAACTGCCGGACCGCGTCAGGTTGTCTATGCTCTACAGGTCAATGTGCGCGACGAGGGATATATGGACGATCCAATCGACAACAAACCACCGACCTTCTGGCAGATGCTGCACAGCGTCATGGCTGCGGCATTCGGGGTGCAGAGCGGGAAAAACCGGGCCAGGGATTTCACCCATGGCAAACCCAGTCATTTCGTGATCCTGGGCATTCTGTTCACGGCCGTGTTCGCGCTGACCTTGTTCGCCATCGTCAAACTGGTGCTGCACTTCGCCGGTCTCTGAGCGGCTTCAGTGCATCAGGGTTTGCAGAGTGAACGGGTAGCGATAGGAAGACGGTCGGCCCTTGGCCGAGAGTTTGCGGAAGCTCACGCCATAGTTCGGCGTGTTGCCCATCGCCAGCATTTGCCGGGCGTGGTGCTTGTCGATCAGCTGCAACAGAGGGATTTGCCGGTCACGCCCACCGTACTGATTCAGATCGACGCCCTGCTGATAATCATGCAACTCGACCAGTGCCCACCCGCCCAGCGTGAAATGCCCACCGACCAGCGCGCTCAGGCGCCCGTCGATCACGGCCTGCAAGGCTGCGGGTGATGTGTTGACGGCGCTGAACAGCGCGTCTTTGCCCGGCGTCTTCCCGGTTTCGGCAAACGCGCGCATCGCACCGAAGGCCATTTCATCGTTTGCCGACCACACCAGCGACACCTTCGGATAACGACTGAACAATTGCCGGGCCTGTTCGTAGGCCCGCTGCTGCATCCAGCCGCTGTAGACCATCTGCCGCAAGCGCACTTGCGGGTGTTCGGCCAGTGCGCGCTGCATGCCGTGTTCGCGCAGTTGCGCCGACGGCGTGATTTTCAGACCGGAGAACGCCAGCAGCTCAATCTCTTCATTGGCCGCGACCGGCGGATGCAGGCGAATCAACTCCTTCATCATCAGGTAACCGCCCTCCTCGTCGTTCGGCACCAGGCTACCGATTCGATCGGGTCGCTCCCCCACCAGCGCTTGCTGGTTGGGCGTCAGCGCGGCGTTAACCATGAACAGCTTCACCCCGCTGTTTTCCGCCAGACGCAGAATCTGCGGGGCAACGTATTGCTCGTTGACGAACATCAGGTAGTCGGGGCGATTCGGCCCTTGCAGCGCCAGCCGGGCCTGGGCGATGGTCAATTCGGGTTGACGCTGGGCATAGAGAATCTGCAGCTCGATGCCCAGATCCCGGGCGGCCGCCTGCATGAATTGCGAATAGCTGAGCCAGAAGGCTTCCTGTGTCGAGCCCGGATTAAGGAACAGCACCGATTCCGCTCTGGCAGCGGTCGCGAACAGCGCCCCTAACAGCAGCAGGCTGAGGTGGAAAATTTTCAACATGAACATCCGGGCCCAGGGAAAAATGGCCGCGCATTATAGCCACCGATCAACCGGCTATTGGCACGTAATCCCGCCTTTTGTCCGACAATCGTCGAAAACGGGCCCGGATGGGTCGTTTATTGATGACTGACCCAGAATACCGCCGTTCCCACCACCAGAATGATCAGGAACAGAATGGCCCACGCATCAACGCTGCTGTCGCTTTTCCTTGCCTTGGTCGGATTGCTCATTGCATCGCCTCTTGTCGGTTTTATCGGTGATTGCAGAAAGACTCGACCACAGTTAAGACGATGATTGTCCGCACGACAAATGTGGGTTAGTTGACAGCCATTCTCGTTAGGCGATTTGGTTCTTTACATATACTCAAACATCACTTTTGCGCATAACTGCAAACGGGTATATTGCCCCGGC
>OFQU01000377.1_pt1 | contig 9997 bp, 3 predicted proteins | sample 1542981 | NCBI WGS metagenome assembly OFQU01 (sample SAMN07774233, study PRJEB24372) | wastewater metagenome | isolation source: Exp Tend CN 90WW | collected 2016-02
CACAACTACGCCATCGCTGATTTGCCCGGCACCGTGCGGGCCGGCAAGCAGGTGGTGAGCTGGGGCGAAAGTACCTTCATCGGCAACTCGATCAACAGCATCAACCCGATCGACGTTTCGGCGTTTCGGCGCCCCGGTGCCGAGATCAAGGAAGGCCTGATTCCGGTGAACATGCTGTTCGGCTCGCAAAGCCTCACCGACAAACTCTCGGTGGAAGGTTTCTATCAACTGGAGTGGGATCAGACGGTTCTCGACAACTGCGGCACGTTCTTCGGTGTCGATGTGGCGTCGGACGGGTGCAACAACAACTACACCGTCGGCAGCCCTGCGATTGCACCGTTTGTGCCGTTGACCCAAGCCTTTGGTCAAGGCATTCAGGTAACTCGCGAAGGCGTGGTGGTACCCCGTGGCGGCGACCGCGATGCACGGGATTCCGGCCAGTGGGGCACGGCATTGCGCTGGCTCGGTGACGACACCGAGTACGGCCTCTACTTCATGAATTACCACAGCCGCACACCCACGGTGGGGACCACCACCGCGGGGCTTTCGACCCTGGCGGCATTGCCGGGTATGGTCGGCATCGCCAACCGTCTGGCCCCCGGCAGCGGTTCGGGACTGGCGCAAAGTGTGATGCTCGGACGTGGCCAGTACTACCTCGAATACCCTGAAGACATTCGTCTGTACGGTGCGAGTTTTTCGACCACGTTGCCGACCGGCACCGCGTGGACCGGCGAGATCAGCTACCGGCCCAACGCTCCGGTGCAGGTCAACACCAACGACCTGACACTGGCGCTGCTAAACCCGATTGCCGGCGGTGCCGCGTCACCGATCGCCACCACACCGGGTTCTGACAACAAGGGCTATCGCCGTAAAGAAGTCACGCAAATCCAGAGCACGCTCACGCACTTCTTCGATCAGGTCTGGGGCGCTCAACGTCTGACCCTGGTGGGTGAAGCCGCGGTGGTGCGGGTCGGCGGCCTGGAGTCGCGCAACAAGCTGCGTTATGGCCGTGACTCGGTGTATGGGCAGTACGGTTTCGGCGGCGATACCGACGGTTTCGTCACCTCGACCTCGTGGGGCTATCGCGCGCGGGCCATCCTCGATTACGCCAACGTGATCGGCGGGATCAACCTCAAACCCAACCTGTCCTGGTCGCATGACGTTGCCGGTTACGGCCCCAACGGCCTGTTCAACGAAGGCGCGAAAGCGATCAGCGTCGGCGTCGATGCCGACTACCGCAACACCTACACCGCGAGCCTCAGTTACACCGACTTTTTCGGTGGCGACTACAACGTCCTCGAAGACCGTGACTTCGTGGCCCTGAGCTTCGGCGTGAACTTCTGATCTGCCCGAGAAGGATGAATGCAATGCGCAAAATGATTCTGCAATGTGGTGTCCTCGCCCTCAGTCTGCTGGCGGCCAACGTGATGGCGGCGGTGTCGCCGGATGAGGCCAACAAGCTGGGTACCAGCCTCACTCCGCTGGGTGCCGAGAAGGCCGGCAACGCTGACGGCTCGATTCCGGCCTGGACCGGCGGCATTCCGAAAAATGCCGGGGCGGTAGACAGCAAAGGCTTCCTCGCTGATCCGTTTGCCAATGAAAAACCGTTGTTCACCATTACCGCGGCGAACGTCGATCAGTACAAAAGCAAGCTCTCCGACGGCCAGGTGGCGATGTTCAAACGTTACCCGGAAACCTACAGGATCCCGGTCTACCCGACCCACCGCACGGTCGCGGTGCCGCCGGAAATCTATGAGTCGGCCAAGCGCAGCGCACTCAACGTGACCAGCATCAATGAGGGCAACGGCCTGGCCAATTTCACCGGCAACCGTTACTACGCGTTCCCGATTCCGAAGAATGGCGTTGAGGTGTTGTGGAACCACATCACCCGCTATCACGGCGGCAACCTGCGGCGGATCATCACTCAGGTGACGCCACAGACCAATGGCAGCTACACGCCGATCCGCTTCGAAGAGGAGATCGCCGTGCCGCAACTGATGAAAGATCTCGATCCGGAAAAAGCCGCCAATGTCCTGACCTTCTTCAAGCAGTCGGTGACTGCGCCGGCACGTCTGGCCGGTAACGTACTGCTGGTGCACGAGACCCTCGATCAGGTGAAGGAGCCGCGTCTGGCATGGATCTACAACGCCGGTCAGCGCCGGGTGCGCCGCGCACCGCAAGTGGCCTATGACGGCCCGGGCACTGCGGCTGATGGCCTGCGCACGTCGGACAACTTCGACATGTTCTCCGGCGCCCCGGATCGCTACGACTGGAAACTGGTCGGCAAGAAGGAAATGTACATTCCGTACAACAGCTACAAGCTCGATTCGCCGAAGCTCAAGTACGACGACATCGTCAAGGCCGGGCATATCAATCAGGATCTGACGCGTTATGAACTGCACCGCGTGTGGGAAGTGATCGGCACGGTCAAACCGAGCGAGCGGCACATCTACGCCAAGCGCCACATGTACATCGACGAAGACAGCTGGCAGGTGGCTCTTGCCGACCACTATGACGGTCGCGGGCAACTGTGGCGTGTCGCCGAGGGGCATGCTCAGTACTACTACGATCACCAGGCCCAGGCCTACACCCTCGAGGCGCTCTACGACATCATTGCCGGCCGTTACATTGCACTGGGGATGAAGAACGAAGAGAAGCACAGCTTCGAATTCGGCTTCGAAGCCAAGGCGGCCGACTACACGCCATCGGCCCTGCGCGCTGAGGGTGTACGGTAATTCGTCGAATACAGCCGTGAACCTGTGGCGAGCTCCCTCGCCACAGCGGTTCGTTTCAGATGATCAGAATAAGACCAGGTGGTCGCGTTTTTATGGCCGCCAATCAGCGTGCTGAATACTCGTCAACAAGCGGTCTGGAGAGGGCTAGGGTGAACCCACAACTATAAAAAGGCTCACCCGATGACCGCCATGACGCTGTGTCTGGATCGCCCCGGATTTTTACCCAGACTCTCCTCCCATCATCAATCGCGCCCGCGCTTGAGTGAGCCATTGCTGGCCTCGGTGGCGCGGGTCAGGCTGATTTGCGCCCCTGCTGGCAGTGGCAAAAGCGCGCTGCTGACCGAGTGCTTGCTCCAGGCACCTGTGGCGTGCGAGGTGCGTTGGTTGCCAATGGCGGGCGCCACGCTGAGTGTCGGCGAATTCTGCCAGCGTCTGACCCAGGCGCTGGGGCTGGCGGAGTGCGTTGATGAGTCGGGTTTGATCGCGACCCTGGCGCATTGGTCGACACCCACATGGCTGTTTATTGATGACTACGCTCGACTGCCGGATCCGGCGCTGGACGCTTTGCTCGATCGCCTGTTGGCTGTCAGCAGTCCGGCGCTGATCTGGTGGATCGGTACGCGCCGACGTCCACAATGCAACTGGCCGCGACTGCTACTTGGCGATGAATTGTACGAGTGCGAAAGCACGACGCTGGCGCTGACGCAACACGAGATCGCCGGTGCCTTGCGGCATCTGGCGCCGGAACAGGCTGGCCATGTCGCCACGCGCATCGTCCAGCGCACCGGTGGCTGGTGCGCCGGTGTGCGCATGGCACTGCTGCAGAAGTGCGACTGGTCGCAAAGCATTCAGCCGCAACAGCGCGTCGACACCTTGCTCGATTATCTGCAACACGAACTCTTCAGCAGCCTCACCCCGGAGTTGACCGAGGCGTGGCGGGTATTGGCACATCTGCCGCGCTTCAATGCCGAACTGTGTGAGCACTTGTTGGGTGCCGGGGAGGGCGCGCAACACCTGCGGACGCTGCATGCGCTTGGCTGTTTTATCGAACCGTGGAATGACTCGCCGCACTGGTTACAGATCTTTGCGCCGCTGGCCCGGGTCATGCGCGAGGAACAATGGCCCTCGGCCCGCTCCTGGCACCGTCGGGCCTGCCAGTGGTTCAGTGCCGAGCAGGACTGGCGCTCGGCCTTCGAGCAAGCGCTCCTGGCCGAGGAGTACGAGACGGCGGTCAGCCTTTTGCAGCATTTCAACTTCGAGCACCTGTTCGAAGAACAGACGGTGGTGCTGTTGCTGCGCCTGCATGAATGCCACAGCGAAGAGCTGACCCTGAGCACCCCCCAGTTGATCGGTTTGATCACCGCCGCTTTGCTCTTCGCCGGTCGTTTTGAACAGGCGGCACATTGTATCGGGCAGCTGTCGCGGTTCATGCCGCAACCCTCGGCTCAACAAGAGAAACAACTGATCGCGCGTTGGCAGATGCTGCAAGGGTGGTTGATGCATTTGCAGGGACAAATGGCTCCGGCGCGGGAATATTTTCGACAAGCGTTGGAGGAACTGGCTGTCGATGCCTGGCCGGCAAGGTTGCTGTGCCTGTCGGGGCAGACGCAACAGGCGTTGTTGTGTGGTGACCTCGAACTGGCCCATGGCATCAATCGGGAGGCCCTATGCCTGGCCCGTGCTCAAGGCTCGCTGCTGTTCGAAGGTCTGCTCGAACTCGACCATGCTCAGGTGCTTGAGCAGCGTGGCGCGCCGGCAAGGGCCGAAAATCTGTTACTGAGCATCGAGCAATTGCTTTCTCACAGAGCCGAGCGCCCCACGCCATTGCTGGGCCGCATCGCATTGCGTCGAGGTCGGCTGGCCTTGTACATGGGGCGCGAGCAACAGGCAGCAGATTTTTTTCGCAAGGGAGTAGAGGACTGCCTGCGCAGTCACGACAAACGCGTGTTGTATGGCTATTTGGGCCAGGCACAACTGGCGGCCAATCGAATGGACTATGCCCAGGCGTTCGAACGTCTGCATGAGGCCGAGAGGGTGATGCAGCAACGGCAGATACCGGACACGGTCTACCGCGGAGCGCTTTTGCAACTCAGCAGCCAGTTCTGGTTGCAGCAGGGGCGGCCGCAGTTGGCACAAGAAGCGTTGAGCCGGGTATTGCGGCACTATCAACCACCCGAGGCGCTGCAGGCACCTCCCGCCACTGTGGAGTTAATCCCGCGCATTCAATACTTGTTGATACTGGCCAAGGCTTATATGCATTGTGAAGAAGATCTATTGGGCCAGCTCGAGCCGCTACTGAAACAAGCGCAGAGCGGCGGAGCTTTGACACTGGAAGCGGAATTGCATTTTGCGTTGGCCGAAGTGGCATCGCTGCAGCAACAGCCATTCCGGCTGATCGAACACCGGGAGCTTGGTTGCAGGATTGTGCAACGAGCGAACCTGGATGGCGTGCGGCATCAGTTCTCTTTACTTCCTTCGAATTTTTTTCCTGAAGAAAAAGAGGTTTCTTTAGCCTGTTCCGAAAGTTTTGAGTGTGCCAGCGTGCTCAGTCGGCGAGAGCAACAGGTGTTGGAGCTTGTTGCATTGGGTGATTCCAATCGGCAAATCGCGGAGAAACTTTTCCTTTCGTTGCATACTGTAAAAACTCATGTGCGAAGAATATATACAAAGTTGGCGGTGGAACGCCGGACTCACGCAGTAGCCAAGGCGAGATTGCTTGGCTTTAAGTTGTAAATAAAATACGGCAGAGTGGCTTTGTATTCAGATGTATATTGGCGTGTCGGGTTAAACACGCTTGGAAAAGTTTTCGAGCTATCTTTTGTATGTGTGCCGGTATTAGTTTGATTTGCGAATGCAGTCGACAGGCAGTCGTTGCAATTATCAAACTGATCGGGATTTTTATTGATGAACTTTGAAAAAGTTGAAAATACGGCTCTTGCTCGCCAGGGCGAAGCATTGTCCAATATTGTGAAAGAGTTGGAACTGGTACCTGCTTTCAAAGTGATCGTGCAGGATTGTTTGCGGGAAGCTGTTGCGAAGATTGCGCCAGGAGTATTGGTTAGCAAAATTCATATCAATGTTCTTGAGGGGGGCAGCCAAAAAGCAAACGCGCCAATGGGACGTTTACTTGAGGTTTTTCTGGAGTGTTTGCAGCGCGGCGAAGTACCTGTTTACTCTCCGACTATCTATGCGATTTACGATTATCCTGGTTCTACCGATTCACGGGATATCATCAAGGGCCTGGATGTTACGGCGGTCGAAAATATACTGTCTGATTTGTTGGGGAATATTGCGACCCGTTACGTTTCCGCGTTAAAAAGATACTGGGAAATTAACGAGGTTTCCCAAAGTGGCTACGCGTATCCAAAACTTTCGCGCAAGTCTGCGTTGGCTGTTCTTCAATCGGTCTTGTTTGAGCGGGAGCTCGATTCATGGACGGCGCACGGTGAAATTACTCAGGAGGAAAGGGCGCGCATCAGTAGTACTGTTCAAGCGGGTTTGACAGGCATGGGTTACAGCGTCCATATCGAAGGCCGGAATGGCAGTTATGTTGAGCAAAACTCAATGTTTGTGGTGCCACTGACTAATCCGGTTCACGAACAACTGATTCCAGCAAGCGAGGGTGCCGTTGTTCTCTATTCGCCAGATCGAGGGATCGAGAAGTTCGCCTCCTCGCTGATACTTCAGCAAGCCCTGGTCTCGCGATTGAAGTGGACGGACACGCGGGAGGAGTTTCTGCAGGCGCTGCCGCTCGATGAGCGAGAAGGGTTTGCCTATGGTTACGATGTTCGCTTTTTGAAAGTCCATGGGAATCTGTTCGAACGTTACGCAGAGCAGACGTTGCACAAGGCCTACAGAGACGTCGAATACCACCTGGATCGGCTCAACAGGGGCAGTTCGGATCTGGATGGGTGCATGGCGACCGTGGAGTCGACGCAGTCCTTGCCGGAAATTACTCATCACGCCAAAAAAAGGCAGGCCGGTCTTCTGAAGGTTGTGGAGCGGAATGCATGGCCAGACTGGTTGAAAACTACTTCGGATACCAATCAGGAAGTGTACGTTGCACTGCAACAGCGACTTCTCGAAGCCGAAGTAAAACATCATCAGACCACCCATGGCATAACGTCGCTCAAGGACTATTCTCGTGTGGCCGTGGAGGATTTTTTATCCCCGGGTGATGATGAGCGCGTTAATCCGGACAATGTACCCGTAGACATCATTCATACCGTACCGTTGGTGAACGGGCAGAAGATTGAGCTCACTGAGCGTAAAACGCTGACGCAGGTTTTCATGCACGGCGCCAATGATGATGCGGGGAGTTATAAAATTATCCCGCGAGTATTCACTGACAATCCAAAAATGACACCCACGAATCTGATGCGTGCGATTCAGACGCTGAACATCCGTGTGGCCTATAACACGGCGCGCCGCCTGCTTTACTCGCAATCCGATGTTGTCGAATCCATGCGGGAAGTTTTCGGGCGAAAGACCGCACTCACATTGTTTGCCGCTGTATTGCAAAAACATGTGACTTCGATCGCTCAGGATCTGGCAATGCGTTATAACTTTGGTGACGACTCTATCGAAACCATGGGCGTGTCACTCCGGGGCTGGATTAAACCCTTTAAGAATTTACTGGTGTATCGCAGGAAAGGTGTCGATGCCGAACGAAACCTTCATGTCCTTCATATGCCTGGACTTACCACAGGGAAGGAGTGGTATCAGTTTCCTGATCTGAAATCTTTACAGCATCAGATTGCACGCTGGGTAGTAAACAAGGAAAGCTGGGCCTATTTGAAAGATCAGGCATACGCAAGCGATAGCGCGAATATAGAGCGGTACTACCTGCACGATAGCCTTCATGAGATGCTTCAAGAATGGTGGTGGTCGGCTATCGAGGTGAAAAGCTTTTCCGAAGATGGTCCGTTGAAGGGCGCGGTTCAGAATCAGATCAGTTGGGATGCCGATCAGGCTGAAGTTGCTACACCGCAATGGTATGTAAAAGCCAAAGTCGCGGATCAGCGCCTGCTTAATCGTTTGAACTATGATTTCAAGGCTGTTTACCACCATGCTAAAGAAAAGCTCGAAATCGTGCCTTTCAAAGAGTTTTCGAGGAAGTTGGTCAGCCAGGAGCTCAACCGATACTTAGGTCGTTCGGGGACTGTTGCTGAAATTAATCCAGATGAAGTCTGGGTGAAATTTCATGCGGATTCGAAAATCAGCCTTACTGAACTGTTCGTTCAGTGGCAGCTGTGGCGCAGTGATGTAAGTGTCTTCCAGAAGTTCTTTTCCTGGGTTTCTCCCGCAGGTAACTATCTGACTGCGCTCGCAGAACAGTTGAGAACCGCAAGCTTCTGGACGTTTACTGGCCAACCTGTCGAGCAGTTGAATGCCAAAGTCATCAACGATCTGATCGGTCTGACGCCAGGTGAAAAATACCTTCAGTATCTGAGAGAAAACTTCCTTGAGCCATCTGATGTCGACTTGAAGGTGAAGCTGTTTCGAAAGACAAAACAGAATGAAATGCTCAGGGCCGCGTTGATTCAGAAAATCAAGGGCGAGCTGTCGCAAGAGCAGTTCAACTGGCTGCAGCGGTTGATTGATGGTTTTGATCATGATTTGCCTCGCGAAAACGTCATCGCTGTGGGAGGCAAGCCGGGAATCGGTGTTTATGAGTTCACGCTCCAAGGTCGGGCCCTGACTGGCGCCTATGTGTTCGGGCGCAGAGTCAACAACCGAGACGAGTTTATGGTCTACGTGCCCAATACTCCGGATGGCAAAGACTTCTTCCCGCTTGAACAGCTGGCTGCTCGATTGACTGGTTCTGCCTTCAGGAAGGTTGTCATGGGTCTGGTGCGTCTGGAGCACCAGCAGATTGTCAAAAGTCTGATTGATAACTATTGGGACGCGAAGCCCTTGGTCACATCGACGCCTGATCTGACAAATAGCTATCCGATACTTAGTTTCCGACAACAGTACCGGGCAAAGATCAGCCATCTTATTGCCGATACGGACTTCCAGACGACCAGCCCATCAGAAGCATTCTGGAAAGATGCGAGGATTCTTGCTGAATTCGCACTGGACGTGGCTTCAATGTTTATCCCGCCCCTTGGTCTTGCAGCGTCGGTGTTGCGTATCACGACATCGGTTGTACAAGGCATTGTGGCCTCCAGCCAAGGTCTCGACGATGCGGCCAATGCTTATTTTGCATCGGCCTGGAGAGGCGCGATCATGCTGTATGTGGGTAAGGTCGGCGCCATTGGTTCTCCCGTGAATCCGCTTGCCTTACTGACGAATGTCAGAGACTTTGCCGACGTGGTGAGCGCAGTGACCGGCGTTGAGGTCAGTATCAGCTATGTCACGGCTGTGGCCGCGCCGCCTATGGTGGTGAATAGCACGACCCGCTTGCTCAACTGAGGCGATAAACAGCACGAATCACCGCTCTCGGTCATTCGTGCTGTTGGCACGGTTCAGACATGTTCGGACTCATAGCCCATCCGCCAACTCACGGCCCGCGTCGCAGCCAATAAGCGCTGCGCCGCCGGGCCGTTTTCGTCGGCGTGGAACAGCGAGGTCGGGCCGACGATGGTCAATACGGCGGCGATCTGCCCGACGGCGTTGAACACCGGGGCAGACAAGGCATCCACACCCGGCATCAATAAACCATGCACATGATGCAGACCGCGTTCGCGGATCTGTTCACACAACGTCGCATAGGCCTTTTCATCCGCCAATGGGTGATCGGCAACGGTAGTTTCCTGCTCACGCAGCTCATCGGTTTCCCGGTGTGGCAGATAAGCGCTGAAGACCAGTCCGGTCGATGAACTGAGCAAGGGCAAGACCGAGCCCAATTGTGTCACCACCGTCACCGCGCGCACCGCCGGTTCGATATGCACCACGGTCGCACCCTGATTGCCCCACACCGCGAGGAAGCAGGTTTCGTTCAACTCGTCGCGCAACTCGGCCAGCGGCAGGGCGGCGACTTTCAGCACGTCCATACTGTTGAGGGCGGCCAGGCCCACACGCAGTGCTTCACGACCCAGGCCGTAATGGTTGGTGGCGGTGTTCTGCTCGGCAAATCCCGATGCGATCAAGGCTTGCAGATAGCGATGCACCTTGCTGGCCGGCATCTGCACATGTTCGGCCAGGCGCGACAGCGACGTGGACGGCGACAACTCGGCGAGGGCCTTGAGGATGTCGGTGCCGACTTCGGCGGAGCGGACTTTCTGTTTGCCGTTGCTGTCGCTGGTTTTTTCCATGGT
>OFQU01000378.1_pt1 | contig 9996 bp, 17 predicted proteins | sample 1542981 | NCBI WGS metagenome assembly OFQU01 (sample SAMN07774233, study PRJEB24372) | wastewater metagenome | isolation source: Exp Tend CN 90WW | collected 2016-02
TGACCATTGGTTTGTACTGGTGGTGGATGATTAGCTGGCTGCGCGATGGGTGGTGCGCTCGGGATGACCTTCCCGATTGGCGGTACTGGTTCGAGGTTGCTCTTTTCAATCTGCTGCACGGTGCCGGATGGGGCTACCTGTTTAAAGGCTGGGGAATCCTTTAGGTAGGCACCAAGGACGACGCCAACCAAACCGAATATGCCGCCAACACAAGCGCCAAAGCCGATGTTGAAGCGAGACCCCTAAACAGGGGCCCTAATCGGTATTGGACGAGTTTTACACCGAGACAATACAAAATCGCTATTGACAAATCACAGCAGATAGCCGAAAATTAACCCGTCGGGCTTCGCTCGCCCTAAAAAAGCGGCTGTAGCTCAATGGTAGAGCTAGTTACTGACAAGCCAGCCGGCCAGAAATGGTCCGCTGGCTTTTTTGTCGTGCATGAACATAAGGAAACGCTAATGACCGATCCCATGACCGATCCCATGACCGGCGAAGAGGGCGATGGCGGCTTTACCGTCTGCCTGCATGTCTCCGCTGATGGAAAGCTGTCTGTAGGCGTAGAGCGAGACGGCCAAGAGTCTGCCGCTCCCGCTCCAGCTCAAGGGCTGTCACAAGCCGTCGAGATGATCGTGGCCGCTGTCAAAGGTGGCGGGCAACAGGCCGACCAGCAGGCTGCTGCGCAAGGTGAGTTTGACCGAGCCTACTCCCCTCAGCAGCAAAGCCCTGCAAAGCGGTTCGCGTGACGCAGTAACGGTAGAGCATTAGAAATGGCTAATAAAGGATGCTTTGTCAAGGGCGAGAAGCGGCCAGGGCAAGGGCGCCCGAAAGGGGCGGTGAGTAAGACCACGCAGTCTGCGAAAGAGGCCATCGCCATCGCGGCGGAGGGGCTGGGTGGTGCTGGGCGCATGATCGAGTGGGCGAAAGAGGACCCGGCGAATGAGCGCGTTTTCTGGGGGACGATCTACCCCAAGCTGATCCCGCTGCAAGTGGCGGGCGATCCCGACAATCCGATTAAGCACGATATGTCGATCAGTGTCGTCTTCAAGGCGTCGCACAAGCCCTGATGGATGTTGAGTTCCCGGACAAGCTGCAATTTCTGTTTGACCCGTACCGCTACAAGGTCGCGCATGGTGGGCGAGGGAGTGGGAAAAGCTGGGGGTTTGCTCGGGCGCTGCTGATTCTCGGCGCGCAATCGACCCTTCGCATCCTTTGCACGCGGGAAATCCAAAAGTCGATCAAGGACTCGGTAAAGCGACTGCTGGATGACCAGATCGAGGCGATGGGCCTCAGTGAGTTCTATCTGAGCCTTGAGACGGAGATTCGCGGACGCAACGGCACGGAATTCCTGTTTGCTGGCCTGGCGAATCATACGGTCGAGTCGATCAAGTCTTACGAGGGCATCGACATCGTATGGATCGAGGAGGCGCAGACGGTCAGCAAAAAGAGTCTGGATATTCTTGTGCCGACGATCCGCAGGCCCAAGAGTGAGATTTGGGTGACTTTCAATCCGGTGCTGGATTCGGACGAGGTGTGGACTCGGTTTGTGGTCAATCCGCCGCCTCGGTCGCACGTCGAGCAAGTCAATTGGTCTGACAATCCGTGGTTTCCCGAGGTGCTGGCGCTGGAGCGTGAGCAATGCAAGCTCGCCAATCCCGATGATTACGACAACATTTGGGAGGGCAAATGCCGCTCGGCCGTCATTGGCGCGATCTACGCCAACGAAGTGGCGCAGGCGCAGATGGATGGGCGGATTTGCCCTGTGCCATATAACGCGCGGTCGAAGGTGCATGCGGTCTGGGATCTGGGCTGGAATGATTCGATGTCGATCATCCTCGTCCAAAAGGTCGGGCCGACGACAATCGCGGTGATTGACTACATCGAGGACAGCTTCAAAACGCTCGACCACTACGCCGGATTGCTCAAGGCGATGCCGTACAACTGGGGATACGACTACCTCCCTCATGACGGCAATACCAAAGACTACAAGACGGGCATGTCAGCCGCCGAAATCCTCAAGCGGTTTGGCCGCAAGACCAAGCAGACGCCGAATATCCCGATCGAGCAGGGTATCAAGATGGCGCGCATGGTCTTTGGCCGATGCTGGCTCGATAAAAACAAGACAACCCGGCTGCAAGAATGCCTCAAACGCTATCGGCGCGCGGTCAGCTCTTCGACGGGCGAGCCTGGCGCTCCGGTCCATGACGAGTATTCGCACGGATGCCTTGATGGAGCAACGCAAGTCCTAACAAAACGCGGGCCGATTCAAATCAAGGACGTTGTAGTAGACGATTTTGTTTGGACACCCGCTGGCTTCGCTCGCGTGCTAAACAGTGGCCCGACAAAAGTTGCAACGGAAATCATTGAAATCACCATGAGCAATGGAAGCATTCTCATGGCTACACCAGAGCACAAAATATTCACGACGAGAGGGATTGTTTTAGCAGACGCATTGCGACACACTGACGCTATCTTTACAAAGGAGTGCAATCCATGTGTGTCGTATCAGAGCATCAAATCTGCGGGGTATCGGGACGCGGTTATCGCGAGTTTCAAGGCGAGCGCTATTGGTTCTGGCCGACCAGGGGAATCTATGGTTCACAAGCTGGTGGCAAGACTAGATTGCTTCACCTTGAGATTTACAAGGCGCTGCATGGTGATCCTGGGATACGTGCAAAGCCGTACCCGGTTGACAGCGATATTTCCAACACCAGCCCTGATAACTGGGTTGTCACTCGATCAGTCCGAGTCAGAAAGCACCCAGTACAAGAATTCGATTCCGTGTTGTTCTACTGGAAGCCAGAAGGCTACTACAAGGCAGAGCATCAAAAGCACGGCGGAATCACCATGCACCGCTATGTTTGGCAGTTCCACAATGGGCCAATTCAAGATGGATTCCACATCCACCACAAGGATGGCGACAAATCCAATAACGCCATTGAAAACCTTGAAATGCTTTCTGCGTCAGATCACACAAGCCATCACTCACAAAGCAGCGGTTGGGTTGGAAGTGATGAAAACAAAGCTCAAATACTTGCTGCTGGTGAACTGGCTAAAGAATGGCACGCAAGTGAAGCCGGAAAAGAATGGCACGCAAGCCACGCAGTCAAAAGCTGGGAAAACAGAAAATGGCACCCAGTCAAATGCCAAGAATGCAGCACGGAGTTCTTTACTCCATACCCAACAAGAGCAAAGTTCTGCAATCCGAATTGCAGGGCTCAAGCGCTTAGAAGGCGCAGAGGCAAAACGGTTGGTGTACGACCTGACCGTAGAAAAGCACCATTGCTATCTCGCAAACGGACTTCTGGTAAGTAACTCCGACGCTTTCCGGTATCTCGGCGTCGTGGCCGAGTCTCTGAGCAATGAGGACGACTACGAGCCTCCGCGCATCCCAGCTTTCCGTCCTGCCGTCCCTGGCACGGGCATCTAACAGGAGATCCACATGGCAACAGTAAATCCAACCGTCACCCGAGGTCTGGGCGACGGCGACGGTTCGCTCGTCCAATATCAATGGACACTCACATCTGCCAACAGCGACGGCGCAGGCATCCAGCTCCCGGAGTGGGCGGACGTGACGTGGGTCGCCACGGGCACATGGGGCGGCGCGACGCTCAAGCCGCAAGGCTCGGCCGATGGCTCGACCTACATCGCCACAGGTCTGTCCAACGCGTCAGGCGGCGCGGAAACGACGGCGACGGCAAACAAAGTGTTCACGACGATTGAGCGCCCGCTGTTCGTCCGCCCGAACCTGACCACGGTAGGCGTCGGTGCCACCATCGTGGTGACAGCTCTTCTCCGCCGTACAAACTCGATGAGGACTTGATGATGAGCGATTTGATTACCGCAGCCGAGACGATTCGGCGCATGGCCGTGACTTTTCAGGGCATCGGCCAGGTGGCGGATGCGCTGGAGGACATCGGCAAGATTGACCAGACCATCGCCGAGCGTCAGAAGGCAATCGTGTCGGTGACGGATGAGCTTGTGTCGCTGATGGCCAAGCGTGACGAGGCGCGCGCAGACGTGGAGCAGGCCAAAGAGTCCGCACGAGCAACCCTAGAAGATGCGGCCGACAAGCGAGACGACATCATCAATGGGGCCAAGTCCAGCGCAGACGAGGCGGCGAAAGCCATCATCGCAACCGCAAACCAGCAGGCCAAGGATGCGATGCAGCGCGGTGAGAGCGAGCGCGCGCGGGTGCTGGACGAGATCGCCAAGCTCAACTTGGCTGCCGACGAGGCGACTCGCCAAGAGACTGAGGCGCTGCAACGCGCCATGACGGCCAATGCCGCCGCTGACGACGCCGAAAAGCGCCTCGATGCGCTCAGGGGCAAGCTTAAGGCGCTGCTGGACTGATGGGCCGCGTAATTCACGCCACCTTCGCCCGCCCCGCCGGTGTGGCCGTCTCGATGGCGGATTCCTACGCCGCCTGGGTGCGCTACTGCGCGGGCGGCTACCTCGCCTGGCTGGCGCTGTGGGGGATCGAGTGACACCGCGCGCCACGATCCGGCGACAACCCGGCACCGACCACGGCACCTTTGGCTGTCTGTCGGTCGAGGGGCAGGCCTTTACATGCCACACCGGAGAGCTGCCCTGGCGCGGCAACCGCAAGGGCGCGAGCTGCATCCCGGTCGGCGTCTATCGCTGCGTCTGGACGCAAAGCCCACGGCTCAAGCGCGCCACCTATCGCCTGTTGGACGTTCCTGAACGCTCCGGCGTGCTGATCCATCCGGCGAACCTGTTCGGCGATCGGGCGCTCGGTCTGAAGGCACAGGTGCAGGGGTGCATTGCGCTCGGCGAACGCATCGGCTGGATGGGCGGGCAGCGCGCGGTGCTGCGCTCGACGCCAGCGGTACGCCAGTTTGAAACCCTGATGGGCGGCAAGCCCTTTGACCTGGAGATTGTCGATGCTTGAACTAATCGGAACGGCCGCATCCGCCATTCTCGGCGGCGGCGCGACGGGCATTCTGGGCGCCGCTGTACAGCGATACGCCGACTACAAAGGCCGGCAGCTCGACCTGCAAGCGCAGGCCAGCCGGGAGGCGCACGAGGTCGCGATGCGCGAGGCGGATGCCAAGATCATGGCGCAGGAGTGGGCGGCGCGCACGCAAGTTGCCACCATCGAGGGCGAGGCGCGCGAAGCCGAAGCCGATGCGCGGGCGATCGAGGCGAGCTACCAGCTTGAGCCAAAGCAGTACAGCGGCAGCGTCAAGCCGACGCGCGGGCAGGGCTGGCTGCTGGTGTTGCTGGACGTGCTGCGCGGAGTGGTGCGGCCGGGGCTGACGATCTACCTGTGCGTGCTGACGACGCAGATTTACAACGAGCTGGCCAGCCAGGTCGGGCCGATAAGCGCTGATCAACGATATGAGATGGTCAAGCTGATCGTCGGCACGATCCTGTATCTGTTCACCACGGTGACGCTGTGGTGGTTCGGTACTCGCAACAAGGGGGCGCAGCCGAAATGACCACGAAAGCCCCGAAGGACGCCATCCTGCAAGCCCTGGCGGACGAGTCCGACCAGAAGATCAAGATGCTGCTGCTACTGATGCTTTCGGCCATCGAGGACATCGGGGAAAAGCTGGATGCGGTGCTGCAAAACGAGGAGAGGATTCGCGCGATGGTGCTCAACGGCCATGCGCCGGTCCATCATGCCGACCATGAGTGGATCGGTCGGCGCCGCAAGACCGACGAACGCGACTTGCGCGTGCTGGCCTGGGCGGAGGAGGCGATGGCGCACGATCACATCAACCGCAAGCGCAGTGCCTGGGTCGATGCCAAGATGAGCGACGAGATTGCGGACCTCGACTCGCGCCGCGCGATCCGTGATAAGTGGCTGGAGCGCATCGTGTGGGCGGTCACCGTGCTGGCGGCGTGGAGCATCGCGCAGGGGCTCAACATCAAGGCGGCGCTGTCGTGATCGCCGCCGCCCTCCGCTGGCTGATCCTACTCGTCGCTGACCTCACCGTCTTTGCGCTGGCCTGGCTGCTGGCGCCGATTCTGCCGTTATTCGCCGTAGGTAAAGAGCAGTTGCCTGATTGGCTGTCATATTTCTCAGCCGAAGATAATCCGCTCGACGGCGACGTCGGCTACATCACGCTGCACGCGCCGTTCAAGGGCTATTCCCAGCACGGCATCAAGCGTTACATCAATCGTATCGTCTGGCTGTGGCGCAACCCTGGGTATGGCTTCTCGTACCAGGTGCTCGGCCATCGAGTCAATTCAGTGCCGCGCGTGGTCAGCGGCGACCCGTTGGTGTCGGACTCGGTCAATCTGACCGTGGGCCGGATGCACGGCCTGTCCGGCCATGTGCTGGTGCGCGAGGGCAGGGCATTCGAGCTCTATCTCGTGCGCCAATACGGCAAGTCCGGGCGCTGCTTCCGCCTGCGACTCGGCTGGAAGCTGCTCGGCTGGATCAACGAGCCGGGGCAGTGGCCTCTCGGCGGCAAGGCGCAATTCGTGATCGGCATCAAACCGCTCGGGAGGTTCCAACGATGAGACGCCGCCTGCTCAACATCCTGATTGCCCTCGACCAGCTCATCTATGTGCTGCTGACGCTGGGCCACGGCTCGCCGGATGAAACCTTGAGCGCCGCCGCTTACCGGCTGTGGCTGCGCGACCAGTGGGGCGGGCGCTATTTCAAGCCCGCCATCGACACGCTGTTTCTACCGCTCCAGCGCGACCACTGCAAGCGATCCTACCGCGCCGAGCTGGAGCGCCGGCACCTGCCGGGGGGCTACACGCGATGAGCAAGACGCGCGTGGTACAAGTGCCTGGTGCTCTCGTCGCTGCCGCCGCACCTTGAGCTGCCGGTGGGGTCAATCACCCGCTGCCGCCTGAGAGCCGGAACTGGCTCTTCGGGTTGATGGAAAACGCCCATGTCGTGCGCATGGATGTCACGCAGATTTCTCCTGGGGAGTTCGAGCGCCTGCGCTCCGCTGGCTGGCCGATGCGGGCGAAGCGCAGCGTGGATTGGTGGATGGTCGGCGTCTGGGCGTCGTACATGGCGCTGATTGGTGGTGGTTTTGGTTCGCTGGCGGTTTTGCTGGCGCAATGTAGCAAATGACGAAAGGGTAACGTATGCCGATTATCAATACTGACATCCAATACCGCATGAGCGGCGGCGCGGGCAACAGCGACCCGGCTGCGGCGCTGGGGGGGGCGATGAGTTCAACGGCCTTCACGGCCAACGCGATTTTCGATGACGTGAGCAGCGCGGAGGCGGCGGCGGGCGACGCGGAGTATCGGTGTATCTACGTGCGCAACGGCCATGCCACGCTGACGCTGACCAGCGCCAAGGTTTTCATTCAGGCGCAGACCAGCTCGGCGGAGACGGACATCGCGATTGCGCTGGGCGGGGAGGGCGTGAACGGCACAGCAGAGACAGTGGGCAACGAGAGCACAGCGCCGACGGGGGAGAGCTTTTCGCAGCCGACGAGCTACGCGGCGGGGCTGTCGCTGGGCAATCTGGCGCCAGGGGACAACTTCCCGGTATGGATACGCCGCACGATCAATGCGGGCGCGGCTGCGGCAACGGACACCTGGACGATTCGTGTCCAGGGTGACACGGCGGCGTAATCATGGCCATGACAACACTCCTCGACGAAATCCAAACTGGCCCACTGGCCGACGCGCAGCGCAGGGTGCAGCGATGATGTCGTTATTCGTCGCCATGGTCGCGAGCTTTTTAATGATTTCGATCGCGGTCATCGCGTGGATGTCGCACTGCGAGGATCGGCACGAGAAAACCCAGCACGACACCCGCGCGTATGAGACGCGCATCATCAGCACGTTACGCACCCCGCGCCTCGACCTGCCTATTGCAGTCGAGTACCCGACCATCCACGAGGTGCGGAATATCACGTTCCGGATGTGTGATACCGGGGCCAACGTACAGCGCATTGATGTCAGGATGCTCACCGACGCCGATAAGCGCGCGTTAAAAAAGAGCAATCTCCGCTTTTCGAAGCACTACACTAAAGGGATACAACAATGAAATACGCCCACATAGACATCCTTGACGGCGGCAACCCGGTGAATTTCCCGCAGCTTGAGTATTTGAGTGGGCAGCCGGTGTGATGAGCCCCGCACAACAAGCGGCGCTCGAACAGTGCGCCGGTCGACCGCTGACAACAGATGATATTGCCGCACTGACCCCGCTGTTGGTCGCGCGTGATGATGGGGCGATTGCTGCGCTTTTGTCGGTCGGGCGCACACGCGCGGTGCGGGTGCCGATCGCAGACATCCAAGCGTACTTGCAGTCGCACGGCATCTGGTGGGTTCTTAAAGCCGCAGCGGCTGACGCGGCGCATCCAGGCCAGCAGGCGGCAGCGGCAGCCATAGAGGTGGCATCAGCCCGCTATGACAACATTGATTTCACGCTGTCATTCGTCGGCTACATATTCAGCTCGCTGGTCGCTGCTGGGTTGATGGCGCAGGCAGATTTCGATGCGCTGCATGCGATGTCGATGGTCCCCGCCGAAGCGTCATCGCAGTCGGTTACGAAATCACTAGAGGGGCTGTAAAATGACGACACAGACAATTGGCACGCGCACGTCACTGGCGTTCAGCGGCGCGGCGCTTTCGACGCTCGCGTCAGGGACGTATGTGCAAAACACCACGGCATACCCGTGCAACACGAACAAACCGCAGGATGTGATTGTCGAGGTCAACGCGACGACCACGAACACCCCCTCCGGAAATAAAAAACTGGATGTGTTTATCGTCGAGTCGCTGGACGGCACGAACTTCCGCAGCGGGCCGACCTCGGGGACGACGACCACGCGCGAGCAGAATCTTCGGCGATTGGGGTCGGTCCTCGTCTCGACAGCGAGTACGGCAGAGATGGCGACGTTCAGCGTGATGTCTGCGCTCGGTTATGTCCCTTATGCGTTTTACATCGTTGTCAAGAACGATCTCGGCGTTGCGCTCACTGCCGGTACGGTGTTCACAGCCGAAGTGACTTACGCATGAGCGTAGTTATCCCTCAGCGGTTGGTTTGGACAGAACAGCCGCAGTGGCCTGTTCACCCGAATCGAGAGTTGATCCCAACGCTGTCGCACTTGTGGATTCCGTGCGGCTCTCCGTTGGGGTTTATCGACATCGCAGGCGGATGGGACGCGCCGAATATGGCGGACGGCACGCAGGGACTTGGACAGTCCGGGGTCGCTCATATCGGTAGTGGGGCAGCGTTACTATGGGGCGAGCGCGGACTATACACTGCGTCAGGGTTTGGGAAAGATTGGGGCACGAGTACCTCGTCGGTTGTATACAGCCACACGGTATTCGGGCTTGTCGAGTTCGACAGTCTCGCGTCGAGTTCGGAGTTCTCGATTCTGCGATGTGACGAGCAGACCACTAATTACATGTTCGGGCTTGATGTATTTCCGAGCACCAAGACCGTCCGCCCGATCGTGCGCACATCAGGTACGAGCGGCTGGACGGTGAACAACGACAAAGTTCATAACGAGATCGTCGTCAGCACGCCGTTGATTATCGCGTACCGCTACACGGACGGGTCACCGATAGAGAGCCTGGTTGCTCCGATTGGCGGAACTCAGGTGTGGACCAAGACCGCGACCAACGTGTCTGGCGGCATCCGTCAAGCCAATACCAACGCCATGTACGCACATATCGGCGGATTTGGCAATAACGGTAACGCCAGCAGCTTTCCCGGAAAAATCTACATGGCGGGAATGGTGCCCTACGCGATGAGCGACGCGGAGATGCAGAGCGTGATTGATAACCCGTGGATCGTCTGCGCTAAGTAGCCATGCCAATACGTTATTTAATTATTGCGGATGCGCCGGGTGGGTCGTCCAGCGATCTCACCATCCAGGACGCGTCACACGCACACACGTCGGACTCTCCCGTCCTTGTTGCACAAAGCACGCTTGTGGTTGCCGATGCGTCACACGGGCATGCGGCGGACTCGCTCAATCTAGCCGCACAAAGTTTTCTCGCGATTGCCGATGCGACGCATGGGCACGCTGCGGATAACTT
>OFQU01000379.1_pt1 | contig 9994 bp, 9 predicted proteins | sample 1542981 | NCBI WGS metagenome assembly OFQU01 (sample SAMN07774233, study PRJEB24372) | wastewater metagenome | isolation source: Exp Tend CN 90WW | collected 2016-02
AGCTAATAGAGTTCGGTTCTGTCATGAGAAAGCCCATATAAATGGGTAATGTACAAGTTGCTGTAGAAGCATGTTTAATTCGTCTGATCACAGATACTTTATAAAGTATTTTAATACTTTTTTGAATCCGTCAATGCGTAAGTCCTAAAAGAGTAATAATCCGAAAATTTGTAATCTTTTAACATTGTCAATTCCTTGCAAAATTTACATTATATTGCCGAAGTTTGGCACTAAGCATCTACGTCAATTCAAACAAACTATAAAAAAAATGTAGAACTTTATGCCATAATACGCAAACTTTGCAGCCATCTTGCAAAGATTTATTGCAATTTATAAATGGAGCAAGCTAAATGAGTTCGACCATTTTGGTTATTCATGGACCGAATCTAAATTTGCTAGGAAAGCGCGAACCAGAAGTCTATGGTTCTCTAACGCTGAACGACATCAATCAGCAACTCATTGCACAAGCTGAAAATGCTTCAATTTCTCTCGACACTTTCCAAAGTAATTGGGAAGGTGCCATTGTCGACCGTATTCATCAAGCCCAAGCTGATGGCGTCCAATTTATTATTATTAATCCAGCTGCACTCACGCATACCTCTGTTGCTCTTCGTGATGCCCTGCTTGGTGTAGCCATCCCATTTATTGAAGTTCATTTATCGAATGTTCATGCGCGCGAAGCGTTTAGACATCATTCATATTTATCAGATAAAGCCGTTGGCGTTATTTGTGGCTTAGGTGCTCAAGGTTATAGCGCTGCGCTCAATTACGCTCTCACTAAAATTCAACCCTCTACGCAATCATAATTAGGAATACTGTCACATGGATATTCGTAAAATCAAGAAACTCATCGACCTGATGATTGAATCTGACTTACAAGCGATTGAAGTTAAAGAAGGCGATCAATCGATTGCATTAACTCGTCGTAGTCCAGTTGTTGCAGCTGGTGCTCCTGTTGCTATGGCAGCTCCTGTTGCTCAAGCTCCAGCAGCTAAAACACCACGTGGTGCTGTAGAAACATCTCCAATGGTTGGTGTGTTTTACGCGGCTCCAAGCCCAGGTGAAGCGCCATTTGTTAAAGTCGGTCAAACCATCACTGCTGGTGAAACACTTGGTATTATCGAAGCAATGAAAATCATGAACCCGATTGAAGCAACGCAAAGCGGCGTGGTTGAAGAAATTTTAGTGAAAAACGGCGAAGTGATCCAATTCGGTCAACCATTATTCCGCTACCGCGCGTAATAGACGGGGACTTATAATGTTGCAAAAAGTTTTAATTGCAAACCGTGGTGAAATTGCCCTGCGCATCACCCGTGCCTGCAAAACTTTAGGAATTAAGACTGTAGGGATCTATTCAGATGCCGACAAAGACTTAATGCACCTACGTTTTGTAGACGAAGCAGTATGTATTGGACCAGGTGCGAGCAGTGAAAGCTACTTGAACATTCCTGCCATTATTACAGCAGCTGAAATTTCAGGTGCAGATGCCATTCACCCAGGTTATGGCTTCTTATCAGAGAATGCTGAATTTGCTGAAATTGTAGAAAACTCAGGTTTTATTTTTATTGGACCACGCCCTGAACATATTCGTTTGATGGGTAACAAAGTTTCTGCAATTACAGCAATGCGTAAAGCAGGTGTTCCAACTGTACCCGGTTCTGCAAATGCGGTTACACCGCAAAATGCGCTGGCTGAAGCTAAAGAAATTGGTTTCCCATTGATTGTGAAAGCTGCTTCTGGTGGTGGTGGTCGTGGTATGCGTATTGTAGAACGTGTCGATACCCTGCTTGAATCCGTTCAAGCCGCACAGCGTGATGCTGAAATGTGGTTTGGCGATGACACGGTGTATATGGAACGTTTCCTACAAACACCTCGTCACGTTGAAGTCCAAGTTCTTGCCGACGGTAATGGCCACGCGATTCACCTCTATGACCGCGACTGCTCTTTACAACGCCGCCATCAGAAAGTGTTAGAAGAAGCGCCAGCGCCAAACTTACCTGAACAAGCACGTGCTGACATTTTAGAAGCTTGCGTAAATGCTTGTAAATTAATGCAGTACCGCGGTGCAGGTACATTCGAGTTCTTGTTTGAAGATGGTGAATTCTTCTTTATTGAGATGAATACACGTGTTCAAGTTGAGCACCCTGTAACTGAAATGGTGACAGGTATCGACATTATTGAACAACAGCTCCGCATTGCTGGTGGCTTAGGTCTTGAAATTGAACAAGATCAAGTTGAAGTCAAAGGTCATGCGATTGAATGCCGTATCAATGCTGAAGATCCAACGACCTTCTTACCTTCACCGGGTAAAATTGAGAATTTTTATGTGCCAGGTGGTGCAGGTATTCGTCTTGATTCACATATCTATCAAGGCTATAGCATTCCGCCCTACTATGACTCGATGATTGCGAAGCTGATCGCACACGGTAAGGATCGTAAAACATCACTTGCTCGCATGCGCCAAGCGCTTGATGAAATGATTCTGACTGGTATTAAAACCAATATTCCATTGCATAAAGATTTGATTCTTCAAGATCAAAAATTCTGTGAACAAGCAATGGATATTCACTACCTTGAAAAGCATTTATTAAAGCAAATTGAAGGTAATCAAGACAAATAATTGTCTTGATCCTTAAATAAAAAAACCGCGATGAATCGCGGTTTTTTTATTTATAAAAGAATTAATTAAGGTAATACGCGACGTAGTGTTGCAAAGCATTGCTGTGCTTTATCATTGGCACAAAAATTAATAGTCGATGGACTTTGCCATTTCACAAAATACTGAGACATTTCACCGGTTTGATCTTCTTGAGATCCAGAGCAATCCACTTGGTTATTATCAAATTTGACTTGTAAAATCAAAGCAGGTAATTGCACATTTTTGTCGGTTGATGGCTGGTAATCATAAATTCCCGTGGACCATTCTTCCCCACTTTTAATCACAACATCACTATTACTTTTAAAATTATAGTATTCAACACATTTACGATTATTTGGAATTTCCATTCCCCATAAGCCCACAATTTCAGGGCGTGTCGTTACACGAATATTATTTTGATTTGATGCTTGAGTATCCTCAGCCTGACTTGGCGTATTTGCCATAAGCACTGATGAAGTTAACATGAATAACATGCCGAGTAATGTTTTTTTCATACAAGCCATAATGTTTTTAAGCGTCTCACTAAATTAGCATATTTTGATTCAAAACATCATTTTATAACCATTTCATAACAATCTATTTTTTGTTATGGGTTGCAATCTTAATTTAACAAAACGATTTATTGTCAGCACTAGATAAATCCTACTTTCAGAATCGAAAAAAGACCGCTTAAGCAGTCTTTTTTGTATGTCGTGATATTTGAATTTAGGCTACAGGTGCCAGTGTAAACAGCACCTGACCTGTTTTTACCGTTTGCCCTTTTTCAATGGTAATGGCTTCAACTTTCATCCGCTCAGGTGCAATAATGGGAATTTCAATTTTCATGGCTTCAATCACGGCCAAAGTTGCTCCTTCTTCTACCACATCTCCAGAATTACACTCAATTTTCCAAATAGAACCCGGCATGTGCGACTCTACTGCACAGCCACCTTCAGGAATCTGAATTTCACTGTCATCTAAAACCGCATCAAGACTTTCAGAAACATATTCAACCAAACCGGCTGCATGCCAACGACGGCGTTCCTCATCAAAGTTCGCTTGCTGTACTGCTTTAAAACTTGAAATGGATGCTGCATTTTCAATGAGGAAATCATTATATTCTTTTAGATTTAAAACCCCATCTTCTACACGGAGCTTTAAGCGCCCTGCTTTAAAGTCTTCCCGCATTTGCATCAATTCTGATTCAGATACTTCATAAAATTTAATTTGATCAAAGAAGCGCAGTAACCATGGCTTATCCTGTTCAAAGTCTGGATTTTTGCGGTAACGACTCCACATTTGGGTGGTACGCCCAACAAACTGATAACCGCCAGGGCCTTCCATGCCATAGACACACATATACGCTCCACCAATACCGACTGCATTTTCAGGCGTCCATGTACGTGCAGGATTATATTTGGTAGTTACTAAACGATGACGTGGGTCCAGCGGCGTTGCCACAGGTGCCCCCAAGTAAACATCCCCCAAGCCCATGACCAAATAATTGGTACTATACACAACATCCTTCACCGCTTGTTTTGACTCTAGTCCATTGATGCGGCGGATAAATTCAATATTATCTGGACACCACGGCGCATCTGGACGTACCGTTTGCATATAGCGCTCAGTTGCCAGCTGGGTTTGCGAGTCTTCCCAAGCCAAAGGTAAATAGACTGTACGCGACGGCACTTCCATTGCGGTCACGTCAGGCAATTCACTTTCTGCTTGCTGTAATAATGCCAACAAATGCTTTTGATCTAGCACCAATGAATCAAAATGAATTTGTAGCGAACGAATTCCTGGGGTTAAATCAATAATCCCTTCGATACTTTGGTCTTTGACCCATTGCATTAAAGCGTGAATACGGAAACGTAAATTGAGGTCTAAAACCAACTCTCCGTATTCAACCAATAAATAATTGTTCCCTGCGGGGCGATAAGTCACATCAGGTGCAGCGTTCACACCTTTTAGAGTCGCCAAAACTGCATCTGAGAGTGTGTCCATTTCAGCATGCAAGCTTGGGGCAAAATCTACATTTTCAGTCGTATCCGCTTTTAACGCGGCATGATATTTTTGATTTAATGCTTGAGCTTGATCATAAGAAATTGGGATAAATTTAACTTTATCACCCGCTTTAAGCTGGCCAATTTTCCATAGTTCTGAACTAACCACCACCGCTGGGCAAACGAAACCACCTAAGCTTGGACCATCGGGCCCTAAAATAATCGGCATATCTCCAGTGAAGTCAATCGCGCCAATGGCATAAGCATTATCATGAATATTTGAAGGATGTAGTCCTGCCTCACCACCATCGGTACGTGCCCATTCAGGTTTTTCCCCCACTAAGCGGATGCCTGTACGACTTGAGTTAAAGTGAATTTCAAACTCTTGCTCAAAGAAGCGCTCAATATCGCGTTTAGTGAAAAAGTCGGGCGCACCATGCGGTCCATACATCACCGCGATGTTCCAAGCATTGCTAAAGCTTGGTACCTGTGCTGCGCTGAGTGCAACAGTTTCTGCTGAGGTATAAGCCGTAATGGGCAACATATCTCCAATGAGTAAATTGCGTCCTGCGTGACCACCAAACTGACCTAAAGTAAAAGTCGCTTGCGAGCCTAAATAGGCGGGTACATTCAGCCCGCCTTTAATACCAATATAACTGCGACAACCTGTGGTGATTTTACCCGTTTTAAGGATTTGCCCTTTTTTAACATTAAGGGTCTGCCACATGGCAACGTCGACACCATCCAATGTCGCAAACATCTCACCACCCGTAATCACGATTTGGCTGTCACAGTGAAACTTTAAAATTGGGCCTTGTAATGTACATTCTAGCCCTGCGGTATTAAATGAATTCCCCAATAGTTGATTGGCTATATTTAAAGATAAAGGATCAATCGCACCCGATGGTGGCACTCCAACATCCCAGTAACCCAAACGACCATTGACGTCTTGTATTGAGGTTTGAATACCGGACTGTAACACCTCAATTTTTTGGGTTTTCCACTCAAAAGTATTTAAAAAACGTGTGGTCTGTATCCCTGTTTTAAACACTTCACAGTCAATAATATTTTGTAAATACTCAAGATTGGTTTCAATTCCTGCCACTGAAGTTTGTGCCAAAGTATCGCTCATGGCCTGAATTGCCCTTTCACGGTTCTCACAGGTCACAATGATTTTGGCAATCATCGGATCATAAAAGGAAGATACATTTGAACCTGTTTCGACCCATGTTTCATTGCGTGCTTGTGGGTCAAAGTCGACATAAGTCAGCAAGCCAGCACTGGGTTGAAAGTTCTTAATTGGATCTTCAGCATATAAACGGACTTGAATCGAATGACCTTTAGATTTAAGCGCCTCTATCGGTGCAGTCCAGTCACCGCTACCTAAAGTGACCATCCATTCCACAAGGTCTACACCAAACACTTGTTCAGTCACACCATGTTCAACTTGCAGACGTGTATTCACCTCTAAGAAATAGAATTGCTGGGTGTCAGTATCCATCACAAATTCAACCGTACCTGCCGAACGATAATTCACTGACTGCATCAATTGAATCGCAACACCTTGAATATAATCACGTTGTTCATCATTTAAATGCGGTGCTGGGGTCTCCTCGATTACTTTCTGGTTACGGCGCTGTACTGAACAGTCCCGCTCTCCCAAAGCCAAAACCAAACCTTGGCCATCACCAAAAATTTGGACTTCAATATGACGCGCATTTTCCACAAACTTTTCTAAATACAAGCCTGCATCTTTAAAATTCGCTTGGGCCAAATAAGATACCGTTGCATAAGCATCTTTGTTCAACTTGCAGACGTGTATTCACCTCTAAGAAATAGAATTGCTGGGTGTCAGTATCCATCACAAATTCAACCGTACCTGCCGAACGATAATTCACTGACTGCATCAATTGAATCGCAACACCTTGAATATAATCACGTTGTTCATCATTTAAATGCGGTGCTGGGGTCTCCTCGATTACTTTCTGGTTACGGCGCTGTACTGAACAGTCCCGCTCTCCCAAAGCCAAAACCAAACCTTGGCCATCACCAAAAATTTGGACTTCAATATGACGCGCATTTTCCACAAACTTTTCTAAATACAAGCCTGCATCTTTAAAATTCGCTTGGGCCAAATAAGATACCGTTGCATAAGCATCTTTAAGCTCTGTTTCGTTCCACACCAAACGCATACCAATACCACCGCCACCTGCGGTACTTTTCAGCATCACGGGATAACCGATACGCTTTGCTTCGATCAGTGCTTCCGCTTCGTCTGCTAAAAGTTGGCTACCCGGTAACAATGGCACGTTCGCCTGAATAGCAAGTTCGCGCGCAGTATGCTTTAAGCCAAAACTACGCATTTGTGCAGAATTTGGCCCTAAAAACACAATGCCCTGTGACTCACACAAATCACAAAACTCCGCATTTTCAGACAAGAAGCCATAGCCCGGATGAATGGCTTCAGCACCTACTTCTTTCGCGACCTGTAAAATTTTTTCAATATTTAAATAACTTTGGCTATCACCAATAAATACAGCTTCATCAGCCAAAGTCACATGTAAGGAATCACTGTCTGCTTCTGAATACACCGCAACAGACTGAATGCCTAAATTCTTTAATGTACGAATTACTCGGCAGGCAATTGCACCACGGTTAGCAATGAGAACTTTTTTAAACATGCTGATTACTCCTTGCCTTCACGTACAATCAGTTGAATTTTAGTCGGGTTATAGGCATTACAGGGGTTGTTCAGTTGTGGGCAGTTAGAAATCAGCACGATGAGATCCATCTCTGCTTGAATTTCAACATATTTACCCGGCGCCGATATTCCATCGTCAAACTTGAGATGCCCATCACTGCTCACGGGTACATTCATAAAGAAGTTAATATTCGGCCCAATATGACGAACATTTAGTCCATGCTTTTTCGCGATTGGGTGCAAAGCTAAAGCTGTCATAAAGTTATTACGGCAACTGTGCATCGGAAATGTGTCGTGTGCATAACGTACGGTGTTACTTTCACATGAACAAGCACCGCCCAAGGTGTCATGGCGACCACAGTTATCATCATGGATCGTGGCGATTTTGTTGCCATAGTTGGTATATAGAGCTGTGCCTTTTTCAAGATAAATCTGCTGGTTAATGGCTAAAGTATCGGTTGCGCTGTAACGTTCTTCAGGATTGCTCACAGAAATCAATAAAGTATCGACTGCTTGGTTGCCTTCGAGGTCAATAATGCGGAAATACTGCCCTTTCTGGACTTCACACATCCATGCCTCACCCGCTGGACAGACTTCATTTAAAACAGCTTGATCAAATGCTTTTAAACTGGTCATGCGTATTCTCCTTGGGCTTAAACAGCATCGAATGCGTAATAACGCGCGTTGTTTTGAAAACCGCGTTGGTTTTGTGGGCATGAGTCACGACAGACATCGTGTACTGCTAAAGCGGAGGCTTTGAATAAGCGCATTTGAATATCGGCAGGCTGATACTTTGCTGCTTGGCTTAAACCATGTGGCGCAGCAGATAAAAACACCAGACAGTCCATCTCAAAACGCAATTCAATAGTTTGATGGGTATTATCGACATAGATATAAGATAAGTTGCCTGTATCATCAGGGCGAACTTTAGAGAATAGGTTGACCGTAGCTGATAGGTCGGCTTGACCTAATGAATACTTGGTCATTTCAAGTAATAGGCTGTCGCGTCCACTTCGATACATCTCATTTCGTGCATCTTGGAAAGTTTGAGTGCCAAATTGTTTTTGAATTTGTTCTGTGCGGCTCGGACCACACAAGGCATCATTCCAACCATGTTCGTCTTGAACAATTGAAGCCATAACCCGACCTAAGTCTGAATACAACACATGTCCTGTACTTAGAAATGCCGTATGCTGTGCCTTTAGGCTATCTGGCATATTAAAACGTTCGAGCTTATCTTCGCTGTTGACACAGAAAAGAGAAACGTTGGCTTGTGCTCCCAAGGCTTTAAACTGTAAGACTGTGCCGCGTTGAATACGCCCAGACCAGTGGTGCCCACCCGGTAAAAGTTCAGTCCATAGTGCGTTATCGTCGTGATAAGTTATTGTGCTCATGCGCCTCTGCCTAAATCGTAACTGTTTACCTCCCGGGCTTTTATCCCTCCGTGTAGCTCTTTCGAACCGTGAACTCTCGGTCGCAGACATACATAAAATAGATATGTATCGGAACCCTAGATCACTCTTTCAGATTAGACGATGCAAAGGCTGTGCCAATTTAGTATTACGATTTTTAAACTTCGTAATACTATTTATGAGCAATAAATGGGCACTTTAGATTTCAAGCACGCATATTTTCGCTATGCGCACTAAAAAGCATCAAATTTTAAGAATTACTTCATTAAAATTTCATGGAACATGTGACGCAGCCACTGGTGACTGGTTTTGTGATGACAAGACATATGCCAATACTGTTTCACCCCATAACTTGGGAAGGCAATTGGCGCATTGAAGATCTTTAAATTGCCACGTGAAAGCAGCACTTCACTCAAATAATACGGCACTGTCGCAATCGCATCGGTTTCTTGTACCACCAAGCCTACCCCTAAATAGCTCGGTAAACGCATTAAAATGTCACGTTTTAGTTCTAAATTAAGCAGTTCGTTTTCAATATGGTAATGTCCCATGCCTGCATCAATATCGATATGTGACTCAGCCAAGTACTGCGCTATGCTGATACTGTCACCTGTCAAACGCGGATGATCTTTGGCAGCAATCACCACATAATACTGCTCGAACAGTTGCTGTTGATAAAAGCCATTTTCCAGTTGAGGTAAAAAACCCAGCGCCAAATCAATCTCACCATTTGCCATTTGATAACTGGTTTCAGAGGTGATCGGACGGATATTCAAACGAATATGCGGCGCATGTTTCTTTAAGTATTGCGAAATTTTCGGCAACAGCACCAAATGCGAAACATCGGTCATGGCCAAACTAAACTGTTGCTGCGAAGTGGCTTGGTCAAAATCAATCGTGAAGTTATTGATGATTTCAACCTTGTTTAAAGCCTCACTGACCAATGGAAATAACTGTTTCGACAGCTCAGTTGGCACCATTTCATTGCCAATCCGCAAAAATAGCGGATCATTATAATGTTGGCGAATTTTATTCAGAATGTTACTCACCGTCGGTTGACTCATTTCTAAATGATCAGCCGCCAGTGACACACTTTTAAACTTATAAACGTAAAAAAAGATACTGAGTAATTTACAGTCCAGTTCAAACACGAAAAAAATGTTCCTTATATGTATGTGATGGTAGACGATCCATCATCTACCCATTATAGCGATGATCCAATGCTCAAAACTTACTTTTA
>OFQU01000380.1_pt1 | contig 9988 bp, 7 predicted proteins | sample 1542981 | NCBI WGS metagenome assembly OFQU01 (sample SAMN07774233, study PRJEB24372) | wastewater metagenome | isolation source: Exp Tend CN 90WW | collected 2016-02
AGCCCTCTCCCGGAGGGAGAGGGAGCCGATCGAGTCGATTATGGATTCACAGAAGCATTTTCAGGTTGGCGCAATTCACCAGCATCCCCCAATCAGTCCCCTCTCCCTCCGGGAGAGGGTTAGGGTGAGGGGCTTTTAATCCGGCCAGTTCCACGCCGGTTCATCCAGCACTCGCTGCCCGACAATCCCGGTCTGCCCCAGGGTTTTCTCCAGCACAATGCAATTGCACTCCGGGTCTTCCTGCAGCGCCGAAATCAACCGTCGCGCATGGGACACGACCCACACCTGACACTGCTGCGATGCACGGATGATCAATCGCGCCAGCGCCGGCAACAGGTCCGGATGCAGGCTGGTTTCCGGTTCGTTCAGCACCATCAACGACGGTGGTCGTGGCGTCAGCAACGCGGCGATCAGCAGCAGATAACGCAATGTTCCGTCCGACAGCTCTGCCGCCGACAGTGGCCGCAGCAAGCCTTCCTGATAAAACTCGATGGCAAAGCGTCCACCGCCGGCGGGGGTGACATTCAGGCGGGCGCCGGGGAACGCATCGCTGATTGCTGCGTGCAATGCTTCCGGATCGCCGATTTCGATGATGGTCTGCAAGGCTGCCGCCAGGTCACGGCCATCGTGATGCAGCACTGGCGTGCGGGTGCCCAGTTGCGGTTGGCGCACCGGGGCGTCGGCATCGCTGCGAAAGTGATCGTAGAAGCGCCAGCGGCGGATGAACTCGCGCATCTGGAACACTTCTGGCGAGCTACGCAGGCTGCCGACCTGATCGAACAGGCTGTCGAAGTTCGGCGTGTGCTGCGCCAGCACGTCCCAGCCTCGACCCTCGCGAGCGCGGATCATCGGACCATTGCGGTCCACCAGCAGACTGGCGGGGCGATACAGTGGCCCGGCCCAGATGCATTCGCGCTTGATCTCTGGGTCGAGGGAAAAGAACGAGCGGGTCGGGGCGGGCAGACCCAAGGCGATCGAATAACTGAACTCCTCCCCGGCAAATCCCATGCGCAGGCGCATCGGCGACTGGCGCACGCTGCCCTCGATCGCCACATCGCCGTTGTGCATGCGCCGGGTGAGGGTTTCCGGTCCGGCCCAGAACGTCGACTCCAGCCCGCCTTCACGCGCCAGCGCATTGACCACGCCGCCCTGAGCGGTCTCCGCCAGCAGGCGCAGCGCGCGGTACAGGTTGGACTTGCCACTGCCGTTGGGGCCGGTGATCAGGTTCAGCCGGCCCAGCGGAATCACCAGTTTATTGATCGAGCGGTAATTGGCCACCGCCAGGGTTTTGAGCATGGGCGTTTCCTTTGCCGGAACCGTTAGTGTGCCGTGCCTGCAGCCCTGTGGCGAGGGAGCTTGAGCCCGCCGGGCTGCGAAGCTGCCCCATCTCCCGATTCGAGCGGTTTTGTGACTGTTGCGCAGTCGAGCGGGAGCCAGCCCCTTCGCCGCAAAAATCATTTTGAAAATGCGTTGTTCCCGCGAGCGAACGTTGAACCCTGTTCTAAGCTCACAGTCGTATCGTCACTTGCACGTTCGTACACAGGAAGGAGTCTGCATGGCGAGTCCCGGATTGAAAACAGTTGTCGTGCTGAGCCTGCTTACGTTGCTGACCGCTTGCGGCAAAGAAGAAGCCCCGGCGCAGTACCTGCCGCGGGTCTTTGTGCAAGAAGTGAAACCCGCTGACTACGCGCCAGCCGTGACCCTCACCGGCGACGTTCAGGCCCGGGTGCAGACCGAACTGTCGTTCCGGGTCGGCGGCAAGATCATCCAGCGCATGGTGGATGTGGGCGACCGGGTCAGCGCCAAACAGGTGTTGGCCAAACTCGATCCCAAGGACCTGCAGACCAACGTCGATTCCGCGCAAGCCCAGGTCATCGCCGAGCAGGCGCGGGTCAAGCAGAGCGCGGCGGCGTTCGTGCGCCAGCAAAAACTTCTGCCCAAGGGTTACACCAGCCAGAGCGAATACGATTCCGCCCAGGCGGCGTTGCGCAGCAGCCAGAGCGCATTGAGCGCGGCGCAGGCGCAATTGGCTAACGCCAAAGATCAGTTGAGTTATACCGCGCTGATCGCCGATGCACCGGGAGTGATCACCGAACGTCAGGCTGAAGTCGGGCAAGTGGTGCAGGCCACCGCGCCGATTTTCTCGCTGGCCCGCGACGGCGCCCGCGATGCGGTATTCAATGTCTACGAATCGCTGCTGGCCGAGCGCCCGGCGGACCGTTCGATTGTCGTCAGCCTGCTCGACAACCCCGCGATCAAGACCACCGGCACGGTGCGTGAAATCACCCCGGCGGTGTCGGCGCAGTCCGGCACGGTGCAAGTCAAAGTCACCCTCGACAGCCTGCCACAGGGCATGCAACTGGGCTCGGTGGTCAGCGCCACCGCCAAGGGCAGCGGCAAGTCGGCGGTGGAATTGCCGTGGTCGGCGCTGACCAAAAACATCAGCGATCCGGCGGTGTGGATGGTCGACGAAAAAGGTGAGGCGCAGTTGCACAGCGTGACGGTTGGCCGCTACCTGATCGGCAAGGTCGTCATCAGCGATGGCCTCAAGGGTGGGGAAAAAGTCATTGTCGCCGGTGGCCAGTTGTTGCATCCGGGGATGAAGGTCGAGATTGCCGAAAACACCTACAAAAGTCTGCAGCCGGGAGCACAGCCATGAAGCGACTGGGGCTGTTATCCATCGGCGTATTGCTGGCGGCCTGTTCGAAACACGAGCCGCCACCGGAGCCGGTGCGGCCGGTGCTGTCGATCAAGGTGCAGGCGCTGAACGAGGAAACCCTCGGCCGTTTCGCCGGCAGCATTCAGGCGCGTTACGAGAGCAACACTGGCTTTCGCGTGGGCGGCCGTATCGCCAGCCGTAACGTCGATGTCGGTGCCGAGGTGCAAAAGGGCACGCTGCTCGCCACTCTCGACCCGTCCGATCAGCAGAACCAGTTGCGTTCGGCCCAGGGCGATCTGGCCAAGGTCCAGGCACAACTGATCAACGCCCAGGCCAACGCCCGCCGGCAGCAGGCGCTGTTTGATCGCGGCGTGGGCGCGCAGGCGCAGTTGGACATTGCCACCACCGACCTGAAAACCACCCAGGCCTCACTGGATCAGGCGCGCGCGGCGGTCAATCAAAGCAAGGACCAGCTCGGCTACACCGAACTGCGTTCAGACCACAAAGCGGTGGTCACCGCGTGGAACGCCGAGGCCGGGCAAGTGGTGACGGCGGGGCAGCAAGTGGTGACCCTGGCGCAACCGGATATCAAGGAAGCGGTGATCGACCTGCCGGACACCCTGGTCGATGAGATCCCTTCCGATGTGGTGTTTCTGGTGGCCGGGCAACTCGACCCGAGCATCAACACCACGGCGACCCTGCGCGAGATCGAGCCGCAGGCACAAAGCGCCACCCGCACCCGTCGCGCACGGCTGACCCTGGCCGACACCCCGGACGGTTTCCGTCTCGGCACGGCGATCAGCGTGACCCTCAGTTCGGCGATCAAACCGCGCATCGAATTGCCCGCCACCGCGTTGCAGGAAGTCGATGGCAAATCCCGTATCTGGGTCATCGACACCCAAAGCAAAACCGTCAGCCCGCGCGACGTCAGCGTGATCAGCCGCACCGACGGCAGCGTGGTGCTCGCGGGCGGCGTGAAGAACGGTGAGCGCGTGGTCAGCGCCGGCGTCAACAGTCTCAAACCCGGACAATCCGTGAAACTTGACGAGGACAGTCAATGAAAGGCTCTTTCAACCTCTCCGAATGGGCCCTCAAGCATCAGTCTTTCGTCTGGTATCTGATGTTCGTCGCGTTGTTGATGGGGGTGTTCTCGTACTTCAATCTGGGGCGCGAGGAAGACCCGTCGTTCACCATCAAGACCATGGTGATCCAGACCAAATGGCCGGGTGCGACCCAGGAGGAAACCCTCAAGCAGGTCACCGACCGCATCGAGAAAAAACTCGAAGAACTCGACTCCCTCGACTACGTGAAAAGCTACACGCGCCCCGGCGAATCGACGGTGTACGTGTACTTGCGCGACACCACCAGCGCCAAGGACATCCCGGAAATCTGGTACCAGGTGCGCAAGAAAATAGATGACATTCGCGGGCAGTTTCCCAAGGGCATTCAAGGGCCGGGGTTCAACGACGAATTCGGTGATGTGTTCGGTTCGGTGTATGCGTTCACCGCCGACGGCCTGACCATGCGCCAGTTACGCGACTACGTGGAACAGGCGCGAGCCGAGATCCGCAATGTGCCGGGGCTGGGCAAGATCGAAATGATCGGCCAGCAGGACGAAGTGATTTACCTGAATTTCTCCACCCGCAAACTCGCAGCGTTAGGCATCGATCAGCGTCAGGTGGTGCAGAGCCTGCAATCGCAGAACGCCGTGACCCCGGCCGGTGTCATCGAGGCCGGGCCGGAGCGCATATCCGTGCGCACCTCGGGGCAGTTCGCTTCGGAGAAAGATCTGGCCGAGGTCAATCTCAAGCTCAACGACCGTTTCTATCGCCTGGCCGACATCGCCGACATCAGCCGGGGTTACGTCGATCCGGCCACGCCTGAATTTCGCTTTGACGGCAAACCGGCGATCGGTCTGGCGATTGCCATGCAGAAGGGCGGCAACGTTCAGGAGTTCGGCAAGGCCCTGCACCAGCGCATCGACGAGCTGACGGCCGATCTGCCGGTCGGCGTCGGCGTGCACACCGTGTCCGATCAGGCGGTGGTGGTGGAAGAGGCCGTCGGTGGCTTCACCAGCGCGCTGTTCGAGGCGGTGATCATCGTACTGGTGGTGAGCTTCATCAGCCTCGGCGTGCGCGCCGGGCTGGTGGTGGCGTGCTCGATCCCGCTGGTGCTGGCGATGGTGTTTGTGTTCATGGAATACAGCGGCATCACCATGCAGCGGATTTCCCTCGGCGCGTTGATCATTGCCCTCGGCCTGTTGGTGGACGATGCGATGATCACGGTGGAAATGATGGTCACGCGCCTGGAAATGGGCGAAAGCAAGGAGCAGGCGGCCACGTTCGCCTACACCTCCACGGCGTTTCCGATGCTCACCGGTACGCTGGTGACGGTGGCCGGTTTCGTGCCCATCGGCCTCAACGCCAGTTCTGCGGGTGAGTACACCTTCACCCTGTTCGCCGTGATTGCCGTGGCGATGATCGTGTCGTGGGTGGTGGCGGTGTTCTTTGCCCCGGTGATCGGTGTGCACATTCTCAGCACCAATGTGAAACCCCATGAAGCCGAGCCGGGTCGCGTCGGTCGGGCCTTCAATGGCGGTTTGCTGTGGTGCATGCGCAATCGCTGGTGGGCGATCGGCATCACCGTGCTGCTGTTTGTGCTGGCCGTGTTCTGCATGCGCTTCGTGCAGAACCAGTTTTTCCCGTCCTCGGATCGCCCGGAAATTCTGGTCGACTTGAACTTGCCACAAAACGCCTCCATCGACGAAACCCGCAAGGCCGTCGACAAACTCGAAGCCACGCTCAAGGGCGACCCGGACATCGTGCGCTGGAGCACCTACATCGGTCAGGGTGCAATCCGTTTCTACCTGCCGCTCGACCAGCAATTGCAGAACCCGTACTACGCGCAACTGGTCATCGTCAGCAAAGACTTCGAGGCCCGCGAAGCGCTGAGTCAGCGCCTGCGCGAACGCCTGCACAAGGATTTCGTCGGCATCGGCAGTTACGTGCAGGCGCTGGAAATGGGCCCGCCGGTGGGGCGGCCGATCCAGTACCGGATCAGCGGCAAGGACATTGATCAGGTGCGCAGGCACGCCATCGACCTGGCCACCGAACTGGACAAGAACCCGCACATCGGCGAGATCATTTACGACTGGAACGAGCCGGGCAAAGTCCTGCGCATCGACATCGCCCAGGACAAGGCACGCCAGCTTGGGCTGTCGTCCGAAGATGTGGCGAACTTGATGAACAGCATTGTCAGTGGCGCGCCGCTGACCCAGGTCAACGACGATATTTACTTGATCAACGTGGTCGGCCGTGCGGTGAGCTCGGAACGCGGCACGCCGGAAACCCTGCAGAATTTGCAGATCGTCACACCGAACGGCACGTCGATTCCGCTACTCGCGTTCGCCACCGTGCGTTATGAGCTGGAACAGCCGCTGGTATGGCGCCGCGACCGCTTGCCGACCATCACCATCAAGGCATCGGTGCGCGACGAGATCCAGCCGACCGACCTGGTGAAACTCCTCAAGCCGTCGATTGATGCCTTCGCGGAGAAACTGCCGGTCGGTTACAAAGTCGCCACCGGCGGTACGGTCGAGGAGAGCGGCAAGGCTCAGGGGCCGATCGCCAAGGTGCTGCCATTGATGCTGTTCCTGATGGCGACCTTCCTGATGATCCAGTTGCACAGCGTGCAGAAGATGTTCCTGGTGGCGAGTGTCGCGCCGCTGGGGCTGATCGGCGTGGTGCTGGCGCTGGTGCCGACGGGCACGCCGATGGGCTTCGTGGCGATCCTGGGGATTCTGGCGCTGATCGGCATCATCATCCGTAACTCGGTGATCCTGGTAACGCAGATCGACGAGTTCGAGCGAAACGGTTCTGCGCCGTGGGATGCGGTGGTGGAAGCGACCGAGCACCGGCGCCGGCCGATCCTGCTGACTGCAGCGGCGGCGAGCATGGGCATGATCCCGATTGCCCGGGAAGTGTTCTGGGGGCCGATGGCGTACGCGATGATCGGCGGGATTGTGGTGGCGACGCTGCTGACGCTGCTGTTCCTGCCGGCGCTGTATGTGGCCTGGTACAAGATCCGCGAACCGAAGAAGGATTGAGTCAACAGCGACCCTCACCCTGACCCTCTCCCAAAGGGAGAGGGTGAGGGGGGGCCTGACTCAACTCAAGCCTTACGCCAAACGCTTGCTAACCAAGGCTGCTGCTCACGCGGTAATCCCGCCGGGCGGTAGTAATGCTCAAGCTCGACAAACCCCGCCGCCGTCAGCAATCCGCGCCACGCCGCGAGATCGTGATACGAGCCATACCGCGGCCCGTTCCAGCCCTCCTGGTTATCCCCGCGCGGATTGGAGCTGAACAACACGCCACCCGGTTTCAACGCGCCGTGCAATTGCTTCAATACCCGTGGCAACTCCTGCAACGGCACATGAAAAAGCACCGCATTGGCAAAGATCCCGTCGAAGCGTTCAGCCGGCAGATCGAGCTTCAGAAAGTCCTGCTGCAACACTTCACAGCCACTGTCCTCGCGGGCCATTCGCGCAAACTCTTGCGAACCATCCAGCCCGACGGCGATGTGACCCATGCGGGTGAACGTCTGCAAATCCCGTCCCGGGCCACAGCCAAAGTCCAGAACCGTGAACGGCGCCGTGCCTTGAATATGCCGCAGCAACGCATTGATGTTCTGGCTGACGTCGTGATCGCGGGTGCCTTCGCGGAAGTCTTCGGCCACCGAGTTGTAATGGCCGAGGGTGGTGGCGGTGATCTGTTCGAGATCGCTGGGGGTCTGCTTCATGGTCGGGATACGCGGGCAGTTGGGATTCGCCGAATATACGCCATGAAGCGGGGCGGCTGCGCAGCCCATCGCGAGCAGGCTCACTCCTGCATTTGAAATGCATTCCCCTGTAGGCGTGAGCCTGCTCGCGATAGCGTTTGTGAAGTCGCTGCATGAGCCCGGCCAGACTCAGCGCTTGTTCAATCCCCGCGCCAAGCGGTCTCCACCCAACTGAATCACCGCCACCAACGCCACCAGCAACACAATCACCGTCAACATGATCTGGCTGTCAAAGCGCTGATAGCCGTAGCGATAGGCGATGTCCCCCAAGCCGCCGGCACCAATCGCCCCGGCCATGGCTGACGAGTTGATCATCGTTACCAGGGTAATGGTGAAACCGCCGACAATCCCCGGCAGCGCTTCGGGCAACAGCACATGCCAGACAATGTGCCAGCGCCGGCATCCCATCGCCTGCGCCGCTTCGATCAAACCATGATCGACCTCGCGCAGACTCACCTCGGCAATCCGCGCAAAGAACGGCGTCGCGGCAATGGTCAGCGGCACCACGGCCGCCCACACACCGTAGGTGGTGCCGACGATCAGCCGGGTGAATGGAATCAGTGCGACCATCAGAATCAGAAACGGAATCGAGCGAAACAGGTTCACAAACGCCCCGAGTGCGCGATTCAACACCGGTGCTTCGTAAATCCCGCCCTTGTCGCTGGTGACCAGAATCACCGCCATGGGAATCCCCACCAGCAGCGCGATCAGCGACGACACGCCGACCATCAGGAAGGTGTCGATAAAACCCTGCAGCAAGCGATCAAACCACATAACCCAGCACCTCCACCCGTTGCGCCCATTGCCCGGCACGTTCGCGCAATTGCTCGGCGCTCGCCGCGGAACTGCTGACGGCCAGCAGCAATTGCCCCAGCGCATGGCCCTGAATCCGCTCCACGCCGCCCTGCAACAACTTCACCCGACCACCGAGCGCGGCGAACAACGCCGCCAGATCCGGCTCGTCGCGGGCAGCGCCGGTCAATTGCAGGCGCAGCACCACTGCCGCGTCGCCAGAGGGTGGCGAGGCATGCAGACGGCTTTGCAGTTCTTCCGGCAAGGCGTGTTGCAGCGGCGCGAGCAAGGTCTGGCTGACCTCGTGCTGCGGATTGCCGAACACTTCCCAGACCGGGCCTTGTTCGACGACGCGCCCGTGCTCCAGCACCACCACGCGGTCGCAGATTTCGCGGATCACTGCCATTTCGTGGGTGATCAATACGATGGTCAGGCCCAGGCGCTGGTTGATCTCGCGCAGCAGGCCGAGGATCGACTGGGTGGTCTCCGGATCGAGCGCGGAAGTGGCTTCGTCGCAGAGCAGAATATCCGGGTCATGCACCAATGCCCGGGCGATGCCGACACGCTGTTTCTGTCCGCCGGACAGCTGCGCCGGGTAGCTCTTGTGCTTGGCTTGCAGGCCGACCAGTTCAAGCAATTCGCGGACTTTCTGCTCGCGCTGTGCTTTTGGCACGCCAGCGACTTTCAGCGGCAGTTCGATGTTCTGCCAGACGGTCTTGGCCGACATCAGGTTGAAGTGCTGGAAGATCATGCCGATGCGTCGGCGCAGGTTGACCAGGCGATCCTCATCGAACTCGCCGATATCGACCTGGTCGATCAGTACCCGCCCCGACGTCGGCTGCTCCAGACGATTGATCGTGCGGATCAACGATGACTTGCCGGCGCCGCTGCGGCCGATGATGCCAAACACTTCACCGCGCTGAATCGCCAGATCAATGCCCTGCAGCGCAGCGACCGGGCCTTGCCGGCCGTCGTAGGTTTTACCCAGGCCGATGAAGCGTACGTGGGCGCGGTTCAGCTCGGGGTGCAGTTCGGTTCTTTCAGCATGTTTGGGCTCTGGAGTTTCCAGTCGCCGTTGGATCGCGGCCGTCATGCTCAGCTTTCCCAACCGGCCTGGTACAACTTGCCGTGAGCCTTATCCAGCGCGGCGCGCACGGCCGGCGAGTGCTGGTAGATATCGACGAACTTGATCAGGCGCGGATCATCTTTGCTCTTCGGCTGGATCACGAACTGGATCACGTATTCCTTGTGGTCGAGGCCGTCGAACAGCAGCGCGGAACCGGCATCGAAGGTCTTCGCCAGACGGATGTAGGCAGGGTAGCCCTGGACCAGATCGGCGTCGTCATAGGCACGCACCAGTTGCACGGCTTCGACCTGGAGGATTTTGATTTTCTTCGGGTTGGCGACGATGTCGTCTTCGGTGGCCTTGTAGCCGACGCCCGGTTTCAGGCTGATCAAACCGGCCTTGGCCAGCAGTTGCAGGCCGCGCCCGCTGTTGATCGGGTCGTTGGCGATGGCGACGCTGGCGCCCTCGGGCAACTCGTCGAAGCTTTTGTATTTCTTCGAGTAGAGGCCAACGTTGTTGATGATCCCCGGGGCGAACGGCACCAGGTCAAAACCGGAAGCGGCCTTGGCGTTTTCGAGGAACGGGATGTGCTGGAAGTAGTTCACGTCGATGTCGCCGGCGGCGAGGCTGACGTT
>OFQU01000381.1_pt1 | contig 9985 bp, 8 predicted proteins | sample 1542981 | NCBI WGS metagenome assembly OFQU01 (sample SAMN07774233, study PRJEB24372) | wastewater metagenome | isolation source: Exp Tend CN 90WW | collected 2016-02
TTAAAATCGTACTTGGAGCCGTTCAACTGATCGAGACTTGATCAACTTGTGCAGAGAATGATCATGCGTCGGCCCTGTGCGTCAGGGCCGGGTCAAATGAATAAGAGAACCACTCTGGTTCAGATTGGTAACGGAGCGTTCCCTGAACAGGAGCAGGTACTTTTTGATGCTCTTCTACCACTGCCTCCTGCCCAAGAACCTGGGGCTGGTTCGCCTTTCGCACCAGGGTGAGAGCGTGAACATTTTGTTAAATTTCACCCAGTTTTTTGAGACCCGCATTGAGTACCGTTTCCAGATATTCACTGCTCATTCCTGCGATTTTTTGCTTCCGTCTTACGCTCGCCTTGCGTGAAGTCTCGGCCCTGAGCATGTTCAGCCCCATGTGCCGGATGCACGCCAAAATCTCTGCGGCATCACCGCGATAAATCGGGCAATCATCCTCGCCCATCGTGACGTCCAGCACCCAGTGCAGGCTATTTTCGATGGCCCAGTGCCCACGCACCGCTCGCGCAAACTCATCCTGCACCAACGCTTTGGAACTGATGAAATAACGCTGCTCTATGGTAATTTTTTGCATATTTTCAACGCGATAGGAGATGGCCACGCCAATGCTGTGCAACTGTTTCCAATGAGGAAACTGGGCGGCCAACTCGCCCGCCGCCATGACATGGTACTCACGACCATCGATGCGGCCATGAGCCTTCTCAAGCGTCATCGTCTCTGCGCATAACGGGGTGGCCGCCAGCGGGGCGAGGGCCTGTCGAACCGCCTCGAACAACTTGGGTTGGTTGCCTTTGACGGCCAATAAGTAATCGCCACCTTGCTGAAGGATGGTCTCGGCGATCTCGGTCTGGCACCCCATCGCATCGATGGATACCAGGCAGCCTTTGATGTCGAGCAGCGCCAGCAACTCGGGAATAGCGGTAATTTCATTGGACTTGGCGTCGGTTTTTATCTGTCCGAGCACCAGCTTATTGGCGGCGGCATAGGCACTGACCATGTGAATGGTCGACGTTCGATCCTCACGGTCATAGGAACTGCGCAGGGTTTTGCCATCGATAGCGACCAGGGCGCCATCGGTGTGCTGGTTAATGGCTTGAGTCCACCGCACAAAGGCGGCCTGAAACGGCTCTGGTTTGATGCCGGAGATGATCCTGGCAATGGTGTCATGGACAGGAATGCCGTTTTTAAACAGTCCCTTGGATTGAAACCAGGGAAGATGAACCTCGCCGAAATCCTCAATATCTTCCCAGCCCTCAGCCCCGCCGATCACGGCACAGACGGTGAGAAACAGGACATCGTAGAAGGGATAATAAATCTTGGCATGCTGGCGAGGGTCGTGAATATTGTCGAAGAACTGAGCGAAAACGGCATCAATAGACATGAGAGCACTCCTGAAAAGGAGCATGAGATCACAGCCGGATCACCAGGTCAAATTTCAGGGTGAGGATGTGAGCAAATTGTTAACTATGGAAATCATGGAAATTATCATTTTTTGGATTTCATGCGCATTTTTTGAGCTGAAATGACGTGCAGTGACGATTAAAAAGTGTGAAGGCGATCCTGACTATAAAGTTAACTGCATATCACAGGCCTATAAGTATTTGTTTTGTAGGCAAAAAACTATTTTTAATTTTTAACAAAATGTTCACGATCTCGCCCTGGGTCGCCATGTGTCAATAATCAGCCAATTTAAGAGTAAGAACAATAAATAGTTGGGATAGGTCCGTAAAAAACGACGCCCCCAAAATTTAGGAATCCAGTGCCAATGGCTATCACTTTTAGAACTCTTTTCTATAATAATTGAGCCTATTAAGAAACCAGATAACACAAAGAATATCTCAACCCCGAGAAAACCACCAAATTTAAAAAGTTGTGCATCTGGAAAAACAGGAAACAATAGACGACGACCATGTGAAAGCAACACTAAAAGGATAGCACTAGCTCGACAAATGTCGAGCCAGTGATTTTCTTTTTCAATATGGCTCAACATAATTAGTTGGCTTTATAAGCCGCAATTTTATCGTATCTATTCACCAGGACGGGGTTGACGGCATCAGTTCTGCCGGGATGGGATAATCTGTCTTCTCGATGCACGCCCTGACCACGGCCCTCAACCACTCCTGTGGGCAGCGGCCCAATCGCTTGCCGGTCTCCACCAACGACAGGATGCGCTGGCGAAACAGCTCGCCCCGGTGAGACCACACGCCGTAGCTACCCTTGCGCCAGAGCACATAGCCACGCAGCGCCCGCTCCGCCTCGTTGTTGGTCAGCGCTATTTCGTCGTCAGTCATAAACCGCCACAGCATCTCGTCATCCCGCAGCAGCAACTGGCATCGTCCACGGTAGCGTTTGCTGCACAACAGGGCGCCGCGCTCCAACTGGCTTCGCCAGCTTTGCCGGTAACGCGCGAGCCTGCGCAGGTATTTCTGCTTGCTCAACGCACCGCTTTCCCAACGGTGCCGGGTACGAAACACCGCATCCGCCAGCAAGACCAACCGGGCACCGATGGGCTGGTTGCACTGCTCGCTACTCTCGGCGATGGCCGCGAGATTGCGGGCCACGTGGGCCCAGCACAGTTGCCGCTGGTCGGCGTCGATAAACCGGTAGCCGGCGTACTGGTCGGTCACCAGCACCCCGTCAAACTCGGCGCCCAGCAGCCGCTTGGCCGCCTCCTGACCACGGCCATAGGCCGTCATGAAGCAGACGGCTATCTTGCTCAGCGCCAGCCACATCCAGCGGCGCTCTCCACCCCGCTGATGCCGGGTCTCATCGGCATGAACGTGGGTGGCCGTCTGCACCTGCTGCTTGATGGCCTGGTAGGTCGGGGTGAGCATGGCACTCACCCGCCCCTGCGCCTCACTGATGGCGCCCCGGCTAAAACTCAGGCCGAAATGCTGTTTGAGCTGCTGCTGTATCTGGCTGACGCTCTGGTGAAACTGGCCGCTTTGCAGCGCGATGTAGCTGAGCAGATTGGCCCCCATCTGGCTGCTGCTGACGTTGTCTGGCAGTGCGGCCTGGGTCGTGCCGATACACCGTGAGCAGGTCGCACGATACAGTTGGTGTTCGGTGACGAGATAGCTCACCTCGGGCAGCTCGAACACCTGATGAACCTGATAGGGTTTGGCATGGGCCACCATGTCCCCGCCACAGCAAGCGCAATCGGCGGCAGGGTAATGCGGGACCAGGGTCAGGCGGGCATCAAGCGGATGCCGCTCGCGGCGATGTCCCTTGTGACCGGGCTGCGCCCCCCGTTGCTTGCCGGACGCCGGACGCTTGCGGGCCGGCGGCGGTGCACCGGGGCCGTCGCTGGAAGGCGGCTTGGAGGAGTTGCCGCTGTGCTGATTGAGGCGGTCCTCCAGCTCGGCGATGCGGTCGAGGAGCTTATAAATCAGCTCGTTGGCCTGCTCCAGAGTGGTGGGCATTCCCGCGGAATGCATGGTGTTTTTGCTCATGGGGGGAGCGTATCTAAGGAGCAGGATCAAGCAAGCAGGAAAGTGGGATCAAGAGACGATCGTCTCATTTTTCCTGTGTCAATACTGTTCCGGTGAATACTTACCTTGTTCGCACCTTCCTTAAAACATTAAAAAAACGCCACCACAAGATTATAATCTTGAACTTTCGAAGTTTTTGAAATATGTTGTGTTATATACTTTTTTAGTGCAACGATGATATCGTCAAAGCATTCTCCCGAGTCGCCATGCGTCTAGCCGGTACCTCAGGGACATGTGTAGCCGATTAACATTCATTTTAAATAACACAAATCTTCATGGAGTTTATCATGTTCAAATCGATCATGACCGTATCACTGCTGGCCGCCGCTATTGCCTCTACCAGCGCAGTGGCCGCAGACAATTCGGCGGGTGGTATCATTAACTTTACCGGCGCTATTACCGATACAACCTGTACCATTAACGGCGGTAAAAGCGCAGACTTTACCGTTGCGCTTTCCCCTATTTCGGTAAACGATGCGGGCACCACGGTTGGCCTGATCACTAAGAATAAAAAATCTATTGCGCTGACTTTCTCAGGTTGTGCACCAGCAGCCGGAACGACCGGTACCCCGCTGAAAGTGTATTTCTCCAGCGCGGATAATATTTCCACTGACGGTAAATACCTGCTGAATAACAGCGTGAACGAAAGCGATGCCAGCGTGGCACGTAATGTCGGCTTTGCGTTAGTGGAGCCAGGTTCGTCTACGCCTATTACCCTGAACCAGCCTTACACGACAAATATTATGGGTACAGCGACCGCGCCAGATTCCGAAACGCTGACGCTGGATGTTTATTACTATAAAACCAATACCGCTGATGCAACGGTCGGTGCGTTGAGCTCCAACGTAACGTATACCATTTCCTACCTGTAATAGTGATTATTCAGGCTCTGTTTTCGCAGAGCCTGTATTTAAGGTTGCAATCATGCGCAAGTCAATTTTGCTGGCAGGCTTACTGCTAAGCACGGGTCACTCATGGGCCAATATTGTCATTAATGGCACCCGTGTCCTTTATCCTGAAAATAACAAAGAGGTGATCGTCCAGTTAATGAATACGGGCGATGCGCCGGCTCTGGTGCAATCCTGGATAGATGACGGTGATATTAATTCCACGCCGGAAACAGCCAATGTGCCGTTTTTGCTGTCGCCGCCAGTGATAAAGGTTAACGAACATAATGGCCAACAGCTTCGTATTAAAAAGCTGCCGTCCAGCTTGCCTGCGGATCGCGAATCCGTCTTTTTCCTGAATGTTCTCGACATTCCGCCCAGACCTGAAAATCTGCAAAATCAGAATACCGTTCAGCTGGCGATTAAATCCCGTATCAAACTTTTTTACCGGCCCGCTGCGCTGAAAGGCACGCTGGATGACGCGGTGGCGAAACTTACGCTCGCCGCCGACGGCGATCGCTTTCGCATTACAAATAACAGTCCGTTCCATATTACGGTCGCCAATATTTCGCTGGGTAAAACGAAATTGCTCCAGGAGTCTCCGATGGTTTCCCCGTTTGGGCAGCTGACGGTCGCCGCCAAAAATACGGTTAAGCGCGGACAGACCTTCCAGCTGATGTATGTGGACGATCTTGGCGCGTATAAAACCCGGACTTTCACCAGTCAGTGATCGTAAAGACTCACCATGAAAATGAAACAAAACAGACTCTGTCTGCTGGCAGTCTGCACGCTTCTGCTTTCGCATAAATTAGGGGCCGTCTCGTTTGATCCCTCCCTGCTTGCTGGCGCATCCGGTGAGTCCGATCTGTCTCGCTTTTCCGAAAACAACGCCATGCCTGCCGGCAGTCAGGAGATGGATATCTACGTAAACGGCAGCTGGAAGGGACGTTATACCGTCATCTACGGCGAGCAGCGTGACGACATCCGCCTTGCCTGGAAAGATGCCCGGTCGCTGGGCATCAACACCACGTCCGTGCCTGCGCCCGCCATTGCGCACGGGCAGGTCCAGCTGCGCGATCTGGTTCAGGGCGGTGAAGTCAAAACCGATACCAGCACCCTGAGTCTGGCGCTTACCGTTCCGCAGGCGGCCGTGCTGCGTACTGAAGAAGGTTACATTGCCCCCCAGTTCTGGGACGAGGGGATACCGGCGCTGATGCTCTCGTGGAACACGACCTGGTATAACACCCGCGCGAAAGGCGCTGCGAAAGACACAAATGATGATTTTTATGCCGGGCTGGATTCCGGCGCCAACCTGTTCGGCTGGCAGTTTCGCGACAGCAGCGCCTGGCGGAAAACGGCCAGCGGAGAGAGTAGCTGGCAGAATAATACCCGCTACCTGCGCCGTCCCCTGGCCTCGCTGAAATCCAACCTGACGCTGGGTGACTTTTATATTCCTGGCGATCTGTTTGATTCCCTGCGCGTGCGCGGCGTGTCGCTGGCGTCGGACATGAAGATGCGCCCAAATTCACAGCAGGGTTTTTCACCGGTGGTTCACGGCGTGGCGCGGACGAACGCCCTGGTGAAAGTTATCCAGAATGGCAACGTGATCTATCAGGAGAACGTGCCGCCGGGCCAGTTTACCCTCGACAGCATTCAGCCTACCGGCTCCGCGGGCGATTTGCTGGTGGTGGTGCGTGAGGCGGACGGTTCACAGCAGTCCTTCACGGTGCCGTTTTCCGCCGTGCCCGGGATGCTAAAAGAAGGGGTGAGCCAGTACAGCGTGGTGGCGGGTAAAGTGCACCAGAACACGCTCGATGCCGAACCCGCATTCATGCAGGCCACGCTGCGCTACGGGTTTAATAACCTCATCACCGGGTATACCGGGACGATTATTAGCGATAACTACCAGGCCGGGCTTGTCGGTACCGGGTGGAACCTTCCCTTTGGCGCGGTCTCGTTTGATGTCACCCACGCCAAAACCACCCTACAGGATCGCACCAGCAGCGGTCAGAGTTATCGCGTGTCGTACAGCAAATTTATCGATACCACCGCCACCAACTTCACCCTGGCGGCCTATCGCTATTTCACAAAAGGCTATTACAGCTTCAGCGACGCGCTCTATTCGCGCGAAGGGTATCAGCGCCTGAGAGCGCAGTACGACGACTATGAAGATCGGTTTGGCATTGCGCCCGACATGTCGCTAAGCACCTGGGACGCCCTGCGTGCGGCGCAGCCCAAGAATACCTTTACGCTTAACCTTAATCAGCGCCTGCTCAATAACTGGGGCACGGTGTTTGTCTCCGGCACACACCGCGATTACTGGAACTCACAGCAAACCACGCGCGAATACCAGATGGGCTATTCCAACGCCATCGGCCGCGCCAGCTATACCCTGTCGGCCAGCCGGGTACGGAACAGGGACAGTGAAGAAGAGACGCGCCTTTACCTCTCCCTCAGCCTGCCGTTCGCGCTGTTTGATAATAATGCGTGGATCACCTCCAGCCTGACGGCCAGCGATTCGCATTACGAGCAGAGCAATATCAGCATGAGCGGGAACGTGCTGGCGTCGAACCGACTGAGCTACACCCTCTCCGGCAGTAATGCGCGGGGGGGGGAAAATGCGGCAAGCGTTAACGCCGCGTACCGTTCGAACTTCGCAACACTCGGTGGCTCTTACAGCGAATCCTCCGACTACCGCCAGACCGGGCTCAGCGGACGCGGCAGCCTGGTGGCCTACCCGTGGCACGTTCTCGCCTCAAACGAAACCGGCACAACCATGACTATCGTCGATGCGCCAAAGGCGGAGGGGCTGATGGTGAACGGCGATGAAAGCATTATGACGAACCGCGATGGCGTGGCGCTGGTGCCTTACGCCACCCCGTATCGCAAAAACGCCATTACGTTAACTGAAACGGAAAACAGCGCTGGCGCGGAGGTGATCGGCAATATGGCTAACGTGGCTCCTTACGACGGGGCGGTGAGCTATATCCGCTTTGAAACCGACAAGCGCCAGTCATGGGTACTTCATGCGACGCGCGCCGACGGCAAACCGCTGCCCTTTGGCACCGAAGTGCTGGATGAACATGGTGAATCTGTCGGGTATGTCGGACAGGCCAGCGTACTGTATATCCGTGCTGAACGGCCGCCACGCGCGCTCAACGTGCATCTCCGCGGCGGAAAGTGCGAAATCTCCTCCCCGGCCTGGGGGCTGAACAGCCCCTCATCGGTTTGCCATTAATTACGGATTATCAAAATGTTACGATCATTCATGTTCCTGCTCCTCACCAGCGTTAGCGGGATGAGCTATGCCACCTGCTCCCGCAGCGGCATCGTTTATGGCACACCGATTACCATTGATTTATCGGATAAGTTGAGCCCGGCCACGCCCACATGGACCGGCAGCTTCACCACCCAGTACAGCGGCTCGTTCAACTGTACGACGGATAACAGTGAATTTTCTTACACGCCGATCCTCTCGACCGACAACAAATACGCGACCATCCTCGGATTCAGCAACAACAAGTATATGGTGCGGGCGGAGATCACCAATCCCCCGGCCAATAAAACCCTGTCTGCCAAGGGTCACCATACGGCGTCTGAGCTGAATACACCGTTTACGGTTCGCTTCACCCTCGTTAACCAGAGCGGCACCACCCTGAAGGGGGATACGGCGAACATGAGCGACGTTCTGTTCGTCACCGACATGAGCGGGTTATCTATCTGGGAAATCACCGCCTGGCCAATCAAGCAGCTCGTCAAGATATTGCAGTGGTTAATCAACGGGTTCAAGTGGCCTTACGACAACCGCGATATGTTTGGTCAGCCGATGATCATCAAATACGCGCCAAAACTGACTACCTGTTCCTTTGATAATGCGGGGCTGACCGTGGCGCTGCCGACGCTCGGCATTCCCCAGCTCAGTGCATCCTCACAGCCGGGGCTGACGCCTTTTTCACTGAACATGAGCTGTCAGAACGTCGGGGTTAACGGCAATTCCGATCGGTCAATTGAGATGTTTCTGTCCAGCACGCAGCTGCTGTCGACCGACAGCTCGGTGCTGATCGACAGCAGCAGTAGCGCGGCGCAGGGCGTGGGGCTACGCCTGATAAAACGTGACGCCCCGCAAACGCCGGTGACCTTCTCTACCTCGACCACCAGCCGTGGCAACGCCACAATGATTTTCAGCGTGGCGGCTGGCGCGGCGCTGGACGAACATTTCACCCTTCCGATGGCGGCGTACTATTACGTGTGGGCGCCCGCCCAGGTGAGCCAGGGTAAGATCAATACATCGGCTACGCTGAATATTATCTACCCCTGATGTGGACTATTCCTCCATCTTTCCAACCGTCTGCACATACTTAATCAGTTCGCTGTGGTTGGAAAGATTCAGCTTTTTTATCGCATTGTGTTTGGGAGTGCGGACGAATTCCTGGACCTTCAGGGGTTAATTTATGCATTCATACGAGGACCGGATCCGGGCCGTCGAACTCTATTACCGGTACGGAAAGAAAGCCTCCGTTGTCGTCATGGAGCTGGGATATCCTTCCACAAAACAGCTGGGCCGTTGGGTTCGGATTTATGAAGAGAAGGGCGATTTACCCAGGGAATTAAAGCCAAGAGAACGCTATTCACGGACACAGAAAATTGCTGCTGTTGAGCATTATCTTACTCACGGTGGTTGCCTGTCGTACACTCGCCGAGCCATCGGCTACCCCAGTAACGAAATTCTAAAGCGCTGGATTGAAGAGTTTTACCCAAATGCGCGTCCCCTGGTCATTCGCTCAGGCACAAACAAATGCTTCAGCCCGGAAGAGAGGTCTCAGGCCGTCCGGGAGCTCTGTAACCGACGTGGAACCGCGCGTAAAGTTGCACAAAGCATAGGCGTCAGCGTCCCGGTCCTGTACAAATGGAAGAAAGACCTTATCAGGGCTTTGTTGAATAAATCAGATTTCGGGTAAGTCTCCCCCGTAGCGGGTTGTGTTTTCAGGCAATACGCACGCTTTCAGGCATACCTGCAATACACAGCGATCGTGGTGGCCATTACCGGTGGCCGGACTGGCTCGATCGTATCAACACATCCGGACTTATAAGGTCCATGTCGCGCAAAGGATGCTCGTCGGATAATGCTGCGTGTGAAGGCTTCTTCGGGCGTATCAAAAACGAAATGTTCTATGGCAGAAACTGGACTGGTATCACGCTGGAAAAATTTATCTGCTTCCTGGACAGGTACATACGCTGGTATAACGAGAAACGTATCAAGCTATCATTAGGTGCAATGAGTCCGGTGAAGTACTGGCAGCATCTTGGGATCACAACATAACAGTCCAGGAAAACATCCGCAGCCCCTGAGACGACAATAACGCTTTGTGCTGACAACATCTGTCAATGCAATTTTAAAGTGTCACCTTGATCTGCTAAGTAGAAAGGGCACTTTCTGCCTATGCATGCAACGTTCTCACCATTAACCTATCTCTCGGCCCATGATGTTGGGATGACCTCTATCATTGATTTAACTGCCTCAACTCCATGAACCGTACCAGGTTTGTCGGAGACTCAATATTCTGAGAGACTATTCCGATGAAAAAACCAAACTATACCCCCGAA
>OFQU01000382.1_pt1 | contig 9985 bp, 12 predicted proteins | sample 1542981 | NCBI WGS metagenome assembly OFQU01 (sample SAMN07774233, study PRJEB24372) | wastewater metagenome | isolation source: Exp Tend CN 90WW | collected 2016-02
AATCAGGACGCGGAAATCAGGAACCCTGCGATGCCACACTGGCTGGTCATAGATCTGGAAGCCACCACCGATGAGGGGGGCTGGCCGGTCACCGAGATGGAAATTATCGAGATCGGCGCAACACTCGTCGATCGCGCCGGACGCGAGCAGGATCACTTTCAGCGCTTCGTCAAACCGACTCGGCGGCCCTTGCTGACGCCGTTTTGCCGTGAACTGACGCACATCACCCAGGCCAATATTGACGCTGCGCAGCCGTTAAGCGAAGTCTGGCCGGCGTTCGAACGCTGGCTCGCCCAGCATCAGGCGCGGCTCGAAGGCTGGGCCAGTTGGGGCGATTACGACCGAAAGCAATTGCTGCAAGAGTGGCAGCGCCTGCAACTCGACAGCGGTTTGAGCCGGGTGCCGCACATGAACCTCAAGCAGCGCTTTGCCAAGGCGCGACGCCTGGAGCGACCGCTGGGCCTCAACGGTGCATTGCAACTGGCCGGCTTGCAGTTCACTGGCCAACAGCATCGTGCCCTGGAAGATGCGCGCAACACTGCGCGGTTGCTGCCGCTGGTCTTGCCACTCTAGGGTCAATTCGAGAACTCACTGGACAGTCGCCAGGCAGGTGACGGCGCCAGAAGCCTTGTGCATACTGGCCGCCTCCATTTTTTAGCCCTTTTTCGAGGAATCGCCCATGTTTAAAGTCAACGAGTACTTCGACGGCACCGTCAAGTCGATCGCCTTTGGCACTGCTGAAGGTCCGGCGACCATCGGCGTCATGGCCCCGGGCGAATACGAATTCGGCACCAGCCAGCGCGAAATCATGCACGTCGTTTCCGGCGCTCTGACGGTCAAACTGCCGGACAGCAGCGACTGGGAAACCTTCGCCGCCGGCAGCCAGTTCAACGTTCCGGCCAACAGCAAGTTCCAGCTGAAAGTCGCCGTCGACACCGCTTACCTGTGCGAATACCGCGGCTGATACCGCGGTTTTTCCCGGCGCAAAAAAATGCCCGTGTCCAAGGACACGGGCATTTTCATTTCAGGGCCGGTTACTCGAGGATTTCCACCGGCATTCCGACTTGCAACTGACCCTTGCTGTCGTTGACCAGATTCTGCCCGAACATTGCGCCGTCGGCCTGGGCACGGTATTTCTGCAAGGTCGCCAGCGGTTCGCGATCGGCACTGCGCTCGCCGGTCTGCGGATCGATGGTGGTCAGAATGCACCGCGAGCACGGCTTCACGACCCGGAACTCAACATCACCGATACGGATCCGCTTCCAGCCATCCTCGGCGAACGCTTCGCTGCCCTCGATCACCAGATTCGGTCGGAAACGCAGCATCTCCAGCGGCCGCCCAACCTTTTGTACCAGGTCCTGCAACGACGCCTCACCGATCAGCAACAACGGGAAGCCGTCGGCAAACGCAACCTGGTCGTCCTCATGGCCATAACCGGATTGAGTCATGCGAGCGCGACTCAGTGGCACCTGCACCAGCCGCGTGGGTTTGCCAATGAACTCGCTGACCCAGCGGGCCGCTTCGTCGCCGGCATCCGGAACGCGCAAGGTATCGCGCCAGATGGTCACGCCGCGCAGGTCGGAATCAGCCTCAGGCAATGGCACCTCCAGCGCAGCATGCCCGGGAGCGCTCAGGGTCAACCCGCCCTGCGCATTCCACAGCGCCGACAGCTGGCTCATTTTCGCTTCGGCGCGCTGGGTCAGGAACCGTCCGCTGGCCTCGTCCACCAGCATCCAGCGGCGGTCACCTTCAAGGCCCAGTTTGTCCAGGCCAATCGATTGCAGAATCTCGGGCTTGCCGGATTTCAACGGGTAACGATAAAGCGCGCTCAGACGCAGCATGGCCAGCTCCCTGGTGGCTAAAGAAAGCCACCCTATACGAGCTTTATCTGCGAATCAAAGCCTGAGTCCGGGCACTGCACGACAACGCAGGCGCAGCGTCGCGTCACTCGACAGCGCCTACGGATGCCGTGGGGTGGTGTGATCAGGCCGGCACTTCATCCAGCATCAGACGCTGACGCACTACATCGACCAGTTTGTCCGGCTGGAATTTGGAGAGGAAGTTGTCACAGCCAACCTTCTTCACCATCGAGTCGTTGAAACTGCCCGACAGCGACGTGTGCAACACCACGTACAGCCCACGCAGGCGCGGGTCGTTACGGATTTCGGTGGTCAGGCGATAGCCGTCCATTTCCGGCATTTCCGCGTCGGTGAAGACCATCAGCAATTTGTCGGTCATGCTCACGCCGGTGTCAGCCCAGGCCTTGAGCATGTTCAGCGCCTTCAGACCGTCGCTGGCAATGTGCATTTTCACCCCGAGCTGGCCGAGGGTGTCGCGCAATTGCGAGAGCGCCACGTTGGAGTCGTCCACCAGCAGCACTTCACGGCCACGGGCGCGCTCCAGCACCGGATCATCGAGTTTGTCGCGGGACACCTTGGCGTTGTACGGGACGATTTCGGCGAGCACTTTCTCGACGTCGATGATTTCCACCAGTTGATCGTCGACCTTGCTGATGGCCGTCAGGTAATGCTGGCGGCCGGCGCTGGTCGGCGGCGGCAGGATCGCTTCCCAGTTCATGTTGACGATGCGGTCCACGCCACCGACCAGGAACGCCTGCACCGAACGGTTGTACTCGGTCACGATGATCGTGCTGTTCGGCCCGGGCACCAACGGACGCATGCCGATCGCCTGGGACAGGTCGATCACCGGCAAGGTCTGCCCGCGCAGATTGACCACACCGCACACGAACGGGTGACGTTGTGGCATCAAGGTCAGTTTCGGCAGTTGCAGGACTTCCTGCACCTTGAACACGTTGATTGCGAACAATTGGCGTCCGGCCAGTCGAAACATGAGAATTTCCAGGCGATTCTCACCCACCAGTTGCGTGCGTTGGTCTACCGTGTCGAGAATGCCGGCCATCAATGACTCCTGGGCTTGTTCTGTTGAATTCACTAAGAAGGGTTATCGGCGGTAAATAACGAATCTTGATTCCCGCAAAATTCGCCATCAAAATGCCACAGCCGGGCATTGATGTCACATTAACATCATGCTTTACTGGCTCTCGTGATTTCATCTGCTACAGTCCTGACGGCGCGACCTCGGTTCGCACGTTAGGTTCCCGCGCCTAAGGGATTCCCCTAGTCACAATCAGGCCCAACCTGATGTTCGCAATATCCAATAGCCATTAATGTGACGCCATTCTCATTGCATGAACGGAGTCAGGCTATTGTGTGCGATCGCAGGTCAGTGGAAACACATCCTCTCGAAACCCCGGATCTGTGCACCTGCGCAGTGGGGCGCGATCTCGCGACGGTGCATGATCGTCGGCACACACGGCATTCCCTCATCAGACATGACGTTGTGGAGATAAGCATGCCTATCGACCGTAAAGAGTGGACCCAGCGGTTCCCCGAATTTCTCGTCGAGGCCGAAACGCTCCTGGCCAAGTCCGAAGAATGCCTCAGTCACCTGCAACTGATCAGCAATGACAAGGACGCCATCGACTGCATGCTCAGCACGCTGCTCAAACTCGCGAGCCGGGCCCAGGCCCTGGCGCTTGAGGCGGTGTCCGAGTTTTCCCTGAATATCCACGATCTGCTCATTCAGGCCCAGGATCAGATCGACCTGCACGAACAGGCGCTGCAAGCCTTGCAGGACTGCCTGACCTTGATGGCCTGGCAGCTTGAGCTGGTCGATCCGAGCACCGGCCAGTTGAGCCTCGATGAAAGCGAACAGGCTTCGCTGATCGAGGCATTTGCTTTCCAGGTCGGCCAGACCCGGTTCCAGCCAGCCATGACGGGCAAACGTTTGGCGCCCCTTTCCTGGTCGGAGCGACAGGCCTGACCGGCGCGAGTACACACTGAGCTGCTCAGTGAGACTGCCATGCCACATGTCGCAAATGAATAGTTCATACCTGCCAGCGACATAACGAATTAAATAATTGCGCCTGACCGAGACGGATCTTTTCCGGCGACCTCAGGGTTTTCCTGTGTGCAGCTAAAGCCATCAACTTGCGCTGCCGGCGATATCCACGCAAGACAATTAAACGGGGTTTCCATAATGGAACTCGCGTCCAACACGGCGTATTTCCTGACTCATTGGACATATATAGCAAACGCGACCAACGGTATCTTAAGTGGTATTATGCCGCCCATTAGTTGCTTTCAATTAATGGCACAGTGACTTCAGTGATCGACAATCATGCAAAGTTTGCCGTCAACTTTCGCTTACTGATCCGCGTTGAAACCAATAACATTATTGACAGTATTTCCAGACAGAGATCCGCCCGCGACCGGTCGATCTACCCGCAGCGAACATCCATTGGCTCCATCCGTTATGTACGCCAGCCTCAAGTCAATCATCACATGGCCACCTTCCCGGGAAAACGCCCGCCGGTTCACACTCATACTGTGTATCGCGGCAGCGCTTGGCAGTCTGCTGACCTATGGTTTTTCCGCGCCCGTTCACGTCGGGCTGCTGCTGCTCAACTTCGCCGCGACCGCGTGTGTCTGGGTGCAATATCGACTGTCGCGCAAATCGATCAAGTTCCAGCCACAGGAACTCGCCGACCGCTTGCTGGAAGTTCAGGAAAACGAGCGTCACCGACTCAGTCGCGAACTGCACGACGATATCGGTCAATTGCTGACGGCCGCCAAGCTGCAGAGTGAGTGGCTGAAAAGGCGAATACCGGAAGATCTGCAGGAGCACTGCACAACCCTGTGCGACACCCTGGAAGAAACGCTGAACAAAGTGCGCGATGTTTCGGCCATTCTCAATCCACGACAGTTGACCAGTCTCGGTCTTGAAGCCAGCCTGCGTGCGCACTTGCTCAAGACCATGGCCAACACCAACGTGCACTGGAGCCTTGATTGCCAGCAGCGGCTCAATGGCATTCCGGAAGAAATGGCGGTCGCCGCCTTTCGAATCACCCAGGAAGCGGTCACCAATATTCTGCGTCACGCCCAGGCGAAAAACCTGCTGATTCGTGTACAACGGTTGCCGCAAGGCCTGACGTTGCTGATCAGCGATGACGGTCAGGGGTTCGCCCCGGCTGTCGATCCCGGGCGAGAAGGACAACGCGGCATGGCCGGGATGGCCGAACGGATCGAGCAACTGGGTGGCACCCTGAGCGTCAGCAGTGAGCCTGGCAAAGGCACTCGAATCGAAGCACTCTTCCCCTGGGCGCCGCGGGCACTCGAGCGGGCCAGTACGAATAAGGTTATGCGTTGACTTGCAACTTACTTCTGGTGGATGACCACTCGCTGATCAGGGCCGGCGTGCGCGCTCTGGTGCTGGATATTCCCGGTTACGCGGTGATTGGCGAAGCCAATGACGGCTCGCAGTTGCTCGAAATGGTCGAGCAACTGAATCCCGATATCGTGTTGCTGGATATCTCCATGAAAGAAACCGGCGGCCTGGAAGCCCTGCAACGGCTCAAACGCGTGCGCCCGCAGAGCAAAGTGCTGATCCTGTCGATGCACACCGACCCCGCCCTGATCATGCAGGCGCTGGAGTCCGGCGCCCACGGCTACCTGCTCAAGGACACCACGGCCACCGAACTCGAACACGCGCTGGAAGCGTTGCGCAACAACGAACGCTACCTGAGTCCGGCCATCGCCCACACGGTGATCAACCAGGCACTGACCCGCAATCAGAAGCAGGCGCCGGAAACCAGCGACTCGCACAACCTGACCGCCAGACAGCTGGAAATATTGCGCCTGATCGTGCGTGGAAAATCCACGCGGGAAATCGCCAACGGCCTGGGTTTGAGCATCAAGACGGTGGAAACCCACCGCTCGCAGATCATGAAGCGCCTGCAGATCTACGACGTGGCGGGCCTGGTGCTGTTCGCCGTACGTGAACAGATCATCAGTCTGGACGACTGACCGCAGGCACGCCGCTCAACAGCGGCGAGTGCTCCGGCAAATGCACGCGCAACGCTGCCGGTCGCGCCTCGAACCGCATGCTGTCGCCCTCCAGCGGCTCGCCATCGAGATTGATGTACAGCCCTTCGGCCACTTTGATTTCGACCCACGGCAAACGGGTGCGGACAAACATATTGTCGATCCCGAAACCGTCGCTGAGCAGGTTTTTCAAGGTGCCCACCAGTTCCTGCGGCGCCGGCAGGATGCTGATGTCCAGCAAGCCGTCGTCGACCAGCGCCTGGGGACACAACACGTGCCCGCCACCCGCCTGGCGACCATTGCCGATCCCCAGGGCCAGCAACTCGCCACTCCAGTGAAAGTCGGGGCCCTGCAATTCGCCGTACGCGGCATGCAACTCACTGAAACGCGACAGACCGGTAAACAGATAAGCCGCGCCGCCCAGCACCTTTTTCAGATCCTCCGAGGTATTGGCCGTCACCTGGCTGCCGAAACCGCCGGTGGCCATATTGAGAAAAATCTGCCCGCCTACTTCACCCAGATCAATATCCTTGGGCGGCACATCCAGCAGTTCAAGCGCCTCAGCCGGCTCCAGCGGAATACCCGCTGCGCGTGAAAAGTCGTTGGCAGTGCCCAGCGGCAGCAGAACCAGGCTGGCTTTGCCCGGATGCGCCGCCAAGGCCTCGGCGATGTCGCGCAAAGTGCCGTCGCCGCCACCGGCAATAATCGTCCTGTAGCCGTCCGCCAGCGCCTGCTCGACCCATCGCTGGGCGTCGCCCGCTTCCCAGGTCAGACGTACCGCCAGTTCCCAGCCTTGTTGGCGCTTTTGCTCGACGGCGGTACGGACCGCCTCGTTCAACGCTTGCTTGCCATGCAGAATCAACAGCGCCCGGCGCTCACTCATAGCGTCACTCCCTGAAATGAATCGGTTGAAACATCTTGACCACTCAGACACGCAAAAAAGCCACAGGCACCGCAATTAATTCGCCCATCGGAGCACCGCGTCCTACACAGCGGTATTTTTTCGTACAAAACATACGGAATCGGCTTAATTGACCCAACTCGACCAATGCTTCAACGTGCGCAGGCGGTATCAATTTTCAATTCAACACCACACGGATGTGCATTTAATGAGTGGATACACCCCCAATACCTCCTGGCGTTCGAGCGCCGGAAGCGTCAGCAAGCGTACCGTTGAAACTGCCGGTGGTTTTTCCCATGGGAAGCCTTGAGGCGAGAATACCGGTGTGTTCGGTGCCCGGTCTGGAAGAACAACACGCGAACATCAAATCCGGTTTTGGGCAAAACACCAGAACCGCTGGAGAAGTGAATATGGAACCTCGTGTGACCGAGCTGGAAACCCACCTGAAATACATTCGGCGGGACATGGACGAGGTTCGCGGTGACGTCAAAACGATCAAGCACCGATTGGCCTACTCGGCAGGAGCAACCGCTGTTGTGCTGGCGCTGCTGGGCTGGGTAGCCAATAGCCGGTTCGACCAGCTCGTAACCTTGATCAGCCATTGAGCGGGCCAATCGTGGCAGGCTTCGCTGGTATTGATCGAAGCCTGCCTTTGCAAGGCGGGAGTCACCCCAAAAGGTCGCTCAGCGGAATGAAGACCACCGCATCGCCTTCAAGCAACGTTCTGCCCTCCAGCACTTCCACCAAGCCGTCTGCCCACGCGGCACTGCGAAGCACACCGGAGCTCTGGTTGCGATAAATAATCGCCCGTCCCTGTTCGAGCCGGCCCCGCAGGTATTCACGCCGACTGCCCGCCATCGGCCAGACAAAACCTGCTGGCACCGTGAACTTGAGTGGCTCGACATCCTGCACACCCTGGCGTCGCAACAGATAAGGCCGGGTCAACAACGCAAAGGTCACCAGCGTCGAGGCCGGATTACCCGGCAGACCAATGACCGGCACGTTGCGGAAATGACCGAACGTCAGGGGCTTGCCGGGCTTGATCGCCAGTTTCCACAGCGCCAGTTCACCCTCTTCGCGCAAGGCGATACCCAGAAAATCCGCTTCACCCACCGATACGCCGCCGGTGGAAAGAATCAGATCGACATCCTGCAGCTCACCCAGGCGGGCGCGGGTCGCGGCCAGGTCATCCGGAAGAATACCGGCATCGACCACCTCACAGCCCAAGCGCTGCAGCCAACTGCAGAGCACCACCCGATTGCTGTTGTAAATCTGCCCCGGCCCCAGCGCCTGACCCGGTTCGACCAACTCATCGCCGGTGGAAATCACCGCCACGCGCACCTTGCGCACGACGTTCAGTCCGGCGCGCCCCAGCGACGCGCACAGACCTTGCTCGATCGGGCCAAGTCGGGTCCCCGCCGTCAGGATCAGCTCGCCGACGGTGGTTTCCTGGCCTTGCGGACGAATGTTCTGCCCGACCGCCATTGTCTCGATGAAACGTACGCGACCATCCGCCCCAACCTCGGCGTTTTCCTGCATTTCCACGCAATCGGCGCCCGGTGGCACTGGTGCGCCCGTGAAGATTCGCGCACAGGTCCCCGGGGTCAATGGCTGCGGAGCCTGCCCGGCGAACACCTTTTGACTGACCGGCATGGCTTCCCCCGTCCAGTCCGCCAGGTTGAGGGCATAACCATCCATCGCACTGTTGGGCCAAGGTGGCAAATCGAGGGTCGACACCAGATCTTCAGCCAGCACCCGCCCCTCGACCTGCGCCAGAGGCAAATACTCATGCTCTGTGATGGGCGTGGCTTCGGCCATTTCCAGCAACCGCGCCAACGCCACCTCGACAGGCAGCAAGCTACCGGTCTTGCCCGGCTTACCCACGGGATTCACAAGGCGCCGCCTGCTTCAGGTGGGTGACGAAATTGCACGGACGGTGACGAGCGTCCAGTTGCTCACCCAGAATCCCGTCCCAGCCGGTACGCACCGCGTTGGTCGAACCCGGCAGGCAGCACACCAGCGTGCCATTGGCCAGACCGGCCAACGCCCGCGATTGCACGGTCGAGGTGCCGATATCCGCCACCGAAATCTGCCGGAACAACTCACCGAACCCATCGACCTGCTTGTCGAGCAGACAGGCAACGGCTTCCGGCGTGCTGTCACGCCCGGTAAAACCGGTACCGCCGGTGATCAGCACCACCTGCACAACGTCGTCGGCAATCCAGTTGGCAACTTGCGCGCGAATTTTGTAGAGATCATCTTTGAGCAGAACCCGTTCGGCCAAAAGATGGCCGGCGGCCGTCAAGCGGTCGACGAAGACCTGGCCTGAAGTGTCGGTTTCCAGAGTTCGGGTATCGCTGACCGTCAACACCGCTATATTGAGCGGCACGAAAGGTACATCAGCCTTGGCTTTCATAGGCTCGTCCAGTTGTAGGGGAAACAGCCCGGTGTTATATCACAGCGCCCCCATTTCCCGCCGCCCTAACGGAGAGCTGCCATGACGCTGAATACCCAATTGCCGCCCTGCTCCATCCTGCTCCTGGCAGGTGGACGCGGCCAACGCATGGGTGGCCAGGACAAAGGGTTGGTCGAGTGGCTGGGCGAGCCTTTGATCGCCCATTTGCAGCGCAAGGTGCGTGAACTGACCGATGACTTGATCATTTCCTGCAATCGCAATCGCGAGCGGTACGCACCGTTCGCCGATCAATTGGTGGTGGATGACGAAAGCGATTTTCCGGGCCCCCTGGCCGGCATTCGTGCCGGCCTGAAAGTCGCGCACCATTCGCATTTGCTGGTATTGCCGTGCGATGTGCCGCGAATCGACGCGGCACTCGTGCAAAGCATGCGCGAAGCCGCTCAATTGCAACCTGAAAAACCTTTAATGTTGCGCCACGATGAACATTGGGAACCTTTGCTCTGCGTGATTCCGGTTGCGCTTCTGCCGGCCTTCGAAACCGCCTGGAACGCCGGTGAACGCAGCCCCGGCCGGGTGATGCGCGGTCTCGGTGCCACCGCGTTGCAATGCCCGGACAATGACCCGCGGCTGGCCAACCTCAACACCCCTGAACTGTTAAGTTCGCACAACACTGTGTCAGACTGACACCATTCAAGGAACTCTCACGCCTTGTATACGTCTCAAGCTCAGTAACCAAAAGAATTCCCATTCGGAGACACACTCATG